>OMKS01004700.1_pt1 | contig 10170 bp, 10 predicted proteins | sample 1674721 | NCBI WGS metagenome assembly OMKS01 (sample SAMN06264996, study PRJEB25208) | sediment metagenome | isolation source: hot spring sediment | place: USA: California | collected 2014-09-02 | reverse complement strand
GTATAACCCCAATGCGATTCCCCAAAAGGAGAAGAGATGACAAGTAAAGAGGACATCATCAAAGAGATTAAACAGCATGTGCTTACACTAGTTTCCTTATCTGGACCTTTACCTACTGATGAAAACGATATTGAAACTACATTACACGAACATGGGAAGGAGTGGTACATTGGAATTACAAACGATACAACCGAGAGAAGAACATGGCATCATGCAGCGAAAACACCTTGGTATAAATGGGAAGCATCTTCAGAGAATGTGGCCAGGGAGATAGAGCGTGAAGTAAGCGATAAATGGGGGTTAGTAAGCAGAAAAGAACAACTTGAGAAATTTGCGTCGGAAGGGTCACAGGGAGAATCTAGATATGTTTACATTTACCTAATTTTTCAAGGAATAACTCGGGAGTTTGACGATTAACCTCTACCTCGAATCCCAGGGTTGCCAGATGAACGAGCGGGACGCCGAGCGCCTGGCCGCCGGCCTCCTCGCCCGCGGCTGGCGCCTGGCCAAAAATCCCGCCGAGGCCGATTTAATCCTGGTCAACGCGTGCAGCGTGCGCGAGAAGGCGGTCAGCCACGCCCTGGGCCGCCTGCGCCAGCTCTACGCCCTGACCCGCAAAAAGCCGGGGCTCCTCTTCGGCCTCACCGGCTGCCTGGCCCAGCACCTGGGCGAGGAGGCCCGCGATTTACTTCCGCGGCTTAATCTCTTGACCGGCCCCGGCGCGGTGGCGCGTCTGGCCCGTCTCCTGGAATCGGTGAAAACCCCGGACGACTTCGCCCAGGACCTTGAGCCCGCAGACCCCGAGCCGGACTTCAACCCCGCCGCCGATTGCCGCCTGGACCACCCGGCCCTCGGCCCCCAGGCCGCCTTCGTGACCGTGATGGAGGGCTGCGACAACCGCTGCGCGTACTGCGTGGTGCCGCTTCTGCGCGGCCCCGAGGTGAGCCGGAGCCCGGAGTCCGTCCTGGCCGAGGTCGCCCACCTGGCGGCGCAGGGCTTCTCCGAGGTCGTCCTCCTTGGGCAGAACGTGAACTCCTACCGCTCCGGGGATTACCGCTTCCCCCGCCTCCTGCGCGAGGTGGCGCGGATTGACGGAATGAAGCGCGTCCGCTTCACCACCAGCCACCCCAAGGATTTGAGCCCGGAGCTACTGGAGGTGATGGCCGCCGAGCCGGCGGTCTGCGAGCAGTTGCACCTCCCGTTGCAGTCAGGTTCGGACAGGATTTTAAGCGCCATGGGCCGGGGCTACACGGCGGAACACTACCGTAATCTTGTCGAAAAGGCGCGGAGACTGTTGCCCGGCCTGACGCTGACCACCGACCTCATCGTCGGCTTCCCCGGCGAGACGGAGGAGGATTTCGACGAGACCGCGGGGCTGGTCGCCGAAATCGGCTTCGATTCGGCGTTCATGTTCAAGTACTCCCCGCGGCCCGGCACGCCGGCCTACTCGCTGCCCGACGACATGCCGCCCGAGGTCAAGCAGGCGCGGCTCGAGCGCGTCATCGGGCTGGTCACGGAATCGGCCTTCGCCCGGAACCGGGCGCTGGTGGGCGAAACGGTGGAGGTCGTCGTCGAGGGGCGGGACAAGCGGGGAAAACCCTTCGGCCGGACGCGGGGCGGGAAGCCGGTCAAGCTGCCGGGGAGCGCCCTGGGGCCCGGCCGGCACTGCACCGCCGAAATCACCGGCGCGGGGCCCTGGTCCCTTGTCGGCCGCCCGGCGGAGGGGTGATTTCGTGAAACCGCGCGCCGCCGCCCTCATCCTGCTCACGACCGCCTTCACGACCGCGGCCTTCGTCGTGGAACCCGACCTCTACGGCTTTTACCGCTTCGTCTTCTCCAACGTGGAGTACGACACGCCGCCCGCCCCGCGCCCCGACGAGCGCACTTACCTTCTGCAGCGCCTCGAGGTCGGCCTGCGCTGGGCGCTCGCCGATTGGGCGAGGCTGGAGGCCGGCCTGGAGCTCGAACACGACCTCTCCGACGCCCTCGAGTTCGATACCGGAAATTGGGATAATTTCCGGCTGAACCCGCGGCTGCGCGTTGAGGCGGATTTCGAAGATTGGGGAACGGTCAGGCTGGGGCATTTTTACGCCGAGCTCGGCCCCGAGACGCTCCAGCAGTTCCACCGACTTCACGTCGAAAGGAGCGGAGAAGAACACCATGCCCAGGGACAAGGCTTTTTCCTTTATCGCGGCGTAGTCATTTTCGGCAAGAGTGAATCCGCTGAAAAAATCGATCTGGCGGCGGTCGGCATACTCTTCCCTCCCCTTCTCCAGCAGGGCGCTGGTGTACACCGAGTACATCTCGGCCGGTTCCATGGTCTGGAACTTCACCGCGTGGGCGCCGGCGGCGGCGGCGGCTTCAACCATGCGCAGGGCCGTTTCGGCGTCGCCGTTGTGGTTTATGCCTATCTCGGCGATGAATATCAGTTCGGAAGTGATGATTTTTCTGATCAGACTCATTGCTTTATCCTGAATGGGATGATCGGGACGGTATGCCCGTTACCGTTAACGCCGCCCCCTTCTATACTATTCGTCCTTCCGGCCGGGGATATTAATCAACGGAAATAAATAATATTGTTTCCAGCCATACGCTTTTCGGTTCCCGGCGGGTATTTTTAATTGACAGGGTGTTTTTCCGTTGTAAGGTATTGGGGTTTCACCGATTAACCTGAACCGCGAGGTGCCTTTATGGGGAAAAAATTCATATTGTCGCTCGATCTCGGGACCACCGGCAACCGGGTCTTCTGTTTTGACGACCGGGGCCTCCCGATCTCCAGCGCCTACAGAGAATTCACCCAGCATTTTCCCAGGCCCGGCTGGGTCGAGCACGACGCCGAAGAAATCTACAGCTCCACCTGCGGACTAATCGCCGAGGCCATAACCCGGGGCGGCCTCTCCTCAAAAGACGCGCTGTGCATAGGAATCACCAACCAGAGGGAGACCGTCGTAGTATGGAACAGGGAAACCGGTAAACCCGTTTACCACGCCATCGTCTGGCAGTGCAGAAGAACGGCGGACATATGCAACGACATCAAAGGCAGGGGGCTTGAGGAGACCTTCAAGAACAAGACCGGCCTGGTGGTCGACGCCTATTTTTCGGGCACCAAGATCAAATGGATCCTCGACAATGTCGACGAAGCGCGGGGGCTCGCCCGGGCCGGTAAGCTCATGGCCGGCACCATCGACACCTGGATGATCTGGAAACTCACCGGGGGAAAGTCCTTCGTGACCGACTACACCAACGCGTCCAGAACCCTCATCTTCAATATACGGGAAAAGAAGTGGGACCCTGAGCTTTTGGAAATACTGGACATACCGCCGGACATGCTGCCCCGGGTCCAGGAATCGGCGTCCGATTTCGGCGCGACATCCGGTGTTGGCTGCCTTCCCGACGGTATAACCATCGGCGGTGTCGCCGGCGACCAGCAGGCCGCGATGGTGGGCCAGAACTGCGTGTTTGAAGGGACCTCGAAGAACACCTACGGAACCGGCTGTTTTATTTTACTGAATAATGGCGATAACTTTTTGCTTTCAAAACACGGCCTGCTAACCACCATCGCCTGCGACAAGCTGGGCAAGCCGGTATACGCCTTCGAAGGTTCGGTTTTCGTGGCCGGCGCCGTTGTCCAGTGGATCCGGGACTACATGAAGTTTTTCGACGACAGCGCCGAGTCCGACCGTATCGCCGACGCCCTCGACAAGGAGGACGAAGTGGTGGTGGTGCCTGCCTTCGTGGGGCTGGGCGCCCCTTACTGGAGAATGGACGTGCGCGGGGCCATTTTCGGCCTTACAAGAGACACGGGGCGGGCCCAGATAATCCGGGCGGCGCTGAAGTCCATCGCCTTTCAGTCAATGGATGTCATTGAAGCCATGGAACAGGACTCGGGAAAGAAAATCCAGGAGTTGCGGGTGGACGGCGGCGCCACCAGGGGTTTTTACCTGATGCAGTTTCAGTCGGACATCCTGGGCATACCGGTGCTGCTGCCCGAAGTCACTGAATCGACCGCCCTGGGTTCCGCCTATCTTGCTGGGCTTTCCAGCGGGCTTTATTCATCCATAGACGAGATCGCCCGCCATAATAAAATCGCGAAAACCTACAGCCCGGCGATGTCCGAAACGGAGCGAAACCGTGAGAAAAAACTCTGGCGGGACGCGATAAAAATGTTGCTCTGACACGGCGCTCATGGTAAAATTTTCCGGTCACGTAAGCATGAAGTAACCCGTCCGCCGCCGGATCAGGTCGGGTCAAAAAATAGAGCGGCAAACGACACTATCTTAACAGGGGAGGATTACCAATGGCAAAACCACTGCTGGGCGAAATGCTTCAGGAAAACGGCGAGATTACCCAGGAACACCTGGACAGCGCTCTCGAAGTGCAGAAAAAGGAAGGTGGGCTGATTGGCATTATTCTTGTCAATCTCGGTTTTATACAGGAAAAAACGCTGGTTAAATATCTCGCCATGCAGGCCGAACGGGTCGTGAAATCGGAATAGTCTCTACTGTTTTCGTTTAATTCTCTTAAAAATAAGATCATTGGTAATTTTAATGATCTTTTCTATTTTAAAAGGCTTTTTCAGCACCGTCACCAGTCCGCTGTCGAGCATTTTCTCAATGTTCGGCACCTCCTCGACGCCGGTTATAATGATGATGTCGGTGTCGGGACATAATTTTTTAATGGAATCAAACACCCGGTCGCCCTTCGTTCCGGGCATGAGGTAATCGAGGAAAACGATATCGATGTCCTCGAAGCCGCATATTTCCACCGCTTCATCCCCGCTGGCGACCGAAAGGGCCTGATACCCCATGTTCTCAAAGGCCCTGGTGAGTATCTCACGTATGGGTTCTTCGTCATCCACCACCAGGATACGGGTGTCGCCGATAAAAAGGACGTCCCGCTCGTCATACCGGGCGGTGTCTTCCTCCCCCAGTTCAACCCGGCTAAAAAGCAGCCGTATTTCCTTTCCCTTCCCGGCGGCGCTCACGATCTCCATTCTTCCGCCATGGTTTCGCATTATGCCGTGGGCTATGGCCAGACGCAGAAACGCGCCCCTGCTTTCCTCGTCGCCGTTTTCCCTCAGGTAGGCGTTTTTTTCCGAGAAAGGGTGTATCACCATCTCGGCCTGCTCGGCGCTCATGCCCCTGCCGTTGTCGATGACGGACAGGGCCACGGCGTCGTCCTTCACCGAGGTTGATATGACCAGCTCCCCGGGCGCGCCGGGTTCAATTGAATGAATTGAATTCTGCAACAGGTTGAGCAGGGCTTCTTTGACCCGCTCCCGGTCCACCAGCACCCTGGGAGAGTCTTTCAGTTCCAGCCGTATTTCGATATGCTCGTTGGCCAGGACCGTCCGGTGGACGGAAACGACCTCTTCCACGATTTCGTTCAGAGAATGGTACGCCAGCTTGACGTTCCTCCCCCGTACGAACACCTGGAGGCTTTCTATCAGCCTGGCTGCCCGCTCCGTCTGCTCGTCGATGTTTCTTACCGCGTTCTGCACGTCGGCCATGTCTTCCGCGCTCATGGCGATAAGCTCGGCGTAGCCTTTAATTACCGCGAAGATATTGTTGAACTCATGGGAAACGCCGGACGACAGCACCCCCAGGTTCTTTATCCGGTCCTTATAGGTTTCATCCCGGCTGTACGATTCCTTTTTGCCGTCGGCCGCGAACATCCTTTTCACGTGAGCGGCGAAGCCGATCACCCTGCTGAGAAACTGGTAATAGTTTGCCGACGCGCGGTGCCTGCTTTCCTCGGACCCGTCAAACACCATTCCGACAAGGCCCATGTGCTTGTCCGCCCCTATCAGGGGCATGAGCGTTATCAAGCGCTCCGCGCCCCCTCCTTCCTCTTCACCATGGACCGGAATGAACATGACGCTTTTTTTCTTCACCGATTTTCGTACTATAAGGGAAAAGTTATGGACGGCGTTAATCTGCTGGTCGAAATCAACCCCCAGTTTTTTTATCAGAACCAGTTTTTCCTCGGATTCAATAGGGATATAGACGGCCGCCGACTGCGGGGACATTGCCTCCGCCAGCATCTCCAACGCCTGTTTCAGGTAATCGTCGAGATCGGTCGTGGTGAGGATGGAAGTAAGCAGGGATAAAACCAGGTCGAACTGGCTTTTGCTCAGCATTAAGCCTTACCGCTGCTTCCCAGCACATTGTCGTTTTTGTGCCGTATCATTTTTATCAATTCTTCTCTCGCCGGTGCGAGGTATTTCCTCGGGTCGAAATTGGACGGGTCTTTCGAAAGGGCCTCCCTGATCTTCGCCGTCAGGGCGAGCCGACCGTCCGAGTCGATGTTAATTTTGCAAACCGCGGAGGCCGCCGCCCGTCGTAGCTGGTCTTCAGGCACTCCCAGCGCGTCCTTGATGGCCCCGCCGTACTGATTGATCAGCGCGACGTATTCGGGCACGACCGACGAGGCGCCGTGCAGAACGATCGGGAAGCCCGGTATTCTTTTCTCAACTTCTTCCAGGATATCGAACCGCAACTGCGGGATGCCGTCTTCGGGCTTGAACTTGAAAGCGCCGTGGGAGGTGCCGATGGAGATGGCGAGGGAATCGACGCCGGTTTTATTGACGAAATCCTCCACCTCTTCGGGCCGGGTGTAATGGGACCGTTCGGCCGATACATCGTCTTCGATGCCGGCCAGCACCCCCAGCTCGCCCTCGACGGTGACATCGTGTTTGCGGGCGTATTCAACGACCTTTTTGGTAAGGGCGACATTTTCCTCGTAGGGCAGGTGCGACCCGTCGATCATCACCGACGAGAAGCCGTTCTCCACGCAGGACAGGCACAACTCGAAGGAGTCGCCGTGGTCTAGGTGCAGAGCGATGGGGAGCGCGGAGCCCATCTCTTCGGCCATTTTCACCGCGCCCATGGCCATGTAGCGCAGCAGGGTCTCGTTGGCGTACTGTCTCGCCCCCTTGGACACCTGGATAATGACGGGCGACCTGGTCTCGGCGCAGGCGATCACGATGGCCTGTAACTGCTCCATGTTGTTGAAATTATAGGCCGGAATGGCGTACCCGCCATTGACGGCGTCGCTGAACATCTTTCTGGTATTTACCAGTCCCAGTTCTTTATATGAAATCATCTGACGCTCCTGACATATGAAGTTCGCTGTTTCACAATCGAAAATAAGGTCAGAAGGCCGGGGACTCTTTGAGCGTTAAACGGAAACCTCGTCCAGCCAGCCGAACTTGTCCTCATCTTCGCCGGTCCTGATCCGGTTAAGCCGTTTATACAGCTCGGTGATCACCGGCCCGGCCTGGTCGCCGTTGCCGTAGGTGAAATCCCTGCCGCGGTAATGTATGGTGTTGACCGGTGTGATAACCGCCGCGGTCCCGACGGCCCCGACTTCGTCGAAATGCTCGACTTCATCGATCGTCACCGGCCGGCGTTCGACCGTCATGCCCATGTCCTCCGCCAGCTGTGCGAGGCTCTTGTTGGTAACGCTGGGCAGAATGGTCTCTGAATCGGGGGTTATATACGAATTCCCCTTTATTCCAATGAAGTTGGAGGTGCTGAACTCGTCGATATACCGCTTTTCCCGGGGGTCGAGGTACAGCACGATGGGATACCCCTTGCTCTTGCCGAAGCTTTCACCCCGCAGGCCCGCGGCGTAATTGCCCCCCACTTTACAGTCACCGACCCCTTTGGGCGCAGCCCGGTCATATTCTTCCACGACCAGCGCCTTAACCGCCTTGAAGCCGCCCTTATAATAAGGCCCTACCGGTGTCGCGAACACCAGAAAGATATACTCTTCGGCGGGGCCCAGCCCCACCCTCGGGCCTATACCCAGTATCAGGGGCCGCAGATACAGGCTGGCGCCGGTCTCGCAGGGAGGGACAAACCGCAGGTTCGCTTTCACCACCTTATGGACCGCCTCCCTGAATATCTCCAGGGGAACCAGAGGAGTGTATATGCGTTCGCAGCTCCGATTGAGCCGTATCGAGTTCTCATCCGGTCTGAACGCGACGATCCTGCCGTCGACGGTTTCGAAGACCTTCAGCCCCTCGAACGCTTCCTGGCCATAGTGCAGGCAGGGCGCCGCCATGTGGAGTGAGATGTTTTCATCGGAAACCAGTTCTCCGTCAGACCATTTGCCGTCTTTGTAATAATACCTGATATTGAAATCGGTTTTCACGTATCCGAAGGGCAGTTCGCTCCATCTCAGATCGGCTTTTTCACTGTTTCGCGCTTTCATTGTGGCACCCTTGTCCGAAAAAAATTTCGACAGTGTAAAAAGTAAATCAACGACATATTATTGTCAATCACAAACAACCGGCCCAACGAGAGACTCGGGCCTTGTGTAAGGGAGCGGCCTTCCAGGCAATCGATCAATACATGTCGATGGGGCCTTCGGTGTCCCCCTCGAGAAACTGACGGGCATAGGGGTCTTCCCCGCTGAAAAACGCGGTGGCGGCGCCGTCAAAAACGATTTTCCCGCCATAGAGCAGGGCGACCCGGCCGGCGGTCTTTTCCGCCACCCTGAGGTCATGGGTCACGACGATCGAGGTGGAATGGTACGTCCCGGTGATTTCCAGCATAAGGTCGGCGATGGAGTCGGACAGTATCGGGTCCAGCCCGGCGGTCGGGTCGTCGTACAGTATCACTTCCGGGTTCAGGCAGATCGCCCGGGCCAGCCCCACCCTCTTGCGCATGCCGCCGCTCAGTTCGGAAGGGAGCCTGTCGTCGTTTCCGGCAAGGCCCACCCTGCGAAGCGCCTCAGTAACGGCCCCTTCCCCGTCATGAAGCTCCGCAGCGCGGCGCACCCCGAAGGCGACGTTGTCGTAGACATTCATGGAGTCGAAAAGGCCCCCTTTTTGAAAAACGTAGGCGATGCGCGGCCCTTCACCGCCGAGCGAAGAGGCAACGTCATCCCCGTGATATTCTCGCATTTCAATACCGCCCACCCGGACGTTTCCCTTATAGTCGGGGATGAGCCCCGCGATCGCCTTGAGGAGCACCGTTTTCCCCGAACCATTTTTCCCCAGCAGGGCCAGGACCTCGCCACGGGGAACTTCCAGGTCTATGCCGTCCAGGACGGCCCTGTCTCCGAAAGCGACGGTGAGGTCCTTAACACTTATCATGAGTACATATGCTCCCGGTATTCTTTAAGGGAATAAAGTATGTTCAGGTAGGAGATATAGCGGTCCTCGTGAATGACACCCTTTTCGACCTGCCGTTTTATCTCGCAATCGGGCTCATGGTCATGGCTGCAGGGGCTGAAAGAGCAGGAACCGCTGAATCGGCTGAACTCATAAAAAAGCCCGCCCAGCATATGGGGCTCGATATCCATGAGGCCGAACTCCCGGAGGCCGGGAGAGTCTATGATGGAGGTGCCGTCTGCATGGTGTATCATCTCCACGTTGGTGGTGGTATGCCTTCCCTTGCCGGTGCTTTCAGACACGTCCCGTATCCGCAAGTCGAGGTCCGGGTACAGAGATTTTAAAAGGCTGGTTTTCCCCACCCCAGAATAACCTATGAGCAGGGAGACCTTTCCCTGTATAAGCTCTCTGAAATCATCCATTCCCGTCCCTTTAAGGGCGCTCACCACGGCCACGGTTGTTCCAGCACCTTTATAGTAGTCGTTTACATACCTGACCGCGTCTTTTTTCGCGAGGTCGGCCTTGTTGACGCACAGTCTCACCGGGATGTTGTCGCTCGTTCCGCGGACAACGACCCTGTCCATGAACCGCGGGTTCAGCTTCGGCTTCCTGAACGCGAGTATAACCACGATCTGGTCCAGGTTGCTGGCGATAACGTCCACCTTCTTGTTTCTGCCCCTGTCTTTGCGGGAAAACTCGTTCCTTCGTTTTTCGATCCGGTTGATGACACCGGTGCCGTCATCATGGTCTTCGAAGATGACACTATCGCCGACGGCCAGGGGGCTGCTGTACCGCTCGGCGCCGGGCCGCATCCGCAGTTTGCCCCGGAGAACGCAGTTTATCCGGCGGTCGCCGCGGCGTACCGTCGAATAGAGGCCGAACACCTTCACCACGACTCCCCGCTCTTCCTTCATTCTTCTTCCCACGCCCCGGTTTTGTTCCCGACCGCTGCGTAAGTCCAACCCTCCACCGGCATGACCCCTGCCGACAGGAAGGCCCTGTATCCATCACGCCGCCCATGGCGGACGGAAGTCTCACCGGAAAAAAAG
>OMKS01004699.1_pt1 | contig 10170 bp, 8 predicted proteins | sample 1674721 | NCBI WGS metagenome assembly OMKS01 (sample SAMN06264996, study PRJEB25208) | sediment metagenome | isolation source: hot spring sediment | place: USA: California | collected 2014-09-02 | reverse complement strand
TTAGCAATCCCTGAGTCTTTTTGTGTTAAGTGTATTTTTTTTAACTGTGTTATGAAACACGGAGAAAAATTTCCGTCTATTTTTCCGTATTTTTTCTTGAACTTTCCGGCGATTTCGGCGATATTATAAGCGTGAACGTGATGCCTGAACAATCCGGAAAAGCACTTCTGAACGATGGTCGGGGACTGTCCAACCGTAAGGCGACAACCTTCTATTCAGGTAGAACGTTCACACCCCCGACCACTTTTTCAAAGGGATGGGAAAAATGAAGATTTCACTCTCGAAGGACACCAAACAAACTCAAAGCGGTATTGTCCATTACTGGGTTGCCCGATGGTACGACGGGACGGGCAGGCGGAGGTCAAAGAGTTTAGGCAAGGTCGAGTCTATGACCAAAAGGCAGGCCAAAAAGCTATTACTGCGGATGGAAAAGGACTTCGAGGATTCGCCTGCATTGGGCAGGATGGGCAGAGCCCCCACGGTGAAAGATTTTGTCGATACGTTTCTGGAACGCCGAAAGCATAACCTTGCGCCGGCGACCATCGTAAAGTACAAGAAGGCTGCCGAGTACCTGCTGCGGTATTTTGGCGAAGGGCGGCGGATTGACCATATCACGGTCAACGACGCCGAGGCGTTCAGGGCAAAGTTGGCCGACGGACGGCTGAGGGGAAGCCGCGACCGTGGCCTGTGTGCGACCAGTGTAAACATCCAGATGCGACAAATCAGAGCACTGTTTCAGTACGCAGTTGACACTGAACTGATTCCCGAAAATCCGTTTCGAAAATCTGTGGTCACGGTAAAGACAGCAAAGGGCTGGCATTATGTCAGTCGAGAGGAATTTCAAAGGATAATGGCCGCCTGCCCGCCAAAAATCGGACTGGTTGTGGCACTGTCAAGGCTGGCCGGACTACGTCGAGGCGAGGCTCTTCATCTGCGATGGGATGACATCGACTGGCAAAACGGGCGGCTGGTGATTGTTGAACATGATGATTGGAAACCTAAAGACCACGAGCGGCGAATTGTGCCGTTGTGTGCTGAACTGGCCGATATTCTGCTGAAGGCGTACGAACAAGCCTCAGAGGGGCAGGTTAAGGTCTGTGAGGGGGTTATCGAAGACAACCTGCATCGGGACATTTCGGCGGCTGTAAAGCGGGCAGGACTTCTGCCTTATGCGAAGCCGTTTCATACATTACGCAAAAATTGCCTGACGGACTGGGCGCGAACTTTGCCGATGCACGTGGTTGCTGCATACGCCGGACACGCGAATATCACTACCACGAGTCAATATTACCTACAGGTATCAGAGGCCGACTACGACAGGATATCGGGTAAAAATTTTTGGTCGGAAAATACGGAAAATGGACGGAAAATCGAAAATCAGACAGAAAAACCCCCTGTCAGCAAGTGAAGGGGTTTTTTGTAAAGTGTTGTTTTTTAAGGGTTTGTAAGAATTAGCGGCGGGTGGATTCGAACCACCGACCCTGGGCTTATGAATCCCATGCTCTAACCAGCTGAGCTACACCGCCTAAAAACATAACAGCCGCTTAACCTACATCTTTGTAGTCAGGTTGTCAAGCGTCTCTTTTGAAAAAACCATGAAATAGCCGTCTGCGCCTTTTGCATCATTCGCTTTATTGACGTGCCGATGCTGATTATCGCGTCGCTTAGGAATTCTGTAATTCGCGCGCGTACGTATGTTTGCCGAACATCGATACCATGCCTGTCTTAAGGGGCAGGTTTCAGCGCGGCTTTCAGGTGGACGATTTGACGGACAACGGCCTCGGCCGCCTGATTGAGCGGCACACGCGCGGCCTCTTTCTCAGTGCGGCATTTGATTTCCACCTGGCCGTCAGCCAGTGATTTCTTGCCGAGGGTCACGCGCAGGGGGATGCCCAGCAAATCGGCGTCTTTGAATTTGACGCCGGCGCGAAGATCGCGGTCGTCCAGCAGCACCTCGACACCTTTTTCGCGCAGCGCGTCATAGACCTGTTCTGCTGCTCGCATCACCGCCTCATCCGGTGCGGCAGGGGTGACGATAACCTCCCACGGTGCGATCGAAATCGGCAGAATCATCCCGTTCTCATCGTGGCCGTTCTCAATGGCCGCGGCGATGATGCGGTTGATGCCGATACCATAACAGCCCATCAGCAGCGGCTTTTCAGTCCCGTCGGCGTCAAGAAAGCGCCCGTCCAGTCGGGTACTGTATTTGACGCCGAGTTTGAAGACCTGTCCGACCTCAATGCCGCGCCTGAACAGCAGCTTCTTGCCTTCATAAGTATCGCCCTCGACGGCGTTACGGACATCGACAATATGGATAGTGTCGCCGGCCAGCGGAAAATCACGCCCCGGCACGACATTCATAATATGGTAGTCGGTCTTATTGGCGCCGGTCGTTCCGACAGCCATTGCCGCTACTCCATAGTCGATAAAAACGTGCGCCGCCTTATCGCACAACCCCACCGGCCCGGCAAACCCGATCGCCGCCCCCGTGAGGTTGACAATATCGTCTTCGTCTGCCATCTCAATAGGCGAGCCGTCCATCAGACCGGTCAGCTTTTCGGGATTGACCTCGTGGTCGCCGCGCACGAGCACAACGATCAGCGCTTCGCCGCTCTTATAAATCAGGGTCTTGATGAGCTGATCGGGCGTGACCTTCATATACGCACAGGCGTCGTCGATCTTACCTGCATTAGGCGTATGGAACAGCTCCACCGGCCCGACCTCGACGGGCGGCTGTTTGCTGAGCGGATCGACGGGCGCCTTTTCGATATTCCAGGCCTGCGTGTTATCCTCGGTATAGACGATCACATCCTCGCCGTTGTCGCACGGTATAGTGAATTGATGCGATCCGGAGCCGCCCATCTCGCCGGACTCGGCCTGCACGATGACGTAATCCAGCCCGCACCGCGAAAAAACGCGACAATAGGCGTTATACATCGCCATATAGGTCTTATGCAGACACTCCTCCGTCGCATGAAAGCTGTAGGCGTCTTTCATCATAAACTCGCGCGACCGCAACACACCGAATCGCGGACGGAATTCATCGCGGTACTTGGTGTTGATCTGATAAAGATTCATCGGAAGTTGCCTGTAGGATTTGATTTCGCAGGCGGCCAAATACGTAAAGCCTTCCTCCGCCGTCGGCGACAGAACATTCCCGCGGCCGTGGCGGTCGGTAAAACACCCCAGCGTTTCGCCGTAGTCCACATCGCGCCCGGTCCGCTGCCACAACTCCAGCGGCTGGATGATCGGCATCACGATTTCCTGAGCGCCGGCGGCGTTCATCTCTTCCCGGACAATCTGCATCACCTTCTGCATCATTCGGCAGCCCGCAGGCAGATAAATATACGTACCGCTGGCTAGTTTGCGCATCAAACCCGCGCGAACCATAAGCTGATGACTGATGATCTCCGCATCCGCGGGCACTTCTTTGACGGTCGGAATCAGAGTTTGACTGTATCGCATAGTCTGCTTTCCACTGATGACTAAGGTTCCATTTCGGACTTCGTGCCGGTTTTAACACGGCAACGGAGGGTATTATAGCGGCTGATGTGGAGATTTCCACTATCTATTGGGCGTTTTTCAATGCAAAAAGCCCGTCGGAGGCAATCCGACGGGCGCAAATACGGCTGCATTCAATAGGCGTTACACCTTGGGATAGGTACCCAGGTATTCGGTCTTGGGCAGTTCCCCAACCAGCGGGAGGGCATAATCGACAAAAGCCGGCGTCATTCCGTTGCCCTCGGCGTTGATGAACTCGTCGGGCACGGACTTGGTCTTCTCAGCCACGTTCTTCAGATCGGTGCGGAAATAATCGGCCGCATAATTGATACCAGTACCGGTGCGTTTGATCGCCACCGACCCGTTGTCTTCCTTCATCGACCACTGCACCGCCAAACGGCCGCACTGGCGCGCCTCTTGGGCGTCAACGGACGACTGCAATCCGGCAAAGCTGCGCTGCAGATACCCGAACGTATCGGCGCGGACACGTTTGATACTCAGCTTGCTCTTGACCTGTCCGGCCAGAAAATCGGCCAGTGCGCCGGTTCCCGAAAGCTGGACGTTGCCGTGTGCGTCGCGCTCGGCGTTTTCGGCCAGACGCTCAGCCCAGGTCACGTGGTCGGTATCGCAGATGCCCTCGCTGACTGCCACAACGCAGCGACCGTGTTTTTTGTAGCAGGCCTCGATATCAGCCATGAATTTTTCCATTGTTACCGGACGTTCGGGAATGTAAATCAGATGCGGGCCATCGTCTTCACGCTGTTTGGCCAATACGGCAGCGCCGGTCAGAAACCCTGCGTGCCGTCCCATAATCACGTCAATCTTGACGCCGGGCAGGGCGCGGTTGTCCAAATCGTCGCCCATCAGGGCGCAGGCCACGAACTTCGCTGCCGTGCCGTATCCCGGGCAATGGTCGGTCACCAGCAGATCGTTATCGACGGTCTTGGGCACGTGAAACGCCCGCAGCTCATAGCCGCTCTGTTGCGCCATTTCATTGATGATATGGCAGGTATTGGCCGAGTCGTTACCGCCGATGTAGTAGAAATAGCGGATGTCGCGTTTCTTGAACACGGCCAGAATCTTTTCACAATAGGCTGCATCGGGTTTGTCCCGACTGGAGCCTAATGCCGACGACGGCGAGCCGGCCACACGCTCCAGCGTTCCGGCTGGAATCTGCTTTAAATCTATAAAATGTTCCTTGACGATGCCGGCGACCGCGTGAATCGCCCCGTACAGATTGTCGATCTCTTTTTGTTTGCAGGCCTGCTCGATAACGCCCACAAGCGACGCATTGATCACGCCGGTCGGTCCGCCGGACTGGCTGACGATTGCATTGGCCATTGTTCAACCTTTCTCACAATTCGGATTAACAGTTCGATTGTTTGTATTTACGGGCAAAAAATTATAGCGACCCAAACCACAAAATCAAGCACAAACCGCAACAAATCCCTTTCAAGACCTGTCGATTGCCGCTGCGTCAATAAGATGACGCAACGAATTCACATTTGACTTGTTCTGTATTCATGGTATAGTATTTTTCGGCGATGGGGTTCGCCGTATAACCGCCGCGGTGGCTGATGACTCCTGTACACTTAGAATGGATAGGTAACGTCTGCGCAGGAGTCTAAGATGAGCTTAAACGCGGTGATTTTGTTGATTCTAATCGGCGGGTATGCGGCCGGCAAGCTGTTTTCCGCGTTACGTTTGCCGGGCGTTTTGGGGATGACGCTGTGGGGGATTGGGCTGTCGGTCTTGTTTCAGGACGCCTTCCCGCCGGTGCTGGACGAATTGTCGGGGTTTTTGCGTTCAACCGCATTGATTATCATTCTGCTTCGCGCCGGCTTGGGAATCCACAAGAAAACCCTCCAAAAAGTCGGGAAAACAGCCCTGTTGATGTCTTTCCTGCCGTGCCTCTTTGAAGGCCTTGCCCTGATGGGACTGTTTTATTATTTCACACCGTTTGACGTGCTGACCAGCGGCCTGACGGGGTTTTTGCTGGCGGCGGTATCGCCTGCGGTGGTCGTGCCGTCAATGCTGGAGTTGAAGGAAAACGGCTACGGTCGGCGAAATGATGTGCCGACGATTGTGCTGGCCGGGGCGTCGCTGGACGATATTTTTTCCATCTCGGTATTTCTGGTGTTCTTGAATCTGCTTCGCGGCCAAAGCGTCAGTACCGCTCAAGCCGTCTTGTCGATTCCGATTTCGGCGATTCTGGGTATCATTCCCGGCATTGCTCTCGGACTGATCCTGGCACGCTATTTCAACGCCCACTACGAAAAGGTTCGAGCGACGGAAAAGACGCTGCTGCTGTTGGCCTCCTCGATTTTTCTATTGCAGGTCGGCGACTGGCTGCACACGGCGGCCTTACTGGGTGTAATGACAGTAGGGTTTATCCTGTTAGAGAAGGCCGAGCGGGCGGCGCACGAACTGGCTTATAATCTGAATAAAATGTGGGTCTTTGCAGAGATCATCCTGTTTGTTCTGGTCGGTATGTCGGTTGATGTGCACGCGGCAATCGAGGCCGGGCCGAAAGGGGCGATGCTGATTGGAATGGGGCTTCTCGCTCGCTCGGCCGGGGTCTGGCTGGCCACCTTGTTTTCCACCCTGACTTGGCGGGAACGAATCTTCTGTATGATTGCCTATACGCCCAAAGCCACCGTTCAGGCGGCAATGGGAGCAGTCGCGCTGTCATTCGGCCTGCCCTATGGAAAGCAAGTGCTTGCATACGCAGTACTTGCAATCTTGATCACGGCGCCGCTCGGACTGCTCGGCATTCGCCTGTCTGGCAGATACCTCTTGGATGAGCGATTTTGATGAAAATGAAATATAAAAACTATTCCTTGCCTTGAATACCTTCAAAATTCATCGCTGCTGAGTTGATGCAATAGCGCAGCCCCGTAGGCGCCGGTCCGTCATTAAACACGTGTCCCAAATGGGAGCCGCAGCGGCTGCACGTAATTTCAGTGCGAACCATCCCATAGTTCGTGTCGAGGCTTTCGGTAACACGATTCGGATCAGCGGGACTTGAAAACGCCGGCCAGCCGCAATGGGACTCGAATTTGGCCGTCGAGGTAAAAATCGGCTCACCGCAGGCGGCACAGTGGTACGTTCCATCTTCAAAATGACGATTGTATTTGCCGGTAAAGGGACGCTCGGTGCCTTTTTCACGTAATATATGATATTGCATAGGTGTAAGGCGATGTTGCCACTCTTGTTCTGTGATATCCATAACATTCCTCTCATTGGGCTGATTCGGCTCTTGCGGCGGCAGGTTGGCTGGAGTCTGCTGACAAGACGACGCCATTTGGGTCGCAGTCGTCGCAACCAGACACACAATCGTGATATGAACGGCATATCCCACAGAAGAACTCCCCAAACTATTATTATGCTCCTTCTACGCTTCGCCAGGGCGGCAGTTCGGGCAATGCCCGCCTTTTTGGCCGAGACGGTACTGTTCTTCAAAGAATAGTTGCATTTTCCAGTCGCTTTGCTATAATCCGGCCTTTACCGGCTTATTCCCGTTACGGAAAGATAATCGAACACAAGTGGGGTATTTTTTTGAAATTCCTTGTATATAAAGACGGTCAGCTTCGAAAAGATTTCACCCTGTCAGGGGCGTATCTGTTCGGTGCGGATATGATTCCGTTTCGTCATATCGAGGCCATTCGCTTTGAAGATGGCGTCATCGAATGTACCAAGAAAAGTCAGGACGCGGCCGGATTGGCGCTGCTCTGGCCGGTTGAGGGGTTTGGACGTCTGCTGCTGAGCACCACCCGCATTCCGGAGCGGGCCGAGCCATATATTCTGAATGTCGAGCTGGCGCGGGCCCGCCTGATGCAGATCACTCTCAAACGCGAAGACTGGGCGCTGTTTGACCAGTCCGATACGCTCGAAGCCCAGGCCCAGGAGGCCCAGGACTTGTTTATCGACGCGCTGCAGCACATTTGCAACCCGGAAAAGGCGTCGGTACTGGCTGACAAGGCGCTGGCCAAAGGGCTGGAGTTTTCCGAGACGCTGGCCGCGCGCCACGCCGAACAATATTTGGCGTTGCGGTTCAAAAATCGCGGCCTGGGTCGGCACAGCCTGGGCTGTGTCGTCGAACCGACGTTGCTAAAAAACCAGCGCTATCGCAAATGGCTGCTGGAAATGTTCGGATTTGTCACGATCCCGATCAACTGGGGCGCAATTGAGAAAAAACGCGGCGAGTTTGACTTTGACCTGCTGGACGACTGTCTGGACGCCCTTGGCGGAAAACGGCTGGCGCTGTGCGCAGGCCCCTTGCTGTGCTTTGAGCCGTCCCTGGTCCCCCAATGGCTGCTCAAGGACACAAAAGACTTTGAAAAAATCCGCGAGCGCGCTTATGAGTTCGTCTCCGCCATTGTGTCCCGATACGCCAAATATATCCACGCCTGGCGGGTCATCAGCGGAATGAACGCGGCCAACTGTTTTGAGTTTTCCTTTGAGCAGGCGCTGGAGATGACGCGCACGGCTTGTCTGGCCGCCAAAGCCGCCGACAACAAGTCCCGAAAAATCGTCGATATTCTGTGTCCCTGGGGCGAGTATTACGCCTTTAACAAAACGACCGTTCCGCCGCTGGTGTACGCGGATATGGTGATTCAAAGCGGCATCAGCTTTGACGCCTTCGGTTTGCAGTTTCATTTCGGCAAGGACGAGCCAGGTATGCACGTGCGGGATATGATGCAGATTTCTTCCCGGCTGGACTGCTTTGCGGCTGTGCCCAAAGCCATCCACATCACGGGCGTGTCAATACCGGATCGGCCCGGAGCCGGCCCGACGGATCCACAGTTGGCCGGCTGCTGGCGGTCGGCATGGGATCCCGAAGTGCAGGCGGATTGGCTTGAGCAGTTTTACAAGGTCTCTCTCGGGCGACCGTTTATCAATACGGTCACCTATTCCCATCTGGCAGATACAGGTTCGTTGCCGGTGGCCGGATGTGGCTTGCTGAATGAAAAATGTAATCCCAAGCAATCGTTTTTGGTCGTCGCCAAGTTCCAAAAGGCGATTCATAAACACTTGCATCAATAGCAAAATTTTCGAGGCAGATGGTCAGAACCCCTCTTCATTCGGCTCAGCAGCGGCGGCAAACAGTGCTGGCGGGTCGGTTTCGGTCGATGAATGCGGCGTTTTTGCTCGGCGCGATCGTCGCCCTGTCCAGCGGCCTTTTCGCGCTGCGGGCCGCTCGCAGCAGGACCGAACCGCTTGCCGCCGAACGCATTAACCCCAATTCGGCGCCGGCGGCCAGTCTGATGCGGCTGCCGGGCATCGGACGGGTGCGGGCGATGGACATAGTCGATTTTCGACAGGCTCAGCCGCCGAATCGGTCGGCGTTTCAGTCGGTCGATGATCTGCAGAACATTCGCGGCATCGGACCGGTAACCGCTGAGAAAATCGCGCCGTATCTGGTTTTTGATGAGTAGAATATTCACTTTAATGTGGCCTTTATTGGGGTAGTTGAAAAACAATGGCGGACTGGGAGATCAAAAAAACACTGGGACAGTGCTACGGCACACAGGAACCGTTCGAGCCGGGGCAGGACTATTACGCCGCGCTGGTCGAAACCGACCAGGGACTGGAGCGACGCGATTACAGCATCCCTTATTGGCAGCAGCACACGCCGGAGGTGTACTGTTTCTGGAAAACCCGTATGGCAAGTCACGAACAAAAGAAAAAACTGTTCATTGACGATGAGATGCTGATGGCGTTCTTCGACCGGCTGGCCGAGGACACCGACCCGGAAAAAATCAACTTCCGATTCGTATTGACGCTCATCTTGATGCGAAAACGCAAACTCAAGTACGAAGGCAGCCAAACGGACGCGGCAGGCCGGGAACTCTGGACGATGCGGGTCGTCGGACAGGATCGCACGGAAACGGTCATTAATCCCCACCTGACTGAAGACCAGATCGAGCAGCTTTCCGGCCAGATGGGACAGATTCTGCAGGTGGACTTTTAGGACACAATAGACCGAACAACGACTCATTTGACGGTACGATGAAAATGTCTGATTTCAAATCTCAAATTGCAAATGTTCAACGCAGCCTCTGCACGCCGGGTACCGCCCTTGCTGCGATGATCTTGCTGCTGGCCGGCGGCTGTCAGCCGCCGCAAACGCCCGATCCGTTGCCGCTGTGCACCGGCAAGCGCACCATTGAAGAGGCCGCGTTGGCCCTGGCCGTCCAGCGTGAACAACTGGCCCCGCTTCAGGCCACGGCGCGATGTGTGATGGAATGGAAAGACCAAAACAACCGCACCCGTCGAGAGAGCTTCGACGCCCGTGCGGCGTTTATGCCGCCGCAACGGGTTTATTTCCGCGGGGACAAGTTCGGCGAGATTCGCTTCGGCGCCAACGAATCCGAATTCTGGCTGCGGATCAAGCCGGAGCTGGACACCTACTGGTATGGCGCGAACCGACTGGCTCAACGCTGCGCCGACGTACTGATGATCAACCCGGCCAACCTGGCCGAGGCCCTGGGGCTGGTCGAGATCGATGCGAGCTGGGAGCTGTTTCACCGCGACGGCTGGGACTTGCTGACGCAGCGCGACAACGGACGACCGATTAAACGGCTGTATGTGGACGGCTGCGACTATCGCGTGCGGCGCATCGAGTACTACGACCGCTATGCGCAGGTCGCCGCGGCGACGGAACTG
>OMKS01004697.1_pt1 | contig 10173 bp, 10 predicted proteins | sample 1674721 | NCBI WGS metagenome assembly OMKS01 (sample SAMN06264996, study PRJEB25208) | sediment metagenome | isolation source: hot spring sediment | place: USA: California | collected 2014-09-02 | reverse complement strand
CCTTTGGATATATGAAAAAGGGAGCGTGTCGATACAGATAGCGACACGCCCCCTCGAGAGCTCGAATCCTCGCAACTCAAAAGTATCAGAGAACCTCATTTCATTATATCTTTGATCGCTTCGAGAAAACGGTCCACGTACTGTTCCTGAGCGGTGTAACCCATGATTCCGACCCGCCAGACCTTGCCGGCGAAGTCACCCAAACCGCCGCCAATCTCGATCTTGTGTTTCTCCCGCAGCTTCTTACGGCCCTCGGCGTCTTCGACACCGTCGGGGATATAGATCGCGTTGAGCATCGGTAGGCGATGGGCGGGGTCGACCACCATTTTCACCCCCAACTCCTCCAATCCGGCGACCAGTCTCTCGTGTACCCTCTGGTGCCGCTGAAAGACCTTCTCAGGTCCTTCGTCCAGGATATTTTTCAAGGCTTGGTAGAGGGCGTAGTTCATGTTGATCGGTGCGGTGTGGTGGTAGGCTCGTTTGCTCCCACCCCAGTACTTGGTGATCATGCTCATATCCAAGTACCAGTTGGGCACCGGAGTCTTACGCCCGCTAAGTTTTTCTACCGCGCGACTGGAGAAAGAGGCCGGCGAGAGTCCCGGAGGACAGGACAGACACTTCTGGGTGCCGCTGTAAACCGCATCCACCCCCCATTTGTCGATGGAGACCTCGATACCGCCGAGGCTGGTCACCGTGTCCAACAGGTAGAGGGCGTCGTTGTCCTTCAGGAGCTCGCCCAGCCCTTCCGCGGGATTACGAACTCCGGTTGAGGTCTCCGCGTGGACCATGGCCACGATTTTGTAGCTCCTTTTGCCCAGCTGCTCTTTGACCCGGGCCAGGTCCACCGGCTGGCCCCAGGTGAACTCCAAGGCGTCCACATCCGCGCCGAGTCGACTGGCCACATCCTTCATCCGTTGTCCGAAGACACCGTTGATCAGAATGAGCACCGGGTCACCCTTCTCGACCAGGTTGACGAAAACCGCTTCCATTCCCGCCGACCCGGTCCCGGAAATCGGCAGGCTCAACTGATTCTTGGTATTGAAAAGCTCCTGCAACTGGGCCTTGATCCCGTCCATGATCTGGACAAAGTAGGGATCCAGGTGTCCCAGGGTCGGTTTGCTCAGCGCTTCGTATACATTGGGGTGAATGTACGAAGGCCCTGGTCCCATCAACAGGACCTCTTCGATACGATCTAACATGTTGTTCGACATACTATCTATCCTCCTATCCTTTCCTTGATTTGAGATACGATTTGATCAACGGCGTAAAGAACGAGATCAAAGCTATAACAATAAAAAACAGCGAGATCGGTTTGACAAAAAATATCGCCGGATCGCCGTTGGAGGTCACCAGGGCGGTCCGCACGTAGCGCTCGAAGGTCGGACCCAATACAATCGCCAGCAGCATCGGCACCAGGGGGAACTCGTACTTTTTCATCAGAAAACCGATGAGTCCGAAAAAGATCATGATACTCGTATCGGCGAAGGAGTTCTGCAACGAGTAGGTCCCGACGATACAAAAAATAGTGATGATCGGCAGGAGAATACGTTTTGGTACTTTTAGAAGTTTGATCCACACTCGAATTGTGGCTAAAGTCACAAAAAGAACAAAGATCATCGCCACGAGGAAGGCCCAGAATACGCTGTAGACAAACTGGGGGTTATCCTGGAAAAGCAGCGGCCCCGGGGTCAATCCCTGTACCATCAAGGCTCCCAGCAGGATCGCGGTGACCGGATCTCCTGGTATCCCTAGGGTCAGCATCGGAATCATCGCCCCTCCGGCCATGGCGTTGTTGGCCGCCTCAGGGGCGGCTACCCCCTCGGGAATACCGGTGCCGAATTTGGCGGCACGGTCCTTAGGGGCGATCTTTTTTGCATAGTCGTAGCTGAGAAAAACCGCGATAGGTCCGCCTGCTCCGGGTATAGACCCGACGCCGATCCCCAGCAGAGCGGCCACCACCTTGTAACGCATATACTTGAAAATCTCGGTGATCTTACCGAAGACACCGGTGACCTTGGTCTGTACCTTTGGAATGACGTCGGTTCCCAGCATCAGCCCCTCTATTACCTGCGGTATGGCGAAGAGGCCGATCATCACCGGCAGGAAGTTGATCCCGCTTTGGAGTTCGACGATATTGAATGTAAAACGCGGCATACCCATAATCGGATCAAGCCCCACGGTCATGAATACCAGACCCAAAGCCCCAGAGAGCAAGCCTTTAATCATCGACTTCTGTCCGAAGCTGCAGATCAATGTCAGCCCCAGAAAGACCAGAGAGGCCAGCTCAGCGGAGCCGAAACGGAGAGCGAACTTGGCGATGATCGGCGAGACCAAGGCCAAGGCCAGCAGACTCATTATACCACCGGTGAACGAGGAAGTCACTGCCGTACCCAGCGCCTCCGCGGCCTTTCCCTTTTTGGCCATGGCGTGTCCGTCGATGGCCGTAGCCGAGGCCGAAGGAGTTCCGGGTATATTCAGCAGTATCGCCGAGATCGAGCCGCCGGTCATCCCGGAGGTAAAAAGCCCCAAAAGCAGACAAAAAGAGGTCACCGGGTTGAGCGTATAAGTCAGTGGCAGCATAAGGACCATGCCGAGACTGATGGTCAGACCTGGAGTAGAACCGATGAAGAGCCCGAAGAGTACACCGATCAGGCTGGCCAGCAAGTTGTGGAATTGAAGTACATCCAAAAGTGCAGCAATCGCAACGTCTAACATGTCATCCCCTCTATAAAAAAGCTATGGCCCGCAGCGGAACCATAAACACGGTATTGAAAAGAAAAAAAACCAACAGGCTCACCACTACCGAAGTCAACACTATCTCCAGCGTTTTTTTCGATCCCCCCGAGTATACCAGAATAGCCAACATCAACGGGGTCGCTATCAGGTATCCAAGATAGATAATCCCGTACACATATGTCACAAGAAGGGCAAAGAGTCCGGCTACCTTCAGAGCTTCTTTTCTGGTGAGGGGTTGTCGAACCACGATTTGTTCTTCCATGGGTTGGCCTTTCTTATAACTGATATAACTCTGTACTATCAAGACAGCTGCCAGTACCGCCAGAATCCATCCAAAGATTCTGGGCATAAAATCCGCCCCTAAGGTCCCGGGTAGATTCCTTATGGGCAGATTTTCGGTCATGTATATGTAAAAAGCCGCAAAGACCAAGAGTACTCCCCCGGAGATCATGTTGTCTTTTCTCATGTCCATCTCTGCTTCCTCCCCCTGTTCTTGAAAAAAGGCGGCATACCGCTTCGGTATACCGCCTTTGAGGTCAAGCCACGCCCTTACTCCACGAGACCGCCGGCGCGCATACCTTCGGCGATCAGTTCATTCTGTACCGCCAGATAGTCCTCGAATTCGTCCCGAGGCATAAAGTCGACCTGGAAGCCAAACTTATCAGCCGAATCCTTGAAGGCATCCGTCTGTGCAGCCTGTCGGAACGCATCCTCGAGCTTTCTAATCCGGCTTTCGGGGGTACCCTTAGGTACGCTGATACCACGGAACAGCTCGATCACCACTTCGTATCCCTCTTCGACCAAGGTCGGAGCGTCGGGATAGTTGTCGTTTCTCTCCTGTGTCGGGAAGGCGATGATCTTCACGTCTCCCGAGTCCACGTGGGGTGCCACCTCCGGTAGAGGTACACAGACCGCGTTCACCTCGCCGCCGAGAATAGCCGGCATTCTGCGGTCGGCTCCGAGTGGAACGTGAGTCACATCCAGACCAGCCGCCTCGGCGAAGACCACCGCGGTCAGATGGGTGGCGCTTCCGGTACCGGCGTTTCCGATTTTAACCTTCCCCGGATTCTCCTGGGCGTACTCGACAAACTCTTCCAGACTCTGGTAGGGGGCGTCGGCACGAACGGCGATAGGCATAGAGGTGAAACCGATACGAGCCACGTGCTCGAACTCGTCGTACCCAAAGGGTACGTTACCCTTATCGCCGTAGTTCATACAGGCTGTGTAGTCGCCAAGCAGACAGTTCTTGCAGCGGCCGCAGCCCTTGTGCACCTCGACCGCCACCCGGTCGCCGGGCTTGAACTCGTCGACGGTCTCACCGGTCTTCACGACCGTTCCGGAGTACTCGTGACCGATAATGAAATCGCCCATGGGCGGCATTTTCGGCATCCCTTGGGTGACGACTTTCACATCGGTTCCGCAGATACCGCATGACTCGACCTTCACCAGCACATCTTCCGGTCCCGGCTCCGGTACGTCTCTTTCCTCGACACGTACGTCGTTAAAATCGTACAATACGGCTGCTTTCATTTTTTTTGGAATATCCATATTCCCTCTCCTTAGTCGAATTATCTCTCTCTGGCCGCAAGAATCGTCTTTTCAACGAAAGCGATCTTGGCGGTGTCTTCTATCAGATCGGCGGTGTAAAAGGCGCTGGGTATGTCGGGTCCCAGAGCCACAATGCCGTGTTCTTTCAAAATAAAGGCTTCCGACTCGGGATATTTTTCCACCGCTTCGAGAATAAGCTCCCGCAGTTCATCCGACCCTGGCAAGGCGCTGCCGACACAGGGAACGTGCTTCAGTCTGACCGCCGCGGAAACCGTCGCCATGGGCAGCGGTTCCATGAGGTTGGCGAACCCGGTGGAGTAAGGCGGGTGCACATGAAATATCGAATTCACCTCCGGACGGAGTTTGTAAATTCCCAGATGAAAGGAGGTCTCCTTCGAAGGCTTGAAGCCCTTCGGCGCCTCGATCACCTCCCCGTCGAGAGTGCACTCGATCAGTCCGTCGGGCTCAACATCGGCCAGGGAAATACCGCTCGGTGTGATCAGTACGTGCCCGCTCTCGGGGATCCTCACGCTGTTGTTCCCTCCGGTTCCCCCGATCAAGTGCCGGTTGAACGAACGTCGAGAAAAATCAGCCAGTTGTTCTTGTAGTTCTTTTTTTCCAGTGTTCATTTTTCCTCTTTCATAAACTCGATCATCGCATCCACACAAAGGTCCACAAAACCTTCGTCGTTGATGTTGCCTGGCGGGACTTCCAGACGGACCTTTGGATCTAAGTCCGACCTCAGAGCCTGGAGGAACTTCTCCAGCCCTTCGGGGTCGTAAAAGACTCCCCCAGGACTACCGTATTTTGACCAACCTCCGGTGGGTACAAAAAGAGCGGTCTTGCCGCCGGCCTTGTTGAGCCGCTCGGCCAAAACCGCCGCCACCTCTTGAAGTTCGTCATGGGTAATTATCACATTGGCGTTATAGGGATTGTGCATCAAGATTTTTCGGTTCAGCATGTCACGGGGAATGCTGTTTCGAGGACCGAAACATACGTACTCCATCCCGCCGGTAGCAACCACCAGGGGAATGCCTTTTCGCACCGCCGCCTCCATCCTTCCGGAGTTGACCGGTACGTAGGCGCCCTGCCCGATCACCTCTTCGGTCAGTTCGTGGGGCGTCAAATCCAGAACACCGTCGACTATTCCCCGTTCTACCAGCTCCTCCATCGCCGAACCTCCGGCTCCGGATGCGTGGAAGGCGATCACCTGAAACCCGGCCTCTTTCAGCCTGGTCATGGCGTGATTTACCGCCTCTTCGGTGTTTCCCAAGGCGCTGATGGCGATCAGTTTCTGGTCCTTCGGACTCTTCAAGCTCTCCCCGGCGTCGGCCATGCCCATCACCGCCGCCGCGGCGTTGGCCAGCACCGAGCGGGTCACCACGTTGGGCCCGCCTACCAGGTCGCTCACCGAAAAGACCATCGCGATATCTTTCGCCCCCACAAAGGGGCGGATATTCCCCGATGCTACCGTAGAAATGAGGTATTTGGGAAAACCGATAGGCAGCGCCCGCATGCCGATCGAAGCGATGGCCGTGCCCTGATTTCCACCAATTCCCAATACCCCCTTGAGCTTTCCGTGCCGATACTGCCGCTTCAGCACTTCCGCCGCCCCGGCACCCATGACGGCCATCATTTTTTCACGATCCTTGCCGGCCAAGAGCTCCTCACGACTGCTGCCGCCGGCCTCGGCTATTTCGTCGGCCGAAACATCCGGCGTACCCACGGGATTTCGGTAGGTGGAAACATCCAGCAAGAGAGCTTGATAGCCCCCCTGCTGAAGTTTCTCACGCAAGAACTCCGCTTCGAGTCCTTTGGTATCCATGGTCGCAATGACCGCGATGGTGCCGTGCATAAAAAATACCTGTTAAGCCCTGCTGGTGAATTGGCGTTTCTCGAGGGGAACCTCGATATCGAAATTCTTGACCTCTTCGAGGAAGGCGGCCAGCGCCTCACCGGACTGTTTGAAGTACCTCTCACCTTTGTCCTTGCTTCCGCGGAAGGGGTTTCCAATCGTCGCCGAATCGGAGTACTCGTGGTGCTCCATCGGCACAATGATGTTCTCAGCGCCCATGAACTCGACCGTCGGCGCCCCGTCTTTTTTCTTGAACTTGGGACCCATCCAGGCGGGAGCGTGGGTTCTGTCCTGCTTAGCCTTGTCCATGTCCATCAAAGTTTCGTCCCAGGCCCAGACGGTGCTGGTCTCCATCTCACCGGCGTGCCATCCGGGGGTCTCCTCCGCGGGTCCTTCCATGATGTCTCCGACAATGGTGTAGTCCCTTTCGGTGGGAGTTTTGTACCAGCAGGCGAAACAACCGGTTTCGTAGCGCAACCGTCGAAGCACATCGTCCACAACCTTGGAGTTGCTTCCGTGATGGCTCACAAAGACGATCTTATTGAAGCCGTGGTAGATCATGCTCATCCCCAGTTCGTACACCATCTGACGGTAAGTAGCGCCAGAGAAGGTCATCGTTCCCGCGCCTTCACCAACCCGTCCCATGTGGTGGGGGCTGTATCCGACGGGGATGATCGGAGTATAAGCGGTTTTCGCCAAAGGAGCGGCGGCTTCGACAACACCCATGGTTGTCACAGTGTCGGTCGCCAAAATGATATGGGCATCGTGTTTTTCGTTAGAACCCATCGGGATCATGACGGTGTCGTTCTCCTTCAGGAGTTCGGCCACTTCGTCATAACTCATATCAGCGGTGTTCCAACTTTTCCTTCTTGCCATTGCAGTCACCTCTTTAAGATTAAAATAGCGCATGCGCATGGTAAACGTTTACCATAAGGACATGGTACTATAGCTGAGCAGATCTGTCAAACAAAAAAATGAACTTTTTGCTCATATTACCGATAAAATCGAGTTTATTTAGTTTTTGACGGTTTTGCTTGTAGTTTGGTGGAGTTGCGGACGACCAGTTGGCATTCGAAGAAGGTCACTTCTTCCACCCGGCTGCCCCGAATTCGGTGCAGAAGAAGCTTTAGTGCCCGACGGCCCATTTCGTAGCGGGGAATATTGACCGTGGTCACCGTAGGATCGAAGTAGCGGGTCAGAGGTACATTGTCGAAACCCGTCACCGCAATGTCCTCCGGCACGCGGAGGCCTCGATCTTTGATCGCCTTGATGGCGCCGAAGGCTATTTGATCGTTGACCGTCACCAGGGCTTGGGGAAAGTCGTCGTACTCCAAGATCCTCGAAGTCCTGGCATAGCCGCTCTCCAGACTCAGCTCACCGGGGAGAATGAACCTTTCGTCAAACCGACAGGAATGACTCTCCGCCCCTTCGACGAAGCCGCAACGGCGGTCCTCGGAAGTGGTGGAGGAGGCGGGGCCGCCGATGAAGCCCAGCGAAGTGTAACCCAATGACGCCAGGTGATCCACCACGCGAATGGTCAGCGCTCGGTTGTCGATGCGAATGGAGGGGATGTCCATTCTCTGACGGCCGATGACCACGGACTTCTCCTGCATCGCCCCCAGAACCGGGGTGACCTCCTTGTCCTCGATGATCCCACCGCTGAAAATGATACCCTCGACGTTTTTTTCACGAAAAAGCGAAATACCCCGAGTCAATTTGCGCAGGTCTCGATCGGTGTTCTGCAGAATCAACGAGAAACCGAACTCCTCGGCGGCGTCTTGTACTCCTCGTACAATCTCAGCGTAGTAGGGGTTGGAGATATCAGGAATAATCACCCCGATGGTATCGGTTTTGCGCATCTGCAGGCTTTTGGCTACCGCGTTGGGGTGGTAGTCCAGCTCCTTTATCGCCAGCAGCACCCGTTTTCGGGTATTTTCATTGACCTTGTGATCGCTGTTGTTAATAACTCTGGAAACCGTAGCCACCGAAACCCGCGCTTTTTCGGCGACATCGTTGATTGTTGCCATCTATTTCAACCTTTTCTCCTTCCAAACAAGGCCATAATATGTAAAAATCCGTAAAGATCCACAACGGTTCTCAGTATATCACCATACGGGATCAGCTGGATGAATGCAAGCGAGTTTATATCTAAACGGTTGGAGGCAATTTTGAAGACTATAGCTGCAGGGCTGCAATGGTTGATGTTTCACATCGGAGTGGTGATTTCGGTACCGGTAATAGTGGGGGGCGGCTTTCAGCTCTCTCCCGCGGGGGTGGAAAACCTGATCGCCTTGACTTTCATCATTACCGGGATCGGCAGCTTGCTGCAAGTCGCGTTGGGACACGGAAATCTGCTGATAGAAGGACCGGCTGGCCCATGGTGGGCAGCCTTCCTGGTCATCGTCTCGGTCTCCACCGCCGGAGGCATACCTATCCAGACCATCCGGACCGATATTCAGGGAGCCCTCATCATTGCCGGGCTCGTACTCTTCGCCGCCGGGCTGCTGGGAATAATCCGCCTGATCAAGCAACTCTTTACCCCTCGGGTGACCGGAGTATTCCTGCTGCTAATCGCGGTTCAGATCTCCGGCATTGCTATCGAAAGGATGGTCGCCGACGGTTTGGGGCTGTTTGTGATCAGCGTCGGCGTCCTACTGCTGTCGATCACCTTGCTGACCAAGGCCAAGGGGCTGCTGAAACAGGCAGCTCTCTTGATCAGCATCCTCCTCGGGTGGGGTTTGGCCGGTGTCCTCGGATTGACCACCGAGACCCTCACAAGAGGAGGGACCGGCCTGCTCCAAGTGCCAGAGCTGTTCCCCTGGGGTACCCCCAGCTTCGACCCGGGCACGGTGATCACCCTCAGCATTCTCGGTTTTTTGTTGATCCCCAACCAGATCGGCAGTCTCAAGGCTATGGAATCGGCCACCGGCGATCCAATCGCTACTAGACGCTACGATCTCGGACTGGCGGCCAGCGGATTGACCAGTTTCTTTGCCGGACTGACCGGGGGAGTGGGAACCACCCCCTTCGCTATCTCAGCGGGCCTGGTCTCGGTGACCAAGGACAAGCGAAGACTCCCCTTTCTTCTGGGGGCTGGACTTTTTATCCTCATTGGACTTCTCTCTCCCTTGGCGCGGGTTTTGACCACCCTGCCAGGATCGATTGCCGGCGCCATACTACTGATCTCCATTTCGTCCATCGCCATGATCGGCGTTAGCCATATCGGCCAAGAGAAACTCTCCACCGGCAGCACCTTCAGCGTCGGCATCAGCATACTGGCTGGCACGGGGGTCATGCTCATGCCCTCCGAGTTCTGGCCGAGCCTGCCCCCGCTGGTGTCGAGTATTTTCAGCAACGGAGTGATTACCGGGACTTTGGCAGCCCTCTTTTTCGAGCAGCTTGTGTTTCCAAATGCCCAATAGGTTTACTTCTACAGCTAATTTGACTATATTTCTAACACAACACGGATACAAGTAAACCCACAAGGAGGAAGCCTTGAGTGATAACCGAGCAATCGAAATACTGAAAAAAGCCCTGCTTTTAGAAAAAGAGAGCCAAAGCTTCTATAGCAAAGAAGCCGAGCTTGCCGAGCACGAATCGGTGCGGAATATCTTCAATTTGATGGCCGAGGAAGAGAAAAATCACGAGAATGTACTCCTCTCAGAATACAACCAGTACCTGAAGGACGGAAATTTCTTTCACAACGACGACCTGGGAGAACACAGTGAGTTTTACGACCACGTCCTCTCCGACGATGTGAAGGACGAAATACGACAGGCCAGCCATGAGGCCGAGGCGATAAGCGCCGGCATAGGTTTGGAACGCCGAACCATCGAGCTGTACGCCGATCGGGCGGAGGCCACCGACGACCCTATGGAGCGGGAGCTGTTCGTCAAGCTCAAAAACCAGGAGAAGGACCATCTGAAGTACCTCAGCGACCTGCACCGCCGTATCCTCGAATCAAGATTTTTCGACGGAGTTGAGTAGAGAATCCCAACCCGTGAGATTCTTTCTGTTCCTCGAAAGAATCTCTC
>OMKS01004696.1_pt1 | contig 10178 bp, 7 predicted proteins | sample 1674721 | NCBI WGS metagenome assembly OMKS01 (sample SAMN06264996, study PRJEB25208) | sediment metagenome | isolation source: hot spring sediment | place: USA: California | collected 2014-09-02 | reverse complement strand
CCCTGACGGCATCGCCGGTATCAGCCGCATGTGCAAACGCATGACAGAGGTGTGGGGCGATCGCTGGCAGGGAGAGAAACCTTCTACCATTGAAACGTTGATGTTGCATCTGTTACTGGAACCCCTGCTGGAACAAACCGTGCTGCCTACCACGCGCCGGTTAAACGCGGTGGTGGGTATTGATGACCGCACGCTGCAGCCGGCGATCATTGATATTGAGCGGCAGGGTCCGCACATGATGATGATCGGCCAGCCATTCTCTGGCAAGACCACCACACTGCGCACGATAATCTTCTCACTGGCTTATCACTACTCGCCGGATGAAGTCATGATGGTGCTGATCGACTATTCGCGCAAGTTATGGAAGGGTGACCGGACATCGTTGGCTGACTTGCCGCATGTGGTCGAGACGATCGAGGAGTTGGATCAACTCGATCAGCTGGCATTGAACATAGAAGCGGAATGCCTCGATTTTGATGTCCACCCGCGGCGGCGCAAGCTAATGATCATCATTGATAACTATGATTCCTTCACCGATGAATCAAGCCGCAAAAAAGCTGACTTCTTCGAATCAATGGCGGCATTGGTGCGCAAATACCAGACGGCGGGTGTCTATTTGGTGGTGGGCGGGTCAGTTTCGATCACCAGCGCCACCGATGATCTGCGCAAGGTGTTCGCGGCGCCCAACTTTGGTATCGCATTAAAGAGTGCGGATGCTGTCAACCGCCTGTACGGTAAATTCCCACGCAGCCTGGCTGACAGCGAACTGCCGATGGGGCGCGGTTTCACGGTGCAATCCGGCATCACCAAGATGCTGCAGATCGCCACGCCCTATGCCAATGACGATGATGTAGATGGCTCGATTGACCAATGGGTGCACCTGATTCAGAAGCGTCATCCGGTAGAGAAAGTGCAGTGGCTGCGGCCGCAGGATGAACCGGAAAGCGAAGAAGCGCAGGAAAAGGCGGCTGCGGATGAAGCACAACCAGTAGAAGAACAGGTGGAAGAGACCGGCGAAGCCAAAGGAGAAGAAGATACCGATCAATTCAGCATTCCCACCAAGCGCGATATCAGCAAATTTGATATAGACGCGATTAAGAAATTGTTGGCAGAAAATGGGTATCCGCAAGATCTGCTGGACATGCTCTCCGATAGCGACATGGTGGAAACCGCTTTTGCCATGAGCCTGCTTGAGGATGAGCCGACAGAACCAGAACAGGAATAAGCTATGGCCAGTGAAGAATATATAGATGTAGAGTTTGATATTTTTGAGTATACAGGCCAGCGGGCGCGGGTGAAAAAGTCACTCACTGTGAACAGCCTGATCGAGGAAATCCTGCGCGAATTTGATGATATTCCCTCTGACTTTTCCAACAAATATGTCCTCTACTTAAAAGGCGAAGAAAAACCGCTGGACAGTAATAAAACCATGCTGGAGCTGGACATCCAGCCGCAAGATGAGCTGGTCTTTGACCGCTACCGCTCACTGTTGCGGCGCGAATTGCCGCCAACGATCAAAGCCTCGTTTGTCGAAGAAAAAACACTGGATGCCTTTGAATTGCAATGGTATCCGGCGATTATCGGCCGCTCAAGCACCGATATGGACCATAATTTCTCACTGGCGGTGAACGTGGAGAACCTGCCGGACGGCAAGACAATTTCACGGCGGCATGCTTTGATCTCCTTTGCGGAGGGAAAGTTTTTTGTCGAACCACAATCTGAGTACAACCCCGTCTATCTCAACGGGGTAGAGATACCCTACCAGCAAAAATTCTTGATCAAGGACAATGACCGCATCATGCTGGGTTTTAACCGCATCACCCTGATCTTTAAGCAACGTAAACTCAGCGAAAGTCAACAGACTTCAAGGCCGGTGACAGCCAGGCAGCAGACAGTGGAAGAAAGGCCGGCGGAACCCGCCACACAAATTGATGGATTCATCGACCCAAAGACCCCGCCAGCGCCGCGCCTGATCGTTGAAACAGCCGCCAACAAGGATATCATCGGCACAGTGCTCCCGCTGGAGGAGTATCCATTTCTGATGGGACGCACCCATCCGCTGTTGACCGGTGAGAATGATATGTCGCGCGCGCATGCCGAGATCTCCTACGACGAGCAGGCCAACAAGCATTTTATAGTCGATCTGAACAGCACCAACGGGGTGGAGATCAATGGCAAGAAGATTGAAGCCAATATTCCCTATGAGATAACCCCCGGCTGCTACATTCGCCTGGGGTTCAAGGTGATTGTCAGATTTGAGGTGTAATGTTCACCCAAAAAAATTACCATGACTGTCAGGAAGCCGTTCATCTGCGATTGGCTTCCTGGGTTTTTTATGGGAGGGCTTCTTCGACTGCCGCTGGTCTGGCAACCCGCGTGCCTAAAAGAAGCGACAGGAGAATGCCGAAGGAGAACAAGCAGATATTGAGGATAAACGGCAGGATCTTGTTCTGTGCCGAAAGGACACCTGAAATCCAACCGAAGGGGGAGGTCAGCAGGATGATGACCACGAACATCAACGATTGGATGCGTGCGCGTTCTTTGGCGTCCACGGTCAGCACCACCATCTGGTCCAGCCGCGGGCCGACAACGGCGTAACTGCAGGCGGACAGGATTACGCTGATGAAAAGAGGTGCATAGCCGCGCACGGGACTGGTGATGAGGATGACCTCGCTGATGAGGAGGCCGAGAAACCCGATCATCATGGGCAATTTGAACGGCAGGCGGCGCAGACGCGGCAGCACCACGAAAAAGAACAGGATCATGATGATGGAGCGCACGATCTGGAAGTAAGCCAGGTTTTCTGGCTGGATGTCCAGTTTTTCTGTGACCAGAATCCCCCAAAAATTACTATTCACCATGCCGGAGGCGCTCAGGATGAGCATGATGCCCATGGTGAGCAGGGTGGGGGTTGATTTGAGCAAATCACTGGCTACCTGGCGATATTCTTTCACGAAGGAGAACAGACTCTGGCCGCGGGTTTCGCGCAAGCGCACCTTACCCTGTTGGGTTTCTTCGGTGAGGGCATAAGCGGCGAAAGCTTTGGTGGCAAACACCGCCGCGGCGAAGAAATAAATACCGCGCATGGCGGGCACCAGTGAGAATGTTTTGATCAACAGTGCAGCCAGTGGGGTGAAGACCGCCACCACCAGCCCGGCAATATAGATCCAGGCATAGACATCAACGAGGTCATCGGGGTTGGTATCTTCCACCAACAGGCACGACCATGAATTGTGCACAATGCGCCACACGCTGTTGACGATGCCGGCGATCAGGAAAAACCAGAAATTCTGCGCCAGTGCGGAGATCAATGCCGGTACGCTCCATGAAAACAATTCGAAGATTAAGGTGGCGTTGCGGCGCCCTAATTTGTCGGTGATGATACCGCCTAAGAGCGCCATCACCACCTGGAAGCCCCAGCTGATGCTGGCAATCAAGCCGATCTGCTGGTCATTCAGCCCCAATGCCAGCATGTAGATGGAGGCGTAGGGCATGTAGAGATTATATGGAATGCCCCACAACGGTTCGGTCATGACCAACCCGCGGGCGTTGCCTTTCAGGTTTTTAAGAACTGAGAAAAGTGAGGGTTGTGACAATGTTTGGCTCCCAAAAATTTCGTGTACGTAAGCATCTGGCAATCTATCAAGGATACTAAGGAAAGGTCATCAACGCAAGGGAGATTGATCGCCTGTGACAGGTACCTTCTTCCCTATTAACTGATAACCAATTGGCAGGTAGTGTGTATAATTAAGTAAGGTGTACGGTGGCAAGGGAGTATTTTGATTGATTCAGGCGGAGGGTGTCATGAGTGAGGCATTCATTGGTAAGCGGTATCGCATTATTCGCAAGATCGGCGATGGCGGCATGGGCAGTGTGTACCAGGCTGTGGACGAAAGATTGACACGTGAGGTGGCAATCAAACGGCTGAACATACTCGATACGAGCCCAACCATGGTTGAACAGATCGTGGCGCGTTTTGAGCGTGAGGCCAAGGCCATGGCGCAATTCCGTCATCCCAACATCGTCAATGTTTATGATTATGGGCAGGACGAAAGCGGTCTGTACCTGGTGATGGATTATATGCCGGGAGGCACGCTGCGGGAACGCATGGGCAAACCCTTACCTGCAAAAGAAGCCGCGAGGCTGCTGCTGCCGATCGCCGATGCACTGAGTTATGTGCATGAACAGGGTATGGTGCATCGTGACGTCAAACCCGCCAACATCTTGTTTGATGTGCACAACAACCCCATGTTGACAGATTTCGGTGTTGTGAAACTGATCGAGCAGAGCGGCGCCACCCTGACGACCGCTGGTACCGGGGTAGGCACGCCTGCCTATATGGCGCCCGAACAGATGGGCAAAGATATTGACCACCGAGCTGATCAATATGCACTGGGTATCATCTTCTATGAATTGGTCACGGGCAAGAAGCCTTATGAAGGCAACACCCCGCTGCAGACCCTGTATATGCATGCCACCCAGGCGCTGCCTGATCCACGCCTGTTTGTGCCCGGTCTGCCGCAGGAGGCCTGCGAACTGCTGAAGACAGCCCTGGCGAAAAAACGTAATGGCCGTTTTCCCAACATGGCGCATTTCGCCCAGGCTTTGCAGCGCATTTTAACAGCCGAGGCAGAAGATCGCACCATGCTGGCTTCTGAAAAAGTTGTGATGATGCCGCCGAAGATGCACCAACCACCTGCCAATGTGCCACCGGTTGCGCAGGCCCCGGTCTATGCTGCGGCACCGGCGGCGCACAACACCCCGCCTGTCGCCCCGCTGCCAACCACAGCCCCGCCGCCGGAACGTGACAAAAAGAAATTCAATCCATTAATTGCGGTGTTGGGTTGCGGGGGATTGCTGTTGTTGGCTTTGTTGATTGTAGGCGTGATCTTTGTACCGCGTTTGTTGAATCGCGGCGGTGAACCAACCGAAACCCTTTCTGCGCTGGCCATCCGCCAAACGGAGATGGCTTTGCAGCAGACGGATACGCCTGAACCGCCCACCAGTACCCCGCAACAGCCCACAGAAACCCAATCAGCACAGGGGGGCGAGGACGATGAAGGAGCACAGCCCATCGAGACACGCGCGCCGCTTGCCACCAGGACCGAGGAAGCGATCTTGTATCAGGATGGTGATGTGCAGGAACGCCAGAAGGACAGCATGTCGATGGTGTATATCTCGCAAGGAACCTTTATCATGGGCACCAACGACAGCCGGGTGGATATGAAACCGGCACACGAAGTGCTGCTCAGTGCCTATTGGATTGACCAATACGAGGTGAGCAACAGCCAGTATGCGCGCTGTGTGACGGCTGGTGGCTGCAGCGCACCACTGGACGAAAATACCAGCACACGTGATGATTATTACACCAAGCCGGAATTTGCCAATTTCCCGGTGGTGCATGTCAGCTGGCATATGGCGGATGCGTACTGCCGTTGGGCGGGTGGAAGGCTGCCGACCGAGGCGGAATGGGAAAAAGCCGCACGAGGCACCGATCAGCGCCTGTATCCATGGGGAGATACTTCGCCTACCAGATACCTGCTCAATTATGCCGACTTGATCGGTGATACCACCGAAGTCGGCAGTTATCCAGATGGTGTCAGCCCGTATGGTTTGTATGATATGGCTGGCAACGTGCGGGAGTGGATCGCGGATTGGTATGATAAGGACTATTACCAGTACAGCCCCTACGAGAACCCAACCGGCCCTTCAGAGAGCGACACGCGGGTAATCCGCGGCGGTGCTTTCAACAGTGATGTAAACTCTGTCCGCACTGCCTATCGCATGCTGGGGTATCCGCAGAATTCAGGCGGGCACATCGGCTTTCGCTGCGTGGTAGAGCCCTGATCGAAAGCGCCAGTGATACTTAAATTGGTATAACGGCGGTATAATTGCAGCTTGTGGTACCCAGGTTTTCATTTATGGGTGTGCCGACATTGGTGATTGTATTCTGTTATAATTTTTATGTTAATTTACCAATATATTATTTGAGATTTTTTAAGGAAACCAGCCCATGACCGTACTCACCCAACTTCGTGAAATTGCCCTGCAAAAAAGCCAGGGATTGCCTGATGATGATTTCACTTTGTGCGGTCAATGGACCTGTGATCTGCTATTTTCACCCAACAAGGGTGAGCGTGTGTTCGAATATTCGGTGCTGCTGATGCAGACCCTCGCGCAGGGTGCCTGTTATTGCGCGCTTGGGCGCCCGGCCCTGCGCAAGGAGTTCATCGGACAGGATATTCGCGAACTTACAGCCCCTGACAGTGATTTTGAGGTAGCGATGCTGGATACCATTTACTCAGGCTTCGCGCACAGCTCCCAGGAAGAGCATATTCTGGTTGGTAATTCGGTGGTGAAAGCCCAGCAGCGTGCCGCCATCGTGGTGAACGAGGTGATGCGCCAGTTGCAGGATCTGCCGCGCCGCCCCAAAGTGGTGCATGTGGGGGTGGTGGGCAACATTCTCAAGCAATTGAGCGAATCGGGCATGGAGGTGTACGCCACCGATCTCGACCCTCAGCTGGTTGATCATCGTATCCATTCGGTCAATATTCAGAACGGCGCACAGCATAATTACGAATTGATCGGCAGCAGTGACCTGGCACTGATCACGGGCATGACCCTGGCGACCGGCACCCTGGACGATATTTTGCAGACTGCCCGTGAAAGCAATACCAAAGTGGTTATTTTTGCCGAAACCGGCGCCTGGCTGGGGCAAGAGTATTGCCAGAGCTTCGGCGTGGATGCCGTTATCAGCGAGCCTTTTCCTTTTTATATTTTCGAGGGCACCAGCATCATCCGCGTTCATCGCAAGGACTAAGCAGTTCAATAATCCACAGGGAGTTTGATTCGTATGAATGACAATATGCTGCATATCGGTGGATTTTCGGCGGAGGAGTTGACCCAGCGCTTCGGCACACCGATGTATGTGTATGATTTTGAGCGTATTCGCACGCAGGTGGAGAAAGTACGCAAGCATCTGCCCGGATTTGCGGTGTATTATTCGTTAAAAGCCAACCCTAACAAACATATCGCGGGGTTTCTGAAGGATCTGGACTGTGGCTTTGAAATTGCCTCCGGCGGTGAGTTGTATTTGTGCCGACTGCTGGGCGTTGCACCCGAGCGGATTGTATTTGCCGGCCCCGGCAAGAGCACGGAAGAACTGACCTTCGCCATACGTGAAGGCATCCAGGCGATTAATGTAGAATCGGCACTCGAATTGGAGCGTGTGGAAGCGATCGCCGCCCAACTGAGCATGACCGCCAATGTGCAGATCCGGGTGAACACCACCAGCGGGGTCAGTGACGCCCCGGAGATGATGGTGGGGCGCCCCAGCAAATTCGGCATCGAAGAAGACGATTTGGAGAGTGTGTTGGCGCATGCCTCAATGAAACATATTAACCTGGTGGGTTTGCATCTGTATACCGCCAGCGGGGTGTTGGACAGCGAGGAAATTGTCGCCAATTTTGAGCGCGCCTGCGAAGTGTATCAACGCCTGGAAGATATCGCCGGCCATCCGCTGGGGCTGCTTGATTTTGGCGGCGGGCTGGGCGTGCCGTATGTCCAAGGTGAGAAACCGCTGGATATCGCTGCGGTTGGGCAAGGCATTCAGAGCGTCAGGGCGGAACGGTTCGCAAAGCGGGAAGAACCCGTGTTAATTGTCGAACTGGGCCGTTATTTGGTGGCAGAGAGCGGCACCTATCTGACCAGGGTGGTGGATGTGAAACAGTCACGCGGCCAGACCTTCGCCATCGTCGAAGGCGGTATGCACCAGTTCTTACGCCCGGTGTTCATGGGCCATAACCACCCGACGGTGATCGCCAACCGTATGGGCGAAGCAGCGACTGCTATCATCAATGTTGGCGGGCAGTTGTGCACTCCCATTGACATGCTGGCCAACGATGTATCGCTGCCGCCGGCGCAGGTAGATGACCTGATTGCCATCCAGAATGCAGGAGCGTATGGCTATTCCATGAGCATGATGGAATTTCTCAGCCACCCCAGCCCGCCAGAAGTGGCGGTGCAGGGCGAACGCGCGTGGCTGATTCGCCAACGCGGTACGTACGCGCAGTTATTCGACTACGAGTAAACGATAATCACAATTTTATCTGCCGCGGATGAAGGGCGGACGGCGGTAATTGGGGTCGGTGACGTTAACACATTCGATGCCCCAACAACGGGCAAGATTCTCGATCACAGGGGCGATGTGACCGACACCCAGTGAGAAATGATGGGTGGGGCCTGCCAGGCTCCAGTTCTCGATGAATTCCGCGACCGAGGGGCTGAAGCGGCAGCGGGTGTTGGTGTTGCCGGTGGCAGGAATCGGCCCGGGTAACGATTCGCCTTCCGCCAGAACAAACTTGAAGCGTCCGTCGTGGGTGGTGGTGAGGCCGAAACAGGTGACGGGTCCATGTTTTAATTGGAATTCTACGCCGATGCCGGCGCCGCGTTTGCCATGATAGACGCTCAGGCCGCGCAGCACCGGCTTGCCCTGTGCTACCGCGATGTGATGCGGACCGTCATGCCCAACCAAAACAATGTCTTGCTCAAAATCGCAGGGATGGATTTCGGCAAAGCTGCCGCCAGCTTCTAAACGATCCATGATCAACATGGCGAGGCAGTTCTTGATATCCAGTTCGCCGGCGATGGGAATACCCTGCCCGGTGAGCAGCGAAGCACCCACAATCAGCGAAGCACCGAGGCGTTCATAGGCATTGTTGTTCAGGCCGCGGTAATAATATGCCAGTCCGGTTAAGGAAAAGCGCTCAACAAGCAGATCAAGGCCGCAGACAACTTTGGCTGACCAGGCGACGTCTTCCGGCAGGGCAGGCCTGGCGATGGGGTCTGAACCCGGTTCGGGAAAATCGAATAGAGCGTGAATTTCCTCGATCTTTTGTTCGATTTGCGTAGGCGTGACTGCCTCGATGCACGCCTGCAGGTCATCCATTTCGATATGCTCGCAATGCAATCCGAAGAAAGCATCCAGCATGGTGGGATCGGCGTTCATATCGAGCATGCCCTCATAGACATGGCCCATCACGCCCAGGCGGGCATTGCGTACGGTGGAGAGGACGCGGGCAATGCGGCACCAATCAGCGATACGCTGCCAGGCGCGTTCATCATCATAGAGGGTGCCGACCACCATACCGGGCAGGTCGATATTGGCGCGGGCGAGAGCATTGCAGATTTCGGGCAGGCTGGTCTGGTTGTCATGCTCCAACTGCATGAAGGTGGTACCGTTGGCGTAATCCATGGCTTTGGTCGGCTGCAAGGAGATGATGATCATGGGAACGCCGGCACGCTGCACCACCGGCAGGACGGTGCTGCTCATGGCGTAGGTGCTCATATAACAGATCAGAAGATCGATATTTTCGCGGCGAAAATAGTCGCCGGTTTGGGCAGCCAATTGGGGCGAATCCACCAGTCCGGCGGAAACGATGTTAACGCCCAACGATTTCAAGCGTTCTTCAAACACAGCTTGATGCCCGATCAATTTGTCTCTCAACCCGGGGAATTGTTCCCAATAAAACCAGCAGCCGCAGCCGAATACACCGATGCGCGGGCTGGAATAGGTACGTTGGAATAAAGTGTCAAAAGTGACCATTGTATGACTCCTTTGTATCATATCCCCAAGAGTTGACGGACAGGGAGTGAAATAGGCATGTCGGTTTCGACCGCCAGGGCTGCCACCAGGGTTCGGTCGAGGGTGGCGTGAAAGGTATAAGCGGGCACAATGACCTCATCTCCCCAACCGATGCCGGCAGCACGCAATGCAACTTCCATGGTGACAGTACCGTTCATCATCGGCACGGCATAGTCAGCGCCTTGCAATTCACAGAATTGCTGCGCGAGCTGTCTGGTTTTGGGGCCAGGGAAGGGGAAACCGCCCCATTGACCGGAACAGACCACTTCGGTGAGGGCATCAATCTCACGCTGGTCCCACACCGGCCAGTCAGGATAGGATTGCTGGCGGGTTTTCTCGCCGCCGAGGAGAGCGGGTAGCGACATGGAGAGTTCCTTATTTGGTCATTATGGTGCAATTGAATTGTATCCAAGATTTAGATTCCAGTGGTTGTGGTGGGGTGAGTTTCATCATTCAGCGGGTATTGACTGGCAATCCAAACAATGGCAATGTACAATTGATTGAGAGATTTGACGGGATGTAGCCCGTCTGAAAT
>OMKS01004694.1_pt1 | contig 10179 bp, 8 predicted proteins | sample 1674721 | NCBI WGS metagenome assembly OMKS01 (sample SAMN06264996, study PRJEB25208) | sediment metagenome | isolation source: hot spring sediment | place: USA: California | collected 2014-09-02 | reverse complement strand
ACCATCCCCATCCCGGATATGGTGTTGCAGCGTCGGGATTCTGAATATCGCGGCGACCGAGAGCAGAGCGCGCGCATGATGCGCCAGGAAATAGCAAAAAATCGAACACTGGTTGAAAAACGGCGGCAAAACTTGATTAAATATATTGAGCTGCACTTTGATCGCTATTTTGGCGAAGCCGTTTCTTCAACGACAAGCCGAAAGCCTGACCTAGCCTCGGTCATCATTCCGGAAAAATTTAAAACATCCTCTCGATTGAGAGATAATTTGCAAAAACAGATTCGTATTAATCGGAACATTTTAAGGCGGGTTGAGGCTGAAACTGATATCAATCGCAGCTACGAGTTGACAAACAAGAAATTATTGGTTGAGATTTACAAAAAGTATTCCATTCCTTTCGCCTGTGTCGTCTTTGTATTGATCGGCGCCCCGCTGGGGATAATGGCAAGGCGAGGGAGTATGGCAGTCGGCGGGGGGATTAGCCTGCTATTTTTTATTATCTACTGGATTTTCTTAATCGGCGGTGAAGAGCTGGCAGACCGCGACATGATGTCTCCATTTATGTCAATGTGGCTGGCGAACTTTGTTGTTGGTATATTCGGTCTACTTTTATTGATTCAAACGGTGAAAGAGGTTTCTATTAATTTAGATTTAATCAACAAACTCATACCTAAAAAATTTAAACAGTGACCATGAAAATATTAGATCGCTATTTGGTTAAAAATTTTTTTGCCACGCTGGTGTTTGCCCTTATCGCATTTTCAGCAATGTTTATCATTATTGACGTGATCGGCTTTTTGGATAAATTTATTGATCATAACATTCCCTTGTTGATTGTTATCGAATACTACATCTTTTATCTGCCCTATATCATCATTTTAACGCTTCCCGTGGCGACTTTGTTGGCGAGTTTATTTAGTGTCGGGCAGTTGGCGCGATATAATGAAATTACTGCAATGCGTTCATCCGGGATGTCCAGCTCTCGTATATTGATGCCGTTGTTCGTTGCCGGCGTTATCATAAGCCTGACCGCGATGTATTCGGGCGAGCGATTCGTGCCCTACACCAACCAAATGAAAAAAGAAGTTTATGATAACTACATCAACAAAAACAAGCCAAAGAGCAAACGCAAAACCAACAATATTCAATTGCAATTGGACGCAGACCGATGGTTGTTAGTCAGCTTTTTTGATATCCAAACAAATACGGCGTTTAAGGTGAGCATCGAAACGTATAACAATAACGTGCTAATCGAGAGAACCGACGCTCCCAGGATGTCCTGGAAAAATGAACAATGGGTTGTTGCCAGTGCCTTCACACGTCGCTTTAGCGGATGGGACGAGGAGGTTGTTTATGCTGACTCGTTGATTTTTAAAACACTCATTTTTAAGCCGGACGATATTGCGCGGGTACAAAAAAAAGCCGAGGAAATGAGTTATTGGGAATTGAATAAATTTATCCAGGAGATTCGTCGAACCGGCGGCAAAGCAGATCGCTGGCTGGTTGAGCTATATTTAAAAATCGCGTTTCCCTTCGCGAATTTAATTATCATTCTGTTCGGAGCCTCGCTGGCGTCGCGAAAAACCAAAAGCGGCACTGCGGTCAGTTTTGGTGTGAGTTTGTTCATCTGCTTCTTATATTTTGGTTTTATTAAGGTGGGACAGAGCCTGGGGCATAACGGCTTACTGCATCCGCTGCTGGCGGCGTGGATCGGAAATATCGTGTTTGGCGCCGGCGGTCTGTACTTGCTGCTGAAGTCAAATTGATTTTAAGCTCGCTTTACAAGTTGTATTTCTTTATTTTATAGCGCATGGTTCTGAGACTGATTTTTAATCTCTTCGCTGCTTTTGATTTATTCCCACCGACCTTATCAATGGCGTCTTTTAAAATCATCCGTTCGGCAAACTCCATTTTTTTTACAAAGGATTCCTCCTTTTCTCCACCTTTTAAATCTTCGATGATTTTCGCCTGCGGGCTCGAATAGACGGTGAGCGGTAAAAATTCCGCTAAAATGAAATTGCCTTCGCCCAATACCACGGCATTTTCAATCGCATTTTCCAGTTCGCGCACATTGCCCGGCCAATGGTAATTGAGACACATTTCCAATGCCTGTTCGGAAATTTTCATCACCGGTTTGTTTGTCTTGTCACAGGCTTTTTTAACAAAATGCTCCATCAAAAGCGGAATGTCTTCTTTTCGCTCCCTCAGCGGAGGAATGAATATCGGGATTACGTTGAGACGAAAGTATAAATCTTCACGAAACTTTCCTTGCTGTAAAGCAATTTCCAAATCGCGATTGGTGGCGGTGATAACCCGGACATCGACCTTGATGGCTTCAGTGCCGCCCAGATGGGTGACTTCTTTCTCCTGTAACACACGCAGCAGCTTTGTCTGCACGCTTTCAGAAATGTCGCCAATTTCATCTAAAAATATCGTACCACCATCTGCCAATTCAAAGCGGCCCTTTTTTTGAGCAACTGCTCCGGTGAACGCCCCTTTTTCGAATCCAAAAAGCTCACTCTCGAGCAAGGTTTCCGGCAGCGAAGTGCAGCTTATTTCAACCAGCTTCTTATTGGCGCGTGGACTGTTGAAGTGAATGGCGCGCGCAACCAGTTCTTTGCCAACTCCGCTTTCACCGCGAATGAGAACAGTGGATTGGGTCTGCGACACTTTTTCAATTTTTCTAAAAACATCCTGCATGCCTTTGCTGACGCCGATAATGTTTTTAAATGCATACGAGGTTTTGATCTGTTGTTTTAGCTCGATGTTCTCCGCTAAAATCTGTTTCTCCTGAAGAGCTTTTTTAATGGTCAGGAACAATTCGTCCAAATTCAGAGGCTTGGTAAGATATTCATAAACCCCTTTTTTCATGGCTTCCACAGCGTCTTTAACCGAGCTGTAAGCGGTCATTACAATGGTCTTCATATCGGCGTTGTAAGGAACTGCTTTTTCATAAAGCGTCAATCCATCCATCTCCGGAAGTCTGAGATCGGTGAGCATTAAATCGAATTGTTCATTTTGGAGCAGTTTGAGTGCATGTTCACTCGACTTAACGCCGATTGTTTCATAACCTTCATCCTGAAGTATTTCGACCATACCGGAAAGTGTGTTCAAATCATCTTCAACAACCAATATGCGCGCCATAATTTAATCCCTGGTTATATTGTGAGTTTTGTATCCGCTTTAGGAAATTTTATGTTTATTTTTCAAGCTATTCAACCAATTTTAGTTGATAGTATTGTTTGAATAGCCGATAAGCACCGTTCCAATTCTGGTTCACCGATGTTTGTCATGTGACCCACTCGGATTACTTTTTGGGCCAGTTGTCCCTGTCCCCGCGATACCAGTATCCCGAATTTTTCTTTTAATTCGGCGTGAACTTGCTTGGCGTTTACTGACGGTTCAAACTTGATGACGCTCATACTGTCAGCAGGTATTTCCGGGAACAGTGAAAGCCCAAGCTCTGTTAGACGCGCTCTGAATTGATGCGCCAGGGACTGCCGTTCTCGCCAGATGTTTTCCAGCCCCTTTTGTTGGATTTGGCTGAGCACATGGTCAGCGGCGAAAATCAACGAGATCGCCGGTGTGAAAAGAGCGCCGCGTCCGAGTTGAAAAGATTGGCGGGCACGGGTCAAATCCAGGTAGTATTTTGGCAATTCAGACTGTTCGGAAAAAATCCAGGCGCGATTGTTCAAAGCGACAAAAGCCAATCCTGGTGGCAAACCCAATCCCTTTTGAGATGCGGAGACAATTACATCGATCCCCCAATCGTCTGGTTTTAAAGGTAAAATTCCAGCCGAAGAAATCGCATCCACCACGATCAAAGCAGATGTTTGGTGGCGAATTGCAGGAATGATTATCTCCAAATCTGTAAGCGCGCCGGTGGATGTTTCGCAATGAGTCAAAAAAATCCCTTTAAGCGAGCCAATCGCTGTCAAATTTTTCACTAACGCCTCAGCGCCAACACTTTTGCCCCAGGGAACTACCAATCTGAACACTTTAAGCTGAAAGGCTTCTGCAATTTCTGACCAACGTTGGCTGAATTTGCCATTTTCGACCACCAGCACATGATCGCCGGGGCTGAATAGGTTGCTGATCGTCGCTTCCATGCCAGCAGTGCCGCTACCGGTTAAAATGATCACATCGTTTTTGGTCCGAAGCCAGTATTGAAGCCGATGTGTGACTGATTCATAAGTTTGAATAAATTTTTCGCTGCGATGATAAAACATCGAATGGCTGAGTATTTGTTTGACTTCTTCTGAAATCGGCGTCGGTCCGGCTGTTAATAGTAGATGATCTTGCATTGTGTTCACGCAGTTAGCCCAATAGTTCGCTGATCGCTTTCCAGATTTCATTTCTGCCCGTTTTAGTTACTGTTGAGAATGGGATAATGCCGGGAACGTCAAAGGCAGTCGCCTGTTTTTCGATTTTTTCGATTATTGATTTTGCTTTGCTGCTGCGAAGTTTGTCTGCTTTGGTAGCAGTCACCAGTGTCCGGATTTTGTGTAGTGACAACCAATTCAGCATCTCTGTGTCCAGTTGAGTAAAACCGTGCCTGCTGTCAATAATTTGAATGACTCCTTTTAGAGAAGGATTTTGGGACAAATATGATTCAATCAACTTCTTCCAACTGGAGCGTTCATTTTGAGACACTTTAGCAAATCCATAACCCGGAAGATCGACAAAGTAGAATTGATTGTTAATGCAATAGTAATTCAACGTTCGGGTTTTTCCGGGTGTGGAGCTGGTCAGCGCCAGTTTTTTGCGGTTCACCAAACAATTGATCAGGCTCGATTTGCCGACGTTTGATCTTCCCGCAAAGGCGATTTCGGGTAATTGTAAAGCCGGGAGTTGATTCAATTTCGAAAAACTACCAATGTATGCCGCTGATAAAATTTTCATAAATATTAGCTGGTGAAAAAGATTGTTAGAAAAAAAAATCTTCCTTGATAAATTAACGACCGCTCATTTCAGGAAGATTTTTTGTGGTTTTAGCGCTTTGATTTCAACAGTTAATCAAGCAGTTTTTTTAACTTTTTTATAGACGAAATTGGGCGCTGTCTTTTTGAGAACGACATCTTTGGTGATGATGCATTTCTTTACATCTTTGAGATCAGGCAATTGGAACATGATATCGATCATGGTTTCTTCAATTATTGCACGCAGTGAACGGGCTCCGGTCCTTCGTTTGATGGCTTCGGAAACGATGGCTTTGAGCGATTCGTCTTCAAACTCTAATTCAACATCGTCCAATTCGAACAATTTTTTATATTGCTTGGTGAGTGCGTTTTTAGGTTCAAGCAGAATGGAGTAAAGCGCGTCTTCGCTCAGTTCATCAAAAATACAATTGATGGGCAGCCGGCCAATGAGTTCAGGAATTAATCCAAACTGCAGCAAGTCTTCGGGTTGCACTTTTCTTAATATAGTGCCTTTGTTTTCAGCTTTGTCGTGCTGAAGCTCGGCTCCAAACCCCAGTCCCTTTTTGCCAAGGCGGTTGGCGACGATTTTATCCAACCCATCAAACGCACCACCGCAGATAAAAAGGATATTTTTAGTGTTGATGTTAATCAGGTTTTGCTCGGGGTGCTTTCTACCACCTTTCGGAGGCACTGAGGCAATTGTTCCTTCCAAAATTTTTAGCAGCGCTTGCTGAACCCCCTCGCCGGAGACATCACGCGTAATCGATGGATTTCCTGATTTGCGCGCTATTTTATCAATTTCGTCGATGTACACAATACCCCGTTCTGCCAGCTCAACGTCATAATCTGCGGCTTGTAACAGGCGCACCAGAATGTTTTCCACATCTTCGCCCACATATCCGGCTTCGGTTAACGTGGTGGCGTCAGCGATGGTAAAGGGGGTCTGTAAAAAACGCGCCAGTGTTTGCGCTAATAATGTTTTGCCGGTTCCGGTAGGTCCGATGAGCGTGATGTTACTTTTTTCCAATTCAACATCATCGTTGAACAATTCTCCGGTTTCTACCCGCTTATAATGATTGTAAACAGCTACTGATACAATTTTTTTTGCATTCTCCTGGCCGATGACGTACTGGTCCAATTCATTTTTAATTTCAGCCGGAGTGCGGATTTTGCTTTTGGCAATTAAGGCGCGACGGTTCATATCTTCACGAATAATTTCACCGGCGCTTTTTACACATTCGTTGCAAATATAGACATCAGGTCCGGTGACGATGCAATCCACCTGATTGGAATTTTTGCCGCAGAAAGAACAGACGAACAATCGATCATGACGTTTTTTATAGTTATCCATTTTTAAGCCTCGGTTGTGAAAATAGGATCAGGTTACTTTTTCTTATTGAGCTTTCTGGTTTGCATAATTTCATCAACGATTCCATACTTAAGAGCGTCCTCGGCGGACATAAAGTAGTTGCGATCCGAATCTTTGGAAATTTTTGCCGGTGTTTGCCCGGTGTGGTTCGCCAGAATGTTGTTCAATTCTTCACGAATTTTCAATATTTCTTTGGCGTGAATTTCAATATCTGCCGCCATACCTTCGGCGCCGCCCCAGGGCTGATGGATCATAATCCTGGAATGCGGAAGAGCTGACCGTTTCCCTTTGGTGCCGGCTGCGAGCAAAATGGCTCCCATGCTGGAAGCCTGCCCCAAACAAATCGTTGCCACGTCCGGTTTAATATATTGCATGGTATCATAAATTCCCAGCCCTGCGGTAACAGAACCGCCCGGGCTGTTAATGTACATATAAACGTCCTTTTCAGGGTCGTCCGCTTCCAGGAATAGCAGTTGAGCAATCGCCAGGCTGGCAACAACATCATCGATCGGCGAGCCGACAAACACAATACGTTCCTTCAATAGTCTCGAAAAAATATCATAAGCGCGTTCTCCGCGTCCTGTCTGTTCAATAACGATGGGTACTAAACTCATAACCAATTCCTTTTTATGTTTGTGCAATCGGGTAACTTTTTCATCCCTACTGTTCGACCATTTCGGATTGCTTTTGCATATCCTGATAGGTCACCTTTATTTCTTTTATCTTGCTATGTTCCTTCAGAAAATCGATAACTTTTTGTTCCAACAACTCCAATCGCAAACGATCTCGCTGTTGCTGATCACGATAATCACGGCGGATTTTAGCCGAATCTTCACCAGCATTAGCCGCCAGGTGTTCTATGAATTCGTCCACATCTTTTTCATCGACACTAATGTTTTCCAACTCGGCAATTTTGTTTCGGATCAATCTCCATTTCAAATTCCAGATGGCGTCGGCGCGATATTTCTGACGGATCTCTAATTCATCAACATTTTGTTGCTGGTTGTGCGACTTTAAATTTTTAATAAATGCGTTCAAATAGCTTTCGATCAAAAAATCCGGCAGCTCAAACGGATTGTTTTTGATGACTTCACTGATTAAATTGTTGTTTAACTTCTGCTCATAATTCATTTGAGCATTGTCATTCAATTTTTGAAAAATTTGATCTTTTAACGTCTGCAAGTTTTCAAAATCACCAACATCTTTGGCAAACTCATCGTCGATGTCTGGGAGGCTTTTCTGCTTGATCTCTTTGACGGTGACAGTGTAATATTTTATGCTGCTTTTGTCGTTTTGAGTTTCAGTGATGCTCACTTGGCGGCTTTCACCAGTTTTAATTCCCAACAATTGATTGGTAATGTTATTATCATCGATGTTGCCTGATTGCAATTGAAAATACCGATTTTCGTACTTGTTACCAATCAGTGGGTGTCCGGTGGCGTCGGTTTCCTGCAGATCGGCAACGAGGTAGTGCCCCGGCTGCGCTTCACCTTCAACATCGGACATGGTTGCGTGTTGCTCACGAAGGTTTTCTATCGCCTTGGTGACATCTTCGTCAGTTACCTGGTAAACCTCTTTCTCGGTTTGCAATTTTTTGTAATGCGTCAACTCGATGTCTGGTTCAACATGGATGGTTGCTTTAAATGAAAGTCCGTCCTTTTTATTAAAATCAACAGAATCTACTTTTAACAGGTCGTGAAATTTAATTTGATGATCGTCGATTGCTTGTTCCAAATATTCGGACATCGATTCTTCAGCGGCTTCCCGTTCTATTTTTGTCCCATAAACTTTCTTAATTAAATCCAGCGGGACTTTGCCCTTTCGAAAGCCTTCTAATTGAATGGCTTTTTTGTATTTGTTATAGGCTGCTTTAATTTTGGCAACCAGATCTTCATAAGGAACATTAATTTCTAACCTCTTTTTCCAATCCATAAGATCAATGATATTAACTTCCAATATTTACTCCTCTCACGATTTTTGATTCGTCATTATTATTTGTGCGAGAGGGGGGAGTCGAACCCCCACACTAAAAAGTACTAGATCCTAAGTCTAGCGCGTCTGCCATTTCCGCCACTCTCGCGATTGCGGATTATAAATATAAAAAAGTTAACTGCAAATGTCAATGTTTTTTTAGTTACTCTGATTACGATAATTACATTAAATAATTTCATGGCAGCTATTTGCCAAAAAAAATATCAATTCAAGCGGTTTAAAACAAGTGTACCGCGGGTGAAAGCTGGATCCAGGTTTTTAATCACTGATATATTTCTGTAATTGGCTTATTGTTAGCAATATATGTGCCACTATTCATTCCTGGCTCGAAATGGGAGCTCAGTTACCAATCGCATCAGCTATAAACAAAACACTGTCATTAGTACAGCGATCCCCGAAAAACATGTCATCGCGATCCCGCTTCAGCGTGAGAAGCACTCTCCCAACTGATGTATTACAAAAATGTCAAAACAACACTTGCTTTTTATTTTTAATTTTAATAATTTGACACGACTATAAAGCTTGGAATTTGGTACTGTACGCGATCCAGCCATCGGATTGCATTGATGAAATGTTAATACCAAAAAACAGAACACTATGAAATCAAATTTTGAGAAAGAAGAACCTGAGCGGTATATCAGGCAAAGTACATTTTATGCTATCGGCAAAGCGGGTCAACGCAAACTGACAACAAGCCGGGTCATGATTTTGGGTTGCGGTGGGCTTGGCGCCGCATCAGCGACAATTTTGGCGCGCGCCGGAATTGGGCACTTGAAGCTGGTGGATCGGGATTTTCTGGAATTGAATAATTTGCAGCGCCAGATTTTATATGAAGAACATGACGTCAAAGAGGGCTTGCCCAAGGTGATTGCGGCGCAGCGCCAGATCGAGCGGATCAATTCCAGAGTTCATGTCGAACCATTTGTTGCCGATGTCAACCGCTTCAATATTGAAGCCTTCATTGAGGACGTCGACCTGGTGATCGATGCGGCTGATAATTTTGAAACGCGCTTCCTGTTGAACGATGCCTGTGTGAAACACAATCGAGCCTGGATTTATGGCGCAGCAATTGAATCGTATGGTTTATCCATGAACATTATCCCAGGTAAAACTGCCTGTCTTCGCTGTGTAATGGATTCCATCCCGCAGCCCGGTTCTGTGCCGACGTGTGAAACTGTTGGTGTTTTGGCTTCTATCGTTTGCATCATCGCCTCGATCCAGTGCGCAGAAGCGATGAAAATTTTGCTTGACAACAAGGAAGCGATAAATCGAAGCTTGATCCACATCGACATCTGGAATAACAGTTTTCAATCGATTGATATTGCAAAAGAGAGTATCCAAAAGAACTGCCCGGTGTGCAATCAGCATTGGTTTGAATTTTTAGAAGGAAAGCAGGGCAGCACATTTACGAATTTATGTGGTCGCAATGCCGTACAAATTTTGCCATTCAAGGAAGCCCCTCTTGATCTCGCAAAACTCGCAATTAATCTTTCCGAACTTGGCATCGTCAGAGTGAATGAATTTTTAATTCGGTTCGAAATCGAAGGATACGAACTCATCATCTTTCCGGATAGCCGGGCGATCGTGAAAGGAACGACCGATGCGGGAATTGCCAGAAGTCTCTATTCGAAATATGTGGGGAATTGATTACGCTGGAATATTGATATGCTGGATCAATGAATTCTGGCGTGCAATTTCACGGAGAACTTTCTATTGAGCAACTCAATTTTCAACGGCAATGATCCTGACCTTTAATGGTTCTTAAAAACCCGACCATGAATTTTCCAGAACAATTATTTTTTTTAAAGCGATGGCATCAGTTAAACTCTCTGCATATACTGTCTCTTATACACATCTCCGAGCCCACGAGACCGTACTAGATCTCGTATGCCGTCTTCT
>OMKS01004693.1_pt1 | contig 10179 bp, 9 predicted proteins | sample 1674721 | NCBI WGS metagenome assembly OMKS01 (sample SAMN06264996, study PRJEB25208) | sediment metagenome | isolation source: hot spring sediment | place: USA: California | collected 2014-09-02 | reverse complement strand
CCATCCGGACCCCCTGGCCGCCCTGGCCGACCGTCTTTTTTCCGCCGCTGAGCAGGGCACCGTCGCCAGCAAGCAGGAGGTAGAGAACTACAAGAAGGAGTTTTGCCGCCGTCACTCATTGCAGCGGGTGCCCACCAATGCCCAGATTCTGGCCCGGCTCTCCCCCCGGCAGAGGGAGCTGCTTCGGCCCCTACTGCAGAAGAAGCCGGTTCGCACCCTGTCCGGGGTGGCGGTGGTGGCGGTGATGACCTCTCCCCATCCCTGCCCCCACGGGCGCTGCCTTCCCTGCCCCGGCGGCCCTCCGGATTCGGCCCAGAGCTACACGGGGAGGGAGCCGGCGGCCCTGCGGGCTATAGCGCATGGATATGATCCCCATGCACAGGTGCAGAGCCGGCTGGAGCAGCTGGCTGCGGTGGGCCATCCCACGGACAAGGTGGAACTCATCATCATGGGGGGCACGTTCACCGCCCGCCATCCCGCCTATCAGGACTGGTTTGTACGGAGGTGCTACGACGCCCTGAACGAAACAGCCACTCCCGCTTCCACCCTCCTCCAGGCCCAGGAGAGCAATCAGAGGGCCAGCCACCGGTGCGTCGGTCTCACCCTGGAAACCCGGCCCGACTGGTGCCGGCTGCAGCAGGTGGACACCATGCTTTGCGAGGGGGCCACCCGGGTGGAACTGGGAGCCCAGATTCTGGACGACGCCGTCCTCTATGCCATGAGGCGCGGCCACACCGTGGTTGACATCCGCCGGGCCACCCGCCTGGCCAAGGACGCCGGGCTCAAGGTCTGCTACCATCTGATGCCCGGTCTGCCGGGAAGCAATCCGGATATCGACCTGGACTCCTTCCGCCGCATGGTGGAGGAGCCCGACTACCGCCCTGACCTGCTCAAGATATACCCCACCCTGGTGGTGGCCCCGTCGCTGCTGTACGAGCAGTGGCGGCAGGGGCGGTATAGGCCCCTGGACACGGAGGAGGCGGCCCGGCTCATCGCCGACATGAAGGCCCTGGTGCCACCCTGGATGCGGATCCAGCGGGTGGAGAGGGACATTCCCGCCCCCCTCATATCGGCGGGGGTCACCAGGAGCAACCTGCGCCAGCTGGTGCACGAGGTGATGGAGGAGCAGGGACGGCGCTGCCGATGCATCCGCTGCCGGGAGGCCGGACACCAGGCCTACAAGGAGGGGGTGGAGGCGGCGGAGGTGTCCCTTCATCAGGAGTGCTACCCGGCCAGCGGCGGGGAGGAAATCTTCATCTCCGCCCGGGATGCCGCCCGGGACGTGCTGGTGGGCTACTGCCGCCTCCGCTTTCCCGCCACCCCTCACCGTCCGGAGGTGACACCGGACGACGCCCTCCTTCGGGAACTGCGGGTCACCGGCCCCCTGGTGCCCCTGGGTAAGTCGGGGGAGGAGGAATGGCAGCACCGGGGATACGGACGCTGGCTGCTCCACAGGGCGGAGGAGGTGGCGGCGGAGGCCGGAAAACGGAAAATGGCCGTTTTGAGCGGGGTGGGTGTCAGGCCCTATTATCGGCGCCTGGGCTACGTCGACGACGGGGTATACATGAGCAAATGTCTCCTCTGATGTCCCTGTTCTGTGGGTGTTACGAAAAGAGCGTCAGGTAGGGCTCGACCAGGTAGGCGGCGGCGGCCACGATGTAAAATCCGGCTAGCACCAGATAAAATGAGGCCCACAGCTCGTTGTTTTCCAGGGCGGTGAACCCGATGCTGTTTTTCACCATTTTGTAAAACATCCAGGCGGTGGGCAGGGCCAGGATAAACACGGTCAGCATGGTTCCGGGCAGCCAGCCGGAGGCAATGTACCCGGCCAGCAGGACGAAGGTCAGCAGGGAGCAGATGCCGATGATGGCGGTCAGCGTTTTCCATCGATGGTAGACCGCGGGCGTTACGATGCCGCACTGCCGGTCTCCCTCCACGTCGGTGAAATCCTTGGTGTTCTGCCAGGCCAGCACCCACAGGGCCATCACGCTGCCCAGCATCCAGGGTGTGGCATCTGCGGGGTTGCCGAAGATGCTCCAGGCAGCCGGCAGGGGAAGCAGACCGCGGGAGATGGCCAGGGAGAAGGTGTTCATCCACAGGCGCCGTTTCAGCCGGAAGGGCTCCAGGTTGTAGATGATTCCGAAGATAAGAAACACGAGCATGAAAAGGCCGTACTGGGCGTTGATGGCAAAGCCCACCAGGATGGCAAAGATGGCCAGGGCCCAGGTGGCAATTTCTGCCTGCTCCACGCTGATGGCCCCGCTGGTGATGGGCCGGTAGTCCTTGTGGTTGAGCCGGTCTATCTCCACGTCCTCGATTTGATTCAAAATCTGGCCCACGGCCTGGGCCGCAGACAGGGCCAGCGAGGCGAACACGATGGTGGGCACGTGGGGCAGAAACGCGGCCAGGTCTCCATCCACGGAGAGCTGGATAACCACCCCGAAAAATATGGCTATGAATGGGGCGATGAGAGTGAAGGGTCTCACTAGTTGCAACCATGCCCTAAAGCGTCCACCCATTACCACCTGAATATCCATGCAGTTAATAAATCTTGGCATCATCCGTCATCCCACGGTGCCCCCGGTTTTGCCTCCGCCACCTGCTCTTTCCGTGTCCTCCGCTCCTCTGGCGGGGAACCGCATCCGTGCTTGCCCTGGCTAATCCGAAAAAAATGGAAAAGGAAAGGGGAAGAGGGGGTGTGGTGGGTTTATAGGGTTTATAGCAGGCTGATGCCGGCGTTGGCCACGGAGTACCCCAGCATAAAGGTGGTATTAGGCACTCCCAGCAGAATCTTGCCGAAGTTGATGTAGATACCCACAAAACCCCAGGACATGAACACCTGCGGTCCCACCAGGTCCCAGTACTGAATGCGCGGGGGCAGGAGGTTCACGCTGAGGTAGCCGGTGTAGCCCATCACGGGGTACACGGTGAACATGGGGCGCAGCATGACGCCCAGGAACGCCTCACCGGCATAGAAGGGAATCCAGGAAAATCCCTTTCCGCAGCTGACCACCGGGGACATCAGGTCGAACCCGCGGGAGGGGCCAAAGATCCAGCGCAGCACCGTGGCCTCGGTCTGTCCCTCGGGCAGCAGATCCAGTTCTTTCATCATGCTGACCGCGTTCTCGATAATTTCCTCAGCCTGGTCCCTGTCTTCTTCGGTGGCATCCTCGTCGTAGAGGACTTTGAACTCACTGGCCGCTGAAGTGCAGGCCTGGTGCAAATTTTGTGCCTCCCTCACGGTGATGGTCTTCTCCTCTGCGCCTCCCATGCCGGGTCGGTGCACGGAGGAAACGCTGACCGTAATAACTTTTTCGGAACCACCGGATTCAGCGGGCAGACTCAGCGAGGTCATCAGGAGCAGAGCCACCACTCCCATGGCCATACTCACCTTCATTGCTTTCGGTAACATTCACAATCACCTAGTTTGGATAATGGACAGAGCCTATTTATCTATTTCGATGTGGCACCCGTTGCCAGGGTGTGCATATCGACAAACAGGGCATGCCGGGCCGCCATGTCCGCCACCCGCCGCTCCAGAAAGCGGGCGGACCCGGATACCGGCTGCCAGGCAATGGCCGGCCGGTAGGACACCCGGGCCAGCAGCAGGTATTCCGGCGACGCGATGCCCGGGTCCCGGCAGCTGGCCCCGGCCAGCATCTGTGCCATCTCCTCCGGGGTGATGTCGCCCCGCCCCGCCGCCGCCACGGCCGCCACCATCCGCCGCACCTGGTTCCACAGAAAACTGGTTCCGGTGACCTCGATGACCAGGAGGCCGTCCCGCTGCTCCACGCCGACGTCGGTCACCGTGCGCTCCGGGTTGCGGCCGTCCAGTTTGGCGAAGGCCGAGAAGTCGTGCTGGCCCACGAAGATTTGGGCGGCCTGCCGCATGCTTTCCACCTCCAGTCCCTGCTGGGGGAGGTAGTATCTGTAAGTCTTGCTGGCGGCGTGACGGGGGTGGAAGCGGTCATCCACCACCGCCGCCCCCGTCACCCAGATGTCCTCCAGGGTGTGAACCAGGCCGGGGAGCAGTGATTCCGGACCCAGGCTGCTATCAAAGGCGCAGACGTTGCCGGCGGCGCTCACCCCCCGGTCGGTGCGGGAGGCCAGATGCACCACGCCCCCAGCGGTGCGCTCTATGACTCCCATGTCCGCCAGGCAGGAGGCCAGATCTCCCTCCACTGTTCGAAGCCTCGGCTGGTAGGCGGAGCCGTAAAAGGCGGAGCCGTCGTAGGCGATGGTCAGGGCCAGGCGCATAGCGGACAAACACTTATGTATTAATGTGTTTTATGTTGCTGTATGCACCAGCGCTTTCTGGACCTGCTACGCTGCCCCATCTGCCATGGAACCCTGGAGTTGGGCGACGCCGTCAGGGAGGATGAAGAGATTGTCTCCGGTACTCTTGCCTGTGCCGCCTGCGGGGCCGCCTATCCCATCAGGGAGGGTATCCCCTATCTGCTGGTAGAAGAGTGATGGGCCCGCTGAGATTTGAACTCAGGTTACCAGCGCCCCATGCTGGAAGGATTCCAAACTACCCCACGGGCCCAAAACGTATGGTAATCCCTTCCCTTACTAAAACTTTTTCCTGCCCTGCAGGAAGGAGGCCAGGGTCTCCCGGGTGGAATACCGGGGCTGGAAGCCCGCCTTTCGGGACTTTTGGTTGGAGGCCACCCAGGGATAGCGGATGAAGTCCAGCACCTGGGGGGGAACCTCGGTGAGGTGCAGCCGCCAGGCCAGGCTCACCAGGGGATAGAGCAGTGCCGGGGGCAGGGAGACGGCCCGCTTGCCCGCGGTCTCCACCACCTCCCTCCAGGTCATGGTGCCGGAGCCCACGATGTTGAAGGTGCCACCGATATCCTGCTCCAAAAAGTGATGGTAGGCGCGGGCCACGTCCTCCTCGTGCACGAACTGCAGGGGCGGATTGTGTCTGCCCACCAGGGGAAGCACCGGCCAGTTGAGGAGGCGGGAGTAAAACTGGTCCACGGTTGGGCCCAGCACCAGGCAGGGACGGAGAACGGTCATGATGATGTCCGGATGCTGTCTCTGGAACTCCCGGCACAGGTTTTCCACGGCTATTTTGTCCCGGTTGTAGTAATAGGTGGGGTGCCCCCGCAGCGGTGCGTCCTCGGTGAGCTGCGGCGGGTTGTCCGGCCAGGCGCCGTACACCATGGTGCTGCTGGTGACGATGACCTTGTCCACCTCCGCCCGGGCCGCCGCCTCCAGCAGGTTGCGGGTGCCATCCACGTTGATGCTGTGCATCTCCTTTTCGTCGTGCAGGGGATTGACCACGAAGGCCAGGTGGACCACGGCGTCCACATCCTTTTTTTCCAGGAGGTCGGGCAGGGCGGAGCTGCGTACGTCCAGTGAATGGTAGTCGAGGGTGCTGAACTGGTGGTTCCATTTCCGCCGTGATATGCCGATGATGCTCTCGCCGCCGTCGTCTTCCAGGCGCTGGATGACCTGGCGGCCGATGTACCCGGCGGCACCGGTTATGGCCACTCGCATGGGAAGGTATGCCCGGTCTTTTTATAAAACGCTCGCCTCTCCCGGGTCTCCGTCATGGGGCCCGGTCTGCTCCTCTCCGTGGCGGGAGGCCAGGTAGATGCCCAGCAGGATGAAGCAGCCCCCGGCCAGGGTATAGAGGGTGGGCACCTGGCGAATCCAGGGGATGGCCAGGGCCAGCAGCGAGGAGCCCAGGGGCTCGCCCAGCAGGGACACCGAGGCCACCCCGGCCCGCACGTATTTCAGCGACCAGTTGTACAGGGTGTGCCCCAGGATGCCCGGCCCCAGAGCCATGAGCATGATGAGGCCCAGGTCCCAGCCATGCATGCTCGCCAGCGGCGCCCGGAAGGCCAGGCACAGGGTCAGCAGCACCGCCGCCGCCACGCCGTAAACGGTAATGGCATAGGCGGGAGTGGACACCGTGCGCCGCATGCTCCGTCCCCCCAGGATATATATGCCGGCCGCCGCTCCCCCCAGCATGGCCAGCAGGTTTCCCTTCAGGGTGGCCGCCTCCAGCCCGTAGTTGCCCAGCACCAGGATGCTCACCCCCAGCAGGGAGAGGCCGATGCCCGCCGCGTTGACGCCGGTGTAGCGCTCCTTGAGCACGGCGGCGGCCAGAGGGGTGACCAGCACCGGATGGGCGGTGACCAGAATCACCGAGCTGGCCACCGAGGTGTACTCCAGTGAGGTTATCCAGAAGGCAAAGTGCCCGGCCTGCACCACCCCGATGCCCGTCATCAGGTACACCCGGGATCGGGGAAGCGACGCCAGCTCAGCTCGATACCGGGGCATGAGCAAAAAAGGCAGCAGCAGGAGGGTGGTAAAAAGCAAGCGGTAAAAGGCGATGGTCAGGGGGGCGGTGTCCGTGGACACGATGAGCACGGCGGCGAAGGACACGGAGGCGATGGCCACAATCAGCCCCAGGTAGTATTTTTTCACTGATGTCAATGGCGTACCGATTTTTGTGTTTTTCTGTCGGTCCTAGTCCTCCGGGCTGTCCAGCATCCGGCTGGCCTTCCTAGCGGTAGCCAAGCTGTTTGACAGCGACCTTACAGGACGGGAGAAGGGGGAATTAGTAGGAACGACCTCGGCTAGTAATAAGGGATCCTTGCAGCATACGCTGGATGGGTTTTGCTGGAATGTTTATGGGTATCCACCGATTTTAAGACTAGGATCGCCAAGCAAAACAAACCCATGAATGGTGGCCGTGTTCCACGGTTGCCATACACTGCCAATGTCACCGAATTTATCAATGTAATTATGCAAGGAGTATCCCCAGCAGTCTCCCAGATGTTGCTTTCCTTCAACCCCGTATGCGTAAAACACCATGGGCTCAAGTACCCCCATGCCAATCTCAAGAATATCTGGTTCTTCTATGCCGTCATTATCTAGATCTCCAGTTTCTCCGAATCCAAAGAAAGGTGGCACCGTGTATCCAATAGCTGCTACACCTCCTCCGTCGATACTGCGAACAAATCCCCAGCTGATAGTGTACAACGCCGGGAAGTATTTGGCATACCAGGGTGGGTCCACCAGTTGTTCCGGACGATCAAAAACCGCGATATTAAATTGAGCGGTGCGACAACCACCAATGACCACAATAGGATATTCAGTATTGGAAAAAAACGGGAGATCCCATATGCCAAGCCCACGCTCAAATGCGTCATACTGACCAGGTTTATAGACGCTCACATATGTCATCCAGCAGTGACCATCCAAATGCATAAAGGAAGCACCTTCACCCAATGCTGCTTTAATATTATCGGGGTTGACATCGGTTTCTGAGGCATAGACACGTACTGGTTCGTACCCCGCCAGAAACTCAGCTGTCTGGTCAGTAATCAGTTCTCCTTCCACGTAGTTCTGTTGGTCTTCAAATATATCTCCGCTAACCAATACAACCTTGTTTGAGTGCATGAGGGTGTTTTCATAGGTTATCGTTTTATCTATGACGGTTCGCAGGTCGATGAGACTTCGGCATGCCCATCTTCCCAGAAATACGTCTGGATAGAGATCCATGTCATCGTTTCTGGTACCGAATAAATCATCTTCATTGGTGTCCCACGACTGGAATATACCAGTATCGTCATAAATATCTGCAAAGTAGAGGTCACCAAGATTTTGTACGTCATTCCACAATTTTTCGCCCACATATCTCACCGGGCAAAACCATTGCTCATCCATACCAGGCCTACGCCCTCCCACAAGCAACACGTATGTAACATTCCAGGTATCCAAGGCGTTTTTTATGAAATACTTTATTTTTTCAGCCTCGTCTCTGCCCTCTGTACTAAAATAGTCACCGTTATATATCTCATCTATCCCAATCAACTGGGTTCTCATTCCATAATTTTCTTTATGTTGTTGGAATGGTTCGAGTTCATTTTTCCACTCGTCTGGAACTATGACTAATAGATTATATGAATCCATGGCAGATGCTATTTTAGCATATACTTCAGGATTATGTTCAGAGGGAAACAGATGGTTACGGTTCTCCCCCGTAATGGCAGGCACTGTACCCATCATAAATATACAAATACATACAAGTGCGAGTGTTTTACTCATTTTTTACCTCCCAAATAAATAACGATAAGTTTCTTTTATACTTTGTTGTTTCGTAACTAGGACCTATCTTTCCTTGGCATTTTATACAATGTACTTTCAAAAATTGCAACGTAAATTTTTGAAAACCTCTTCTAAAAAACTGGCGTTCCCTGGCGAGAAATTATATTCGGATGTACTGCGGGTCGGAATGACGGCTCGGGGCCGGCGTAAATGGCTACGCGCCGGTGTCTATTCCGTGGTCTGGCCGGCCTGGCCGAACAGGATGCCCAGCATGGTGCCCAGAATGAAGGTGGTCAGCATGCTTGAGGCCAGACTGAACTTGATCTGGTGGGGGCCCAGGCCGGTGGCAAAGGTGGCCGCCGAGAAGCCGTTGTACACGTTGAGGACCGGGGGAATGTGGATGTGCACGCCCACGAACCCGGCCATGAACAGAAAACTGGGTACCATGACCAGCGAGTGCTGGCGCAGCAGCCCCTTGGTCTCCAGGATTCCCAGGGCTCCCCAGCACACGTCCACCAGGTCCGCGGACAGGATGCTGGCTCCGCCGAAGAACTTGAGGAATCCCAGCAGCGGCGGCAGCCCCAGCCGGGCGTTGCCGCTGAGCACGTACACCCCGTTGACCTTGCAGAAAAAGTTGAGCAGGAAGGGAAGTCTGAACACGCCCAGCTTGGCGCTCTCCACAGTGATCCGGTAGGCCTCGTCCTCACCCAGGCCGATGGCCTCCGCCCGCTGCGCCATTCCCTCCTGCAATATGCCCAAGCCTGCCTCCTCCGGCAGCAGCCCGTAGTCCTTCAGCAGACGGAAGCGTTGCTCCTGGCTCTGGCTCTCCAGCAGGGCCTCCTTCAGTTCCTCCGCCGCGGAGAGGGTCAGGGTTACCACTCGCCGGACCACGGAGCCGTCCGCCTGATACTCGGTTATCTCGGCGGTCAGCGTCTCCTCCACTCCGCCGGCCTCTCCCCGTCGGCTGCTCAGGGCAGGCATAAACACCAGGCTGATGATGATAAGGGTGGCGCCGATGGCTGCGCCCTTTCTCCATATCGCATTGCTCATGTTTTTCCCCCACATTGATATTGGCAGATATTTTATAAAGGTATGCATACCAGACGGAGGAAATCCAGCAACCTTTAAGTACTACCTGTCCTTATGTACCCTGCTCCACACCGGAGCAAAGGTTAGAAAATGAATAGAGAAGGTGGCAACCGGTTCGACCGCGGGCCCAGGGAGATGCACAAGGCAACCTGCGCTGAATGTGGCAAAGAAACCGAGGTGCCGTTTAAACCAACCCAAGGAAGACCTGTCTACTGCAGGGACTGCTTTAGGAAGCGCAGATAAGCCTATTGAGATTTTTCTTAATACGCTACCGCTTTTTCTAAAGGCGCTTTTTCGTGTATGGGGCTCATTGCCCCGGTTTTTATTTTCATCGGCTCCAGCCGGAGCACTGCACCCTCGCCGGCAGAAAAGAAAAAAGAGGGAAGAGGGGGATATATGCGGGCACTGCCCGCTTACTCCCGGGTCTTTCTGGTGATGGCCACGGCTGCTACGGCCAGCGCTGCACAGGCGGCGATGAGCCCCAGGACGGGAAGGCCCAGGGCGGCCAGACTCCGGTCCTCGTCCTCATCGGTTTCTGTTTCCAGGGCATATACCAGCTGGTCGGAGTCGTCCGTTTCGTTTCCATCGGAGCCCAGAGCGAAAACTTCCTCTCCATCCTCCAGGATGTAGAAGGTGGTATCGTCGCCCTCTGGCGCCGGTGCAATCAGCCAGCCTTCGTCCTCCTCCAGGGGAGGCTTGGTGTCTGGTATCTCGTCCGCCGTCGCGCTGAGCGACGTTGCAGCCAAGAGCGCTATGCTTGCCATCACCAATACGGCTATTTTGGCGGTCATAGCGCCCATAGAATAGCCATTCACATTTGAGAGTTTTGAATAACCCCTAATAGCAACCTATATCTATTCGTTTTCTATTCCTGTTGTATAGGAGGAGAATAGGGATGAGTTTTGATGAGTTTGTTCTGAGGAAGCAGTATGGACGGGTGCAGGGGTTGGGTGACCGGTTGGCTCTGATGAAGGACCAGATTGCGTGGGAGCCCTTCATTCCACTTGTCAGGAGCGTGTTTCA
>OMKS01004692.1_pt1 | contig 10180 bp, 12 predicted proteins | sample 1674721 | NCBI WGS metagenome assembly OMKS01 (sample SAMN06264996, study PRJEB25208) | sediment metagenome | isolation source: hot spring sediment | place: USA: California | collected 2014-09-02 | reverse complement strand
GAGATCTACACTATCCTCTTCGTCGGCAGCGTCAGATGTGTATAAGAGACAGATATAGAATCGGATATTGCAAGTGATTCTTGGCAGCTAAAAAGAATACTTTCGATTTTGTGACTTGAGTCTCCATGTTTCTCTGTAAATTCGTTCAAGTATTCAATTATATTTCCTGTTACACAAAGTTTTTTATCTCTTTGTGATAGAAAATTCATAAAACTATAAAATACACTCGAGTTCTCTTCAATTGCTTTCAGAAATTTTGATTTCATTTATTATTATTCCTTTCCTAGAAAATTATAGTATTCAATGCCTTCAATTATACCGTCGGATCTGTCTGCTTTTGCAAAATAAATTCTTCTTCTTCCTTTTAATATATTAAGTTCATCACCGTGATTACCAACTATTATACCCAATAGTTCGCCTGTTAACATATCCTCATCGTTTCCCGAATCACCGGCAACAAGAATATTATTATGAAGCAGATTCCATCTATAAGCTATATACCGAACAGCTCTTCCCTTACTTGCTCTTGCAGGAAGAATATCTAAATAATTTTTATGACTAATTATGCAGTTAGCTTTAATTTTATTTTGAATTAGTGCCTCAATAACTTTTTGATAGTTTGTCTCGGCGTCATCAATATAATAGCTCACCTTAAAATCACGTTGAGTATCTTCTTCCTGGTATTCAAGAAAATCAAAATCGGAGAGTGAGTTAACAATTTGCTCTCGTTTCCATCCTTGCGAAATATGCGCCGCCCAACCGGTTGAAAATACGTACTCTTCTTTATTTCGATAGTATATTTCCGAACCAACCGAAGAGATTATTAAATCGGGAAGTATAAAATCATTTTCCAATAATACTTTCCGAGCAGAATCGATAGTTCGCCCGGTTGCAACACCAAATCCGATTTGATTCGAATTATCTTCAATCATTTTTTTTAATCGTTCTGCTGCTTCGCTGTTACCAATTAATGTATCATCAATATCAAAGATCATAAATTTATCGTAGTTCAGAAGTTTCTTGCCGGTTGATATAAACGTTTTCGGTTCTTCTTTATTCTCTTCGAGAACTTCTTTTAGTACTTCAACGTATCTATCTGCATGAGCTTTCCATGAATAAAATTTTTCAACTCGCTCGATTCCGTTTCTTGAATATTTCTCCCATTTGTTTTCGTCATCTAAAATTTTGTGAATCCCTTCGGCAATATTTTTTGATTCGGAAACGTCAACAAGTTCGCCGTTATCCAGATTCGATAAAATATCCCTCGGACCCCCATCATCTGTAGCCACAACCGGCAAACCACTGGCTGCGGCTTCAATTAATGTTAATCCAAACGGTTCATTGAATGCAGAGTTTACAAATACTCCTCTTGTTTCTGCAGCAATTCTGTATAGCTCCGGAACTTCATCTTCAACATCGTGGCGTTTAGGAATTGCCATTTTACCGTAAAGATTATATTTGTCCAGCAGCAAAAGCATTTCTGTTAACACTTCTCTTTCAATATCCGGCATTTGAGTTATATCTTTCCGTATCCCGGCGAAGATTGCAAGATTAGCTTTCTTTTGTAATTCTTTATCTTCTCCGTATGCTTCAATCAAACCGGAAATATTTTTTCTTTTCTCCGGTCGGCAAAGTGATAAGATCAACGGCTTATTAAGATTAGTGAAGAAACGCCAAAGTTCATCACGAATGTGATCTCTGATTTTACGTTCTTCATCATCCCACTCTCGTTTTTCATTATAAGGATAGAAACGATCTAAACCAACGCTTGGGGGAATAACAACAAACTTTTCTTCGTTTGTATTTTCGTATAAACCATATTGTTCTTTAATCTCTTGTTTTGTACTGGTGATAATTCTATCGGCAAAAAAAATAACACCTTCTTCGGCGCTAATTCTCTTTTTCATTTTGTAGCGTTTGTTTATTTCCTCTTCGGTCAAACCGTTTTTAAGAAGATTGTTTAATTTATTTCTTCCTAACGAATGCCCTGTATGAATTAGTGGTATACCGAAAAATTTAGTTAACTCTGTGCAGACATATCCGGCATCTGCATAGTGGCTATGAATAATATCCGGCAGTTCTTCTTTACTCTTAATATACTTAATTGATTTGTCGACAAATTCTTCGAGATGTTTCCACAGTAATTCTTTACGGATATATTTCAATCCGCCGCATCTTATGCGAACAATTGACAGCTTGTCATTTACTTTTTCTTCACGTTGTGAGTAATCTTCCGAAACTTCATTGTCTTCAATTCTTCTCGTAACAATCTCAACTTTTCTAATATCATCTCTTTCGCATAATGCTTTGGCAAGTTCAAGAACATATTTAGTTTGACCGCCCGTATCTGCATCTCTTCCAAGCTCTAAATTTTTTCCACGAATTAGTCCGTGAATATTATATAGCTGAATGTATAATCCTTTTTCACTCATTTTTTATTTTCTCTATGAAGTTATTATAAATATTATCCTCTGTTGGAACAGCTCCTTTTATCGTACAAATTTCTGCGGCGAATTCGGAAGCAAGTTTATTAGTTTTTTCAATTTCCCAATTCAATAAATACCCGAGACTCATAATAGCAGCATACGCATCCCCGGCACCGACCGTATCAACAATATTATTGACTTCAGTTTTATGAAAAGATTCTTCCTTTCGATTAAATAAATATGAACCTCCACTTCCGAGAGTTACACAAAGCAAGTCAAGATTATATTTATCGATTATTTCATAAGCGGTTTTTTTAAGCTCATAATCATTGCCGATCAACAAATCATTAATTAATGCCAACTCATCAGCATTGAGCTTAACCGCGCTGCTTGCTTGGAGTGATTTATGAATTATTTCCTTTGTGTAAAAATTTTGCCGAATGTTGATATCACAAAAAACTTTTTTTGATTTTTCAATTAATGTTCTAATTGTGTTTCTTGAGGTTTCGTTTCTTTGAGCCAATGTTCCGAAATATAGTAAGTCGGATTTTTCTATTAATTCATCTAGTTCCGGTCGGTGCTCAATGAAATCATAAGCCCGGTTTTCAATTATTTCAAAAGCCGGGATTTTATTCTCATCAAGTTGAACATTTACTACCCCAGTATTCACCGAATCATCTATTTGTATATAATTTGTATCGAACTGCTGCTTTTCTAAAAATTCGATTATTTCTTTTCCTTCATTATCATTACCAATACGCGAAATAAATTTCCCGTCATTAGTTAATTTCCATACGTGGTAAAAAAAATTGAACGGAGCACCGCCTAATTTTTTTTGTGTTGGATATACATCAAAAAGTATTTCTCCTATTGCAGTTATTTTAAGTTTCATATTTTTTATAATCGGTAATTTTATTCATTATACAAAAAAACCATCAATTCTTCAAAAAAAGTAAGAATAGGAATGTTATTAGTTATATTTCGGCATAATAAAATCAATTTCCGATGAAGTTTAGAACCGAAATAGAAATAGAGCCGTTCCCAATTAAAATTGAGCCTAATGATTCGATTTTTACGATTGGTTCTTGTTTCGCGGAGAATATCGGCAATTATTTTTTAAAGTATAAGTTCAATTCACTCATAAATCCTTTTGGCGTTCTTTATAACGCCGCATCAATAAAAAACTCTTTCGAATTAATCACATCGAAAAAAGTTTTCGCTAAAGTTGACCTTATATTTGACCAAGGTGAATGGCATAGTTTTTTTCATCATAGTGATTTTTCAAATCATTCCGCAGAAACTGTTTTGGAAAGAATAAACAGCACCACAAAATCGGCGGCTGATTTTGTTAAAAACGTCAACTGGGTAATCATCTCACTTGGAACCTCTTTCGTTTACCGGCATATAGAAAAAAATATTATTGTTTCCAATTGTCATAAAATTTCCTCAAAAGAATTTATAAAGGAATTTCTAAACGTTGAAGAGAACACAAATAATATTAGCGAGTTGATTAATCTTATCAGGAATGAAAACTCTAAAGCTAATATAATATTAACAGTCTCACCGATTCGCCATTGGAAAGACGGGGCTCATCAAAATCAATTGAGTAAATCAAGTTTACACCTTGCTGTTAATAACATAATCAACTCTTTCGAAAATGTATATTACTTCCCTTCATACGAGATTGTTATCGACGAATTAAGAGATTACCGGTTTTATAATATTGATATGCTGCATCCAAACGATCAGGCTGTTGAATATATCTGGGAAAAATTCAATCAAACCGTTTTTAGTGATGACAGCCAATTATTGATAAAAGAGATAAAGAGCATAATTGATGCTTTTGAACATAAGGTAAGGAACATTCACTCGGTTAAAACAAAAGAGTTTGCTTCCTCCCAAATAAATAAAATTAAATCATTGGTTAAAATTCATCCGCATCTCAATTTTGATGATGAGTTAAAAAAATTTTTTCTATACTTAAATGAAAACAACTTGCGAGAAACAAAATGACTAAAGCAGAATTAGGAAAAGAGATTTATAATATCTCTCATATTACCGGTGAGTTTTTACTTCGGTCCGGACAAATATCGAACGAATACTTTGACAAGTATAAGTTTGAATCTGTCCCTACTTTATTAATACCCATTGCCCGTGAAATGAAATTATTAATTCCAGATGAAACGGAGGTTTTGGGTGGTTTAGAGATGGGTGGAATTCCATTAGCAACAGCTCTTTCAATTGAAACAAATATTCCATCGGTATTTGTTAGAAAGCAAGCAAAGGAATACGGCACAAGAAAATTAGCAGAAGGTGTTGATTTCAAAGATAAAAACATGTGCGTAATTGAAGACGTTGTCACAACCGGCGGACAAATTATTTCGAGTGTAAACCAACTAAGAGAGCTTGGGGCTAAAATTAAAACTGTGTTGTGTGTAATTGTACGAGACCCGAAATCATATGATAATCTTGCGAAAGCTGAACTAGAATTAGTACCGTTGTTTACAATGGAAGAATTAAAAGTGCTTGGTAAGAGTTAATTTTAGGTTATAAACTTCTTTAAAATAAAAAAGGCGACATTTTCGGTCGCCTTTTTATATTAAACAACTATTTTTTATAAAGCAAATGCTAAACCGGCAAGAAAAGTTAAATAAGAAGTTGAACTGCCTTCTGTGAAGATAATATTATATTCAGCACTTACATCAAAATTCATTGTTTTACCTAAAGGCATCATGAAACCGCCTCCAAGAGCAACACCAAAATCTGAGCCGCTATCATCAATTGTTTGTTTTCCACCGAAGAATCCAAAATCAACTTCGACTTCAAATGAGGAGAAATACATACCAAGTTGACCTGAAAGGTAAGGTTTGAAATCGCCTTTACCGAGCACATATCTAATACCTGCTAAAACAGGGATTGTATTAAATGTTGCATCCCAGTCATCTTTCCCGCTCCAAGTAAAGTAGCCTGCTGTACCGGTAATTGCCATATTAGGATTCAAGTAATACATAAAAAGACCTTTACCTCCAAACCCCATATCATAAGAATCACCGAAATCACCGGTTGGAAGAGCAATACCGCCTTGTACGGAAACACCCATGCTGCCTTTATTTTGTGCTTGGGTTAAAGAAACAACCATTAAAAGAACTAAAACTGTAAAAAGTACTTTCTTCATGAAATCCTCCTGTTGTGAGATAAATTTGTTATTTGAAAAATTTATAAATCTTTCGGTTAGCCCTCCGAAAATGTTTTGTAAGTATAAGAAGAATGTTCTAAACTATCAACAATTCCAAAACAAAATTGTGTGAATATTGACGAATTTCACAATTTTGGAAAAATCATCCCGCGGCTACTTTGGGAACAAGTTTTTCGACCTTTACTCTAACAACTCCTTTTTCAATCATACCAATAGCAATTGCTGCACCTTTAGATAAATCTATATCTCGTCCATCAATATAGGGACCTCTATCATTTATTCTAACAATAACTTGTTTACCGTTACGCGGATTTGTAACTCGAAGCATTGTACCAAAAGGGAGAGATTTATGAGCAGCTGTATATGCTAATTGATTATAAATTTCCGTATTGGCTGTTTGCTTTCCGTGGAAATCAGGACCATACCATGATGCCACCATTGTTCCACTCGGAATAAAATCTATTTCTACTAATGAGTTTATTTCTTTATCGTAATCAAAGTATTCATATTCGGTATTCAGATTCTCATCTGCAGTTGAAACTTGCACTCCGAAAAATATAGCTGATATTGAAAAAAGCGAAATCAACATAATTTTTAATACTATATTCAAAGATTAACCTCTTGTTTGTTCATAAATAAAAGTCAGATAATTTTAGAAGAATTGGAAAAACTAAATTTGCAACCCAAGTTTGATTCTATTCCCAAAAAGAATTTGGGTGATATCAATGGTTGTGCCCGGATTAATTACTCGAGCTAAATTATTGAAATGAAAATTTTGATTAGATTGATTTGTTGATTCTCCGTTGATACTAATACCGCTGAAATCTGACAAGCTGCTACAAGTCTCCAATTGTACAACTTCGGCTAAAGTAAATTCATCATTCATTTCATACATATTAGAATAAAGAATTTCACCATTCACCATGACAACGGCGAAGAAAAACAACAGACAATATTTTAGTGGTTTCTTAATCATAAAAATTTTTACGTTTCAAAGCCGATAATCATTTTTTCACTCGAGTGTCAAAGTCAAGTCGCAACCTTTTTCTATCATCCCATCTTGCAACGACGTATGTCCTCGGACAATGTGATGAAGATTGTAGTGATTGTGGTCTGCGTCATGGCCGCATCGGCCATGGGATATGGCATCTTTAATATTCTCAGCGACAGCGACGACGAGAAAAAGGGTGACGTGAATACCACTGGCAACCGCATTGCTGTCATCGAGACCAGTTACGGCACCATACGCGTTGAACTGTACGAAGACAAAGCGCCCCAGACCACTGGTAACTTTATCAAGCTTGCAAACCAGGGTTTTTATGACGGGCTCTGCTTTCACAGGGTCATTGATGATTTTATGATTCAAGGAGGCGGTTTTACCCATCAGGGGCAGCAGTTCAATAGCGACCAGATCCCCTTCCCATCCCCAATTAAAGCATGTTGACGGGACCATTTCCATGGCCAGCACGGGAGCACGGGTGGGCGGTTCCAACCAGTGGTTCATTTGTGACGGGGACCAGGCCTTTTTGGACGGAAATTATGCTGTATTTGGCAAGGTCACAAGCGGCATGAACGTCGTGAGGGCAATAAGCGAAGTTAACACCCAAAAACACCCTACCACCCAGATGGACGACTGGCCCGTGGAAGAGGTGACCATAATCAGCGTGAGGATTGTGAGCAAATAAGAGATGTCAAAATATTTGCGTTGATGTGATAAACACTTTGTCAAGGTAGCTGTTCCTTTCAAATATAACTTGTTGCGGTTCTCTAAAATCAATCAGAGATTTTATTTAGATAATCTTTCTGCATCCATGTGATGGCAACAATCGAAACAAGCCTCTTTAACACCAAATTCAGCTCTCCCATTTTCCTTGCTTCGGGGATACTGGGTGAGACGGCCGATTCTCTCATTCACTGCTTCAAAGCAGGCGCCGGATGCGTGGTGACCAAGTCCATCGGCTCTGTGCCCGTGGACGGCGATCCTTTGCCAGTGTATCTATCCACTCCTCATTATTCATTAAACTGCATGGGACTTCCCAACCCCGGCATCGAGGATTACAAACAAGAACTTCAACTGCTCAAAGAAAGCAAAGTGGCCTTTGCCGGGTCGGTATTTTCCGACACTCCCGGGGGATTTGCCCGCCTGGCCCAGGTCATGGAGGAGCACGGCGCACTATTTTTGGAACTGAACATCTCTTGCCCCAACAAATCGGGAGTGGGTGATGTCATCTCGGCAGACATGAAGTTGACCGGTTCCATCGTGGAGGCGGTGGCTTCCAGTGTCAAAATTCCCGTACTGCCAAAGCTGTCTCCAAATCTTACCAGTCCAGGCGAATACGCTTCCAAAATGATGGCAAAGGGAGCCAGGGGCTTTGTGTGCACCAATACGGCCAGGGGGATGCATATTGACGCCATGGCGAAAAAACCGGTCCTCTCGAAAAAATACGGAGGTATCGCGGGCCCCGCTTTAAAACCCATGGCACTTTACTCCGTTTTCAAGGTGTACGAAGAGACCGGGGCACCCATTATTGGCGTGGGAGGCGTGTCGTCGGGAATTGATGCTGCAGAATTTCTTTTGGCAGGGGCAAGAGCTGTTGAGATTGGTTCGATTATCGAGCGTGACGGTCCCTGTGCATTTACCCGCATAAGAAAAGAACTTGACACATACATGGACGAGAACGGTTTTTCCAAAGTGGAAGAGGTGGTGGGTCTTGCCCATGAATGATGTTCTTTTTTGGCAAAACAAACCGCTGACAACAGAAAACACTCCCTTGGAGGTGTTCGATTTTGCCCAGCGCTGAAATAACCACGGTGAGAATCCATGATGTTGTCAAAGAATGCGAAAACGTCTTTACCATCCGATTTCCTTTGGTAAATGAAGGTATTCCGGGCCAATTTTTGATGGTGTGGGCTCCGTCTTGCGAGCAGCTCCCCATGTCCCTTTCGTATGTGGGAAATGATGGGGGGATTACCTTCAAGGTCATCGGAGAGGGAACAAAGGCCCTCAGCCTTTTGAAAAAGGGAGATGTCATGGAGTCACCAGACCCACAGGAAGGCCATACGACATCAAGGGCGGAGAGGCCTTTGTGGGAGGCGGAACAGGCATCGCTTCCATTGCTCCCGCGGTTGAACTGGCCTGCGAGCTTGGCAAGAAGGTGAGGGTGTATCTTGGCGCAAGGACAAAAGCGGAACTGTTCTTTCAAAAGAGGATGGAGGACGCGGGAGCCGAACTGATAATTGCTACCGATGATGGTTCCTGCGGCGAGAAGGGTTTTGTCACGAACTGTTTTTCAAAGGACCTAAAGACCATCCAGCGAGCGGTCACCTGCGGGCCGGAAGTGATGATGGTAAAGGTTGTCGATGCATGTATGGAACACAACGTTCACGTTCAGGCCTCCCTGGAGCGCTACATGAAGTGCGGCGTGGGAATATGCGACGCCTGCAACTGCGGGGGCGCTCTGATATGCAGGGACGGCCCGGTCTTTGACGGAAAGAGGCTCGCGCGGCTTAACGATTTTGGCAAGTGTAAGAGGGACATTTCGGGAAAAAAAGTAAACTGGTGAACAGGTTCTTGTCCCAGTCCGAATTGCCAAGGTTGTTTTTCATTCATTCACTAATTTTATTACGCTCATAAGAAATGCATCATAGATATTCATGTCCAGGAATGAACTCAAAGACACTCAGAGAAAAACCTTCGATTTTTCCACCACCGACCAGAACAGGGGCGTACCCATGCCCCCCGTGCAAAAACCCGTTGACAAAAGAGCGACGCGCATAGACCTTCCCGACCCGAATGCGGGAATATTCGAGATTTCACTAAAAGATGCCATTGCTAGAAGAAAGTCATGGCGTACATTTCTCCAAGACCCTGTATCCATAGAAGAACTCTCCTTTTTGCTCTGGGCTACCCAGGGTGTCAGGGATAGTTCAAACATGAAAAGGATATTTAGAACCGTTCCTTCGGCAGGCAATCGCCACGCTTTTGAAACATACCTTGCGGTATTTGATGTGGAAGCGGTGCCAAAAGGTTTGTACCGGTATCTTCCACTCGACCACGCCCTTGCAGAGGTTCAGCATTTACCAGATTTAAAAGAGAAAGTTTCGAAAGGGTGCCTTGGACAAGACTTCGTCAAAAAAAGCGCGGTAACCTTCATTTGGACCACAGTGCCTTACAGGATGGAATGGAGATACGGGGAAGTTTCCCACAAGGTAATCGCACTGGACGCCGGGCATGTATGCCAGAATCTCTACCTTGCATGTGAGGCAATAAAGTGCGGCACCTGCGCCATCGGGGCATACGACCAAGAGCTAATGGATTCACTGCTGAATGTGGACGGCGAGGAGGAATTCGTCATTTACATCGCACCGGTGGGCCGGGTTAGGCCCTGATATCAGGCATCTGTTCATTTTATTCTTCCACCTCTGCCGATTTCAACGTCAAATATCCCTGTCCCTTGCAACTTCAACGTTAATTTCCCCCTTGCCGATTTCAACGTCAAATATCCCTGTCCCTTGCAACTTCAACGTTAATTTCCCCCTTGCCGATTTCAACGTCAAA
>OMKS01004691.1_pt1 | contig 10180 bp, 7 predicted proteins | sample 1674721 | NCBI WGS metagenome assembly OMKS01 (sample SAMN06264996, study PRJEB25208) | sediment metagenome | isolation source: hot spring sediment | place: USA: California | collected 2014-09-02 | reverse complement strand
GATAGGTACCGATGGCCCCGTCGGCCAGCAGCACCCGCTCCCGGATATATTCGTTGAAATTGGGTTTCATGGCGCGTACCGTTATTTGATCTTTTTGCGAAAGCCAATATAGCAAGAAGCGAAGAGCATTTCACGTTAAATATTATGTTTTTTCAGCGTTTTACCATAAAAAATGGGTGCTGATCGGCAACTCCGAAAGTTAAGGAAGATGAGTAAAACTTTTTTGTGCAATAGCTTTTGTGGGAGACGGATCTGTCTGGGAGCAAGTGACGGCTCGGCAACGCTATCTGATGGGGGGGCTGTGGTGCAGCTGCACGGCGGTCAACAACTCAAGGTTGACCGGAGTCGCCAGGCCGAATTGCTTAGCCCGGCGCACAATCTCGCCATTGATGGCCAGAATTTCGGTGGCGCGGCCTTGGCGGATATCTTGGAGCATGGAGGAGATGTTGGTGGCAGTTTGCCGACAGATTGCTTCGGTTAAAGCGACAAGGTCATCGGGCGGGTTGATCCCGGAGGCCGCGGCCACCGCGGCGGCTTCCCGGACGGCGGCGGCCATGGCTTGGCGGGCGGCGGGAATTTCCAGCAAGCGGCCGTTGGGGCAGTCGTGGATCACGGTCAGGGCGTTGATGCCGCAGTTGATGATCAGTTTGCGCCAGAGGCGGCTGATGATATCGGGATGGCGGGCCGCCCGCAGGCCGGCCCGGTTCAGCAGCGTCACCGCGGCGCCCAGGAGCTGATCGGCGGTCGCGCTCGGCGGGCGGGTGAACCCCAGCTCGGTTAAGCCGGCGCCGCCGGAGCGGACCCGCCCTGGCCCCCGGAGGTTGGCCCCCTCGGTGCTGACCCCCAGACCCCAGGCGCAGGGCAGATCACGGGCACTCAGGATCTCCAGGTGGCTGATCCCATTTTGCAGGGCCAGCAGCAGTGAGTGGGGGGAGAGCAGGGGGGTGATGGCCTCCAGGGCGGAGGACAAGGCGGGAGCCTTGACGCAGAGCAGCACCAGGTGGGCCCCACCCACCGTGGCCGGGTCGGTGGAGACCGGAACCATGGCAGCGGGGTTAACGCCCCCGGCATCTTCGAGGATGATCCCCTGGCGGTTGAGCAGGGCGGCGCGGGTCGGGTTATGGTCCAGCAGGGCCACCGGGCCGGCGCCGGCAAGATGCAGGCGCGCGGCCAACAGGCAACCCAGGGCTCCCGGCCCGACCATGACGATCCGCACAGCGGCGGGTTATTCGATCACCCGGCTTTCCTCCAGAATCACCTGGTAGAAGTAGCCGGCCCCGAAATCTTTATTGGCGGCCAGCACTCCCTCGATGGTGATAATATCGCCGGGCTGCACGGTTTCATCGGAAGTGGCCACCAGATTGTGGGTGTTTTCCGCCGGGTTGCCGCTGCCGTCCTGGAGGTGGATGAAGTTGCGGTTCATGATCGCCGGGGAAAACTTAACCACCTGACCCCGAACGCGGATGGTCTTGCCGTCCAGTTCGGCACCCTGGGCAAAAATTTCGCCCACCTGGTAGCTGTTCTCGCCGGCGGCCTTCTCGACCTCCAGGCCAACGAAGGGGGTGACCGCCTTGGCGCTGCCCATGGGGATCTCATCCAGCATCATGCCGCTGTGGGCATCCTGCATGGCGGAGCTGAAGCTGGCGCTGCTGGTGGGGGTTTCGCTCTGTTGCTGTGAATCGCCGCAACCGGCCAGCAGCAGGCTGGCAAGGGCAACGGCGGCGATGGCGGTCTGGCGGGGAGCAAGAATCTTCACGGTTTTTTCCTTATGGTTTGGGAGATGGATGAATGTGAAAAATCGTAATCGTTCAGCAGCACCGCATCTTCGGGCGATCAGCCAGGCTTACGTACACGGGGTACGCGGCGCTTGGCCGCTTGCCCGAACCTGCGGCACTGCTGAACGATTACAGCCCGTTAAATCGACAAGTTGTTGACCATGGTGAACGAATACGAAAAATCCGGGGGCTTGGCTCACCCCCCGAATCGTTAACACATTCTGATCGCAAACTTCACGGCGATCTTAGCGCAAATATCCGTGCTGTCAACGAGAAAGCCGGCTTCATTTCGCCGGGGTGAAGCTGAAGTTCAGACTGCCGCCCTTGACCGCCACCTTGGCCTCGCCCCCCTTGCGCAACTGCCCGAAGAGGATCTGGTCGGTGAGGGTGTCGCCGAGCTCCTCCATGATCAGGCGGCGCAAGGGACGGGCACCGAACTCGGGGTCGAAGCCCCGCTGGGCCAGCCAGCGCCTCGCCCCGGCAGTCAGAGTGATCTCCACCCGCTTTTCGCTCAGTTGGGCCTGCAGCTCCAAGACCATCTTATCGACGATTTGTTCCATCAAAGGAGCGTCGAGGGCGTTGAAAGTGATGGTCCCATCCAGCCGGTTGCGGAATTCCGGGGCAAAAAGATTTTTCAGGGCCTTGGTATCGCGACCGGCGCTGTCGCCGGTGAAGCCGATGGGGCGGGCGGCCAGTTCCCGGGCTCCGGCATTGGTGGTCATGACCAGAATCACGTTGCGGAAATCGGCCTTGCGCCCGCTGTTGTCGGTCAGGGCGGCGTGGTCCATCACCTGCAGCAGGATGCTGAAAATTTCCGGATGGGCCTTCTCCAGCTCGTCAAAGAGCAGCACGCAATGGGGATGTTTGCGGATCGCCTCGGTGAGCAGCCCGCCCTGGTCGAAGCCCACATAGCCGGGGGGGGAGCCGATCAGCCGCGAGACCGCGTGCTTCTCCATATATTCGCTCATGTCGAAGCGTTCGAAGTGGACATTGAGAGCGGTGGCCAGTTGTCGGGCCAGTTCGGTCTTGCCCACCCCGGTGGGGCCGGTGAAGAGGAATGAGCCGGTGGGGCCGTCGGGACGCTTGATGCCGGCCCGGGAGCGTTTAACGGCGGAGACCAGGGCGCCGATCGCCTGATCCTGGCCGAATACCTGGCTTTTGAGCACCGTTTCCAGCAGCCGCAGCTGTTCGGTATCGGATTCGGAGACATTTTTGGCGGGAATCCGCGCCAGGCGGGAGATCACCTCCTCCACGTCGCGCACCGTCACGGTGCGCCGCTTCCGGCTCTGGGGCCGCATCCGGAAGGCCGCGCCCACCTCGTCCACCACATCAATGGCTTTGTCGGGCAGGAAGCGTTCATTGATGTGACGGCTGGCCAGCTCGGCGGCCGCCTTGAGGGCCGGGGCCGAGTATTTGATCCCGTGGTGCTGCTCGTAGCGCGTCTGCAGGCCCCGCAGGATCGCCACCGTGTCCGGGACCGAGGGTTCACTGATATCGATCTTCTGGAAGCGGCGGGAGAGGGCCCGGTCCTTCTCCAGGTGATTCTTGTACTCCTCGTAGGTGGTGGCCCCGATGCAGCGCAGGTTGCCGGCCTGGAGGGCGGGCTTGAGCAGATTGGAGGCGTCCATGCTGCCGCCGCTGGTGGCGCCAGCGCCGACGATGGTGTGGATCTCGTCGATGAAGAGGATAACCTCGGGTCTTTTTTCCACCGCCGAGATCACCGCCTTGAGCCGCTGTTCAAAGTCGCCCCGGTACTTGGTGCCGGAGAGCAGGCCGCCCATATCCAGCAGGCGGATCTCCACCTCCCGGAGCATCTCCGGGACCCGGTTGCCTTTCTGGCCGCCGGCCTGTTCCTGGTGGATCAGCAGGGCCAGCCCTTCGGCGATGGCGGTTTTGCCCACCCCCGGCTCGCCCACCAGCAGCGGATTGTTCTTGCGGCGCCGGCAGAGGGTCTGCATCACCCGTTTCAACTCCTGCTCCCGGCCGATCAGGGGGTCGATCTTCCCCTGGGCCGCCAGGGCGCTGAAGTTGATGGTGAATTTTTCCAGGGCCTCATCCTCTTTTTCGGCGGGTTTGTTCTTGGGTTCGGCGTCGTCGGGGTGGGCCGCCGGTTGGCTGGGGGCGGTTTCCGGCCGGCCGTGGGCGATATATTCCATCACGTCGAGCTTCTTGATCCCCTCCAGATTGAGGAAATAGACCGCAAACGATTCCGTTTCCGCGAAGATGGCGGCCAGAACGTCACCCCCGTCCACCTCCTTTTTGCCGCAGCTCTGAACGTGGGCTATGGCCCGCTGCAGCACCCGGTTGAAGCCGATGGTCTGCACCGGGTCGTGCTGGCCCGGGCCGCCCGGCAGGGAGGGCAGGCTGGAGACGAAAAAATCCTCCAGTTTCTCCTTCATCAGGGGGATATTGCCGCCGCAGGCCCCCAGAATCTCCACCGCCAGATCGTCATGGAGCAGGCCGTAAAGGATATGCTCCACCGTGACATGTTCGTGCCTGCGAATTTTTGCTTCCCGGATGGCGCGCACCAGAGCCATTTCCAGCTTGTCGTTAATCATCGTCGTGGTTCCTTAAAATATCGGGGTTGCCCCCGGTTATTGAAAAAAGGTTGGTTGCCGCCTGGCCGGAATTTCAACTCCGACACTACTTATGGTAATCATTTGCCTTAAAAAAGCAACGCCGGGTTCAGCCAGGGAGCAAAAGGTCTTCCGGCAGTCCGGTGGGTAAAGGCAGATCAGGGGCCGGTTGCCACCCCCAGAACCCTGAGGGGATTGATCCCCCAACGGGCCGTTGGCTCGTATCCGATTATCCGTATCCGTTCACCATGGTCAACAACTTGTCGATTTAACGGACCTCTTCCTGGCCCGGATGGTCAGCGCCGTCCCGGACATAGACATGGGTAATACCCCGATCATGGGGGTGTTTGATCTCGGCGTCGGTTTTGCTCCGGGGCCGGCCGGTCCGGCTCACTCCCGTTCAATGGAGCATTTCAGGGGGTATTCATGTTTGCGGGCCAGGCCGTGGACCATGGCGATCTTGGTTTCGGCCACGTCGCGGGGAAAGATGCCGGCCACCCCCACTCCCTCCCGGTGCACTTGCATCATAACCCGGTTGGCGCTCTCCTGGGGGTGGTGAAAGATCATCGTGAGTACCATCACCACGAAATCCATGGTGGTGTAGTCATCGTTGTGGAGCAGAACCTTGTAGAGGGGGGGGCGACGCAACTCCTGGCGCTCCCGGACAACTGTTTCCTGGTCCTGCTGGTTTCCGTTTTTGGTGCTCATGGCTCGATCTCCGTGACGAGTGCGCTTCAGTTGTTCCCTGTGGGGTAGGTAGGGCTTCCACGACCTCAATGGTAACCATTTCCCCTTAAAATGCAACCCGTTGCGGGGCGGTCAGGGGTGGCTGTTGCCGCCCAGGAAGAGGGCGCTCATCACGGTGGCGGCCGGCAGGCCGGAACCCTTGAGGCGGGCCTCGGCCCGGAGCAGGTCGGCCAGCATTCCCCGCAACCGGGCGGGGGGCAGTCGGGTGGCCTGGAGACAGAGCTGATAGAGGGCATAGGGGTGGCCGGTAAAAGCGGCGGGCCAGCCCCGGCCCCGCTCCCGCTCCTCTTTGAGGCGGGGAAGGTAATTTTTTTGAAAGGCGGGAAAGGGGGTCCCGGGGTTGAAGGCGGTTGTCGCCCCGTCGATCACCGCCCGGGTCAGCAGCAGCTTGCGGATATGGTTGCGCAGTCCTCCCAGGATGGCCAGGGGGTGCATCCCCCCCCGCTGCAGGCGCTCAAGCAGGAGCAGGCCCTGCTCCAGTTTGCCGCTGCTGTAAGCTTCGCTGAGTTCGAAAATCGCCTCTTCCCGGGTGCGCCCCACCATGGCGTCCACATCTTCCCGGCCGACCATGGTTCTCTCCCCCACGTAGAGGGCCAGCTTTTCCGTTTCCATCACCACCGCCACCGGATGAAAACCGATCCGTTCCAGCAGAGGTTCCAGGGCGTCGGCGGCCAGCTTCTTGCCGAAACCGGCCAGGGTCCGACGGGCCAGGTCGGCCAGCAGCTCCTTTTGCTCCCGGCGGGCCGGGGCCGAACGGCCGCCATCCACGCTCAGGTCGATAATGACCGCGTTTTTTTCCAGGTATTTATAAAGTTTTTTGCGCCGGTCGGCGGTTTCGGCCAACAGCAGCAGGATGTTGCCCGGCGGCAGACCGTTTTCCAGGGCCGCCACATAGGCCTCGGCGGTGTCGCCGGCTCCGGTCGGGGCCGGGGCCGGCTGGTCATCGATCTCGGCCAGGATCGCCTCGGCCCAGGAGGTATCGGCGGGTTTGGTGAAACCGAACAGTTTTTGCCAGGCCCCGGCGGCCAGGCCGGCGATCTGCTCCTGCCGCCAAGCGGCGGGGGTGAGCCCGGCCAGCCCCAGCATGGCCAGCAACAGCCGGACGGCCTCTTTCTTCTCGTTTTCCGCCGCTTTTTCCGCCTTCTCCCACAGGGTCTTGGCCACTGTTTTGGAGAAGAGCAGCCGGGAGTCCACCACCTGGTGGACCCGGCGCCCGCCGAAGAGACTGTAGGTGCGCAGTTCGGCCAGGGTGCGGGCCGGGTCTTCCCGCTCACCGTCGATCACGGTCAGCCGTGACGGGCGTTCCCCCTCCTCGGGGAGCAGGGCGGCGACCAGCTGCCTCGCCATCTCCCGACAAAGATAACGCTCGCCCACCAGCAGGTAGACCGGAGCGATCTCACCGGCGCCGATCCGGCTCAACAGTTTGGCGATATCCTGGCGCTGAAAAATGGGCATGGCCGGGTCCGGGTTGGGGTTGTGGGGAGAAACGGCGGGCAAGCTCCATATTATTACACCGTTGCCCCGGGCGCCGCAAGGCTGGTGGCGCCGCCGGTCGGGGCGGGACGCCCGGAGACGGGCAAAAAAAAGGTGCAAGGCCCAGCGGTTTTGGGCATCATGGGGAAAGGGGGTACCTTCGCTATGAGAGAACGTAAATTTACCTGTCTTGGCAATATCGTGAAGACCGGTTTGTTGGTCGGCGGCTCCGGTCTGATCGGCGGTGGGATCATACACTATTTCAAGAAGCGGGCTGATGACGAGTTCGAGTTGCTGGCCCCCAACAGCAAGCAGCTCAGCCTGCGCGATCCCGAGGATATCCGCGGTTACTGTCGCAAGTTCCGGCCGGAATTTATCATCAACTGCGCCATCGCCGCCCTGGACTCCAGCCCCCTGCTCGCTTACGAGACCAATTATCTGGGCACCCTTCATCTGGCCCGGGTGGCCATGGAGCTGCAGATCCCCTATATCCATTTCAGCTCCGCCGCCGTGCTGCCGCCGGGGGAGAATCTCACCGAGGATGAGCGGCTGGAGCTGACCCCGGAGCTGGCCAACTACCCCAAATCCAAGCTTTTGGCGGAGCTGGCCCTCGGCGAACTCCACCGCCGCCACGGGCTGGATTACACCAATATCCGCCTGGCCGTGGTTTACGGGGCCCATGACCACAAGATCCAGGGGTTTCAGCGCCTGCTTTTCTCTTTAGCCGATCAGACCATGCCCCTGATGTTCACCAACCGCCGGGCGGTTCACTCCTACTCCAACGCCAAGAAGGTGCCGGCCTTTGTGCACCACGTCCTGAAAAACCGGGCGGAATTCGGCGGGAGGACCTGGCATTTCGTGGACCCCCTGCCGGTGGCCCTGAGCCAGCTGATTATCACGATCAAATCCCATCTGGATCTGCGCCGCCCCCGTGAGATCTATCTCCCTTACCCCATCGCCAGTTTCGGGGCCGGCTGCATGCGCCGGCTCATTCGGCTGCTGGGGCGGATCGGAATCGAGGCCCGGATGCCGGCCGAGCTGCTCTTCATGGAGAATTTTTATCAGACCCAGACCCTGTCGTCCCAGCGCCTGAAAAATTCCAGTTTTGTCGACCCCAAGCCTGAGGCCACCGTTTTTACCGAACTGCCATTGCTCCTGGAATACTACCTCTCCCGCTGGGAGGCCCTCAACCTGATCACCCCCCGCAACCGGGATCATTTCGCCGGCCGGGTCAAAGAGGAGGAGTTTGTTCGCAAGCCTGAGCAGGTGCTGGCGGCCCTGGATGACGAAACTCGTCACCCCTTTCTGGGGCCGGAGCCGCCGGAGGGCGGAGGGCGAAAATAAAGAAGGTTTGCTTGCCAAAAAAGGGGGGATAAGCTAAGTTTTTGCCACCCGAAACTGGTTGCTCAACACTAATTTAATCATCAGGAGAGTTGAATATCATGTCCGAAATTAATCGTGGTCCGGAAGTGATTCGCAAGATGGCGCCCTTCAAAGTTGATGGCTTGGCGATTCCCTATCCGGAATTTGTCCCTCGGCTTTATAATTTCTGCAAGGAACTGGGTTTCCGCAAGGGGCTGATGATGCCCTCCCGGGCCTTCTGTTCCGATGAAAACCAGGGGTTGCCCATCATCCTGCTCACCAAGCACTTTGGGACATTCCCTTTCAATCATGGCCGGGTCGGCGGGATTATCGCCGTTGATCGCCACGGCCCCCACGCCCACCATGGCGAGGATCTGGTCATCGTCCAGGCCAGTCATGTGGGCTACGATCCCGATACCGGCAACTATGGGCAATACCGGCGGCCGATGATGCGGGATAAGTGTGTCTCCGCCTCCTGCGGCAAGCTGGTTCACGTCATCACCCCCTACCTGGAGCAGTACTATTTCGCCCGGGAGCGGATATTCCTCCATCGTGATGCCGAGGGCCGTTATCTGGTCACGGTAAAGAACTCCTTTATCGATTTCACCGGCAGCCCGGTCAAGAATGGCCTGGTTGTCCGCCTGCAGAAGATGGCCAAGGTTGACGAAGAGGGGCGGGTCGTGCCGTTGGCGGCCCTGAGCGCCGCCCAGATCTACGAAATTTCCGACAGTTTTCGTCGGCAGCTGGAGGCCCGTAATTTTCAGTGGCCCCCAGTAGGGCAGGAGGTGACAATCGGCGAGAACCTGACCGAAGATCTCTTCTTTTATCGTAAGGATTTCCACGAGACCGACGATTCGACCCTGCTGGAGCGCAATCTGGTCAAGTTCATGCCCAATGTCGTGACCTCCCGCACCCCCCCCCTCCGGGCTGCCAAAGTCAACATCCAGCTGGAGTTCGTCCGGGCCGTGGAATCGATTCGCCGCTGCGAAGCCTATCAGGGGCGCAACCTGCTTTATGTGGCCGGGCTCAATATCGATATCTCGGAATACGACCATTTTCCGGCCACCAACTACTTCGTCCCTTGGGCGGCCTACGTCCAGCTAAAGGGCGGGACTCCACCGGAATATCTTCACAATATCGAGCAAAATCAGCTCTTTGCCAAGCTGATGGCCCAGAGCATCGAGAACCCCGATCAGATCGATCTGAAGGAGGAGATCGACCGGGTGATGATGGCCCCCAGGTTCGATATCCGCTCACCGGCCTGAACCGCCCGGGGTCTCGGTCCGCCTCCGGCCGGCTTATGGCTGGAGGCGGATTGAGGCGGTGTGGTTGCTGATCCCCTTTTTGATTACTTCCTTGTTGTAGGCGGCGATCACATCCCGGCGTTTGAGTATCCCCAACACCCAGCGGTTGTCGGTGGCCTCCACCACCGGAATCTCCTCCAAGCCCTTGACGTCGAAGAGGGTCATGGCGGTATAGAGGTTGTCGTCGGGGGTCAGTACCGCCACCTGGCGAGTGCAGATATCGCCCACCCGTGAGTTGAGGAGGAGCTGGCGATCGTGGAGGATGCTTTTGACATCCTGCATGGAGACGATACCGGTCATCCGGCCGGTATCGTCGATTACCGGAAAATAGAAGCCATCTTTGGCCATGCTGAAGATCTGCAGTAACTGCTCGGCGTTGGCCCGTTCACTGATAAAATCCACATCCTCATTAACCACCCTCCCCACTTTTATCGACTTCATCACCGCGGTTTCCCGCCCTTCATGGATATCGATTCCCGCTCGACCCAGGTCTACGGTATCGATCGATTCCGGATTGATTTTCCTGGCCACCATGGTGCCGATCATGCTGCAGACCATGATTGGGATGGTGATCGCGTAGTTACCGGTCATCTCGAAAAGCAGAAAGATGGCGGTGAGGGGAGCATGGGTGGTGGCGGCCAGAAAGGCCCCGATCCCCACCGCGGCATAGGCTCCGGAATTGGCGGTGTATTGAGGCAGTAGCTGGTTGGCGACGGCTCCGAAGGCCCCGCCGGTGACCGCGCCGATGAACAGGGCCGGAGCAAAAACCCCCCCGGCCCCCCCCGAGCCCAGGGTCAGGGCGGTGGCCGCAATCTTGAACAGGACCAGAACCAGCATTATCCAGAGAACTCCATTCCCGGTCAGCACCTCTCCAATATAGTGATAGCCCTGTCTCTTATACACATCTCCGAGCCCACGAGACCGTACTAGATCTCGTATGCCG
>OMKS01004688.1_pt1 | contig 10187 bp, 5 predicted proteins | sample 1674721 | NCBI WGS metagenome assembly OMKS01 (sample SAMN06264996, study PRJEB25208) | sediment metagenome | isolation source: hot spring sediment | place: USA: California | collected 2014-09-02 | reverse complement strand
GGCCCTCGGGGACGGCCTCGGCGATTTCGTAGAGGCCGTCGGCGACTGTGGCCAGGCCGACGAGGAAACAGACTGGGGTAAGCAGAACGCATCGAAGCATAGGAGTTCCTCCTTTGAGCGGTACGGCGGCCCGTTGGCGCTTCATGGTATCGCGCGGATGCTCGACGGTCAATTGTGCATCGAAATCCTGCTATGATAGGTGGGTTGGGCTGAAACGGAAACACCCGGGGAGGTACGCAACATGTGCAAGCATCGCCAGATACGCTTGGCCGTTGTTTGCCTGGGAGGGCTGCTGATGATCGCCGCCGCGCAGTCTCAGGAACCTACGAAGCAGGCCAGCACGCTCTACCCGCCGGACATCGTCGAGCGCATGCGGCACAACGTTGCGAACGACCCGTGGGCGCGCGAGGTCTACGATAGCGTCGTCCAAGCGGCTCAGCCCTGGATGGAGCGCTCGGACGATCAGCTTTGGGCTTTGATGTTCGGCCCGAGCATCACACGTTCGTGGATGGTGTGGTCGAACGGCCATTGTCCCGCGTGTGGCACGGATGTACCCATGTACAACTGGAAGATGGACGCGCTCGAGCGGCCCTGGAAGGTGCAATGTCCCCATTGCAGCGCGTTGTTTCCGACAAATGATTTCGAGGCATTCTACAGGTCGGGCCTGGACGAGCGGGGGCTCTTTGAGCCCGGGCGCGCCGATCGGTCGTTGTTGTTCAATGCAGAACATTCCGAGGCGGAAGACCCGCTGCGGGGGTTCGGCGTGGACGACGGAGAGGGCTACGTGGACGGCGACAAGCGTTGGCGTTTCATCGGTGCCTATCTGATCTATGGCCAGTGGAAGCAGGCGATCGTAGCGGGCATTCGGATTCTCGCCGCCGCGCACGTTCTGACGGGCGAGCCGCACTATGCCCACAAGGCCGCTGTGATGCTCGACCGCGTGGCGGACGTGTATCCGAGCTTCGACTTCGGCGCCCAAGCGCTGGTGTACGAAGTGAAGGGCGCCCGGGGCTACGTCTCGACATGGCACGACGCATGTGAGGAGACGCGCGAGATGGTGCAGGCCTACGACATGATCTTCGAAGCCATCCGCGACGACAAGGACCTCGTCGCCTTTTTATCGGCGAAAGCCGAGGCCTGCGGCATCGAGAACCCGAAGGCCTCGTGGTTGGACATTCAACGCAACATTGAGGGCCGTATTCTGCGCGATGCCCTCAACAACCGTCCCAAGATCACGACGAACTACCCGCGCACCGAGATCGCCGTCGCCATTATCCTCGCGACACTGGGCTGGAAGGAACACGAGCAGCCTTACTGGGAGGTGGTTGATGCGATGCTCAAACAGGCGACGGCCGTGGACGGCGTGACAGGTGAGAAGGGCCTGGCCGGCTACTCATGCTTCACGATCCGCGCCTTGGCATTGTTTCTCGCCGAGTTCAGCAAGGCCGAGCCCCGGTTCCTGGCAAAGGTGGTCGAACGGCACCCGCGTTTGCGCGAGACCTATCGGTTCTTCATCGACACGCGCTGCCTCGACCAGTACTACCCGCTGTCCGGCGATACGGGCAGCTTTGCCAAGCCCGTGGGACAATACGTCGGGGTGCAGTTTCTCAAGCCCGGCCTTCTCGATCAAAGCTTCTCGTATTGGACCTTTCTCCCCCCCTCGATGTACACGTTCTTGTGGCGCCTGTACGAACTGACCGGCGATGAAGCCTACGTGCAGACGCTCTACGACGGCAATGACCGAAGTCTCGTTGGGCTGCCCTTTGATCTCTACGGAGAGAATCCGGAGGCCTTCCGCGAGCAGGTAGCCGCAGTACTCGAGCGCCGGGGCGTGGAGGTTGACCTTGGGAGCGTCAACAAGCGGGAGTGGCATCTGGCCATCCTGCGCTCGGGCCAAGGGGTGCACAGGCGCGCGTTGTGGCTGGACTACGACTCGGGCGGCGGCCATGGTCATGCTGACGGAATGAACCTGGGCTTGTTCGCCAAGGGATTGGACCTTATGCCTGAGTTCGGCTATCCGCCGGTGCAGTATGGTGGTTGGGGCTCGCCGCGCGCCCGCTGGTACACGATGACGGCTGCCCATAATGCGGTCGTCGTCGACGGCGCCAACACGGCCAATGGCGCGGGTGAGACGACGTTGTGGGCGGATGGGCGCGTGCTGCATGCGATGCGTGCGAACGCTCCGCAACTCAACCAAGGCCGTCGGTTCGAGCGCACGGCACTACTTATCGATGTGTCCGACGAAGCGTTCTACGTGGTGGATGTCTTCCGCGTCTCCGGCGGCTCAGACCATGCGAAGTTCTTTCACAGCCATTTCGGCGAGGCGACACCCCACGGCTTGGCGCTCGAACCTGCGGCTGATTACGGCCACGGCACGCACATGCGCAACTTCCGCATGGATGCAGGCGTCGAGCCGGGCTGGCATGTCGATTGGCGTGTCGAGGACCGGTATGACCTTTTGCCCGAGAGGGCAGAAGTGCGCCTGCGTTACACCGACCTTACGCGCGATGCGCAGGCCGGCCTGGCCGAGGGGTGGATTGTGGCCGGCTCCTTCGACTCGACGCAGGAGTTATGGATCCCGCGTGTGGTGGTGCGTCGCCAGGCAACGGAGGGCGAGGCGCTCGAGTCAACCTTTGTGGCAGTCATCCAACCATACGAGACCGAGCCCGTTGGGCGCACAATCCGGCGACTGACGCCGGCGGGGAAGGATGGCACCGTCTTATCGGATACCCACGTGGCCCTCGAAGTGAACCTGGTTGATGGCCGCAAGGATTTGCTCATTGCCCGCGATTCATCAGCCTCTGACCTCGCAGACGTGCTGCTTGATGCCGACCCCGAACTGGCAACGGACGCGGAGCTGTGTCTTGTGCGTTTGGCGCCGGATGGCACCGTCGCCCATGCTGTACTGTGCAATGGCAGCTACGCCCACTGCGGCAATCTGCACGCGGAGCTTGCGGCCCCTGCGGCGTTCACTGAGTGGCCGGCCGGGGGCTGACGCTTCAGGGCAAGACGAGTCTTGGATCGATGCATCTGCCTTGGCAATGCACTTCGTAGTGCAGGTGGGGCGCAGTCGCACGTCCTGTCTCACCTACCGTGCCGATCACGTCGCCGCGCTTGACGCGCTTTCCCGCCTTGGTGTGGATGCGAGACAGGTGGGCATAGAGGGTCTCATAGCCGTTGCCGTGGTTGATGATGACAAGCTTGCCGTAGCCGCCATGATTACGGTCGGCAAAGGTTACGACGCCGTGTGCCGTCGCCACGACGGGCGACTTCTTAGGCGCACCGATGTCCAACCCCTTGTGGAATCGCCGGTCCCCCTCGATAGGGTCGCGCCGGTAGCCGAATCCAGAGATGATGGGGCACACTCGGCCGTTGGTGGGCCACGCGTTGGGTACGTACGCTGCGGGGTCTTCGCTGCGGCGGCCGCGCGCGCACGAGGCGGCGAGCACAACAAGCACGAAAGCCACCGCGCTAAGCAACGGCCACGCCAACCGCCCAACACAATGCACAGACTTCATGCGCCTTCTCGCCGACTCTTGTCTCGAGATTCTCCGTAACCCTGTCCCGAATTCGGCACTCCGAGTTTCCTTACCCCGTGTATCCTCCGCACTCCGTGCTTCTCGGGAGCAACAGCGACGCGAGCACTACGGGTCTTCCGGGTGGAGTCCGTGAGGCCCATGAGTTCTATTCAGTTCATGATCGGAACAGAAGGGTGTTTGCTTGCTGGCGAATCCAGTCTCAGCGAGAAACAGGGAAGGGGCTCCTCGACGGCGTACACTTCTTGCCCGCGAGCTCAAGACGTTTGCCGTCGACCATGTGGGCCAGTGTTGCGCGTCCCGATGCGTTTCGGCGAATCAAGAGGGCGGTACCGGCGAACCGGACATCCTCGCAAGTTATCTCGGCCGTCCCGGTGTACGAGAGCAGGAAGAGGTCATCGCCGCACCGGAGCCCCGCGCAGGCTTGGGAATCCGGGCATTCGACCTCGACGGCACGAGCCGCCATGGGGACGGTATCGGAGCCCGGAGGCAGCGGTTGGATGACGGTCTGGAACGTCTTTGGCAGTTGCGTGCGGCAGGTGTAGACGACCTCGGGTGAGGGAAGCCTGCCGTAGAGGGAATACCATCCGCGGACTGGGCTCTGCGTGCCTATGTGACTCGTCACCTCGATGCCGTCGGACTGTGCCGGCAGTATCGCAACGTTTGCGACGTCCTCCTCGCGCGTAATGACCGCGCCGTCGTCCTCGATGTCCAGGCTAACTGCGCGCACGTGGGGGCGTCCGTCCTCGCCCGTCGCGTCGTCATTGACGACGGGTGCGAGGTGGAACAACAGCTCCAGGGTGTGGCAGTCAACCCCCAGCACCCGGTCGCACACGACGACATAAGCGCCGTCGATGAATAGGACGCAGCGTTGATGTGCGATGCCGCGCAACGGCTCATTCTCGCCCGCATTCCGGACCGACCGGCGCACTTGGGCCGCCCGTGAGCTGTAGGGACCTCGATACCACCCCTCGGCGAAGTCGAAGCCGTCGCCGATGATGAAGCGGCGATCCGGGTCGGGGACAATCTCTTCGCCGTCCAAGGCGCGATGCTGGCCGAGGCCGTCGACGAGGATGACGTTATGGCTCCACGAGCCCCACCAATAAGGCGCCCAGGCGTCGTAGCCGCAGGCGTAGAAGCCCGCGTCGCCGATGAGTTCGCGGCCTCCCGCGAAGAAGGTGAAGCTCAGTTTGTCCTCGTGGGGACGCTCCGCGCCCAGACGCCCCGCATCAAACAGAAACACGCTGCCATCGGGGCGCCATTCGTCGCGCATCACACAGTAGCCCGCATCCGGGAAGTCGTGCGAGCACCGTAACGGCGGCTTACCTTGTGTGCCTCCTGATGCAAACCAGGCGAAGGCGTCGCGTTCGGCGACATGGAGGGCGACGTCAAAGATGCCGTGTACCGTGGGCGGGAAGGGGCCGGCATCGTTGAACAGGGGAAGGTGCTGATTCGGGTACGTGAGATAGGCCAGCGCCCCAAGCGCGCTGAGATAGGAGGCGGTCACGCTGTCCGGAATGGGCCAGGATGTGGCCGTTGCGAGTGCGTGCATGGCCCCGATGGCCTTGATGACGTTGACTTGATGCATAGGAGAGCAAGACACATGCATGCCGTCCGGGAGAAAGGCTAAAGCGTTGGCCCGCGCCAAGCGGTTGAGCGCGGCACGATAGAAAGACTTGGCCAGCTTGAACTCGGGGAACATCAGCGCGATGGTGGCAAGGCCTGATGCCTCGATTTGCAGCGCCGCACCATCCTGTGAAGCGTGAGTCATTAAGTAGCGGCCGTGCTCGAGCATGGACTGGGCCATGGGGAACAGACCGTCGCGCTCGAACCGGGGGTGGTCGGCGAGCCCCATCAGTATCGAGGGAAAGATCTGTCCCGCCCTCGACCCCGTTTCGGGAAGGCTCCACGGGGCCTCTGAACGTCCACACGGAACGGGACTGCTGTCCTTCCACGATAGGAAAAGTCGCGAGAGATGATAGGCGTACTTCTCGTCGTGGGTAGCCTTGTAGGCATTGAGCAACACATTGGCCCACCGGTGGGCGTTAAGGCAAGCGCAGCCGGTCGGGTCTCCTTCGGCCAGAAAGGTCCAATCGACTTCTTTGCCGAAGTCCTGCCGTGTGTATCCATCGGACCTGAGCGCAAACACATTGCGGCAGAGATCGTCGGCCTCTGCCACATTTACGGTTCGGTCCGGGCGCACGTCGGGCCAGTCTTCGCGCTGGCCGAAGCGCCCCGAGAGGGCGACGATGTACGTTGCTTTGGCGGCCCGCGCGTTGCGCAGCTTGATGTGTCGGGCGACTCGAGCCATGTCTGGATGCTCGAGGTTGATCTGATCGAAGAAGACATCGAGTTCATGCGACGGCGCCAGGACAGCCTCGGGGACAGGAGCTGCCTCGAGCAGGGCCTGCGCCGCTTGGCAATACGCGTCCCCTGTCCCCTCGCTCCAGGGCGCGAGCAAGCGGGTAGCCGTTCTGACGGCTTGTGCGGACATCTCGTGAAGGACGGTCCCCATTTCACTATGTTGGTAGATTACCCCCCCCGTGAAACCCAGCGAGCCCACGGCGGCGAAGAATCCCCGGTCTTGTTCCGAGGTGGAGACCGGCAGCAGCCACTCAAGGCGAAGGGCCTGGACAACGCACAGACGCGCGACGTCCTTCCGCGCCTTCTCCGGCCCGGTCGCCAGATACGCCAGACACTTGCATTGGCGTGAACCCACCAAGCCGGCCTGCCAGGGCGAGGGCCCGGCGTATTCGGGGGGAGGCTGGGGAGTGCTCATCATGAACTGGATCGCCTCCGGCGCGAAACGCTTGTCATCGGGCTGGGGCAGTCCGTCATTGACTTCCCAGAGTCTTTGGGCCGCCTCCGGGAAGTCGAACTCGGCCTTGGCGAGGATCTCGACGGCTGTATTCACCTGCACGAGGGTCTCAACGTCCATGACACCTTGGCCGACGCGACCGAAGTCCACGGTGTCGGACGCCACAGCAAGGGCCAGGAACGCGAGCAGGTGGAGCATCAGCGTTCCTCCCGCCTCAGACCTTGGTAGTAGTCTGTCAGGCTCTTCATCAGTATCGCCCCCGACTCGATGTTCTCGTGTTGGGTGTAGATGCTTCCGGCGCCCTCGCACAAGACCGTCGTTATGCCGAACTGCTCATGGGGGCCGTGGGTCCAGTAGCTCGTGTCGCCCGAATCTCTGCCCGCCGTCAGAGGTTTGATGAGGTCCTTGGGGTCGTTTGCTTCGATGATTTCACGGAGTTGCTCCCACGAACGGACCTGCGTTCCCATCTCAGGCCCCGGCTCAACAATGGGCTCGACCGGCCCCTGCCACGTGTGCATGCTCCACAGATCGGTAATGGGCGTGTCTGAGGCCATGAGCGCCTCGATGTCCTTCTGCACCACGTAGGCTTCCACGGGCTGCCACGTCCTGTCGGCTCCTTCGACGCGGTAGCTCCGATTCATGTCCACCCCCCCTTGGCACACGCGGTACCAGCCGCGTGATGGTGCGTCGGGGCTCATCATAGGCACGAAATGGGCGATGCTGCGCGTACGGCAATTTGCTGCGGCATCACGAAGCAACCACTGAATCATCCCCACGATGCGCCATTGCGCGTTGTGCTCGCCCGGATGTTGGTTCGCGACGTAATGAACCCACCGCTCGCTCCGAGGAGGGGCACTGCAAGGGTCGGTGATCGTCAGGCGATAGATGTCGCGTCCGCCGGTGGACTGGCCCAGAATGTGTACGGTGACGCATGGATGTTGGCGCCATTCGTCCACGAGTTCGGTCAGCATCTCGTACGACAAGGGAACTTGGTGGCCGACTATGACCGAATCCCGGGCGAACTCCGGGAACTGCAGCGTGTCCCCCTTGGCGGAATCCTTCTGTTTGGACTCCCAGTGAATCGGGTTCCACGTCGCGCCGTCATAGGACCACGAATTGAAGTAATCGTTGAAACGGTACCGGCTTCCGCCGAAGAAAAATACCTCGAGGCGGGGGGCGTTGCCTTGGGCGTGCTGCAGGATACGGAACTGGAGCATATTCGCCCAGTCGGGATGTCCCGGTGCGTGCCCGAGGGTTACCTTGAAATGATTGACACCGGCTCTCTCGATAGCGGCGCCCTCCGAGCCCAGCGGGCCCGCGAAGCAGAAATCCTCGGCGGACAGGTCAGCGGATTCGGCTTCTCCCGCACGCACAAGCATCATGCCCAAAGCCAACACCCACACACTCCGGAAACCTGCCTTTCGCAGCGACACCGCAGCGCACCTCCTTACGCAAGAGGCTTGCGTATGAGCTGGCTGGTGGAAGGGACGACCTTGCGGGTCCGGGTATCCCCCTGCCTTCCGACCATACCTCACGTCTACCAATTCTGGCCGCCATCATACACCTTTTCCATGGGTGCCGTGAAACCTCGACCACCGCACACACATCACACGCATGGCAGATCACTGTTCATGGCCCCTGAGCAACTCGGCCGCACGGTGCGATGCTCAGGGGCCGCCCTCCTGGCGAATACCGTGCCCTCCGTCGTGAAGGCACTAAGCCTCGTACTTGAAGGATACCTTCACGCGGACGCGGTACGCGACTACCTTGTTCTTCTCAACCTTGAGGTCTTGGGCAATGACCTCGGCGATGCGCAGATCCCGGAGGGATTCACCCGCCTTCTCGACGGCGTTCTTGGCAGCCTCTTCCCACGACGCGGTCGATGTCCCAACCAACTCGATGACCTTGTATACACTCTCGCTCATGACACTTCCTTTCTCGCTGCGCCGGCCCGCGACCGGCTCCTGTTTTGATCGATACTCCTGCGCACATACTGAAACCCAATGTTTCCACAGTGTAGCGGATGATGGTGGTTCTGGCAAGCAAGACGTCGCATGGGTATGATGAGGGCGATAGGAGGCGGCAAACACATGATCTTCCTCAACGACATGGACCGTAGTCTTGTGCGCGAACTCGGGAGCTTTCTGCCCGAGGCGTTGTTTGATGCGCATGCTCACCTGTGGCGGGTGCCTGACCTCGGGGGACCTCCATCAGACCTGCTCAAAGCCTTCGGTGATGCAACGACGGTCGCGGATTGGCAGCAAGCCGTTGGCGACATGGTCGCCCCATCGCGTGTTGTGGGTGCGCTCTTCATGCCGTGGGTCGCACGCAACAGCGCCGTCGCGTCGTCCAACGCCTATTTGCTCGAACAGCTTGAGAGGCATGCAAACTGCCGAGGCGCTGTGGTTGTCACGCCGGAATGCGCGCCAGCCGAAGTCGAGACGCTGCTCGAGCACCCGCACGTAGTGGGCTTCAAGCCCTATCACTGTTATGCTTCCCAGGCGCCGACCTTTCACGCGCCCCTTCAGGCTTTTCTCCCCGAATGGGTCTGGCAACTGGCCGACGAACGCGGATTGTCCATCATTATCCACCTCGTGCGTGACCGCGCGCTGGCCGAACCCGAGAACCACGACGAACTGCGTCGCATGTGCAGACGCTATCCCCGGGCAAGGGCCGTTCTGGCGCACGCCGGCCGTGGCTTTCATGCGCCCAACACGGTCGCCGCGGTGGGCAAGCTTCGTGGGCTCGAGAATGTCTACTTCGACACCTCCGCTATCTGCGAATCGGCGCCTCTTGTGGCCGTGCTGCGTGAATTCGGCCCGCGCAAGGTACTCTGGGGGACCGACTTCGCTGTTTCGCACCAGCGTGGCCGCGCCGTCACGATCGGCGACGGGTTTGCCTGGGTCGCGCCGGAGCGGGTAGACGACGGAGCGGATGCGCCGGCCTGCCACCCGACGCTAGTGGGCATCGAGTCGCTCAGGGCGCTCAAGGAGGCAGCCGATGTGCTCGGTTTGGACGAGGCAGACCTCGCAGACATCTTCAGCGGCAACGCTCTGCGGCTCTTCGGACTTATCGAGGAGCCCGGAACCCTCACGCACCAACTGTACGAACATGCCAAGGAACGCTTTCCTGGCGGCACGCAATTGCTCAGCAAGCGTCCCGAACTCTTTGCTCCTGGTCAATGGCCGGCCTACTTTCGCGAGGCCCGCGGCTGCGAGGTCTGGGATCTGGACGGACGGCACTACCACGATTTCTCCATTCACGGGATTGGCTCCTGTCTTCTCGGCTATCGAGACCCGGACGTGACGCGGGCCGTTCAGAGGCGCGTCAACCTGGGCAGTATGTCCATCCTGAATCCCCCGGACGAGGTCGCCTTGGCAGACCGTCTCTGCGACATCCATTCCTGGGCCGAGCGGGTCCGGTTCACCCGTACGGGCGGCGAAGCGGCTGCGGTGGGCGTCCGCATTGCCCGCGCGACTACGCGGCGCGACCTGGTCGCAATATGCGGTTACCACGGTTGGCACGACTGGTATCTCGCGGCGAACCTCGGCGAGGAAGACGCCCTTATGGGGCACCTCCTGCCAGGGCTCGATCCCCTCGGAGTTCCGGCGGCGCTTCGAGGGACGGCGTTGACCTTTCCCTACAATGATAGAGACGCCTTTGAAGCGATTGTGCAAGCACACGGAGATCGGCTTGCGGCAGTTATCATGGAACCCATGCGGTACGACGAGCCCGAGCGTGGTTTCCTCGAGTTCGTCCGCGACAGCGCCCACGCGTGTGGTGCATTTCTGATATTCGACGAGATTACCATCGGTTGGCGGCTCTGCTATGGA
>OMKS01004687.1_pt1 | contig 10190 bp, 7 predicted proteins | sample 1674721 | NCBI WGS metagenome assembly OMKS01 (sample SAMN06264996, study PRJEB25208) | sediment metagenome | isolation source: hot spring sediment | place: USA: California | collected 2014-09-02 | reverse complement strand
TGCGTGACGAACCAAACGGTGCTGGGCCAGATCGCCTGCGACCCGGCGGAAAACGAGATCACGGCCTGTCGGCCATTTGACGGCAGGCTCGCGTATGCAGGGCTTATCCGGCTGTCGGATGGTGTACGGACTATGTTGGGTGGACCCTTCTCTTGGTGGGGCGACAGGCTCAGGGGTCATGGTTTAGTTATAAAGCAATAATGGGTAGCGAAAGTTTCTTACAAGCCTTGCGGTTTCCACCGCTCGTCACACACCCCTCGTCCGGGCGACCCCGGCCGCCAGGTCATGGAAGCTGGTTTGACCCCGCCGGTGGTGGCTCCGGCGGTGCACCCTGGAGAGGGCCGAACACCTTTACGCCGGCGGGCAGAGGCCGTTCTGGACAGCGTTCTTTGCCCCGCCCCTTCACCGGACAAACACATGGCTTGAGCGTCGGCCTTGCCGGAACGGTCCAATTCGGCGAAATCGCCGCTCTGATCCGCAAGGACGAGACCTGCTGCAGGGCCCCAGAGGCCTGCTTGCTGGTCTTTCCGCAGGTCTGAAGAGACAGCGAGCCCGGAAGAGGCGGCGCCTTGGTCCGTGTCGCGGAAGCCTGGGCCGGACAGTCCATCCCCAGAGCCTTGCCCCAACCCGAGCTTTCCTCTTGATGAAAACCTCGCGAGATCGAGCGTTTCACATCAAACAGTTGTTTTGCAGGAGCACGGTGAAAGACCCCCTCAAGGCCACAGCCAGAACTCCGCGAGGATGGCCGCATCGCCCATATCCACGTGTCCGCTGGCGTCCATATCGACGGCCAGTGCCTCGGCCGTGATCAGCCAGCTCCAGACGACTTCGCCCAAGTCCTCAAGGTCCACCTGTCCATCGCCATTCAGGTCCGCGCAGGGATGGTAGAACTCGATCTCCCAGATGCGTGAGATGTCCATGTGGGTCTCGGTGACCACCACGCGGAAGCGGTGCGATCGGACCGCCGGGAACTTAAGCAGAATCTCCGCCCGCCGGTTGCCGCTCACGGATGCCCCCTCCACGGCGGACCATTGCGCGCCGTCGTGGTACTCCAGGTGGAACGCACTGATCGGATCGCCGGTGGTCCCTGCACTGTAGTACCCGCTGACAATCCGCAGCGCGCTGATCGTCTGGGGGACGGCCCAGGAGAACGTGACCACGTCCGGCATGCTCGATGCGCTGCTCAGCCAGCGCTGCGAATTGTCGGCGGTATCGAGTCGGCCGTCATTGATGTGCTCCTTGGGGTACTTGACGGGATCGTAGTTGCTGGACACCCCCACCTGCGCGGTGCGGGCCAGGTTCGGGCCGATCGTCTCAAGCCAGCGGACGGCCACGGTGCGTCCCATCGTTCGTTGCAGCTCCGCCAGATGGTTCGTGTAAACACCGCGGGGGGTCGTGCCGTGTTTCTTGCACAACGCCGCGGCCAGCCCCACGACCTCGCCCATCATACCCCCGGTCCGCATGACACGGACGGCCCCCAGTCCTTCGTGCGTCACGCTGATATCGCGACCGGCCATGAAGAGATTGTCGATGTTCCGCGAGTATAGGCAACGGTACGGAATCCAGTACGGGGGATTGTAATTCGTGTAGTTGGCTCGTGAGATGAACTCATCCCCTTCCCAGCCGTCATCGTATCGCGGGTCCGGCAGGTGCAGATCGATCTTCCAGGTGCACGGCACGCAGCCATCCGGGTACTCGACGTGGTTTACAAAGTCGTCCCGGCCCAGGATGACGTCGCCCAGCAGGCGCCGCGATTCGCGCTTGCCGGCGATGTAGGCCGCCCAGTTGAGCCGATGGTTGGGAAACTGCCCCTTGACATTCTTCAAAGCGTCCCACGCGCCGTACATGGCGCGGAGGTTCCAGTCGCGAATGTATTCCCCCTTCTGGAATGGATCGTGGTAGAAGCCGCTCTCCCAGTACCACACGCCAAGCTGGCTTTCACCGGAGGGAAAGGGGCTGCTGCTCAGGTCCAGGGCCCACGGACACCGCGGAAACGGGCTGGGGGCGCCGGTGTCAATGACGTTCCACAGATTCGAAGGACCCATGTGCCCGTCCAGTGTCATCTCATAGTCGGCGCCGGCCAGGTAGCCGACGCACCCATCGCCGGTACAGTCGGCGAACCAGGTCCCCGCGAATCGAGCCAACCGTCCGCTTTGGATGTTCTGCGCGATCACGGCGGTGATGCGGTTATCGTCCATCTCGACGGCATTGACGCGATGGTTCAGAAACAGACTGACGTTTTCCTCGGATTGAATCATCGCGATCCGCTTCTGGTCTTCGTAGATCTCGGCGGTGTTGGTCGGGCCCGCATGGGCGCGACGGGCGGGCTCAAACTCCGCCATGATGTCCCCGATGTGGGGGTAGGGCTCGAAATGCGTCTCGCCGTTGAGCCAGACCCGCACCTCCGAGCTGTTGTTGCCGCCGAGCACGGGGCGGTCCTGGATGAGCGCCACGGTCAGTCCCTGCCGGGAGGCCTGAACCGTGGCGCACATGCCGGCGGTGCCCCCGCCCACCACGATCAGATCAAACGTCCCGGCGTCGAGCGGCTCCGGGCCGATGCCCAGCAGGTCCCGCCGCCACTCTCGCATGGCCGGATCCTCGTTGGGCGGCAGGAAACCCACATCTTCGGTTAACAACACCGCATCACAGCGACCCTCGAAACCGGTCAGGTCGTGCAGCCGCACCTCCACATCAGACTGCGTGATTTCGATGACGCCCCCGTCCTGCCAATGCCACGAGGCGTGCTCCGTTCCAAAGGTCGCCGCGAGGGGCTCGCCATTGATGAACACCTGGAAGCGTCCGGGCGTCCCGGAAGCCCGTCGCAGCGGCGGGGTCTGGGGGGTTTTCCAGGGTCCTACCCAGTCCCGCGTCCGCACCCATACCCGATAGGCGCCCGGCTGAGGCAAGGTCGCCATCGTGACGGCATCGGCCACTGGAACGCCCAAACCATGCGCCAACAAGAACGGTGAGCCCATCTGGTCCATAAACTGCTGATCGATGACCCATCCGCCCAGATCGTCGAAGGCCTCGGCTTCGAGCAGGATGCCTTGGGCCGCGGCCTGAGCCCCGCACAGGATCATGAACGAAGCCAGTACACGGAGCCGACCAACCCACGAAGACTTGTTCATCGCTTTCATGTCGCCTCCACATGCCTTGATAGAGTTGTCCAAATAGAGAACCCGGGCGCCGGGCCCGGGTCCCCTGGGGCAGTTGATTTCTCAAGGCGTCTGGCCGGGGCGATGCGGATAGTAGCCCGTCGTCATCCACTGGGCCGCGAACTCCGCGAAATCCGCCAGATCCACGTTGCAGTCCTGGTTGTAATCAAACTGAGCGGCCAGTGGGTGAATGCAGGCCGGTTCCTGCGTCACCGGGTACCAGATCAGGTCCACGATTTCCTCGGGCGCCAGGGCGTAATTGAACACCTGGATGTCGTCCAGCGCCCCGTTGAAGACCAATCGCGAGTCGGGATATCCGGCCCCGATCACGATCGTCGAATCCGTGCCCAAGGATTGCGAGAAGCCCGTCGTGGCCACCGGTTCACCGTTCACGTAAAGCACCGCCGTGCTGCCATCGAACGTCGCCGCGAGATGTTGCCATTGTCCATCGTGGGTCAACGTCCCCACCGGACCGGGGTTCTGTCGGGTAGAACCCAAGGTCACCTCCGGGGAGTTCGCCACGGAGTTGCCGAAGAACCATCGCACCGTCGGGTCGCCCCACGTATCCGCCTTGGCCAGAAGTCGCTGATGACCACCGGTAGGTCCGTTCCAGTTGGCCCACAGGCTCACGGTAAACTGACCCGTCTTCTCCGAGGGGTCCCACGTTCCGGCCAGGGCGGGGCTGTTGGCATCGTCAGGGCTAAAGAGCACAGCGCCCATCGGGCTGCCGTCCATCCCCTCCACGAAGATGGGGTCGGCCCCCAAAGGCGTTGCTGGATGGGCCCCGGTCTCATCGGCGTATTGACCGTCACTGAAGCCGGCCTGATCCAGTGTCCAGTGAGCCACGCGGCGCAACGCGACCAACGCCGCCGCCTCGGACGTCGCATCGCCACCGGCATTGCTCACGACACAGTAGTAGTAGCCCTCGTGCTCCAGGGATGATTCGACCCGAAGCAGGGCCTCCTGGGCCCCGATGATTGCTTCATCATCGTCCGGGGTCGCGCTTGAATCGTCGGCCGATCTGTACCACTGAAACCACGTATCCGACTGCGAGAGGGGCGCCACCACGAACTCGCCCATCTCGCCGAGCCGCACGAACTGATCCTTCGGCTGGCCGGCTACGGGGATGATCGGGACGCTCTTGATCGTATCGAATCGCCACACGGGACCGAGCAGGTTGTTCGGATCACCGGGCAGCGACGCGGCGCCCGTGCCGTCGTCGACGGCCTGCTCCACTTGCCAGTAGTAGGTTCCATCCTGCGGCAGCGCAAGCTGAGAGTAACTGGCCTCGCCTCCGGCGGGTTCAATGGTCGCCTCCAGCGCCACGTTGGCATCCGCCGGATTGCCGCTGCTCAGGTAAAGATAGTAGGCCACGACCTCCACAGGCTCCCCCGCCAGGGTCTCGGCCTGCGCCCACCGGAGTGTCGGCTCCTGCGGCACGTTCAGTTGCCCATCGGCGTAAGGATAGATGTATACCGGCCCGCTGACCGACGTCAGACGCACGCCCCCGTACGCCGAGGTACCGGCATAGCCCCGCAGGCCAAACCCGCCGGTCGGGTGTGTCGCATCCGACAGGCTGATGGAGGCCCACAGTTCTCCCTGAAGATATAGCCGCCCCGTGAGCTGATTGCCTGCGACCGTGAAGCTCAGCGTATACGGCAACTGATTCTGGGTGATCTCTGCGGCCCGGTCGACGAGAACATCCCCCAGCTTGGTCGCGCCGCCGCGGAAACTGTAGATCTGCAACTGCTGATCCCCCGCGTGAAAACGAAACATGTAGAACCGATCCGGCGCCGTGTAACGGGCCACCACGGCGGTGTCCCCGCCGTTCAGGGTTACATCCGCGTTGACGGTATAGTCGTTCAGTTCCTCCCTCGGAATGCCATAGGCCAAGGGCCCTTGGTAGACGACCAGCTTGCCACCCGTGCCGCTGCACGTGTACTCCCCCGTCTGCGTGTTCAGAACCCACGTCCCGGCCACCACCGTCCAGCCGTCCGCGGCGTCAGGAGTGTCGAACGACGTGGCGTAGTACCCGCCCATCGCCGGCACACACATCACGATGCCCAACACTATCCACCATACGTTCATTGGTCTTTTCATGTCACGACCTCCTGCTTGAGCCAACGATATACAGGGTGACGCCGCCGTCACCCTTCTGCCTCTTTGCCGCGCCCGAACGGCCGGGACGGCGGTCACAATTGCTGCATCCATTCAGGCCACTCATGCTCCTGGGGCACATACTCGCGGTGCCACGGCTGCCGCCAGAGGTCTCGAAGGCCCACCTTGCGAGACGACCAGTCCATAAAGAGGATGTGGATGCCTCCATCATGCCGGTTGGTGCACACGCGGTCCATGCCGCGGGCGCCCTCGGCCCAGCTAAAGAAACCGTCGTGAGGCGGCGGGTCATCCGACGCCCGGGGCCGCGCCAGCATGAACCCGGCATCCGCCAACACGGGGATTTGACTGGCATTCCGCTGGCCCACTCGCCGCCATTTCAGGTTGGGATCGAGCCCCGCCCCGATGGCCAGATCACTGTCGTTGACCCACCAGTTGATGCCATAGCTGCCGATCTTGTACAGGGGATCCTTCAGGAAAAGCAACTCGCCGGGATTGGATTCATTCATGTCCCATGCGACCCAAGGCAACTGTCCGCCCTGGCTGCGCGTGCGGTTTGCCGCGGGGCATAAACGAATGGCCGGGTTGTCGTAGTAGGGTATCAAGGTGTAGATCCAGGAATACCGGGCCGTGTCCCAGTCCTCGTCGATGCCCGGCATAAACCGCCCCTCGTGCGCATCGGCGTACAGGGCAAAGCACAGCGACCACTGGTGCAGGTGGCTGCGGCAAATAACGGCCTGGGCTTGCTTCTTGGCCTTGCGAAGGGCGGGCACCAGAATCGCCAGCAACAGACCGATCACGGCGATCACGACCAGCAGTTCAATCAGGGTAAATCCCCGAAGTCCTCGTTTCCAGGCCATAGTCCACAGCTCCGTGTCGCCCGCTCTCCAGCGGGGCCTGTGCGATGAGCCCTGCCAATCCGCCGAGGCCCATTGTATCCCTGCACGCGGTTTAAGTTGAGCCTTTTTTAGCAGCCCGTTGAAAAAGCTGTCACCCCGAACTTGATCCGGGGTCCACGCTCAACGTGTCGTGTGTCTCTGCCCGCAAAGCGTGGATTCCCGCCCGCCAAGGCGCGTCGTCGACTTTCGCGGGAATGACAAAAAGGGCCCGTTTCTGTGGGCCGTACGTTTTTCAACGGACTGCTATCCGTCCGCTGAAAGACGGCCTGATAGTGTGGATTCCGGATTCGGTCGGTCGCGTCTCGCCGGGAGTCGGACCGCGTCGGGCCGGGGCCGATGGGCCGATGGTCTCTTGCACGGGCCGGGCGGAGTCGCTACAGTCATGGCGGGATTCGCACGGCCGGTGGACCGACCGGCATGGAACAGGCATGGGCACGGAGGTCGCGATGGCGCTTCTGGTGGGGATCGACGAAGCCGGGTATGGGCCACTGCTGGGGCCGCTGGTCGTCTCGGCCTCGGCGTTTTCCCTGCCCGATCATCACCTCAACGCCGACCTGTGGGCCCTGTTATCGACGGCGGTGGGGCGGGACAAGCGCCGCCTGGCCGGGCGGTTGCTCATCACCGACAGCAAGAAGGCCTACCATCGCTCCGCCGGTCCGGCGGTCTTGCAGCGGACGGTCCTGGCCATGCTGGCGGTCATGGACGGCTCGCCGACGCTGCCGCAGAACGGCCTGCAACTGATCGAGCGGCTCTCCCCGGAGACGCCCCCGCGCCTCGGACAGTACCCGTGGTATGCGGACCTGGACCGGTATCCGCTTTTCGGCGATCCGGAGGATATCTCCCTGGCGGCCAAGGTGCTGCGTCGCGGTCTGGCGGCGCACGACATGCGATACATGGGCACGTGGTGTCGGGTCCTGGACGTGGCGTCCTTCAATCACCGCGTGGAGGTCGTCCGCAACAAGGCCTCGGTCCTGTTCACGGAGGTGTGCACGCTGATCCAGCAGGCCTTTGACGCGCTGTCGGCGGGCGAGACGTTGCAGGTCATCGCCGATCGGCAGGGCGGACGGGTCAATTACCGCAAGGTCCTGGCGTGCATGTTTCCCCGTCTGGAGCTGCGGATTCTCAAGGAGCACCCGCTGGGCAGCAGCTACGAATTGACGGGGCTGGGCCGATCCATGCGGCTACACTTCGCGGTCAAGGCGGACTTTCGGTTCCTGCCCGTCGCCCTGGCTTCGATGACGGGCAAGGCCCTGCGCGAGGTGCTGGTGGAGGCGATCAACCGGTACTTCATGCGGCACTGCGAAGGGGTCGTGCCGACGGCGGGGTACTGGCAAGACGGCCAACGGTTCATCCGCGACCTGGAGGCACATCCGGGGCGGGTCCCATACGACCCGGACCACCTGATCCGCAAGCGGTGACTTCCGGCGGTGCCCCGGCCGGTCTTTCGGCAGGGTCAGCAGGCGACGGCCTTGCGGCTGGAGGGGCCTTCGTGTTCGGCGGTTCGGTCGATTTGTTCGGCGCCCACGGCGAGCAGGCGATCCACGTCGAGCACCTTGAACACCTCGTAGGCGAAACGGTCGTTGGCGGCGTCCACGAGCTTGTCGCGCGACAGGCCAGAGAACATGTACCGCAGACGCATTTTGTGGAACCGGGCCTGAAGCTTGACCAGAAATGCGATGGCCGTGCTCGAGACCCGTTGCACCGTGGCGAAATCCAACACGATCGCGGAGACACCTTGCTCATTCAGCCGTCCGGCCAGGCACTCCTGGACGGCCCGCACGTCATCATCGCTGACGACGTCGTCGCGCTGGATTTCCACGTAGACGACCCCGCCGGTACGGCGGATGGCGGCCATGGGTTTCTTCTTGGCCATTGTTAACACCCTCACCATGCAAGGAGACCGACGGGTGCACGAATACCGTGCGGCACCACGCGGATCGATCCTGCAGAAAGACAAGCGACTCACCCTCCAAGCCACCCCCATGAAGCTTCACTAATTATAGCGAAACCGCGGCTCGAACGCAACCCGCCGGTTCAACGGGCGGCGGCGAATGGCCGCAAATCCAGGGCAGGACGGCGCATCCGGTCGCGTCTTATCGGAGCTCGAAAAGATTCTCGGTTTTCCTGTCCCCGCTGACTCGAACGGTCCTCTTTGGGGCTGGCGTCCTTTGTCCGGCGGGGGTGAAAGTGCCGCATGTTTTTCTCCGATAAGGGTTTGCACTGGTCCCGGCCGAGGGATACACTAATACGATTCATAGAAACAACCGTTTTCAGGAGTATACGTGGGCGACATTGACGGCCTGGTTGCTGTTTTTTGCAAGATTCAGGACCCGGAGCAGATGCGGCGCTTCCTCGACGAGATTCTCACGCGGTCGGAGCGCCGTGACCTGGCCCTGCGGTGGAAGCTGATGCAGATGCTGCGGGAGGGCGTCACCCAGCGGAAGATTGCGGCCGAGTTGCACGTGAGCCTGTGCAAGATCACCCGAGGGGCGAAGATTCTCAAGGACCCTGAGTCCGTCAGCGTTAAGATGCTCGAGCAAGAAGACCACGAATAGGAGATGACAGGCATGGATCGAAAGATACTGTTGCACGAGAAGGACATTCCGCGGCAGTGGTACAACATCGCAGCCGATCTGCCGACGCCGGCCTTGCCCCCGCTGGGTCCGGACGGCAAGCCCATCAGCCCCGAGATGCTGGCCCCGGTGTTTCCCATGAACCTGATCGAGCAGGAGGTGAGCACGGAGCGGTGGATCGATATTCCGGAGGACATCCTGGATATCCTGTACCGCTGGCGGCCCGCGCCGCTGCGGCGGGCGGTCTATCTCGAGCGGTATCTCGATACCCCGGCCCGGATTTACTACAAGGATGAGAGCACCTCGCCGCCGGGCAGCCACAAGCCGAACACGGCCGTGGCCCAGGCGTGGTACAATAAACAGTTCGGCATCGAGCGTCTGACGACAGAGACCGGCGCCGGCCAATGGGGCTCGGCGCTGGCGTTCGCGTGCAAGCTGGTCGGCCTGGAGTGCAAGGTGTTCATGGTTCGGATCAGCTTCGACCAGAAACCGTTCCGCAAGCTGATGATGCAGGTCTGGGGGGCCAATTGCGTGGCCAGCCCCAGCTCGGAGACGAACGCGGGTCGGGCGATTCTCAAGAAGATGCCCGACACCCCGGGCAGCCTGGGCATTGCGATCTCCGAGGCCATCGAACAGGCCGTCACCGACCCGAAGGGCAAGACGCGCTACTCGTTGGGCAGCGTGCTGAACCACGTCCTGCTGCACCAGACGATCATCGGCCTGGAGGCCAAGGCCCAGCTCAAGAGCGTCGGCGAAGGGCTGCCCGACGTGATCATTGGGTGTGCCGGCGGCGGCAGCAACTTCGCGGGTCTGGCGTTCCCGTTCACGGCCGACAAGATCAACGGCGCGGATATCGAGATCATTCCGTGCGAGCCGACGGCATGTCCGACGCTGACGCGGGCCCCATTCGCCTACGACTTCGGCGACACGGCCTGCACCACACCGCTGCTGGCCATGTTTTCGCTGGGACATGACTTCGTGCCGCCGCCCATCCACGCCGGTGGCCTGCGCTATCACGGCATGGCCCCGCTGATTTGCCAGTGTGTGGTGGAGGGTCTGCACACACCCAGGGCTCTGGACCAGATCGAATGCTATGAGGCGGCGATCACCTGGGCGCAGACCGAGGGCTTCATCTGTGCGCCGGAGACGAGCCATGCCATTGCCTGCGCCATCCAGGAGGCCAAGAAGGCCAAGGAAGAGGGCAAGGAGAAGGTCATCCTGTTCAACTACAGCGGCCATGGCCTGATGGACCTGACGGGTTACGACGCCTTTTTGACCGGCAAGCTCGGCGCGTACAGTCTGCCGGATGAAGAGTTGGAGAAGACCGAGGCCTGCCTGAAGTCGCATCCGCCGGCCGAGAAACGCAAGACTGGCAAGTGGGGTTGATCGCACCGCGTCTTGCTCTATCTGGAGTGCCCACGGGCGGCCCACCTCATCGGGCCGCCCGT
>OMKS01004686.1_pt1 | contig 10192 bp, 10 predicted proteins | sample 1674721 | NCBI WGS metagenome assembly OMKS01 (sample SAMN06264996, study PRJEB25208) | sediment metagenome | isolation source: hot spring sediment | place: USA: California | collected 2014-09-02 | reverse complement strand
TCTATTCTCCTCCTTGGTCATCCCGATATGAAACTGATCGGGATCTCAATCTAGGAACCGCTGATCGCTGATGAAAAGAAAGTCTTCCGTCAACGGTCCCCCGTCCTCCGGTTCCTCCTCCTCCTCGGCGAACGGTGAACTGTTCAACTGCGAGCCAGCCTAATCTTGTCCTTTCGAACCCGCAACCACCTACCTGCAACCACGGTAGTACCCCCGACCACCAACAACGTCTCTGTTAAAAGCGAGTCTGATTCTTCAAGAAAAGCACTTCCGGGGGCAGAAGTTACTTCCGATATCGGAAGTGCTTTGCAGTTCTTTGTGGTCATTCGGGATTCCGTTTCTTTCCATTGCGTTGACGATCGGTCCTGACAATTCGTATGATGTGGAGAGCTGTTGCATGCAGCTGGCCTGAAAGAGCGACATTCCGTATTCTGAAAGTGTTTCCGCATCTCGTTCTTTAGCGAAAACCTAGAACGGCTTTCCTGTTACCATAGCGGCATAATCTCTTTGCATGGAAGTGTCCTCTTAGGCGGAGCAGACGAAGAGCCCCGCTCAACTATTCTTTTCTGTCATTAGGAATATTCTGGCAGACTTTTGCTTTCGATTTCTCATATAGCGTGAAAAATGGAGTCTGACTCTATTTAACTAAGGAGATAGAATCAAGTACGGTAACTACAGCTCTCCAAGTGTGGCCATTGAGATTGCAGGAGTTTTGGGGATGCCGAGGAGCGCACGAATGTGCGATAATTCTACGGCGTGGGCTTCTGCAAAAATCTCCACCCGGTTATCATTCGCTGCTGTATCACTATTGTGGTTGAAGTGTTGAGGAGTGTAATATGAAAGTGGAATTCTATGAAAGATGCCAGATAGAAGACAAGAAGCTAATGTACGCTGTAATCGTCTCGAACTACAGGGGTAGATGGCTCTTTGTACGGCATAAGGCAAGAGCAACTTGGGAGATCCCTGGTGGAAGAAGGGAATATGACGAACCAATAATCCAGACTGCCCACAGGGAGTTGTTTGAAGAAACCGGGGCACTAAAGTATATCCTAACTGAAGTATGCGACTATTCCGTCACCGGAGACAGTCCAGATTATGGACGTGTGTACTCTGCAGAGATCACGGAACTAGGCCGGTTGCCTGCCTTTGAAATAGCAGCAAGGATGCTGTCGATGAATCTACCGGACCAAATGACGTATCCGGATATCCAATCTCAGATTTTCGAGAAGGTGTTGGCTATTCGAGAACGTGGACACCTTTTTTAGGAGGTTGCAGAATGAATATCGAGATTAGGAAATTGACATCGGACATGTTGGAAGACTACCTGAACTTCTTCGAAACTGAAGCTCATGCAGACAACGAAGAGGAGGACAGGTGCTATTGGGTGTGTTGGTGTAGCGCTGATCACCGCGTTGAGACAGATTTTTCGTCTCCGGAGAAGAGGCGGGATCTAGCAGTGCAATATATCACGGCGGGAATAATACAGGGATATCTGGCATATTGCGATGATCGTGTCGTTGGCTGGTGCAATGCCAACACTAAATCACACTGTATACACTGCACGAGCTGGCTGCGATTTATGAGCGAAATAAATACAATAGAGCCCGATCCAAATAGCAGAGTGAAATCCATATTCTGTTTTGCAATCGCGCCGACCATGAAGAGAAAAGGAATTGCCACCCAATTGCTGGAATATGTTTGCAAAGACTCGGCGGATGACGGTTTTGATTATATTGAGGCTTACCCCAACAAGAAGTTTGTGAATTCGTTTTCTGATTTCATGGGTCCGGTTGACATGTTTAAGAGGCACGGCTTTATCTCTTATGGAGAAACTGAACATAAGCTGGTAATGAGAAAACACTTGAAGTAACCAAACAAGCTAACCAGCCAATGGAGAACCGATTTCTTTGCTCTTGGCTAACTACCTACCACGAACAACGGCTCCGAAAAAGCATGTCCCTGCTTTCTGGGTCTAATGAATGTGGACAGAATGTCAAAACGGAGTCTGCCCCGAAAGACGAAAGAGAAGAGCTACTTCACGTGCGTATCGAACACGTCGTTTCCAAGTGAATCGATGGCAACGTACAGCGGGAAATCCTTGACCATAGTACTGAAGATAGCTTCTGCGCCAAGGTCTTCGAATGCCAAAACTTTCATACTCAAGATTGTACCTGCCAGAGCAGCGGCAGCCCCGCTGGGAGCCAAGAAGTAAACCCTTCCGTAATTCTTGCAGAGAGAGACGGCTATCCGACTTCTCTTCCCCTTACCAACAGTTGCCAGAACGCCCTTCAAATAGAGCATCTCCAGAAATGAATCCATTCTATTCGAAGTTGTAGGGCCTATGGCTCCGAACAAATCGTTCACTGATTTGGCAGGTCCGGCGTAGAATACAATTCGTTTGTCCAGATTTATCGGAAGTTCTTCATTTTTCTCGATCATCATGCTCAGTCTTTTCTGCGCAGCATCTCTCATAACAAGAAACTCACCCGAATAATCTAGCTCATCACCCACACGCAATTCTTCAATCTTCAAGAACAACTCTCCCCTTTCTGGCGATATAGCAGTCCACCGCAAGCCCTACTGGCATTATTGCTATGTGTGAGGGATAGGTCTCAATGTGCACAGAATAGGCGGTTATCCCTTTCCCCAGACCCTGATAGCCTATCTTAAGATCGTTTATTTCTGCAAGTATTCTATCTTCAAGTGCAGCGTATTCGCTGTCGGGATGTCTCTCATTGAAGGATCTTGTGAGGGCGAGTTTGGCAAGAACCATTACCTTGTCAGAACTTCCACCGATTCCGATTCCAACTTTCAAAGGAGGACACCCTCTCGCAGCGCTTTCTTTGAGAGAGTCGACTATGATCTGAACCACATCATCTTCGCCAGAAGAAGGATTCATCATGAAAAGTCGAGAAAGATTCTCGCTACCTCCCCCTTTCACGAGAAATCGGATTTCAAGCTTGGCTCCCTTCACCGGGAAGATATGGCATACTACCGGCGTGTTATCATAGGTATTCTCTCTACGAAGCAACGGATCAGAGACTATGGAGTACCTGAAAGGCCTTGCTTTGTATATTTCTCTGATTGTGGAATTAAGTGTTTCTATTATTGGTTCTTCTAGAGTTACTTCGTTGCCCTGAAAGACGAAGAATTCTAGAAAACCTGTATCCTGACAAATGGGGAGTCCTGTTCTCCTAGAAATGGTGACGTTTTTCTTCAAGACTTCCGAGAATGGCCCTTGATAGAGATCGAGCTGCTCGACAATGTAAGGATCCATTTCAGTGTTTGCCGTTGAAACCTCTTCTCCGAGTCTGATAATTATTTCCTTAGCTGCAATCACTATTGCACCGCATCAACCGAGACAATTGAACTCTGTCGTTAGGCGTTTCTCGCTCTTGGCAATGACCTTGACCAGCTCGTCCAGCGATTTGGAAATCCCTCTCACTTTTGCTTCAATAGAATCCAGAACGCTTTCCACAGCCTGAGTGGAGGGACCTCCTGGAATAGTGCGCATCTCTACAAAGTGTCTGGGAGAAAGAGTAGTCTTGAGCTCAGAGTCTCTCATGCCTATGGGTCTTCCGACTAGACTTTGGAATTCTTTGCGGAGAGCTTCAAGAGAGTATCCCGATTTGACATAGGCGCTCGTAACTCTATGAGCTGTTCTGAATGAGATTGATTCTCTCCTTACAAGTTCGTCAGCAAGTTCTGTTGTTGTCGTTCCGGCAGATATTGCTATATCGTCCACTTTCTTCTCGTCCACGGACACTTTTAGAAGCGTCTCTTCCAGCAATTCCAGCAGCCCCGAAAACGTTTCACACCCTCTGGTAAAGTTTGTGAGAGGAGCGTCTGCGACTTCGTTCACATCCTGGTAAGGTACATTGTGGAAGAGGTCAATAAGGCTCTGAAAGTCTCCAGAGGCCATCCCGGACTGGATTCTTATGTGCTCGATTATCACAGGATTCCTCTTCTGCGGCATTATACTGGAAACCTGCACGAGTTCATCAGGGAAGCTGAGAATCCCGACTTCGCAAGAGGCTTTGTGTCCCATATCGGCCATAAGACGGGTTATGTCGGTCAGTATGCTCTTGAACCACATCGATGGATAAGTGAGCCAATGGGATGTGACGATAGCCTGGTAAGAGTTGGGAACCGGATATTCGAATCCCAGAAGGTCAGAGACCAGTTTCCGATCAATATTGAATCCTGTCGTGGTGATCGCTGCAGCACCCAAAGGGCACTGATTCACGACTCTTAAGGAGGTGTTCAATCCTTCCAGTCCTTCCAGAAATTCTATAAGGAAAGATGCCAGATAGTGAGCTAGCGTGGAGACCTGTGCGGGTTGTCCATGCGTGTATAGAACCAAGAGTTGTTCTCTGGAGTTCTTTATCTTCTCGATCAAACTTCCCGTCATCGCCAGCATTTGCTTCATGAGGGAAATCATCCGCTTTCTCACGTACAATCTGAAGACAGTTGCGTCCATATCATTCCTGCTTCTAGCAGTATGGAGAGAGCCTGCCTTTTCTCCGAGAAGTCCTTCGAGTTGCTTCTCATAGAAGAAGAAAAGATCTTCAACCCCATCGGGGAACTCCCGCGGGATCTTCATAGTCGTGTCTAGTGCTCCAATAGCATTCTTTAGCGCTGATGCTGTTTCGGAGTCGATTATCCCCTGCTTTGTAAGCATAACTAGATGAGCCCTGTTTTGCTGCCCGAATTCACTCAGGAAGGTCTCCGCCCAGTGCCTGTAAGACTTTTCGAGAACGTGCCTAGAATATATTGGAGAAAATCCCATACTACCTCCCATTGAGAAGGTCGTCTATGTTGCCGAAGACGACCCTTTCGATTTCATCGTCGGAATAACCAACGTTAATCATGGCTTTGAACTGCTCATCGAAGTAGGCCTTTGCGTAACCCCTGGGAAAATAACTGGAATCCGTACCAAATACAATTCTACCCGGCCCTATAGTCTCTCTATACTTTCGAAAGAGCATTTCCAGGTTCACATCGTAAGGCATCCATCTCATCCACTGGTTTGATCCGCTTGTGTCAATATATACATTGGGGCAGGCCCAGCAGAGATTCAAGGTTTCAAAGACGTATCCACAACCAAAATGTGGCACGATTATTCTCATATGAGGAAAGGCTTTTGCAACATCGTGAATTACCAGTGGATTGATATTCATATGATTGGCAATCCCCCCAGCAGAGCCCATGATACCAAAATGGATCAGCACAGGGATATTTTCTCCCTGAGCGACTTCCCATACCGGATAAAGATCTTTGCTGTCAAGAGGCTTTCCAACCGTCGGTCCAAGTATCTTATATCCCTTCAGACCCTGCTTCTTAACGGCTTTCTCAAGCAGGAAAGGGGCCTCTTCGAGTGAAGGGTCGTGATGAGCATAGCCGTGAAACCTGTCGGGATGAGATTTAACTATCTCCGCCATTGCCTCGTTTCCACCTGAAGTAACGAAAACGACAGAGATATCATACATTTCTGCCTCTCTATACCATCTCTCTACCATTTCATCCTGTGAAGCGATGGGTTCGGCCCCATCGAACTGCCATGCCTTTCTCCAGCGCGCCCTCTCACGGGCCAGCCATGGATGGACACTACCTTTAGCCTTTCCAAAGAGATCAGAAGATGGAAAATGAACATGAGAATCGATTATTCGCATATGTATCACCCCTTTAATCCCGACATGGCGATTCCCTTTACAATCTGCTTCTGGAAGATTATGAAGAAGATTATCAGCGGTATGGTTGAGACGGCGGCGCCTGTCATAATCAACTCCCACCTGGTTAGATTCTCACTTGAGAAGTAAGAGACCCCGACCGGGAGAGTGTACATCTTCGGAGTCTGGGCTACTATGAGAGGCCACAAAAAAGCATTCCAGTTGCCAACGAAATTGAAAATCGCCAGTGTGGCAAGTGCCGGTTTGACGAGAGGTATGACTATTCTGATGAATATTCCAAATTCCGATACCCCGTCGATTCTTGCTGCATCAAGCAGGTCATCCGGTATCGTCGACATGAACTGCTTCATGAGGAAAATGCCGAAAGCGCTGATCATACCGGGAAACATTATGCTCCAGTAGGTCTCCATCCACCCCAATTGCCTTACCATGATATACCATGGAATAACTAGCATCTCGGTCGGAATCATGAGCGTGCTGAGAATGAGAATAAATATGATGTTCTTGCCGGGAAAAGTATATTTGGCAAGCGTGTAGCCTATCAGCGAATCGAAAAAGAGAACGGATGTAGTGGTCACAACAGCCACAATCATGCTGTTCAAAAACCACCTAGGAAACATTGAGTATTTGAAAATGAACTCGTAGTTGGCGATCGTCGGTTCATTAGGTATCAACGACATCTCATAGATTTCTTCAGATGTCTTGAAAGACGAAGAGAACATCCAGACAAAGGGAAAGACCATCACAATCGCAAAGATCGTTAGAAATATATAGGCAAAAATACTTGTTTTCCTGTCAATCCTATTCACTTGTAACCACCTACCAATCAGTATTGGACTCGCTTGTTCAATACTAGTAGTTGTATCAGCGTTATACCCATAATGAGCATGAAAAGTATCACGGTAGCGCTAGAAGCGAGACCCATATCAAAAGACCTAAAGGCTTTCTGGTATATGTATAGAACCAGAGGCTTGGTTGCGTTTAGAGGGCCTCCCGATCCCTGGTCGGTCATATTGTAAACTTGCGTGAATATCCTTAAGAACGTAATACTCTGAGTAACTACCAGAAATACCGTGATCGGATTAAGGAGAGGCAAAGTGATTTTGAAGAAGGATTGTCTTGAGGTTGCTCCATCAATCTCTGCTGCCTCTATGTACTCTTGAGGTATGGTTTGCAGACCGGCAAGATAAATGATAATGCAGTATCCTAGGTTCACCCACACAGTAGTCACAACTATGGCCGGCAAAGACTGGTTCATACTGGACAGAAACGGCTGCGCATCTAACCCAAAGGCCATCAGAACATTGTTTAATATTCCTGCGGGAGGCCGCTGGTAGATCCACCGCCAAACCCAGCTAACTGCAACAAGTGGAGTGATGTATGGCATTACATATAGCAAACGATAGAACCACTGCAGATGTCTCACCCTGTTTAACGTTGTGGCCAAAAAAAGAGATAGAACTATCACTAGCGGTATACCGAAAGTCACGTATTTAATAGTATTCCAGAGAGAAGTTGTGAATACCTTATCTTTAAAGAGCTTCACAAAATTGTCAAAGCCAACAAAATCCTTCTTCGGTGAGATCAGCCTCCAGTTTGTAAAGCTCAACCAGAAGGCATAAATCATTGGATAGAAACGAACAACAATATAGAATACCAATGGGATAGCCAGGAAAACATATGCTGTAACGATTCTTTTCTGACCTATCTTCATGTTTTACCCCCAAAGGAAATGGCCGCGGCGAAGCCACGGCCACCCACTTTCCATTTACTCTACTCTCGACCAGAATTCGTCAATTATCGCTTGATCCTCTTGTGCTGCTTCTTGGAAAGCCTTAATAGGATCCATTCCCTGTATCCAGACCTTGTCTACAGCATCCATCAATACCTGGCGCTGTCCGCTCTCATCAACAAAGAAAGTAGCATGAGCATACTCGAGTCCCTTAAGGAACGGCCCAAATTCGGGATGATCGTAGTAAGCGGCCGCAACGTTCGGATTGGCTGGAAGTTCGCCCACCTGTTCTAGCCAAAGTGTTTGAGCGTATTCGGAAGTTATGAACTTCAGGAACTTAATAGAAGCTTCCAGTTTTTCACCAGTTGCGTTGGTCGTTATTGCGTGTGCCCAGAAAGACGCAAAGTTTGACTTCACACCGTTCATGGACGGAAGTTCGGTAACTCCCCAGTTGAGGTTGTTAAGAGGTCTGAAAGTTCCAAGCCTGAAAGAACCGTCAATTGTCATGGCGGCCTTGAGAGATCTGAAAGCTGTAACGTCATCGTTCAGGAAGCCTGGGTAGCCAACTTTATCCTTGGTGATAAGGTCGGTATATACCTTCAGAGTCTCTGGCGCAGTCTGGTAGTAAAGAACGGTTCTGTTGTCCGCGCTGTATGGCGTCCCACCGAGCTGTCTGACAAGAACCTCTCTTATCCACTGGTGCTCCTGGCCAGATGGCTGCATTGTCAGACCTTCCTGAATTATGTTGCCCTTGTCGTCATACTTTGTGAGCTTCTTTGCAAATTCGACCATTTCGGCAAAAGTGGTCGGAGGACTCTCAGGATCGAGACCGGCCTCGGCAAAGAGGTCCTTGTTCCAGAATAGCGCAAGGGACCTTACCGCAGTTGGAAGGGCATATGGCACTCCATCGAACTCGATTCCTTTAGAGACGAACGGGAAGAACTCACTGTTGAGATATTCGGGAGAGAATTCGCCCTCGGGAAGTGGAACAAGATATCCCGAAGTAACATATAGCGGAATCCATCCATAGAAAAGAGTGAGAACATCCGGTCCGACTCCGGCAGGAACAGATACCGCGACCTTTTCGTTGAAATTCTCGTAGGGGAAAGTAACGTGCTCTACTTCGATCCCGGGATTCTGTTTTTCAAACTCCTCGATAAGTTGATCCACTAGCTTCACTTTTGTTTCGTAGTAGTACTGCCAGAAAGTTATCTTCACTGCACCAGCAAAACCAGCAAAGACAACCAAAACGGCCAGCAGTAGCAACAATGCTCTTTTCATTTTTCCACCTCCAGAATAGTGATTTAGCTCATACTTCCATGAAAACCTTTCTCTGAACGTTGCACACAGCTCCTAGAGAAACGCCTAACTCACCCAGTTCGCCCCGCTTGAAAGTAACCCGATCCAGTATTTCGGCGGGGACGGTTCTTCTTAGTACCGGCTTTATAAGACTCAATATCCTATCGTATTGGTTGTAACCTATTCCACCTGTTATAACGACAACGTCCGGATCAAGCAGTGTGATTACATTTGCGATTACCACGCTGAGATGCTCGCATGCAACCGTCACTATCTCCCTGAATCTCGGATTGCTATCGGAATGATCGAACATTTGCGCAACCGTCGGTTCGTTCTCGAATTCTGAAAGAAGTTTCTCGAACGCGTATCCCGAAAACCAGCTCTCAAGGCTGCCAAAGACAAAGCTCAAGTTCTTCTCTCTGCTCCAGTCAGTTATCATATACCCTATTTCGCCGGCCATGCCGCTTGTCCCTTCGTAGAGTTCGTTGTTTATTATTAGTCCCGCGCCCGTTCCCGTGCCTAGGGCCGTCAGAAAAACATTCCTGCATCCCCTGGCGGCTCCTGCCCACATCTCTCCAAGTGCGTTCAGAGTAACGTCATTAGACACAAATGTGGGAAGGTTGAATCTTTCCTCCATACAATTCATCAGATTCACTTTTCGAAGACCGAATGCGGGCATATAGAAGATCATTCCGCTCTCGGGATCTACTGTACCTGGAACGCCAATTCCAATACCCATAACTTTTGAGAGCGGAACTTTCATTACCGTAGATATTGCCTTCTCAACGGTTTCTAGAAATGTTTCCTCATCTGAAATTGACTTTGTAGAGAACTTCGCTTTTTCAACTATATTTCCATCAAGATCCGATAGTATAGAGATCAATTTGTTCCCACCAACATCAACACCAACTACATACTTGTAGTTAGGAACAAAAGACAAGAGCATGGGCTTCTTCCCACCACGAGTTGAGCTCTCTCCTTCTCTTGCTTCAATCAGTGAGCCCTGAGAGATGAAGTTGCTCACAACAACCGACACCACGGGCTTGCTTAGGCCACTCTTTCTGGCAATATCTGCCCTGGAGACTAACCCCTCATCTCTTACTATGCGCATTATTTTCTCTTCAGTCTCACGTAAGCATCGACTCACCGGAATCACCTTTGTTTTGTTAAGTAGGCTAACTTACTAACATTATACTTCAAGCTTCTCCTATTAAATAACCAGGGATATTCGTGAGCTGCGTTCGTTTAATTGCTTGAAAGACGAATAGAACAGGATATCGTGGAATATTTCAGTATTTCGATACTTTATAGATCCGGGGACCCATAAGAGTCCCCGGACTTACTAATCATTTCACTTCGCTTTTGGCAAACTCAACATATTCGCAAAGACCCTGTAGCCGCCCGGTACAAGATAATCTAGCTGCCTGTACCATACCAGTGCTGTGTCTGTCTCTTATACACATCTGACGCT
>OMKS01004683.1_pt1 | contig 10196 bp, 7 predicted proteins | sample 1674721 | NCBI WGS metagenome assembly OMKS01 (sample SAMN06264996, study PRJEB25208) | sediment metagenome | isolation source: hot spring sediment | place: USA: California | collected 2014-09-02 | reverse complement strand
TGCGTGTATGACTCAGAGTTTGTGTACTACTGCCGCACGCTGAAGCGTGAACAACATACAAAGAGAATAGTCAAATCCGGGTTGCGGGCAACGCCCGCGTTAGGTCAATGGGGACGCGCCTTATAACATAAGCCCCCATTTCGCATGGATAAACAAGATGGAACCGCCGTTTATGAACACAAGCGCCCCTCTTCTTGAACTCTCCGGCGTGGTCAAGGAATATCCTGCTTTGCCTACGCCGCTGCGCGTGTTGCGCGGAGTTGATTTTTCGCTGGGTGCGGGGGAATGCGCCGCCATACTCGGGCCGTCGGGCTGCGGCAAGAGCACGCTGCTCAATGTGATGGGCACGCTCGATCTTCCTGACGCGGGCACAGTGAAGATTTGCGGACATGATGTCGCGGGCATGAACGCTTCGGCGCTGGCGCGTTTGCGCAACCATGAATTGGGTTTTGTATTTCAACTGCATCATTTGTTGCCGCAATGCACCGCCCTGGAAAATGTGCTGATCCCCGCGCTGGTACATGAGAACCGCGCCGCCGCGAAGGACGAGGCATCGCGGCTGCTGGAGCGGGTGGGACTGCTTGACCGGCGCGATCACCGTCCCGGCGAGTTGTCCGGCGGCGAACAGCAGCGGGGCGCCGTGGCGCGGGCGCTCATCAACGGACCGTCGCTGCTGCTGGCGGACGAACCCACCGGCGCGTTGAATGAAGAGGCCGCTGCGGAACTCGCCGAACTGCTATTGGAACTGCAACGGGAACGGAACATGGCCATTGTCATCGTTACCCATGCCAGCGACCTAGCGGAACGCTTCGCGCCCATATACGAGATGCACGGTGGACGCCTGAAACGGCGGGAGTAAACCATGAGGTTCTGGACGCTCATCGCGAACGGCATCCGCTATCATCGGCGGCTGTGCCTCGGCCTGCTCGCAGGCACGATCATCGCGTGCGCCGCACTCACCGGCGCGCTCGCCGTGGGCGATTCCGTGCGGCAGACCCTGCGCGGCATTGCCGAGGCGCGATTGGGACGGGTCGGCCACGCGCTGGACTGGGGCAACCGCTATTTCGACGCGGCGCTCGCAGGCGACCACGCCGCAGTGCTTGCCCTGCGCGGCATGGCGGAACCGCCGCCGGAACGGAGGGGGGACATTCCTGTCCCCCACAACAACCGCCTCAATCGCGCATGGATCTACGGCGTGGACGACGCCTTCCGGTGGCTTGCGCCGGAACCTAAAAACATGCCCATGCCGGGGCCGCAGGAAGCGCTTATTAATACAGAAACCGCGCGCGCGCTGGGATTACAGGCGGGCGACATGATGACGTTGCGGCTGGCGCGTCCCTCGACCATGCCGCTGGAAGCGCCGCTGTCCCGAAGCGGCGACAATGATATTGCCGTGGCGCGGGTGCGCGTGAAAGCTGTGTTAACAGACGCGCAATGGGGACGCTTCTCCTTGTCCACGGACCAGGCCATGCCCGCGAATATCTTTGTAGACCGCACATGGTTGAGCGACCTGCTAGACATGACCCGCAAGGCGAACGTGATGCTTGCCGCGGACACCGTCACCGGTGAACAACTTCAAGACTGGATGTCCAGCGTCTGGCAGCCGGAGCAGGCGGGATTCCGTTTTCGGGAACATCCGTCCGGCATCGTGCAACTGGAATCAAACCGGCTCTTCCTTGAAGACGCCGTGGTGCAGGCGGCGCAGCGCATCGGGAACGGACAGCCTGTGCTGACGTATCTGGTGAACAGCATTGCGGCGGGCGACCGCGCCACGCCCTATTCCTTCGTAACGGCGGGCGTTGCGCCTGAGGGCGCGCCGGAAGACGCGGTGTGCGTCAATCAGTGGCTGGCGGATATGCTGGATGTGCAGGCGGGTGACAGGGTAACCATCACCTGGAGCGAGCCGCTGCCGTCGGGCGAGTTTCTGGAACGCAGCGCGGAAGCGCCGATACATCGGGTAATACCGATGGAAGCGCTGCAAGTGGAACGCGATCTGGCGCCGGCGTTTCCGGGGCTGAGCGATGTGGACACCTGCCGCGACTGGGACATCGGTCTGCCCCTCGACGATGAAAAATTACAGGATAAAGACAACGAGGCATACTGGAACGAGTATGGGCAAACACCCAAACTCCTGACGACCTTTGAAACAGGCCGCCGCTGGTGGGGCACCCGCTTCGGCGCGGTCATGGCCGTGCGTTTCACACAAAAACAGGGACTGACCCAAGCGAGCGACCAACGGGAGCGAGACGGGTCTGTCCCTGTTTTTGTTGACGACGGCGCTGCGAGCGACCAACGGGAGCGAGACGGGTCTGTCCCTGTTTTTGTTGACGACGGCGCTGCGAGCGACCAACGGGAGCGAGACGGGTCTGTCCCTGTTTTTGTTGATGACGGCGCTGCGAGCGACCAACGGGAGCGAGATGGGTCTGTCCCTGTTTTTGTTGATGACGGCGCTGCGAGCGACCAACGGGAGCGAGACGGGTCTGTCCCCGTTTTTGTTGACGACGGCGCTGCGAGCGACCAACGGGAGCGAGACGGGTCTGTCCCTGTTTTTGCCCAAGCCCTGCGCGACACCCTCGACCCCGCGGCCATTGGCCTGGCGTTCCAACCCGTGTGCGAAGAGGCAGAACGCGCCGTGGACCAAGCGATGGATTTCGGCGCGTTGTTCATCGGCATGAGCATGTTTCTCATCGCATCGGCGCTCGCGCTGCTTACGTTGCTCTACGCCCACGGGTTGCAGACCCGCACCGGGGAGATGGGCGCGCTGCTCGCCGTGGGTTGGCCGCCCCGCCGCGTCGGCGCATGGCTGCTGTTTGAATCACTACCGATTATCCTCGCCGGCATCTTCGTCGGCACGCTCTGCGGCGTGGGCTATGCGCGGATGCTGCTCTACGGACTCGTGAAATTCTGGCCGGACGCCGTGGCGGGTACGCCGCTGCGCTTTCACGTCACCCTGCCGACGCTTGCGCTGGGCGCGGCCATTGCGACGATGTGCGTGCTTGCGGTGTTACTGACATGCGTGACGCGGGCGTGCCGCCGCCCGGCGCGGGAACTGCTGCAACGGGACTTCGCGTCCACCGCGACTTTGTCGCGTGGCCGCCGCCTGCCCGGCGCACTCTTCGGCGCAGTCATGCTCCTGGCCACGCTGCTCTCCGTGTATCAGGCGTTTTACGGCGCAGCGGATAACCCGACCATCTGGTTCTTCGCGTCCGGCGCGGCGGCGCTGGCAACCGCGCTGACGGCGTACGCCTTGCTGCTGGGCTGGTGGACGCGGCGACGCGCCCCGGCGCATCCCACTCTGTGGCGGCTTATTCTCATGCAGCTGGCGCGACGACGCAGCCGCAGCCTTGGCGTGGCCGTGGTCACCGGATGCGGCGTGTTCATGATCATCTCCGTAACGGCGATGCAGGCGGCAATGAATTTTGATGTTGAACGCCCCGAATCAGGCGCGGGCGGATTTTCCGTGTTCGCCTCGACAACCACGCCTGTGCGCAGCAGTGAAGAAACGTTGCTTGGGTTGCCCCGCGACAGCGGCGTGCCCCTGCGCGTGTGGGATGGCGACGACGCGGGCTGCCTGAACCTGAACCGGGCAATCCGTCCCCGGCTCTACGCCGTGGAGCCGCAGGCGCTCATCGCGCGGAACGCCTTTGCGCCCCCCGACGAGGTCAAAGCGTTGTGGGCACTGTTGAACCTGTCCTTGGATGACGGTGTCGTGCCCGCGCTGGTGGGCGATTCGGACACGGCGATGTGGGGCTTGCAGGCGGCCGCCGACCCGGAGCGGGGCGCGGAGTTTGCGTATCCCGGCGACACAGGCGAAACCTTCCGTGTGCGCGCCGTCGGCAAATTGCCCATGCGCCTGTCCCTGTTCCAAGGCGCCATGCTCATCTCCGAAGAAAACTTCACGCGCATGTTCCCCCACGAAGCGGGATACCGCGCCTTCCTGATACGCGCCGACGACGCCCAAGCGACCGCCGCGCAACTCAACCGCGACCACGGACGCCTCGGCATGGAAGCCATACCGTCGGAAGAACGGCTCCGCGCCTTTTACGCCGTTGAACGCGCCTACCTCGCCATGTTCCTGGTGCTTGGCGGCATCGGCATGATGCTTGGCGCGGGCGGCGCGTCCGTGGTGGCGCTGCGCAACCTTGCCGAGCGCCGCGCCGAGTTTGCGCTGTTACTCGCCGTAGGCTACGAACCCCATCTTGTACGGCGCATGGCGCTCATTGAAAACGCCTTTCTCGTGACCACCGGCATCCTCTTCGGCGTCGCCGCCGCCGCACTCGCCATCACCCCGCTCATGCTCCAGGCGCAACACGCCGCCGGCCTGCCCGCCCTCGTCGCCATGCTCCTCGGCGTCATCACCGCCTACCTCGCCGCCGTGCTTATTACCACCCGCGTCGCCTTGGCGGAAATACCGCTTGCCGCGTTGAGGACGGAATGACCGGGCGCGTTCCTTACCAAGAATTGCATACGGCTTTTTACGTGAGTCGGGGGGTGGGTCGTTGACAGAGATAAAGGCCGGCTTTGGGGATTCCGAGGGATTACACGGCGCTGAGATAGGCCCGTTTGACGCGCTCAACGAGTTTTGCCTGGTCCCATTGCCAGAATTCGTTGGAGAAGATTTCCACTTCGATGGGACCGCGGAAGCCCGTCTCTTCGACCCATCCCCGGATGCGGGGTATGTCTATGCAGCCTTCACCCATCATGCCGCGGTCGTTGAGGATGTCGCGGGTGGGTGTGCGCCAGTCGCATACATGGAAGGAAAGAATCGTGTCGCCTGCGCGCTGGATTTCCGATTTCAGCATGGGGTCCCACCAGAGGTGGTACACGTCCACCGTCACGCCGAGCCAGGGCGAGTTCAGCGCCAGCGCCATGTTGTTCGCCTGTTCCAGCGTGTTCACCGCGCTGCGGTCGTCGGCGTACATGGGATGCAGCGGTTCGATGGAGAGTTTTACTTCCGCCGCCTTCGCGTGGGGCAACACCGCGGCGATGCCGTCAAGGATTTGCTGCCGCGCCACGGCGAGCTCCATGCCGGGCACGGCGCCGCACACCAGCACCACAAGCGGCGCGCCGATGGCGGCGGCCTCGTCTATGGCGCGCCGGTTGTCGTCCCGCGCCTGCTCGCGCGCCGCCGCGCCGCTTGCCGGGAAGAAGCCGCCCCGGCACAGGCTGACCACGCGCAACCCGGAATCGCGCAGCATGTTGCCCGCTTCCTTCGCGCCATAAGGTTCGAGATGCTGCCGCCACACAGTGATGCCGGGCACACCCGCCTGCACGTAGCCGTCAATGGCCTCCCGCAACGACCACGGCTTCGTGGTCATGGTGTGGATGCACAGACGCGATAAAACGGGGACAGTCACCATTATTTCTCCTTCTCTCCATTGTTGTGTAATTCAGGGGACACCTTACTTAATTATGCCTGATGCTGATATAACGTCGCCTTCACGACCAAAACAGGCATAATTAAGTAAGGTGTCCCCTGAATTCCCTGAATCCCGACTCATGGCCGCTCCGTTTCGATGGGATGTTCCGCGAGGAACGCACGCAACGGATTCATGCGCTCGGGCGGACCGTGTTTTGCCCAATGGGCCTCGACCTTTGCGCGGCGTTCCCGTTGCGCCTTGCGCACCCTGGGCATCCACACGCGCAGGTCAAGATGCTCGGGCGTCATGGCTTGGATAAAGGGCACCAGCAGCGCGTCGGACAAGGCGTCGCAGAACGAGTCATACAGTTGCACATGATTCTTCAGCCGTTTCTCGTCGTCATAGACCACGTTCATCTCCACCGCGTCCAAATCCACAAAATAGAACTGCGTCCCGTCCCGGGTCATGATATTCTTGCCGGACAGGTCGGCATGCCACGCGCCGGACGCGCACAGGGTGTTAACGGCTTTTGCGAGCGCTTCCAGAAAGGCTGCGATGGTTTCGCCTTCCGCGCCCTCGCGAATGCGTTTACTCAGCCAGGTTTCCACATCGTAATGAAAGCTCAGGTACTGGCATATCTGGGCGCTTTTTGTGACCACGCCAAACCGTCCGTATTCGATATACGCCAGCGGCTCCGGCACGCGCACGCCTTTGCCGCGCAGAAACTGCAGCGCCATCCACGGGCCGCGTCCCCGCCGCCGCGCGCGCCCGATGAACGCGCTTGCCGCGCCGAGCGTCGTTTCCTTAATTAGCCAATGTCCCAGACGGCGCACCCGCGCCTTCGCCGACGTTTTCAGCACTTCGCCTTCATGCGCCAGCAGCGCGCGCAGCTGCTTTTCATTAACGTCCTTGCGCAAATACGCGACACCGCCGCGTATTTTCAGCCGTGTGAAACCTTCCGGACACAAGAGCGTCTTTCGTTCTTGTGATTTGCTCATCGTCATACCTGCATGGTTCTCCTGCCTTGAATCATATCAGAAAACCACGCTTTAACGCGATACGCCGCGTCCAGGTAAAAGGGAAACGTGATGTCGCCGTAACGGTCCAGCAGGGCGCGCCAGTTTTCCACGGGATGGCCGCGTTTCTCGAAGGAACGGCGCAGGCGCAACAGGTTTCTTGCGCGTTGCGTGGTGGACAGCGCGTCATGCAAACGGGCGCGATCAAAATCCAACAGGAAAATGCCGTTATCGGCAACAAAAATGTTCTTGAGTTGCAAGTCGGCATGATACACGCCGTTGTCGTGCATGTGTCGTATTGTCGCGCCGCAACGCTGCAATGTCACCGCCGTGCTTTCCGGGTTCTCTGCATTGGCGCGGAGCCATGCATCCAAGTCGCAGCCGGGCAGCAGTTCTGTCGCCAATGCGCCGAAATAGAACGTGCCGCGCCGCCCCCAACGAACGCCGAGCAGTGCGGGCGCGGGTATGCCGCGCGCGCGCGCCGCTTGATGCACATGAAACTCTTCCAGCGGACGATTGCGCAGCAGAAAACCTTCTTTCACGAGGCGTCGCAACAGCCCGCCCCTGCGGCAGACGCGCAGAATGCCTGTGCGTCCGTCGCCCAGAGGAAATTGCGTCATGGCGCCGCGTCCGGCGGCGTCAAGAGGACGGCATCCTGCTCCGTCGAACAGCGCGGAGGAAATGATGTCGGCCTGTTTGCGCAACACCAGTGCGCAGGCGTTGCCCTGCTTTATTTCGATGAAATCGCCGCTCATGCCGTCTCGCGCGCGAGCGTGCCCAGCTGCGTTATCACATCGCATATAGTCGCCGCGCTTTCCGGGGATAACGCGCCGTACAGCGGCAGGCAAAGCGTCTCCCGCGCCGCCGCTTCGGCAACAGGCAAACAGCCCGGTTCGACGCGGCACCATGCGAAGGTCGAGCAGAGGGGATGGAAATAGCGGCGGGCGTAAATGTTGAAAAGTTTTAATTGGGCATGCAGCGCGTCGCGGTCCATGCCATAGATTTCGCCATTGACGCGCAGCGGGTAGTAAGCATAGTTGTGTTTTACGTCTTCGGTATCGAACACGGGCGTTGTCAGCCCCGGCAAGTCAGCCAACCGCTCGTTGTAGCGCATTGCGATGCGGCGACGGTTCGCTATTTCGTCGGCGACGCTTTCCAGTTGCGTCAGTCCCAGTGCCGCGTGGAGTTCGCTCATCTTGCCGTTGACGCCGGGCGCGATGACGGTGTTCTCGTCGGCGATGCCGAAGTTTTTCAACAGACGGAGGCGTTCGTTAAGGTCAGGGGGAGATTGCTTCGCTTCGCTCGCAATGACGGTGTTGGGCGCGGCGAGCGCGCCGCCTTCCGCCGTGGTAAACAGCTTGGTGGCGTGGAAACTCAACATGGACATCGTTCCGTACTGCAGGATGGACTTGCCCTTGTATTCCACATCAAAGGCGTGGGCGGCGTCGTAGATTACCGGCAGGCCGTGCGCGTCGGCGACAGCCTGAATGGCGTCCACGTCGCAGGGCGTCCCAAAGACATGCACCGGCAGAATGGCGCGGGTGTCCGGCGTGATGAGCGCGGCGATACCCGCGGGGTCGAGGTTGCATGTTTTCGGATCAATGTCGCAGAACACGGGGCGCAGGCGGCGCCAGTGCAGCGCGTTTACCGTGGCGGGGAAAGTGAACGGCGTGGTGATGACTTCCCCGTCTTCGAGTCCGAGCGCTTGGAGCGCCGCAAGCAAAGCGACCGTGCCGTTGCAAAACAGGCGGAAACAGAGAACATCGAACCGCATCGCAAGGGCGGCCTCGAGCTGCGCGTGGAGCGCGCCGTCATTGGTCAGCCAGCGCCGTTCCCAAGCGGGCGCCACGGCGCGCATGTACGCCTCAAGCGTCGGCAGGTTCGGGCGCGTCACATAGACGGGCGCGTCAAACCGGCGCGCGCGCGCCAGCGCTTTGACAGCGCTCTCGAAGCACGAACCTATTTCATTATCGTTATCGCAGGTCATTGCAGCGTTTCCGTGTAATCGCAAACACAAGCGGCGCAAAGGCCGCCGTTGTCAGGATGTATCATACACATTGGACGCAACAGTTGCCAAAATGCTGTTCGCGACGGTTTGTCTTAACCTTTTTCTGGTATGATACGTTTACAATAACATTACCACGCGCGTTTTTCGCTTGATTGCGCTTTTACGGCGTTGAGCCGTCATAATAGATGTATCATGGGAAACCACACTTGCAAACATAAGGCCTTTCAAACCGGCATTACACTGCTTGTTTTGTTTTTTACCGGCAGGACGCATGCGCAACAGGAACCGGATTTTGAAATTCCCAAGACGCACATAGAAGTGCGGGTGCATCCTCCCGACACCGTGCCCAAACCGGACTTGCTGCCCGAAGATGCGCGGCGGGACGGCGACGCTGAAAAACCCGAGGACCCTGTCGAAGCGCTGCATCATGAAATGGAAACGTTGCGCGATGAAATCCGTATGCTCCAGGCGACGCTTGATTTGATGATCAACAATATCATGGAGGACCTGCGCGAAGAGAACGCGCTTTTGCGCAAAGAGGTGCAGCGGCTGAACGCCATGCAGGAGCGCTACGGCCTGCCTGACATGTCGCAGCTGCCGCGTCCCGGCAGCGGCTTGTTTGATGAAGTGTTGTCAGACGAACACCGGTTTGAACAGGAACATCCCGAAACGGATGAAGAGGCGCAGTATACGGATGAGCCTTTTGTATTTATGCCCCTACACGAATGGGGCCGCACGCCCGAGGCGGCGGAGGATATTGGCGGCGACGCGCCCTCGTTGCTGGGCATGGTTGGGGTGGTTCCCCGAAACAGCCGCCGCGCGGACATTGAACAACTGGGGCGTGAACTGCGCGCGCACTACGACGGGTACGACAACATCAACATAGAGGTTTTTGATGACGCCGCCGCTGCGGAGAAATTTATCGAGACACAGGTGGGGGACCCTGCGCGGCGGGTGCTGAGTATTTCCAAACACAGGGGTGAAGGCCGCGATGTCATTCTGTTCCTCAAAAACGGCGAGGCCCATGAGGTAACGCCGTTGGAAGAATGACGCAGGCATAACCTGCATCGGCGCGGCGCGGGGGAAGCGCCGCCTCGCCCGCGGACGCGCCGCTGTCGCATGCAAGTCCCCGGCAATCACAAGGCGGAATCACTGCCGGGTCAGGCGCAATTCCAGTCCCGGCCCAAGTTCCTCAAGTTTGAACGCGACGAGGGTGGCCATAATCGTGGCGGCCACTTCGCTTCGGTATGTATACGCGCCCAGCGACAGGGGCGCCGCGCCCGCGGCGAACGCCCGCGCCAGTTCCCCCGCCGAGAAATCGCCCTCGGGACCCACAAGCAGCGTCAGGCGGTCGGTTACCGTCAGTACAGGCGCGTCGTCCGGCTGTGACTTCTCAAGCAGGCCAATAATACAAGGTCCCGCGTTGTTCTCCAAAAAAGCGTCCAACGATGGGGCAATATCCACCAGCGGCAGATAAAATCGGCCGCATTGCTTGCATGCTTCGATGGCGGTTTTGCGCCATCGCGCGTTAAGCGTCACAGGACGCTGCGAATGTTCCGCACTCCAAAAGCACACACGATGCACGCCCAGCTCGGCGGCATGACGCACCACCTCTTCCTGCATTCTTTCGCGATGCAGTCCGCCCACGGCGAGCGTTACGCTTACCTTGGGCGGCGCATGGCGCATTGTTTTGAGTAAGCGAACGGCCACAGCATGCCTGCCCACGGTTTCAATTTGACCGGCGGCTTCAAGACCCGCGCCGTCGAACACCGACACCGCGTCGCCGGGACGCAGCCGCGCCACACGCGCCGC
>OMKS01004681.1_pt1 | contig 10198 bp, 5 predicted proteins | sample 1674721 | NCBI WGS metagenome assembly OMKS01 (sample SAMN06264996, study PRJEB25208) | sediment metagenome | isolation source: hot spring sediment | place: USA: California | collected 2014-09-02 | reverse complement strand
GATCCTAGGAACTGCCATTTTTATCACCGAGCCGTTCGAGAAATAATATTATTTCCTTTTCAGGATATTATCATTCTCATCGTCTGATTGCATTTCCCCCAGAAGAGCTGGAGAAATAATAAGATTTCCTTGCTAAATTTCGGTAAATCCTCGAAATTCCCTGATTTGCTGAAATCCATTGTTATCAATTTTGATAGAATAAGCAAACGAAAATGATCAATCCAATTTTAGACTGTTATATTTCGCCTCTGGGGGAGCAGACATGAATTAGGTGAGAAAAATCATTTTATGTATTATTGATAGTGCTCGCTCTGTCGACATCGCTCCTATCGATAACGGCCTCGTAGCTCGCGAGTGGTCTTTGGTCATGATTGCCATTTCGCTCGAGCCGGGGACTTACTATATCAAAATCAAGACCTGGGATGAGACGGAGATATACCAATACTACATCGATCTGGCGATAACGCCCGTGTAGTAGAAACAGAGAATCGGAGGACGACCGCCTACTGGTACTTCTCCCTGAGCGCCCTCAGCGCGTCCCTCAGCTCGATCAGGCTCGGGAACGAGATCGCCCCCTCTGGGCACTGGTCCTTGCAGCCCGTGCAGCCGACGACGCAGTTCGTGGGATTCCCCACATCGACCTCGCCGTTGTCGCTAAAGACCTCCCGGTGGCAGAACTCAGCGCAGATACGACAGCCGGTGCACCTCTCCTTGTCTATCGTCGGGTTCCAGTTGATCTCTTCTCTGGGTATCTTACCGAAGTTCTCGTCCATGATCTTGCCCAATATCGTTTGAGCGACAACGGGGAAATATACGATTCGGTCCTACGCCAACCTTTTGCAATTCCAGGCGACCCCCATACAAAAAGGCTATCGACCACTCACTTGTCCCTCACCGGGTACCGCAGGTACTTGATGATCGACCCCTGATCCCAGTCCATGATCTTCCCCGGGTTCAGTATGTTGTTCGGGTCGAGCGCCCGCTTGATCTTCTTCATCGTCTCCAGGGAGTCCTGCCGCTCCTTCATCATCCACGGGGCCTTCGAGATCGCCACCCCGTGCTCCCCGGTCACGGTCCCCCCGAGCTCTATGACGGCGTTGAATATCTCGGACACGGTCTGCTCCGCGGCGTCCCAGCTCTCCTGCGAGGTCGGGTTCACCAGCACCTTCGTGTGCAGGTTGCCGTCCGCGGCGTGCCCGTAGGTCCCGAATATGACCCCGGTCCTCTCCGATATCTCGTGGAACTTCACGACCGCCTCGGGCACCTTCGAGATCGGCACTGCCATGTCGTCCGCGAGCGCCACCGAGACGAACTCGTCCCCGTACCTGCTCAGCGACGGGAGAATACCTTTCCTGCTCTGCGTCCACTTGTTCATGGTCGCCTTGTCGTCCGACGAGTCGACCTCCGTCGCCCCGGCATCCCGGCATATCTGGTCGACGATCTTCATCTCCTTCTCGACCACGCATGGGTCGCCGTCCACCTCGACCATCGTGATGGCCTCCACATCCGGCAGGCCCATCTTCTGGCACCTGTTCACGGCCGTGATGCAGACGTTGTCCATGATCTCGATCGATGACGGGAGGATGGGCTTCGCGATAATGTTCGACACGCACTGCCCGGCGTCGTGTATGTTCTCGAATATCGCCAGGACCATCGCGGTCTTCTTCGGCTTCATGGTGAGCTTGAGTATGATGTCGGTGATGATCCCCAGGGTACCCTCGCTGCTGACCATTAACCGGTCTATCTGGTAGCCCGAGGAGTTCTTCAGGGTCCTCGTCCCCGAGTGCACGATCTCGCCCGTGGGCATGACGATCTGCAGCCCCAGGACGTGGTCCCTCGTCGCGCCGTACTTGATCGCCCTCATCCCGGAGGCGTTCGCCGCTACCATCCCGCCGATGGTGCACACCTCGCCGCTCCCGGGGCTGGTGGGGAACCAGAAGCCCTTCTTGCCGAGCACCTTGTTCAGGACGTCGTATATCACGCCCGGCTGCACGCGGCAGTACAAATCTTCAACGCGCACCTCCTCGATCTCGTCCATCCGGGTGAGGTCGAGTATTATGCCTCCCTTGATGGGGACGGCGTGCCCGCACATCGCCGTCCCCGCCCCACGGGATATAACGGGTATCTTACGCTCGTTCGCGAGCAGGACGACCTTCTGCACCTCCTCCGTCGTCTTCGGCCTCACGACGACGTCCGGCCTGCTGCCGTGTATCGAGGAGTCGAAGGAGTAGTCGTACAGATCCGCCACGCTCGTGGAGCACCAGCTGTTTCCCACGATGCTCCTGAGCTCAGATAAGGCATCCTCTATCATGACAATCAGCGTCAAGGCCAATGATTGAACTCTCTAATTAGCCTTTCTAGGGGCGGTTTTTGCGAGCCAGATGACGAGAAACGCCTTAGATAATATAAAGCACGACATTAATAAAATAAAAACTATAATATGATTCCCTGTTCCCGTAATTGGCGCGCATGACAGGAAGGGAGCTATTATCTTTTGTTTTAAATTGTTATATATTTGCAACAATTTACGCGTCTATCGTTCGATAGAAGGAGTGAAGATCCGTTACCCGAGGATACGTTGGCAAAGGGGAGTTACTCATCGGCTTAATTATATGATTTTATTTTATTATTATCATTGGATTCAATATTGGTCTACCGATATATGGTCCATTATCAAGCCGGAGCGGCACCGGATAATAAGCTTAACTATGGTCCGGGGGGCGGGTCGCAAAAGATAAAGTAACATTCCCCATTATCGGACGACAATATGAGGCTCGTTTTGTTCGGTCCCCCGATGGCGGGGAAGGGCACCCAGGCGTCCATGCTGGCTGAGAAGCTAGGTCTTCTTCACATCGCCATGGGCGATCTTCTTCGAGAGGCCGTTGCTGCCAATACCTCCCTGGGGAGAAAGGCCAAGAAGTACATGGACGAGGGTGCCCTCGTGCCCGACGCCATCGTGATAGGGCTGGTCGAAGGCAAGATGAAGACCAGCAACTCCGAGGCGGGCTTCATATTGGACGGCTTCCCGAGGACCGTCGAGCAGGCGGAACAGCTGGAGCAGTTCACGGACATCGACCTGGTGCTCAGCATCGACTTGCCGTTCGACCGGCTCGTGGAGCGGTCCACCGGCCGGAGGGTCTGCCGGAAGTGCGGGGCGGTGTACCACATCGACTTCAAGCCGCCCCGGAAGCCGGAAGTGTGCGACAGGTGCGGCGGCTCGCTGTACCGGAGGGACGACGACAAGGAGTCGGTCGTGAGGGAGCGGCTGCGGGCCTACGAGGCGCAGACGCAGCCCGTGATCAACTACTACGACCTCCGGCGCAAGCTGAAGTTCGTGGACGGCGACAAATCGATCGAGGAGGTCGGGATGAGGCTTCTCGAGGCGATATTCGACAAGTGGCCGGAGCTCGAGGTGAAGGTGGCGAAGGCGGAGGCCGCGAGGAAGGCCGCGGGGGAGCAGAAGCCGCCCAAGAAGGAGGCGATCCCCGGGATCAAGACCCGGAGGCAGCAGGGCCGGGGGAGGAGAGGATCACCGCGCGACAGGAAGAAGAAGGCCGGCGGTCAGCCGCAGAAGAAGCCGAGGCACAGGCCGAAGAAGAAGAAGTGATTTGTTAATCGGATAAATCGCGCTCCGCAGTTTCTTATAAATACCAAAATGCAGAATCTGTGCAGGGCCAACACCAACACAGCCCCGTAGTGTAGCGGTCAATCATGCGAGACTCTGGATCTTGCGACGGAGGTTCGAATCCTCCCGGGGCTATTCTTTATCCAATATTTTTTAGGAGCAAAAAGACTTCTAGAGCAACTGAACTATTAAGATGCAAATTCAATTTATTATTATTTGATATGAACAATATTCATACAGTACACGGAATCTATGAAATAGATAATTTGAAAATTTTTCCCTAAGTTTATCAAAGAATTAATAATCCACAGTAATATCTATATCGAGTTCAGTTCGTATTGGGGGAAGATGGAAATTAACCAGTCAATATCTTCTTCGCCGAAGATACCTAAGAAATCGATTGAACCTGGGCAATTCGTACGCCTAAGGGGTAGAAATGCCATTGTGGAGTCTGTTCAACCTGGTGGAACCGAAGTGCTGGTTAATCTTGTTCAAATAAAATATCTCGACGAATATCAACCGGCTGAAGAATTAGTTTTATGGGAAATTGAGCGGTCAAAAGAAATTCTTTCCGAAAAGGAAATACCGGAAATTTCGAATAAGCCAGCAACAAATTTTAACCTCTATTGTTCGTACATAAATTCACTAAGATGGTCTTCAAAGATAGCCTATCCCTCAGAATCTCTGATATTTCTAACTGGACCCATGAGAAGCTCAATAAGATTGCATAGCTATCAGCTATGGCCAGTTTTTAAAGCAATGTTGATGCCAAGCGTTCGATTGTTCATAGCGGATGATGTGGGATTGGGCAAGACAATCGAAGCGGGTCTTGTAATGCAGGAACTCATAGCACAAAGAGGGATTAAGAGAATCCTGGTTATTTCGACTGCAACTTTACAGAGACAGTGGAGAGATGAATTGGAACAGAAATTTCATCAATCGTTTCAGATTGTCGATCGAGACGAAGTGGCGAAAATCAAGCAGATCGATCCGAATTCTAATCCCTGGCTTTTCCACCAGAAAGTCATTGTGAGCATGGATTTCCTTAAGAGGCCCGAAGTATTGGAGGATTTCGAGACCGCCTGTAGGAAGATGGCGCCTATTGGAAGTGGAAGACTTCCATGGGATCTGATAATAGTTGACGAGATTCATAATTATGCTCCATTACCTGGAGGTGAAGAAAGCGAGCGAACGAGAATGCTTATGAAGCTTCTCAGATATTTCGAACACAGAGTATTTCTTTCAGCTACACCGCATAATGGCTTTCATTATAGCTTCATGGGCTTGCTTAATCTCTTAGATCCCGTAAGATTCCAGAGAAAGAGTGGACTATCTGATGATGACAAAAAGCATATCAAGACAGTATTTGTGAGAAGGCTTAAAGAAGATGTTAATAGAGACGATCCTCCTCAGAAATTCATTATTCGCGATACACCTGAACCAATTGTATCTGATCCGTCCCCTCAGGAATTGAAGCTATATGAGGCATTAAGAAGGTATGATTCTGCTTTAAGGCAGATAAAAGGTATTTCCAATCAGGAAAGACAAGCATTTAATTTCATTCGCACAATTTTTAAAAAGAGACTTCTCAGCAGTCCATATGCATTCGCACGAACTTGGTATTCTCATCTTTCGAAAATTGAGGGAATCGAAATTGGCGCTGGACAATATAATCTTGAAGGCACAGAAAGCCTTTTAAGAGTGATTAGAAGCCTTAAAGCCGAATCTGAAAGCGAGATCATCGATGATAGTCACAAAGATGAAATTGACAGAGATGCGAGTAAATTTATCGGTCAATTGCTGACTTCTTATTGGCCACAATTAGAAAAAGCAGCAAATGATGTGACGAAAGCTTTGATTCAGGATATGGGAGTGAAAATTGATCTATTACTTTCTGAAGGCAAACCTGTAGTAAGAATTCCTGATTCAAAGACTGATGCTTTTATTGAATGGATAAAAGCAAGAATCAAGTGGGACGGTATGAAATTCAATTCTGATGAGCGCGCGATTATCTTTACAGAATATCGAGACACCCAGGAATATCTTCTTATGAGATTGTTGGCAGAGGGTATTCCAACCGAGAAAATTCTCATTATTAATGGTAGTTCCGGTCAGGATCATATAGAATATGTGAAGGAGTCTTTCAACGATCCAGATAGTGAAGTATGTCTGCTCTTAGCTACTGATGCAGCACGAGAGGGATTGAATCTTCAGAGGACTTGCAGGTATGTAATTCATCACGATCTGCCCTGGAATCCTTTGAAAATAGATCAGAGAATCGGTAGAGTAGATAGATATGGTCAATTTAGAAAGGTCCAAGTATGGCATCATATTTTGAAAACTATTGAAGAATATGAATTCTTAGCTTATATCGCAGAGAAAATCGAGGTCGCTCGTACGGATCTTGGGAGACTCTCTCCAATTCTAGAGGAAAGCATAGAATCCATCTTTATTCCGGATGAGGAAATCTCGGATTTGAATCAGGCAAAAACCCGTATTGTCAATATCATTCAAGAGAAACAGGAAGATATAATAACATCTGATGCCAAAACGGATTACGAGAAAGTTGGCAGGATTATCGAAGATTCGATGAAAAAGGTCGGAATTGATCAATCTAGCATGAAACAATTATTGGAATCTGCCCTCAGACTTGATGGCGGATCACTTGAGGAAATAACTGACAACATTTACAGGATTAAAGGCCCCGACTCTTGGAGCCATTGCCTTGATAAGATAAAGGATGTAACTACAGGAGCTCAAAGAGATGTTACTTTTAATTCAAACCTGTTCATTAAAAAGGAAGGGAAGATCGAAATCTGGGACGAACGCAATGATATTAGGTTACTAAGTCTTGGGCACCCAATAATTACGAACTCTCTTCAGAGATTGAGAAAATATGTCTGGAGTTATGATATTGATAGAAATCCTCCGATTACAAAATGGGCAATAGATCCATCAATTAATGATATACGGGAGATCAGCTCAGCAATAATTTCAATATTGAGAATTGCCAGAAATATTAAAGGAGAAGTTATTGACGAAGAAGTCGAGACTTTCCGATATAGATCATCAGATAAGATACTTGAACTTTATGAATTTGAAATAGATTTTACTTGCAATAAGAAAAACATTTTTACGGGACCTCCAGAATGGCTTGGAGAACTTATGGAATCTCTTAAGAGTAAAGTGGAATCTGATAAACGGGAATTTAGCACAAACATCATCAAGAAGTTAAAGACCAGGATGGACAAGGATAGCACAGATTATGATACCTGGCGAAAGAACAGCCTCAATATGCTTGAAGAAGCTGCCAAAAGGTCAATTTCTAAAGAACTCGAGAAACTCGATAGGCAAATAGAAATCAAAGAATATGAAAAGAAGCAACTCAGATTAGATCCGGTACTCAACATTAAACTTCGTATGGACTTAGATCAATTGAAAAAGGAAAGGGAAGAGCTCAAAGAAAGATTATCTGAAAGGAGACTTTCAGAGCTGAAGGATCATATAAATAGAGAAGCTGATAAATTCATTAGAGAAATTTTCCCTTCAAGATATACCCTTGGCCACGTAGACATAATTGTTGCAGGTATTTTATTTATCGGGAGTATAGATAATGGTTCATGAATGGATACAGCATTTAAGATCATCAGGAATTCTGGTTTCGAAGAGAGTGTTAGATGATGAATTCCCTGATAATCTTCAAAAGTTGACTGAACCGACTTTGGAAAAATTTAGATTAATATATAGACAATTTGAGGCCAGAACAATAACTCTTGAAGAATTGATTAATGCTTTTGTATTCGATCTGCTGGGCCTGGAGCATCATCCACTTTATGTAATAGGGGACGATGTTGCTAAGAATCTGAGGATGCCCGGGGGAGTTAAAGGTCTTCGTTTTCCTGATGCTTTGATTACTTCATTTTCTGAAGGGAAATCGGATATTAGAATTGCCATTTGGACTGCGGGTGACTTTTCTTCAAAGAAAATAAAATGGAATAGAGCCTGTGCAGAGGCCCATAGGTTTTTGCGTGAGACTTATGAGAAAAATTCCAGATTTGGATTGATATTCGATGGCGATAGAATTCGATTGTATTATGTCGATCTGGAGGGAGAATCCTGGCTCGAATGGAGAGCTTCAAGATGGTTTGGAGATGAACCCAAAATAGACGAGCTCGAAGGTCTCCTGCTTCTCCTGGGAAGCAACAATCTTTCAATAAACAAGCCAGGTATAAGTAAATTGGAGCAACTTGCCAGGGAAAGCCGTAAGAAACAAAGTGATATCTCTTCCAGACTTGGAGAGCGTCTTAGAATAGCGGTAGAGCAAATAATAACAAAAGTTGTAAATCTTGCAATTGAAAGATATCAGAATATCGGAGCGGATATTCATCTTTCAAAAAGCCCTTTTGAATTGATCAAGAATACACCTAATGGAACTTCAATTACCGAAGAAATGGCTCTCCAAGCGATTTATCAAGCTGCTATCAGGGTAATAATGAGAATTGTGTTTATTTCATATGCTGAAAGTCGAGAATTGTTTCCAATCTCCGATAGGAATTTCGAGGATGGCTACAGTCTCACAAGACTCCATGATGAGTTACATAAGAATAGCCTGACCTACGGCAAGGAATACCTCTCGAGCCAACAATGGGCTTGGCCCAGAATTCTTTCCCTTTTCGATCTTATTTACAACGGATCACTTCACAGCGATCTTCGAATCCCACGATTTGGTGGAGAACTTTTTAAGAAAGGTGGAGAGAAAGAGAGAGATTCTGTTTTACGAGCATTATCTCTCTTTGACAATCCGCTGGCATTATCAGATCGTGATGTCTTTGAATTGTTAGAACTTGTTCGGAAAGGTGGGGTAAAAGGCAAAGGAGAATTGATCTCTGGAGGAGGTGTGATCGATTTCTCTGATCTAAGAACTGAATATATCGGAATAATGTACGAAGGCTTCTTAGATTATTTTCCGAGGCTCGTGCATGACGAAGATTTGGCCTACGTGGAACTGAGTGGAAAAGGATATCATTCCTATCCTTTGTCGAGATTGGAGCAAATGGATGATGAACAGTTGAAGAAATTTATGAAAAAGGTCAAGGAAGGTACCAAAGAGAAGATCGAAGATGATGATGAGGCTGAGTTAGAAGCTGAAGAAGTTGAAATTGAAGAGGATTATGAGAGCAATATCGAATCTTCTCAGAATGAATCGGTTCCACCAGAGGGGGAAATAGAAGATCGCGTAAGGGAGTGGGGAAAAAGAGCATTAAGAATCTGCAAATTAGTTAAGAAAAAAGCATCAGCCGAAGAGGAACAGAAAGCTATCAAATCATTGATAAGGAAATCTCTGAAACCGGGCACTGTTTTCCTTATCAGCTGGAAAGGCATTAGAAAAGGCAGTGGTACCTATTACACTCGTCCAGGATTGGTAATACCACTAGTGGAGAGAACTCTTGAGCCCTTGCTTTATGAGAGTATAGAGGAAAGGATTCCGAAAAGGCCTGAAAATATAATGGCATTGAAGATTGCGGATCCAGCTATGGGTAGTGGATCATTCTTGGTAGCCGCTGCCAATATCATGTCCGAAGCTTTATTTCGCTCCTGGGAGTATTATGGCTATATCGATCGATTACAGAAGGGAGAACGACTGCTCCTACCGGATGGAAGAATTGCGACAGGTCTAGAAGAAGAGCTAATCGTTGCCATTCCCCCAGATATAGAAGAATTCAACGAAATGATGCTTGCGAGGCTCAAGAGGCAGATAATTGAACATTGCCTCTATGGTGTTGACATAAATCCTCTGGCCGTAGAATTGGCCAAACTGAGCCTCTGGATCGAGACAACGGATCCAAAATTGCCCTTTGAATTTCTCGATCATAAACTAAAAGTCGGAAATAGTCTTGTTGGCGCATGGCTCTTTGAAGGCTTGGACTATCCAATAGCTGCATGGGGAAGATATGAGAACATTAAACAATCATCTGCGGATAAAGATCCGCTTAAGGGACCTCTGATAACCCCGAATAATTGGATTAAAGAAGCTGGGGAACTGGCAAAACAAGAGCTGAAGCAAATAGCTTCTGGCCTCAAATCTGAGCCTTTGTATGGTATTAATGCGCGGAACATGGTACGCAAAATCACAGACAAATTTGAGGAAATTCATAGATGTCCAGAATATGATCGAGAGGCAAAATATGCCGAGTTCAGAGGTAGCAGAGATTACCGGCACTTGAAGGACATACTTGATAGATGGTGTTCAGTTTGGTTTTGGCCTCCAGGAGATAAAGCTGAAAAGAAAGATATACCATTGCCTGGGTGGTTTTATCGAGAGGATCCGCAGACTAACAGCGAATTGAACTCCATTGCCAAGGAAATTGCTTCTTCAAATAGATTCTTTCATTGGGAGCTTGAATTTCCGGATGTCTTCAATAGAGATAATCCCGGGTTTGACGCAGTAATAGGAAATCCACCTTGGGACCGCATAAAACCTGAGAGTGTGCCATTCTTCACAAGATTTGATCCTCTGTTTCCCACTTATGGAAAACAAGAAGCACTTAGAGAAATAAAGCGGCTATATAATGA
>OMKS01004680.1_pt1 | contig 10200 bp, 12 predicted proteins | sample 1674721 | NCBI WGS metagenome assembly OMKS01 (sample SAMN06264996, study PRJEB25208) | sediment metagenome | isolation source: hot spring sediment | place: USA: California | collected 2014-09-02 | reverse complement strand
AGTCCAATGGTAAACGCGCTGGTGATATTTGGAGGATTCGTGCCTTCTTCGTATTGATCTGTGTCAAAAAGATTCTTAATTGTTAACGGGAATAAAGAATTATGCTCATAAAAGTGCACCGGATACTCTGTTACAAACCTGTCAATGTTTTCTTTACTTTTTGCCCATTTCTCATAACTATCGTTCCAAAATGGTGGCGGGTGCATCGATCCGCGCACATGCGCCGGCACGGACATGTCCTGCACCAGATGCATCACCTGACCCAGCCCTCTGAATGTTTCGGCAAAATATTTCTCTGAATCCGCTTTGTTGTCCGACCACAGGGCGCGGTAATAGTAATAACGAGAGTCGTGCCAGGAATAATCAGCTCCGCTGAAAAGTATTTGCTGTAAAGGAAGATGAACAAAAGGAGTAGTCCTTTGCGTATATATGGGAAGCAGCGCCCATTCCCGCGCGGAAATATTTCTTCCCCACAAACCTTCATTCGTCAACGGATTGTGAAAATGCGCCAGTGGACGGGGGTGATTATCCTCAGACGCGCCGCCGTCGGAAATCCATATTTTTGCCATTTTTGAATCAAATATTGTTTTAATACCGTCGTGTAAGCCAAGATTCTTCTGCAAATAATTATGTAGATAGCTACCATAAATAGATGAACTTTCATCAGCAATGTAACTATTTATTGTTTTATGTGTTTCAACTCCAAACCCGAAAGCATTAAGCACTAAGTTTAAATTTATCAGGATTATAACAAAAAAAGAAAGTTTTTTAAAATTATTTAATTTCATTTTAGTTCCCCCTTGTATCCCCGGTTCCTTCTATCTTCATTCATTGCTTTAAATAAAAGCGGTAATTTGTCAGACCGATAGTCTGTCGGCGTTAAAGGATCTCTTTCACCTTTCTTCATTTCCACAATCCCCACGGGGCCCCTCCATTTCACCTGTCGCCCCAAACGCTGGCTCCATACTTCAATCTCCACTTCCTTGCCCACGACATCCGTCGCAAAGTATCTCTCTCCAGTTATACGGGCGCCGCCTATTCCCGTATTAATGATCCCCGAATGAGCCATATAACCGGGCTTGTAAAAAATAAACCCCACTTGAGTACCTTCGGATAATATCAATATGCTGGTATACGAAGGAAAATAAAACTCCCCCTTGCTGTCGGTTAAAGTCTCTCTGGCTGCAAAAGGATAATCGCTTACACCGCCCACATTAAGACTGACGGTTGCCTGTTTATAATACAATACCACCGCCACCGCTCCCTCCAGAGGCTCCTTCGTCTCGGCATCAATCAGCCGGCCGCTAAACTCCGGTTTGTGGTATATGGTCGCGCAGCCGCTCAGCAGTGATATTAAAACAGCAAACAAAACAAAAAGGATGACTCGTTTCATGATTATACCTCCTTTTTTTTCAGGGGGTTTTTATTGCTTTTAAGGTTTTTAATCCAGAATATTAATTAATTATTATTGATAACCCCGAAAATCAAGGAATGATTTTTGTTGACTTTAAGTGGTTTTTTTCATTAGCTATGATAAAAAAGCGTTATTAACGCCTATGCTTAACGTTGATATTGACAGCATTATCCCGCATCGGGAACCGATAAAAATGCTCACTGAAGTGCTCGAAGCGCGGGCAAGCTCGGGCGTCGCCGCGGCGGTGGTGAGTTCTACCTGGCCACTGTTTGAAGATGGTGCAGTAAATTCTTTGGTACTGATCGAGGCCGTCGCCCAGACAGCCGCGGTTGTGGAAGGCTACAAAAGACAAAAGCAGGGCAAAAACGCGGTCAAAGGGTGGATGGTCGGAATAAAAAGCGCGCATTTTTTTGTTTCAAGCATTACCGTCAATACGCGCCTGATTATTTCCGTGACGAGCAAATATACACTGGACAATTACGCCGTCATGGAAGGAGAAATAAAAAGCGGAGAGGATGTCCTGGCCACGGTAGTTTTGCAGGCTTTGCGCCTTAACGAAGAAGACATACAAAAATAATGATTTTAGGAGAATGAAAATGAGCGAAAAGAAGGTCGCGCTTGTGACCGGCGCGAGCCGTGGCATCGGCAGGGCAACGGCAGTCGAGCTGGCCAGGGCCGGCTATTTTATTGTGATTAACTATAACGCCAATGAAGACGCGGCCAAAGAAACTCTGAAACAGGTGCGCGAAGCGGGCGCGGAAGGAGAAATCGCGCAGTTCGATGTTATGGATACGCAACAGACCACGGAAAAATTAAAAGAAGTCGTCGAGCGGCATAAAAAAATACAAGTCCTTGTAAGCAACGCGGGAATTACCGCGGACGGACTATTCATGATGATGGGAGAAGATGAATGGGACAGCGTTATCAACACGACGCTGAAAGGTTTTTTCAATGTAACCAGAATGGTTTTGCGTGAAATGGTTAAATCGCGCTGCGGTTCCATTGTCGCGGTTTCTTCCCTTGCGGCAATAGCGCCGAACCGTGGCCAGGCAAATTACGCCGCGGCGAAGGCGGGACTGATCGGGGCGTGCCGCTCCCTTTCCAAAGAAGTGGCGCGCTTCGGGATAAGAGTGAACGTTGTCGCCCCCGGATTAATTAAAACGGAAATGATTGAAGGCGCGCCGGTGGCGGAAATGAAAAAAATGATTCCCATGGAAAGAATGGGCAGGCCCGAAGAGGTGGCGCGCGTCATCCGGTTTTTGTGTTCGGGAGACGCTTCTTACATGACCGGGCAGGTTGTGGGAGTAAACGGCGGTGTTTATTGATGCGTGTTTTTCCCTTATATCGGCATATCGGCGTTATCAGCCTGCTGTCTTTGCTTGTTTTTCCCACAGGCAACGCGGCGTTTGCCGATAGTCTGGAAAAGTTGAAAAAGGACGCGGCGCAAATTCAGTCCATACAGGCCTCTTTTATCCAGAGCAAACACATGAAAATTCTGGCCAAGCCCCTGCTTTCCGAAGGCGTTTTTTATTATCAGGCGCCTGATTCCTTCCGCTGGGAGTATTTAAAACCGCTTAAAAGCATTGTGCTTAATCATAAAGGCCGGACAAAGCGCTATATTTATTCCGGCGGAAAAATGGTTGAAGATAAATCAGGCGGGGTGCAGACGATGAAAATAGTTCTGGATGAAATAACCGCGTGGATGAAAGGCAGATTCGATTCGAATCCTTCATTCCAGGCGACTTTCCAGGAAGGCACGGACATTCAGATAACCCTCACCCCTGTGGACAAAAGCATGTCTGGAATGATAGAAAAGATTGTCATTTCTCTTGCTAAAAAGGAAGCGGCGGTAAAGACCGTCAAAATCATCGAAAGCGCAAGCGACTACACGCAAATCGATTTCAAAAACGTGATTACGAATAGAGACATTCCCGAAACGGTATTTGTGGAAGTCCAATGAAGAAATCCGTTATTTTAATTTCTGTAATCTTTTTCTGCGCCTGTCAGACAATGCCGCCGGTAAAGACGCCTTCAGTATTAACAGAAAACTTATCCTGTCCTCATCCTTTTTTACGGGAAAAAACTTCTTTTGTTCACGCGATTGAAGTTCATGCCGCGGGGAAAATCCGCAGCGCGGTTATCGGTGTAACTGTGGCCGATCCGCTCGCGCGCTCTCTTTCCTGCGCGATTGTTACCGCGGAAGGCATGGTACTTTTCGAAGCCGAAGAAATGGGCGGCTTGCTGAATGTCAGGCGCGCCATGCCGCCTTTTGATGCGGAAGATTTCGCCGGTAGTATGCTGGCCGACATAAAGCTCCTTTTTTTCGCTCCGGAGGGCACAATACACAAGCGCGGCGTTTTGCCCGACGGGAAATTTGTCTGCCGCTGGAAGGAGCTAGAAGGAGACTGGGTTGACGTCTTTGGCGATTGCAACGAAGTCATACAAATCAAGCGCTATTCGCCTTGCGGTTCGCTGAAAAGGCATGTTATTTACGACAACTTGGCAGGAATATATTTTCAAAGTATCGTATTGCACGCAAAAGAAACACCGACTTATTCCCTGTATATGACGCTGATTGAAGCGCAATCTGTGCGAAACTAACCGGCCGGTAAAAAATCCCGTTTATTAAAGGATATAAAAATGAAAAGCTCCGCGGAAAAAGAAAACATTGTCATTATCGGTTCGGGCATCGGGGGCTTAAGCGCGGGAATTTTGCTGGCAAGGCTTGGCTGGCGGGTTAGCATCGTGGAAAAAAATTCCGTGCCGGGCGGGCTGATGCGTTCCTACCGGCGCGCGGGATTGAACTGCCCGGTAGGAGTTCATTACGTGGGCGCGCTGGGTGCCAATGAACCGCTGGGCAGAATGTTTGCCTTTCTTGGCTTAAACGTGGAAAATCTTTTTTGCCGGATGGGACAGGAAGGAGTAATCGACCGCTATCTCTTTGATGATTTTTCTTTTGATTTGCCGCCTGGCATTAAAGCGTATGAAGAAAATCTGCGTAAAGCGTTTCCCAAAGACGCGGCGGCCATTGATTACGTGATGAATAATCTGCGCGAAATCAGCGGACGTATGCAGGATACTGCTTTTTTGCTCAACCAGGGCGACCCCTTTCAAAATATGGATTATTACCAGCCCCTGGGTGAATTTCTGAACAAGCTTGCTGCTTCTCCCGGTTTGCGCGCGGTATTATCCGTACCCTGCCAGCTTATCGGCGTGGAGCCTGATGGTTGCCCGTTAATAATTCACCACATGGTATTGGCGGGTTATCTGTTTTCCGCCTGGCGACTGAAAGATAGCGGCGCGAAAATGGCCGATATTCTGATGGAGCGCTTTTACGAACTGGGCGGAAAACTTTTTTTAAATGACGCCGCCGAAGAAATTTTGCTTGAGTCCGCAAAAGTAACCGGTATCCGGCTGAAATCAAATTTTGAACTGCCGGCAGATAATATCATTGCCGATGTGCACCCGAAAATATTGCTGAACCTGCTGCAGCCGGACTCGCTGCGTCCTTCCTACCGACACCGGATTTCAGGACTCCAAGAAACCGACGGCGTTATAGCCGTGCAGGTCAGTGTGGACGCGGCCGCGCATCCGGAAATAGAGCATAATATTTACCGCCTCTCCATCACTGAAAAAGGCTCAATAGAAGACGGTGTTTTTTATCAAATCAGGCACGGGAACAATCAATCCAATCTGCTGTCCATTATCACCGAATCCCTCTACCGTGAGTGGAGCCGATGGGAAGAAACTCTCTCCGGGAAGCGGGGAGAAGACTACGAACAAAAAAAATTGGGCATCGCCCATGAGCTCCTGAAAAATGCGTCCGTTGTTTTCGGCGAGCTTAAAAACGCTGAGATTATCGACGTATTTACGCCTCTGACCATCCGCGACTACGTCAGTTGTCCGGAAGGTTCATGCTACGGAGTCTTGCGCTCGGACAAGCAACTGCTTAAAATAGCATCGATAAATAATTTACCCATCGGCGGCCTGTACCTGACCGGACAAAACGCGCTGGCGCCGGGAGTTTTAGGAAGTGTACTGGGATCATTCAACGTCGCGAAACAAATTCTGGGAGCCGAACGTTTTGACCGTGATATAAAACGGCAGATTTAAACATGTAGACTCATCAGCCAAATTATGTTAATTTTCCGCCCGATATTCAATGTAGCCAACAAGCGATAATTCTTTAAAACGCAGGGCATTTTTTCTTTCGGGATGTTTTCCTCTTCTTTATTTCGACTCATCCTCAGGAAAAATTGGTAAATTGTAGAATAATAATCGAATATTTGTTAAAAAGAAAAACCAACTTTAGGAGCTAACGGAAAATTAATGACACGTCAGGAAATTGAACGCGAAATCATAAACATTTTCCAGCGGGAGTTTGAAATAGAAAACCCCGGAATGGATGACGACCTGCGGGAAAAATACGAATTTGACAGCATTGACGCCATTGAGCTTTTGCTCGAAATTGAGCGGATGCTGGGCTCTGAACTCACTCAGGAAGAAAAAAAACAGGCCATGGATATCCGCACAATTAATCAGATTTGCGACTATATTGAAAGAATCATTCAGACCAGAAACAGCGCGGCATAATAATTTATGGAACGAAGAGTTGTCATCACGGCGGCTTCCGCCATAACCCCTATCGGCCACGGCAAAAAGCAGATAACAGAAAATCTGCTCGCGGGAAAATCAGGGATCATACCGCTTCGCGAAGACGCGCTGGTCAGCCGCTTTATCCATTCCCGTGTCTACGGCACGGTGGATTATCCCATCGAATACGACTTCAAAAGAGCGCACCGCAAAACAATGGGGCCAGTTGCCTACTACGCCTGCCAGGTAGCCAAGGAAGTTCTTGAACAATCCGGCCTGCCCCAGGAATTTATCACTTCCGGAAAAATGGGTGTGGCTTTTGGTTCTATCCACGGATCTCCCACGGTGCAACGCGATATTTACAAAATATTTTTTGAAGCAAAAGATAAGGCAGACTATCAAAATATTGGCGCGGTGGATTATTTAAAATCCATGGTGCACACCACGGCGGTTAATATCACTAAAATGTTCGGAATCACCGGCCGCGTTATTGCCTCTGGTACCGCGTGCACTACAGCAAGTCAATCCATCGGTTACGGCTATGAAGCCGTCAAATACGGACTGCAAGACGCCATGCTCTGCGGCGGCGCGGATGAATATGATACTATTACTGTCGCTGTCTTTGATAATTTACTGGCCTGTTCCACCGCTTTTAATGACCAGCCGCAACGCACTCCCCGCCCTTTTGATAAATTGCGCGACGGACTGGTTGTCGGCGAAGGCGGCGGCGCGGTAATGCTCGAAGATTATGAATTTGCCAAAAAGCGCGGCGCCAATATTATCGCCGAAGTCATCGGTTTTGCCTGTAACAATAACGGCGGCGATATGATCCTGCCCAATCTGGCGGGAATCACGCAAACGCTGAAGCTCGGCGTGGAAAACGCCAAGATTAATCCGCGGGAGGTTGATCTGGTCAGCGCTCACGCCACCGCGACTAAAATGGGAGATATCATCGAAGCGCAGGCTATCGGCGCGGTATTCGGAGACAATCCTTATGTTATCGGCTTAAAAAGCTATATCGGTCATACCATGGCGGCCTGCGGCGCAATTGAAACAATAATGACCCTGTACATGATGGAAGACGGCTTTATCGCGCCAACGATAAACCTGCAAGAAATAGACGAGCGCTGCGCGATGATTAAACATGCGCAGAAAGTTTTGAGTCAACCGGTCAAAACCGCGGCTATACAAAATTTTGCTTTCGGTGGCGTCAATACTATTTTGCTCATCAGAAAATTGGCTTGAAATCGTCATGCCTCTGATTAAAATCTTCATCAAAGTTTACAACTTTCTAATTACTTCACTTTTGTGGATGTATTTTCTTTTCGGCTACCTTTTTTTGCTTCTTTTTTTATTTTTGCCGGCTATTGTTATATCCAAAAACGTCTCTGCCGCTTTGCAAAATATAAATCACGTCCACCTCAGATGCTTTTTCGCCCTGACGCGAATATTTATTCGCCGCACCAAATTTGAAATTCCTGACGAGGTACGTCAAATCCGGTCTGCCGTGATTGTCTGCAATCACATATCTTATCTGGATCCTATTTTGCTGGTCTCGCTTTTCCCGCGGCATTTGACCATCGTGAAAAACACTTTTTTCAAAGTCCCCATTTTCGGCTGGTTTTTGAAAAACACCGGATATATTCCCTCCGCGCCCAATGAAATGATGGGTGCGGCAATGATTAACAATCTGGAAGCGATAAAAAAACATCTGGCGGATGGAGGAATAGTGTTTGTTTTTCCGGAAGGCACCCGAAGCCGCGATGGAAAGCTTGCCGCTTTTAACAAAGGAGTGTTCAGCATCGCGCGCTACTGCAAAGCGCCGATACACTTGATTTTGATAAAGAATACAAACGTGCTTTTTCGCCCGGGAACTTTTTCGTTTGACACGCGAGCGTTCAACACGATAAAGCTCAAACTTATTGGCACGCTGGAACCTGACTTTAAAAGTTATAACTTTTCGGTTTCTTCAGTGGCGCAAAACGCCCGCGCGCTTTTCGAAAAAAATCTGCTGCATTCTTGAATGAAAACGGGTTATATTCCCGGCAAAGATACAACATACAAAATGGAGGTTTTAATTATGGAACTGCAGGAAGCAATACTCAAACGCCGCAGCGTGAGAAAATTTACGGATGAGCCGGTAAGTGACGACGAACTTAAACAGATTTTCGAGGCCGTTCGCTGGTCGCCTTCGTGGGCCAATACCCAGGTGTGGGAATTTATCGTTGTGCGCGATAGAGCCACTATCGAGGCCGTCACCGGAACTTACACGGAAAAGAATCCGGCGACAAAATGCTCACTGGCCGCTTCCGCCCTGATTGTGGCCTGCGCCAAGACCAATATTTCCGGCTGTTACGACGGCAAGGAATCCACCTCGCTGAAAAACTGGTATATGTTCGATCTGGGCATTGCCGTGCAGACGCTTTGCCTCAAAGCCCATGAAATGGGACTGGGCACGGTGATTGTCGGCCTGATGAATCATGAAGCGTGCAAAAAAATTCTCGCGGTGCCGGAAGGGCGTGAGGTTGTGGCGGTGATTCCCGTGGGCAAACCTGTTTTACCTCTGCGCGAAGGACCCCCGCGAAAAACAGTAGCGGAAATGGTTTATAAAGATAAATACGGGCAGGCAATCTTTTAACTCCAAAGGCATCATTCCCGAAAGAGGCCAATTATGAAACAATTTATCCTTACGCCCGCCGCGGGTAAACGCCTGATAGCCAGGGCAATGATTAAGCATCCGGCGATAGTTGCGGCTTATAAAAAAAGAACGATTGTCATCATTGCCGGCACAACCAACGGATATATAGCCGAAGAAATGCTGTCTAAAATCGACAAAAGAGCGGCTTTCTCGCGCGGCCGTTTTTTCCGCGGCATTGTACTGCCTCCGGGCGGCCCGAAAACAAAAAGCGGCAGGCTTGCCGAACAAAGCGGTTTTCCCGGCGATGTTGTTATTCAACACGGCGTCTGGCAAAAAGGAAAAACCATCTTTGATGTTGTCAACGACTTGAAAGAAGGAGACGTCATTCTCAAAGGCGCTAACGCGCTGGATGTGGAAAATAAAAGAGCGGCCATTTTAATTGCCGATGCCAAATCGGGAACAATCGGCGCTGCGGCGCGCGTGGTGGTGGGCAGGCGCGTGCGCCTGATTATCCCCGTCGGCCTGGAAAAACGCATCAGCGGCAGCATTGATGAAGCTGTAGCCTTGATGAACGAACCGGGAGGAGAGGGACCGCGTCTCATGCCCGCGCCGGGAGAAGTTTTCACGGAGCTTGACGCAATTGAGTTGCTTACCGGGGCAAAAGCAAAATTAGTTTCGGCAGGCGGCGTCTGCGGCGCGGAAGGAAGCGTGTGGCTTGCCGTAACCGGCAAACTTTCACAGGAAAAAACCGCGGAAAACCTGATTAAATCTATCGCGCGTGAACCTGCTTTTTGCCTGTAAAAATAATAAATGCAAGATAAGCATATAAACGACATCGTTAAAATCCTGAAAAAAGAGCTGGCGGTGGGATCGTTGCCGATAGTTTCGCATCTGGCGGCAGATGAACGTAACCCTTTCGTTATTTTGATTTCCACTCTGCTTAGTTTAAGAACAAAAGATGAAGTGACAGAACTGGCCACGGAAAGGCTTTTTGGGCTGGCCTTAACGCCCGAGGAAATGCTCAAAGTTCCAGAGGACAAAATTGCCAGAACAATATATCCGGTTGGCTTTTTCCGCGTCAAGGCGCGCACCATTCATCGGGTCTGCCGCGAGTTAATAGAGCGCTTTGATTCCCGCGTGCCGGACAACCTGGAAGAACTGCTGGGCATCAAAGGAGTGGGGCGCAAAACCGCAAATCTGGTTATCTCCCTGGCTTACGGCAAACCCGGCATCTGCGTGGATACGCACGTGCACAGAATTTCCAACCGTCTGGGCTATGTGAAAACAAAAACTCCGGAGGAAACGGAATTCGCCCTGCGGGCGAAACTGCCGCGGCGCCATTGGATCATTTATAATACATTGATGGTCGCCTTCGGCCGAAGGACCTGCGTTCCTGTTTCTCCGCGCTGCAGCGTCTGCGCGCTGAGTATTTACTGTAAACGTGTGGGTGTAACGCTCAGCCGCTGAACACAGGACAGCCCCTGTTGCCTCATAAATAAATGTTACCGAAGGAATAGCATTTTAAGGAAACGTTGCCTCATAAAAGATGTTACCG
>OMKS01004679.1_pt1 | contig 10202 bp, 11 predicted proteins | sample 1674721 | NCBI WGS metagenome assembly OMKS01 (sample SAMN06264996, study PRJEB25208) | sediment metagenome | isolation source: hot spring sediment | place: USA: California | collected 2014-09-02 | reverse complement strand
GTCCATGTTGGCGTTCATGGCAGTGAGAGAGTCCCTGCCGCCGACAGCTTTATCCGTCATTTCTTCAGTGGTGCCCAGGCTTGTTTTTACATTACCGAGCAACCCATCAAGCTGCTCAGACAACTCCCTGAAACGGCCGGAAAAGCTCATCAGGCGGTTTACCTGGTCCTCGGTTCCGCTGTTGATGTTTTCCATACTGGAGGCGAGTTCCTCTATGGCGGCGGTTATTTCTTCCGCCGAGGCCGACTGGCTCTGCAGGTTTTCCGAGAAATTCGAGGTCGTTGCGGACATCTGGTCCGACATGGAAGCCAGTTGAAAGGAAATGTCCCTGACGACTTTAACGATTTCGGCGATGGTTTCGGTGAAATTATTAAATATGTTGCCGAGCTCGGCCAGCTCGTCCTTCCCCTTCACGTCAAGGCGGACGGTAAAATCCCCCGCGGTCATTGTTTCAATGGTGCCTTTGAATTCATTGAGGGGCACAAGAATACTGCGCACGATGAAGACGCTGGCCGTAACGGCGAACAGCAGTATCACAATGAGTCCAATCCCCGTAAGAGCTCCTGACGTGACGAAAAAATCGCGGGTGTTCATCAATGCCAGCTTCTCCGCCGCGTCGACAAAGGCGTCCATTTCTTCCGTCGGCGCCCGGTCTATTCCTTTCACCAGAGCGTCGATTTTCCGCGGGCTCAGAGGGTCGCCGGGATCGTATTTTTCCAGGGCGGGCAGGTATTTTTCCAGCAAACGGCTGTGGGAGGCCGAGAGGACATCAATTCGTTTACTCAATTCCGGATAACGATTAAGTCTTACTTTCAAGCTAATGAGTATGTCCTGAACTTCCCGCGAGCGTTCTTTGAACTGCTGTAAGTATTTACCGTACATTTTCTGGTCATACCCCCGCAGCAGGGTATTTTTCCATTCCTGAACCTGGATTTTGAAGATTACCTGGGCCTTCCGGGCGTCGTTAATAATACCAAGGTTAAACACGCTCGATCGGTACGATAAATAGAAAGACGCTATGCTGACAAACCCGCCCGCGCTCATGAGCAGTACCAGCAGGATAATCATAATAGTCAGCCTGCGACCGATGGATAATTTTCTCAGGATATTCACTGGAACCTCCACGGCAGAAGTCGCCTTGTTTCGATGATTATACAGGGAAAGGCACGGTAATCAATACAAAAAATACCGCCGGCGGCCCAAATGAATATTTTAACCGCTGCCGATCACTTTCTATTGACAAAAAGAGAAATTGCTCCTATATGTACGTTTCTTCATCGTGTGGTTGAATCCCGCGGCGTTGGGCGGTGCGCACGCGCGCGGCCTTACGCACATTATATGAAATCCTGTGAGGTAACCCTATGTTCAACCGGGAATACGAAGCAATGCCCCTGAATAAGATGAAGGAGCTCCAGCTTGAACGGCTGAAATGGTCAATCAGGCACGCCTACGAAAATGTTCCATTCTACAAAAAGTCCTTTGACGACGCCGGGTTCACGCCGGACCGCTTCAAAAGCCTCGATGACATGAAACACATTCCCTTTTTAATGAAACAGAACATGCGGGACAGCTACCCCTTCGGCCTTTTCGCGGTGCCGATGGACGATGTCGTACGCATTCATTCCTCGTCAGGCACCACGGGAAACGCCACGGTCGTGGGATACACCAGAAAGGATGTCGATACCTGGGCCGAGGTGATGGCCCGCACCATCGCATGCGCCGGCGGTGACGAGAAAAGCATCATCCAGGTCGCCTACGGTTACGGCCTCTTCACCGGCGGGCTGGGGGTGCATTACGGCGCCGAAAAAATCGGGGCGACCGTCGTCCCCATCTCGGGCGGAAACACCGAACGGCAACTGATGCTCATCAAGGACTTCGGGACCACCATGCTGGCCTGCACGCCCTCTTACGCCATCAACATCGCCGATTACGTGGAAAAAAAGCGGCCCGATTACGACTTCAAAAAGACGAAACTCCGGGCCGGTATATTCGGGGCAGAACCCTGGACCGAGCAGATGCGCAGGGAGATCGAGACCCGCATAGGCATCGACGCTTTTGACATATACGGCCTCAGCGAAGTGATCGGCCCCGGCGTGTCCTGCGAATGCAGCGCCAAGTCGGGACTCCACGTGTTTGAGGACCATTTTTACGTGGAGATCATCGACCCCGACACCGGGGAAATCCTTCCCGAGGGCGAAAAGGGGGAGATCGTCTATACGTCCCTGACCAAAGAGGCCTGTCCCGTCATCCGCTACCGTTCCAGGGACATCACACGCATCTACCATGAGAACTGTTCCTGCGGCCGTACCCTTATCAAGATGGAAAAAGTAACCGGCCGCTCCGACGACATGCTCATCATCAGGGGTGTGAATGTTTTCCCGACCCAGATCGAGTCGGTCATCATGGAAGTGAAAGGCACCGAGCCGCATTACCAGATTATACTGGACCGCAAGGGAGCGCTGGATGATATTGAGATCATGATTGAGGTCACCGAAAAGATATTCTCCGATGAGATCAAGGTGCTCAACGAGCTTTCAAACCGCATCAGGCAGCGCATGCAGAGCGTGCTGGGCATATCGGCAAAAATCACCCTGGTGGAGCCCCGTTCCATCGCCCGCAGTGAAGGCAAGGCCGTGAGGGTGATCGACAAAAGGAAACTCTGAGCCTGCCCATATTAACCGTTTCACAAAAAGGAGGTTGTCATGAATGTTACGCAACTGTCATTGTTCCTTGAAAACAAGCCGGGCCGTCTGCAAAGCGCCCTCAAGGTGCTCTCGGAAAAGAACATCAATATCCGCACCCTCACCATCGCCGAGGTCGCCGACTTCGGCATTATACGTATGATCGTCAACAACCCCGACGAGGCCGCCCGTGCGCTGCGGGAAAACCACTTCACCTGCTCGGTCAACGAGGTGCTGGCAATCGAACTTGATGATGTTCCGGGCGCCCTCGAGAAAGCCCTCGAGTCCTTCGGGCGTCATAAACTCAACATCGAGTACATGTACGCCTTCACGGAAAAAAGAGGTGACAAAGCGGTTATGATCTTTAGATTTGATGACATCGAACTTGCGAAAAAAGCCCTCAACGAAGAGGGGTACAGGATCGTGAAAAAAATCGACATCCTTGGAGAATAGCGGATGCAGAAAAAGGTTCTGTTAGGAAACGAGGCCGTCGCCCGCGGGGCCTGGGAAGCCGGCTGCCGCGTCGCCGCCGCCTATCCCGGCACTCCCAGTACCGAAATAATGGAATGCATCGCCCGGGACTATCCGGAAATCAAATCGCAGTGGTCGCCTAACGAAAAGGTCGCCCTCGAAGTGTGCGCGGGAGCCTCGGTGGCCGGCGCGCGGACCCTGGCCGCGATGAAGCATGTGGGCCTCAACGTGGCGGCAGACCCTCTTTTTACCTTTTCCTATACCGGCGTCACCGGCGGACTGGTCATCATCAACGCCGACGACCCCGGCGCCTGGAGCTCCCAGAATGAACAGGACAACCGCCATTACGCGAGGGCGGCCAAGCTCCCCATGATCGAGGCCTCCAGCCCCGCCGAGGCGCGTGAGCTGACCAGGCGCGCCTTCGATATTTCAGAAGAGTTCGACCGCCCGGTAATCGTCCGCATCACCACCCGCATCGCCCATTCTCAGGGACTGGTTGAGCTGGGTGAAAGAAAAGAAGTACCCCTTAAGCCTTTCGAGAGGAACCCGAAGAAATATGTCATGATACCGGCCCACGCCCGGCCGCGCCACAAGTTTATCGAAGAGCAGATGGTGAAACTCAAGAAGTATTCCGAGGAATCCGACCTCAACACCATCGAGTGGGGCAGCACCCGGCGGGGAATCATCACCAACGGCGTCGCCTACCAGTACGTGAAAGAGGTGTGTCCGGACGATTCGGTGTTAAAGATCGGTTTCACCTGGCCCATGCCGGACGCACGGATCCGTGAATTCGCAGAAAGGGTGGAAGAGCTCTACGTCGTCGAAGAGCTGGACCCCTTTATCGAGGATTACGTGCGGGCGATGGGCTACCGTCCCACGGGCAAAGAAGTTATCCCCCTGCTGGGTGAGCTCACCCCGGAAATAGTCGATATGGCGCTGAACGGGAAAAAGCCCCAAAACGACATTCCCGGGTACGGCGGTAACATCCCGGGCCGTCCGCCGGCGCTGTGCAAGGGCTGCCCCCACGGCTTTGTTTTTGACGTGCTGAAAAAGCTTAACCTGGTGGTCAACGGGGACATCGGCTGTTATACCCTCGCGGTGCTGCCGCCCTATTCGGCGATGCACAGCCAGGGCTGCATGGGCGCCAGTATAGGCATGCACCTGGGTTTTGAAAAAGCCCGGGGTGACGAGATGGCACGGAACTCGGTGGCGGTGATCGGTGAATCGACTTTTATTCATTCGGGCATCACCGCGCTTATTGACCTGGTTTATAACAAAGGGACCGGCACTGTCCTGATTCTGGACAACCGGGTCACCGCCATGACAGGGCACCAGGACAACCCCTCCACCGGTTTTACCCTGAGCGGCGAAGCAACCCACGAACTGGACCTTGAGCTGCTGGCCCGGGCCTGTGGGGTGAAACGGGTGCGTAAAATTGATCCCAAGAACAGCGCTGAATTCGAAGAGGCGGTCCGGGAAGAGGTTGCGGCCCCGGAACCTTCTGTGATCATATCATCCAGAAAGTGCATTTTGAAGAAGTGAGGCGACCATGAAGAATGTTATTTTCGCCGGCGTCGGCGGCCAGGGCGTCATTCTCGCCAGCAAAGTCTTGATGGAAGCGGCGAAAAACGCGGGCTTCGACGTGAAAGAATCAGAAGTCCACGGCATGGCCCAGCGGGGCGGCAGTGTGGACTGCCATGTGCGTTATGGCGAAAAGGTCTATTCTCCCCTCATCGAAAAGGGCACCGCCGATTATCTGGTCACCCTTGAAGTTCTGGAGACCCTGCGCAAACTGGAGTATATGAAAAGCGGCGGCACCGTTATCGTCAACCGCGAGCAGATAGACCCCGCCCCGGTGCAGGCGGGCCTGGACACCTACCCGGACGACATAGAAGCATGGCTGGGGTCCAATATTAAAAATCTGGTCATAGTCGACACCGGAGAGGCCCTGAAAGAAGTCGGCACGAAACGGGCGCTTAACATCGTGATGCTGGGTGTGCTTTCCAACTTTCTCGACTTTGCCGATGCCCAGTGGGAAACGTCGATTCGTTCGCTGGTAAAAGAAAAATTTATCGACATGAACCTCAAGGCCTTTACGCTGGGACGGGATCTCTACAAAGGAAAATAATACCGCTATGAGACCCGCTTTTTTGAAAACTCTTATTATATGCTGCACGGTTGCGGCCGCGTCATGTTCAACCTACTCCACGCGCACCGAATTGAGTGCCTGGAAACAGCTTAAGAGCGTCCAGAGCTTCGGCATACTTCTGCGGCTGCCGGCCAACCCGCGTATACCCCGGGCGGAAATTCAGGAGAACATTTCCCAGTGGCTCTCACCGGCAAAACAGATGAAAAAAACCGTTCTGGCCGGCCGATGCGATGATGCCCTCTGCGCATACGGCGAATCAAACCGTTTTTTCCAGCTCTCCGACGATAACAATACCTTTCTCAGCTTTAAAGCCCGTGGTGTCATAAACCTCTATCTGCGGCAGAACGAGGCGGCGCTAAAAAATATCATGACCGAAAATTCTCTGGACAGCCTCATCATTTATGAGGTGTATCCGGTGCTTTCTTTTGAAATGCAGTTTATGGATTTTGAGTCGGTCATCTGCATCGTCGACAGGGAACTGAACGTCCTCTTCATCGACCGCCAATCAAACCGCTACGAGGCCGATGAGATAAACATGGACAGGATGAAAAAAAGCCTCATGGACAGAATAAGTGAGCGCCTGTTATTGAAGCTCACCGACCTGGGTATCGTGAAAGTATAATCCGCTGAAAAGCGTAAATGACAAGAAAGGCCATCCTCTGGAGATGGCCTTTCCCATTTGGAGACGGCGGGATTCGAACCCGCGTCCTGCAACACACACCCATGACCTCTACATGCTTGTTCCTTTCTTTGAATTTAAATTCCGGTTTCAGGAAAGGACACCGTTCCCGGAATCGGTTTCCCTGTTGCTTCGCTCCGGCTCCGGGAACTGAACCTTTGCTATCCTCTGTTTATTACGCCCCTTGAAAGACCCAGAGGAGCAGAACCTTCAGGGACGCCCGCAGGCTTTAGGCTGCGAGAGCTAAGTTGTTGTTTGCGAGTAAATTTAGTCCGCCATTTTTTACGAGACAACGGAAACTCGGCATGCAATCATGGACACATCATTACAGTCGAAACCAGATTCGTCCCCTCCTTTCTGTTAACAATATACGGGATAATGTTTCTTTTGTCAAGCAGGCGCTTACGTAACAAAGCGACAAGGCTGCTTTATTCAATCGGCAGGCGGAAAAGACGGTGAAGTCCGGCGAAAAGGCTTCATTCGCCGGACCGGACGAGCGGGTGCGCTACTTTTTCGCCACCGCCACCCTGAGGTTATCCACATCAACTTTATAACCGCCGGAAACCATCACATACCCTTTATGCAGCTGGGACATGTCGGTAATCTTAGCCATGAACCACGGGTTGGTCTGGGCTTCTTCAAGGCTTTCCGGAGACCGGTAGACGCTTTCATCACCTGCCACATCAAAAGCGATTATGATGGCGCCTAGCCGAAGGTCGGCTTTAGTCGCGACCCTGGTCGACCAGTAATACCTTGACCATTGCTCTTTCCCGTCTGCGATCTGCATGAATTTTCCTTCGTTCTTCGTCTGGGCAGTGGGCGGGGTCAGCATTTTTGCCATTGATACCCGTATCCAGGTGTCTCGGCCCAGATCTTTTTCGCCGATGAAATAATCGTCGGCCTGGACGAAGTGGGCGTCGCCGGCGGTACCCTTCCCATAGCTTTTTGATTTTTTAGTGGTTGAGGAAGAATTGTCGTCGCGGTTTAATGCCATATCAGTGGCCTTATTCGTCATGCGTCCAAGAAGGTCCGATTTAATACTGTCCCTGGTTCCCCCGCCGCACCCCAGAAAGACCATCAACACTACTCCAGCTAAAGGTAAAACGATGAATCTTTTCATCTCTTCATCTCCTGATTGAATAGCTCATTATTTTTTAACGAATAGCCGTTTCACATACGTTTTCAGTTCGAATTCCTGACTTATTATTTTACGATTACCCTTATGGCCTTGGGGCTCACTTTATACCCCCCGGAAACCGTCACATACCCTTTGTAGAGATCGGATACATCGGTAATCTTGGCCATAAACCAGAATGACGTTTTGGCCTCTTCCTGGTTTTCCGGGGACCGATATATTTCCTCATCCCCCTGTACATCCAGGGCGATAATTACGGTACCGATCTTTATGTCGCCGGCCGAAGCAGGTCTGGTTACCCAGTAATACTTTGTCCAGATTTCCTTTCCGTCGGCTATCTGCATGAATTTGCCCTCATTTTTCGTCTGGGCTGTGGGTGCCGTCACCATTTTTGCGGTCATTACACGTATCCACGTATCGCCTCCAAGGGCTTTTTCCGCCACGAAATAGTCATCGCCCTGGAGATAATGCGCGTCTTCCGCGGCATACCCAGCGGCCAAAGATACAGCCAGAACCACCATCAAAGCCAAAAAGCTGTGCTTAACACGATGTAACATCTCCATAGTGAATCTCCTTAAAAATAGTTTTTTTGAATTAAGGCTGCCCATCTACAAATAAAGACAGAATCCCCTGCCTTTTATTTTGCCGCTGGCCATATTTCGTTTTAAAAATCAGGTAAGTCGAGCAAGACTAGAAAGCACATCATTTGATAGCAACCAAATTTTTATATCATTATATCAAATTTACGTTTTATCAAAAGGAAATAATCTATGCACAAGTCATACCTGTCGATTACTGTTTGACTTTTGGATTTTCATTATGCATTTTTAGTAAGCGTACTCAATTAAACAAAGTGGAGCTGCCATAATGTACAATAGAAACCATGTCCATGGCGAAGAAAAAGGGAAAATCGTTCTGTACGCCCTCAGCACCTGCGTGTGGTGCAAAAAGACCAGAAACCTGCTGGATGACCTCGGTGTCGCCTATGATTATATATACGTGGACACCCTGAGCAGTGAAGAAAACCGCGCCGCCAAAGAAGACATGAAACAATGGAACCCTCAGGGTTCATTTCCGACTATTGTTGTGAATGATACGATCTGCATAGTCGGTTTCGACGCTGACCGCATAAAAAAGGAACTCGGGTCATGAGCGCGGGGAAGGTCCCGGACCCCCGGGAAATAGAGGCCCTTTACAAGAAACTTAAAAGCGACGCTGAGGCCGGCGGCTATCATCTCAACCCCGATACCGAATTCACCATGGCGCTCGTGGAGGGCCTTCTGGTCAATGAACATCGTTACGGATACCAGGCCTGTCCATGCCGTCTCGCCTCGGGTATAAATAATGAAGATCTGGACATTATCTGCCCCTGTGATTACCGGGACCCCGACCTGACCGATCATGACGCCTGTTATTGCGCGCTCTACGTTTCCGCAAAAGTTCTCAACGGCGAGGTCACGGTCCACCCCATACCGGAACGGCGGCCGGCGGAAGATGAAAGAAAAAAAGCCCGGAAACCCGGAAACGGCCCTGTCCCTCCAGGGGGCCTCAGCCTGCCGGTGTGGCGCTGCCGGGTGTGTGGCTATCTCTGCGCGCGGGAAGCCCCCCCGGAAGTGTGCCCGGTCTGCAAAGCGAAAAAAGACCGGTTTGAACGGTTTATGTGATCGTATCTCTTTAAACCTTCCCCGCTTTGATCAGTGATACGAAATGTTCGAAGGAGCGGTCATAGCTCCTTTCGGCGTCAGCGGGAAAAACGCACGCGGGCAATTGACGGGATTTCAGGTGATAACGCAGGCAATCGCAGCACACTCCCTTGCGTGAACAGGGCTCATAGGTACAGTTGCAGTTTTTTAGATTGAAGTCTTTTTTACACTCCATCAAATTCTCCAAAAATCCTTCTTATCAGGCCTACTGAACAGTTTTCTCTCCCAGAATCTCATCCTGGTCGGCCATCTCCCGCAGGGTCTGGAATGTCCTGTATATATGTTCCGCGAGGAATGAAAAATTTATCGTATCCACCGTATCGCTTTCCGTATGATAATTGGTGTTCCGGTAAAAAGCCGTATCAGTCAACATGATGGCGGGATAACCGTAACGGTTGAAAGAATAATGGTCTGAATGGGTTATGCCCGGAATCGATGACGGCCCGATGATATCGACGATGGGCTGTTTCGAATTTCGATTATAGATTTTTTTCCACGCGTAGGTGTAGCCGGCGGAGGTTGGCAGCGATACCACCGCCAGGAAGTCCCCGCGCTCGGGAAGATTGCCCCCCATGTTGCGAAAAGGGACATTCTGCTTGTACTTTTTACCCGCGAACCCCAGCATCTCCAGACATACCATCAGTTCAATCGGATCGTTCCTCTCCCGGGCTTTTTTAGCGTTGACCATGCTTCCCATATGCTCCCCCTGAAAAAACGGCGGCTCCTCCAGGGTAAAAGCCACGAACCTGATTGTTCGGCGACAGCGCAGGGGCGCCATGAGCCGGTAAATCTCCAGCAGCGCCGCGATGCCCGAGGCGTTATCATCGGCCCCCGGGGTGTCCTCAATCGTATCATAATGTGCCCCGATGACGATAATGCGTTCCGGCCGCTCATACCCGGGGATTTCCGCGATAATATTGGCGACCCTGGAATCATTAACATAGTACTCTTCCTCCAGCACGGGATACACGTGCTGTGAAAAGCGGTTGATGATGAAACGCTCGCTTTCTCCCAGGTTCCGGTATTTTCGGAGAGTGCGTTCCCCCAGTGTAACGGCGAGGTGTCCGATTATTTTTCGGGCATTATCCTGGATTTCTCTTTTCTGCTTCGCTTCTTTAGAAAAAACCGAATTCAACATATCATATCGCGCTCGATTGTGATATTATTCTTCAACACCGGAATGAAATTATCTCCATATAAAGGTTCATGTTTCCGCACAGGTGAATTTTATCAAGATTATTTCTTTATTCAGAAAGTGTCAGACCGTACGATTTCGCCGATATATTAATAAGATTTTTTATACACAGTTCTAATTGAAACGATGTACTTATTATAACAATATAAAATTATATACATAAAATATCGGGAATATTTTATTATCATT
>OMKS01004676.1_pt1 | contig 10206 bp, 7 predicted proteins | sample 1674721 | NCBI WGS metagenome assembly OMKS01 (sample SAMN06264996, study PRJEB25208) | sediment metagenome | isolation source: hot spring sediment | place: USA: California | collected 2014-09-02 | reverse complement strand
ACTCCTATGCGCTCGGTTTCCGACTCACGCGCGACGAACGGTTGTGGCACACAGCGCGGCATATCGGACGCGGCCACGGTCTTGGCGATTTGGGCGCGGCGCCCGGCGTGGAGGCAGCGGTTGATCTTGACACCGACGCTTCTGATCCGCAATTGCTGTTCGGCTTGCTGGAACTGCTGCGCGCGGCGCCCCACCCTGACTACCGTCGGCTGGCGCTCCGTCTGGGCGACAACATTTTGGCGACCCGTTTTTTTGACGGTTTCTTCCTGCCGTCGTCCGCGCATGTCAACGCGACCTTTGACGCTTTGGAGCCGCTTGCCCTGCTGACGTTGGAAGCGCACTTGCGCGGCACACCCGAAGCCGCGCCCGTTTGGCCCGCCGGACGCGGCTACATTCACGGCCCCCATGACGGCATGGGACGCACTACGGACAGTTCCGCCATCTGGTCCAAAACCCGCAGGTAACATTACAAGGAGAGATTCGCATGGGTATCGTCAATCCGAAAAATCCGGCGTGGATTTTATGCACGCCCCTTTTTTCGTTACTTCCTTCCATGCAAAGCAATCATCCCGCCCGGGGCGTTGTTCCGGGATCGCGCTTTGTTCTTGGTATTACGTTCGCACTGTTTGCGTTGGCTCCGCTTTGCGTTGCATTTGCGGGCGCCGCGAATTTGCAGGGAGAAGACGCGCGGGATCGGGCCTTCGCCGTACGCGCGCTGGGCGAAGCAGGGGGCGCGGACGCCGTTGCGTCGCTGGCTGTCGCGTTAGGGGACGCCAACGTGTTTGTCCGCGCAACGGCCATGCAGGCGTTGCATGACTTGGGCTGCGGCCCATTGCGGCAGGCCGTCATCATGGCGCTTGAAGGCGCCCTTACGGGGGACAATCCGCTTGCCCGCGCGGGCGCGGCGGAAACCTTGGGCATGTTGAAGGCGGAAAATGTCGCGGAAGCGCTGACGCGCCTGCTTGAAGACCAACATGCTCGGGCGCAACATGCAGCGGCCTGCGCGCTTGCGCGTGTTAACGCGAAAGACGCCGCGCCGGAATTGATCGCATTGGCCCGCGCCGCCGGCGCCGGGCCCTTTGCGCGTATGGGCGCGGTATGGGCGTTGGGCGAACTGAAGATCGAACAGGCGGTTGCGCCGTTGCTTGAAGTCATTGAGGAGGGCCGCCGCGGCGAATGGAATTACACCTCCGTGGCGGTATACGCCGTGGAGGCGCTGGGCAAAATAAACGCCCCGGCAAGTCTTCCCCGTCTTGTGTCAGCGATGAGCATTAAAGACCGCCACCTGCGCGCGCAATTGGCCGTCACATTGTCAACAATGACGGGTCATGACTTTGGTCAGGATCAAGAGAAGTGGAAAACGTTTCTATCATCAGGCTCCTGAAGGCCGGAGATAATGTCCGAACAATGAATAAGGATCGGGTTATGCAATTGAAACTGGATACCGCGCCCTGGCAGAGCGCAACCAAAGCAGTGGACGGTGACGGTCGTCATCAAGCGGTGGGGTATTGGCATGAAACGGTTCAGGTGGCGCCGGGCGCGCCGCTTTCCGACAAGATACAATGCGACGTGGCCATAGTGGGCGGCGGTTTTACCGGACTCTCGACAGCCTATCATTTGAAACGCCAGAAGCCCGACCTTGACGTGGCGCTCATCGAGGCGGGCGTTGTCGGCCACGGCGCCAGCGGGCGCAACGGGGGCTTTGTCATGCCGTTGCTCGGCTGGGATTTGCTTTATGCCGTGGACAAGCTCGGCGACAAGACGGCGCGCGCCGCCTATCGCGTGATGTACGACGCTGTGGCGCATGTAAAGCGGATGGCGTTGGAGCATAATCTGGACTGCGACCTTGAGGCGACCGGCTACTTGTTGTTGAACACCTGCGGGGCGCGGGAAAAACGCGCGCGACGCGAATACGGAGCCGCGCACAGGCTTGGTTTTGACCATCAATGGCTGGAACGCGACGCTCTCGCCGCCTACATCCGGTCGGACCGGTTCAGCAGCGGCGTATTCGATCCGCACCCCTGCGTGATCAACCCCGCCAAATTGTCCCGCGCCATGAAACAATTGGTGGAATCGCTCGGCGTGAAGGTGTATGAACAAACGCCGTTGCGCGCGCTGAAGGACGAAAAGCCGGCGCTGCTGCATGCCGGTGAGGGCGAGATTCGCGCGCATCAGGTGATGCTGGCCGTGAACGGCTACGGCGAAGCGCTCGGCTTCATGAAGTCGCGCGTCATGCCCGTTCATACTTTCATTGTGCTTACGGAACCGCTCACCGTGAAACAGCTGGATTCGGTCGGCTGGAGCGAAAAGCGCGCGAGCCTTGAATCGGCGCGCAACTTCATACACTATTTCCGTCTTACGGCGGACAATCGTATTCTGTTCGGCGGCGAAGACGCCAAGTTGTATTTTCAAGGCCGTTATTTCGACCGGGACGAGAGTGTTTTTGAGGCGCTGAAAAGCCGGTTCCGCGAGTATTTCCCGCTGTTGAAAGATGTTGCGTTTACCCATGAATGGGGCGGCGTGCTCGGCGTGTCTTTGGATATGTTTCCGTCATTCGGCGCGACCGGCAAATACGGCAACCTATTCTACGCGGGCGGTTATTCGGGACACGGCGTCGCCCTGAGCAACTACGCCGGCGCGCTACTTGCGCCGATGATGCTGCGCGCCGCCGGAGAAACCCACATTCCGGAATTTCCCGACGCGCCTTTCTTTGTGGGACATCGCCCCGCCTGGCTGGGCTTCGAGCCGCTCCGCTATATGGGCGTACAGGCTTATCGCGGTCTGTTGCATATACAGGATATTATTGAAGGCGCATAATCCGGCTCAATAAAAACGCCGCTTCCGGGCAGGTTATATCTTTGGCAGGGAGGCAGCGGCGATGGATTGCCCGACGCGGCGGCTTTTCTCGTCAGGCAATTGAATGCGCATTTTTTCCGCGAGTTCCGGAAATTCATTGCGCAGTATTCTGTTTGCGCCGTCGAGGATAATATCGCCTCCGCTGCCGGACGTGCACCGCCCCAGTATGAGCGCATGTTTGATTTCGTAGAAATCGGCATAGTGCGCCAACGTGTAGCCCATGTACACGCCCATGGTTTCCCATATCAGGCGCGCGCCCTTGTCGCCGGATTCAAGTTTGTGCTGCACGCATTTCAATTTTTCAGCCGGCAGAATGTCGTCGGGCAACTCGATGCCCGCTTTTGACGCAAGTCGGAATACGCATTGTTGCGAGAAATAGGACGCTCCGACGCCGTAATCGCCGGACCATTCTTCCACGGTGGCTCTGGGATTATAGTCCACGGGACAGAAAGCGAGTTCGTTGAGCCACCCGGTGATGTTTCCCTCCATATTAACATACCCGCCCGCCTCGCTGGAGCCCAAGGCAATCCCGAGCACCCCATTATCTTCGAGGGACATGGAGCCCGCCAAGGCGGTCACTTCGCCGTCATTTACAATGACCAGCGGCACACCCATTTCTTTTCCGATCCGGATGAAGAGATCATGTACTTCGTCGAACCGTTCCTTCGGCACGCCACGGAACAAGGACGCGACCATGGCGCGATTGTTGACATATACGCCTGCGGCGCTTCCGCCGACGGCGTCGAGCCGCGGCATTTTTGCGGCGGCTGTTCTGATGGCCGTCATCACCTCGTTATAATGGTAGGCGGGGTCGCTATTCCCGGCCGGTTCCCATACGACCTCCTCGCTGTAGACGGCTTCGCCGTCCATGACCGCGCTCACTTTCCGGTCTGACGCGCCCAAGTCGAACCCGACGCGGCAACCATCGAGATGCCTTCCCAAGGGCATGGACGCTTCATTTTCCGGGGGCACGTCTTCCGGCGCGCATGACACCACTGAAAAAGGCCTTTCGTAAACAGCCTCGCCCATGAAATGATAATCAAAATTGCGCAAACCGCCATCCTGATAGCACTGTTGCAAATACGCGCCCACGGCGGGGGGGCCGCCGACATAAATCCGGTATCCCCCGCACTGCCAGAGCAAAAACTTGATCAGACGCTCCGCATAAACTTTATTCGCCTCCGCATTGTCATGGCTCTCATCAAATACACATGTTTCAAAGCGCGATATGGAGCCGTCGGCACGCTCCAATGCCAAAACAAGGGGCGCGCTTTTTCCTGATTCCTTGACGGATTGGATAAACTTTCGGTTCGCCAGGACAGGGGGACGAAAATCCGGGTCCAGCGGCGGGACGGTGGGCGGAGGCACAAGCATCCGGAATTCAGTCATAAGAGTTGCTCCTTTAATTTGTCGCCATGCCCGTATTTCTTGAAATGCGGCGGCGTCAGTGGCGGGCGTCGCCCACAACCCTAACGTAGACGCGGCATAACACGGCGATTTATGATAACGGAAACATGCAACACGCCTCAAAAAAGGCCACTACTCCGCGTTCACGGTCGTATTCCATACTCGTCCCAAAAACGCCATTTTCTTTTATGCTCTTTGCTGATGCGCGCCTTGTAATCGGCATGACAAACGCACCCGCGCCAGTCCGTTATCAAATCCGCCATCGCATCCAGTTTTTTGAGATATGTTGCGCCGTTGCGGTATGCCTTGGCTTGACCTCGCTCCAGTATCGAATCAAGCAGCGCGCGATAAACAACCGTTGCGGCAAGGCGCTCCTTTGCCGCCTCCATAAACTTGGCGACGGGCGCCAGGGAGTAATAATTTTTCCCGTTGATTTGCTGCCGCCACTGCACCAGATACGCCGCAGCCGCCGCGGTTTTTTTCATCGCAATGAGAAACGACGTATTCTCCGCGCAAAACGTATCCTCCGCGAGGATTTTTTCGACCTGTTCCTCGAGCAACTTTTCGCGGCGCTCTTCGCCAACCACTGAAATCACCTGTTCAAAACGCTCGCTGCTCATGTTCCGGTGGAATAATCGCCACGCGGCCGCCTCGGCCTCTTTCATGTCGCCTTTGTTTCCATATATGTCCAGGAGCATATTATCTTTTTCGTCTTCCAGCCAAGGCTTCTCGTCATTCATGCGGCTAATCCACCGTAGCGCCGCGTCCTCATTTCCGCTTGCATGATAGGCTTTGGCAATAGCCAGACAGGACTCCGGCGTTGTCTCAGGGAACGCCGCAAGACGGGCCTGCTCAAACAGCGCCGGCTCATTCAAAAGTTCCGCCAGTATTTCAATACCATTCAAGGCATGATGCCGGTTATACTCATTCTCGGCGCAGTGGTCGGCAAAATTCTGAAACAGCGAGACCATTCTTCTCAGTTGCGTCTCGGGCAAATATGCATTGGCGTTTTTCAGCAGCCGCGCGCGCACGCCGTAGTTGCTGTCCAAGAAAAGCGTGGCAATTCTGTCCGCAACCCATTGCGCATCGTCACAGGCGACGGCAAAATGCGCAAACACCCCGGCAGCGGCCATGTAATACAGGTCGGACACCGTTCCATCGGAATCATCGCATTTTTCAAGAATATATTCGTCCGTTTCGAAAAAGGACGCCATAAGATCAATCCCCGCCCTTGGGTCTTCAACGTTCATCCGGATGTCATCGAGAATCAACGATAACCGGCGCGCCAAATGGGCTGCCTCCCCATACCCGTAGAAATGTTCATCGCGAACAAGTTGTTCGATGTTTTCCCGTATACGGCGGACGCTTTCTTCCGGTGGACTCGCGAGCATTTGAACATAGTCCCGCACATCCTTATCCCGAGCCGCAAGCGTACACAAGGCGTCGGCAAGGCGTGATACGCCAAGCGCGCGCAAGCGCGAATTCAGGCTGGTGATATTGTCCGACATTATTGCCGGCTCCTTTTGACGCAAAGGTTAAAAAACGCATCTGTCCAGCAGACAGCACATCCTAACGCGGGCTTTGCCCACAACCCAGATTTGACTATTCTCCTTGTATGTTGTTCTTGATCATAGAAGACGACCGATAAGGCACCAATAACAGTGAACACCCGTCATTCCCTTATGACGGCCTGACCTGATAGCAGGCCTCCAACGATTACATGTCAACGGGTTTTATGCGCACATTTCGGAACCATGTCTTGCCGTGGTCGCCCTGCAGCATGATGGGGCCCGGCTCGTTTACGCCGCGCCGTAATGCGCCGCCGGTAACACCGCTGATGGTAACATTGTCTTGAACAAGTTTGTCGTTCAGTTTGACCGTCAGTTTGTCGCCCACATAACGGATGTCGAATTTGTGCCATTCGCCGGGGGGCAGACTGGCGTTTACCAGCGGCGCGTATTGGTCGTAAACAGCCCCTGCGTCGCCCTTGTCCATCTTCTCCCTTCCGTAACTGTCAAGTATCTGCACCTCGACGCGTCCGCGCAGGTACACGCCGCTGTTGCCTCCGGGCATTGTTTTATATTCGATCTGCAATTCAAAATCCTTGAAATTGGCGACCGTTGCGAGGTCGCGCCCATTGTCGGCGTCGTTTGTCATGGCGCCGTCTTCAACCGTCCAGAAATGCGGTTCGTTGGGCCGCCGGGCATTGCGCCAGCCTTCCATTGTCTCGCCGTCGAACAGCGTTATCCATCCTTCCGCGTCCGGTTTCGGCAATTTTTCCAGCGGGGTCAGATCGAAATTGCGCTGTGCGCAGCTGGGCAACATTATAAAGCAAACCAGAAGCGACACAGCGCCCGTGATGGCATACCATTTGGTCGTCGTCATTTTCTTTTCTCCTATGTTTCTGATTGATTGGCGCCTCCAATGGCGCAACCGTAACCCCGCAAGCATAATCAGCGGCCGGGAAAGATGCAACTTTTTGTCGAAACGACATTCTTTCAATGTTGCGTTGCAGCGTCCACACTGGTATCCTGTTATCAATCAGGCATGAGTAAGCAAAGACCTCTGAAAGGACGCAGCCAATGAAATTCCACTCTTTTTATCGAACGATATTGGTAACGTTTTTTGTTTGCCTCGGTGTCGGTTTTCATGCGCATGGCGACAATCTCCTGCGGGCGGGCATCGGTGTTAGAAGCATTGTGCCCGAACAGCCCGGTTTCCACATGAGCGGTTATTTCAGTGAACGGGTGAACACCGGGGTGCATGATCCGTTGCAGGCCAAGGCCATTGTGCTTGAGCAGGACGACACCCGTGTGGCGCTGGTTTTTTGCGATTTGATCGGCGTCATTCGCGAAGTGACCGACGCCGCGCGCGCGCGAATCGCCGCCGAGTGCTCCATACCCGTGTCCCACAGCGTCATTGCCGCGACGCATACGCACACCGGTCCGTTGTATTATGGGGTATGGCAACGGTATTACGAACAAAAACACGGGCAAACGGAAGACGCCGACCTATCGAAGTACAAAGCCTATTTGTCAGAGCAGATTGGCGGAGCCGTCTCCGACGCGGCGGCGGCATTGTCGCCCGTGAATTTGCGTCACGGGTTTGCAATCGAAGACTCCCTCTCTTTTAACCGCCGTTTCTTTATGCGCGACGGCACGGTGCGCTTCAATCCGGGGCGTATGAATCCCAAGGCAATCCGCCCCGCGGGTCCGATTGATCCGCAGGTGGGCTTGATCGCTTTTTCGCGTTCCGGCGCGGACAGACCGCACGCCTTGCTCACCACGTTCTCGCTGCATCTGGACACGGTGGGCGGCCTTGAATTTTCCGCCGACTATCCCTATCACCTCGAGCAACGGCTTCGCGAGGAATTAGGCGACTCTTTTGCGTCCGTGTTCGGAACGGGCCCCTGCGGCGACGTGAATCATATAGACACATCGCAAAACCTGTCGCAGAAAGGACACGAAGAAGCGGGGCGCATTGGCCGGACGCTTGCTGACACAATTCTTGCGCATCTGTCGGCGCTGCGCCAGTGTGAAACACCGCATCTGGCCATGTTGCGCGCTGTTACGGCCATGCCGCTGCAATCCTACACGCCCGAGGAGCTGGCGTGGGCCGAGGCGGAAATCGGAACGCTGGAAGACCGTGACGTGCCCTTCCTGGAACGGGTCAAAATACGCCGCATCATTGACCTTGCCATGCGCGGAAGCGACACCGTACCGGTGGAAGTGCAGGCATTGCGTCTGTGCGATGACGCGGCGATCGTGTTTCTTCCGGGGGAAATCTTCATTGAACTCGGCCTGTCCATCAAAGCCTCTTCGCCCTTTGCCGATACGCTGGTGGTCGAGTTGTCCAACGACAATCCCGCTTATGTTCCCACTGCGAAAGCCTTTGCGGAAGGCAGTTACGAAGTGGAGAATTCGCGCGTTGCGCCCGGCGCGGGCGAACAGATTGCCGAAATGGCGCGCCGCCTGTTATATCAACTGAAATTTGCCGCGGAATGAGGGAACACGGGAACGCTTGACCGGCATGGAGGGTTTCGGTTGCCCTTGCTCGGTTAAAGCGCTCCGGCAGTTAGGCCCGTCGCCATCCCGGCAAAACGCAACGTATCGAGGGTATCATTAACGAACGCCATGAGCCGCCGTATTTGGTCAACGTCATTCTGCAGCAACGCCTCGCGCAGCTGCGTGAGAAAAACGGACTCTTCCATAACGCTTCGCGCAATACGCGCAAGCAGACCATGTCGTTCAGTAACACCCGCCAGACAGCCCAATTGCTCCGCGGCAGAGCGTAGAGAATGGCGCGCGTCTTCGGCGCGCCCGCTCCGCCACCCCGCCATTCGATAGGGCGACTTGTTCGCGTTTGCAGCGGCACAGGACGCCCACTGCTGAAATGCGCGATGGTTCACAATAAACCCATATTCCGAGGGTCGCATAAACCAAAGCGAATCCGGCGTCAATTCCGGCGGGGTAATGCAAACGCCGTGGGGTCTGCACGCCTCAAGAAACAGTTCCGTTTCCGCGCGGGTGTGATAGTCATCTTTGGGGCATGGATACTGCAAATGCACAACGGTAAACAATCCCGCTGCGCGGCAATGCCGCATGGTGGCGCGAATGGCGCTGATGCTCATATCGCATCCATAAAAGTCCTCGAGCAGGCGTTGGCTCCCCGACGGCGCGCGAAATCCGACGGCGCGGCAACCGGACGCGAAAAGTCGGTCTGCGAGGTCGGCGCCAAAAGGCGTGGTCAACCCGCCCAAGCTGTATATGGTCATAAAATTATTCGCGAGCAGCGTATCCGCAAACCGTTCGAATACCGCGCCGTCAACATGAGGCGCGTCTATGTGGAACGCTCCGGCGGCGCAACGTTCTTTCAACACCCGCATTTCGTCAAGAACAGACGCCACGGATTTTTGAAGGGGGCGTATGGTTCCCGTCTTGTAATCACATCGGGAGAAGCCGCCATTTGAAAATGCCACGGGATACAAGGCGAATTGTCCACTTCGGTTCGGCATACGAAAGAAATCAGACCACATGTCCAACGCCCCCGGCAACCCATCGCGCTTCGGATGGATGTTTCTGGGCGGGGAAACGACACCGGTTCGATTCCGAAAAAGCAGTCCCGGTATGCGCCCCCAGGATTCTGGAATCTCAATATTTTCACACAAGGCGGCCAACGCCGTTGCCGCGTCTTCCGTAATACCCGTGTCCACCATCGGCAAGTGATTCATGGCGCAACATCCAAACCGGGCAATATAAGGTCCCAAAATGGTCTGATGAATATTCGGCGCGTGACGGCGCACATAATTACCCATCGCTTTCACCGAGTTGAATTGGTCGCGTGTCTGCACATACCAACCAATTATGGCGGGTGAGCCGTCCAACAAATTGCGTCCGTATTGCTCCGCACGGCACGAGCCGCCTCCTGTGCCCGCCCGCGCCGCGCTCCCATACTCTGCGGCAAGACATCCATCGCCGTGTCCCCAAAAATACGGCCAGTTCGTCATGGTTTTGGCGGGGGCGGCATCCGTTTCCGATTTACGCTCGAAAGAATCCAAAACGCCAAAATCCACGACATCGGCGGCGACACCCTCGCGCCGAAGCATCCCGGCAAGCATCACCGGCGCGGTTTTCGGACAAAGTGATTCGAGATTCGCCCGCTCCCCCGGCACGAAAACCAATCGTATGCGCATACCTGTTCGTCCTCCCCGCCGGCCTGCGCCGCCGACATTGTATCTCGTTTTTATAACCATCTCATACACAATATGTAGACATTTCCAAAACCGCAACTACTACATATTGTCCTTATGGTAACACAGCCGAGAAGCATTTGCAACATTTTTTTTGGCGGCGCATCCATCCATGAGTTTTTTTACTTGAGTCATCACTGATAAACCCAGTATCAAATGTCTTACGATCTTTGAGTTTACAGCTTGTTTTTAAC
>OMKS01004675.1_pt1 | contig 10208 bp, 4 predicted proteins | sample 1674721 | NCBI WGS metagenome assembly OMKS01 (sample SAMN06264996, study PRJEB25208) | sediment metagenome | isolation source: hot spring sediment | place: USA: California | collected 2014-09-02 | reverse complement strand
CACCGATATCTACACTATCCTCTTCGTCGGCAGCGTCAGATGTGTATAAGAGACAGGTGTCCCACTTGCAAGTCATTGCACCACTATCGCACTTGACTGGACTCAGACATTTCACGCCATTGCGGCGATAAGCGGAGTGAAGAAAAATAACTCAGGATAAAACTCCATAGCTTCTTCAAATCCACCCAAAACCGTCACTGCAAAAAATCATCCCATAAGAGCGATAAAAAGCCAAGGAAGACGTGCGCGAATCATTTCCCTCATACCATCATCTGCCTCAATGTCTTGAGAAAGCCCAGAGGCGAGATTATAATTCTCCTCTGCGGTATCACGGACATAGTCTATCACATCATCGATCGTGATGCGCCCAAGAAGCACCCCATCATGATCTATGACTGGGACTGCTTCCATGTCATATTTCTCCATGAGAAGTGCGACATCACGAGCATGATCTGTATCATGCACGCTATCGACACGTTTGCGCTTAATATCAGCAACACTTTTCCCCGCTGGTGCGGATATCAAGTCTTTGAGTGAAACGCGCCCGGTCAGCTTTCAGTGAGCATCAACCAGATATACTGAGTGTACTCGGTCAACCTCTTGCGCTTGTCTTCGGACTTCTCTCAGACACTCTTCTATAGACCAATCTTCATGTACTTCTACATACTCTTTTGCCATAAGTGAACCTGCGGTATCTTCCTCGTATGCTGAAAGCTCTTCGATATCTTCTACATGTTCTTTGTCGTGTATATGAGAAAATATCTCATCTTTTTTTACTTCATCAACTTCGGCAAGGATATCTGCTGCATCGTCAGTATCCATCTCTTCGATAGCGTGAGCAATATCTTCAGGAGGCATCAGAGAAACAACTTCTTTTTGGATGTCGCTATCAAATTGAGAAAGTATATTTGCCGATTTTTCGTAGCTGACATTTTTAAGAATCGTGATAATCTCTTGAGTTGTAAAATCTCAAGCTATCTCAGCAATATCTGCAGAGTGAATAGGCTTGAGATGCTCTCTGAGTGATGACTCATCAGAGGATTCGAGATATTTTTTAAGCAGCCCTCTCTTAAGTTGAATATTATTTTCTCTAATCATTATAGGTACCTTAAGACATATATGAATAATAGTATAGGAAAAAAATATTTTTAAAAAGTTTAAATATAATTTATTTTAAGCTTTATAAAATAAATATAAAAAATTTTTAAAAATAAAAATAATAAAAGTTTTACAATAAGGAAAAAAATATTTTTATAAAGTTTAAATATATTTCATATTAGCTTTATAAAAATAATTATAACAAGTTTGTAAAGATAAAATCATGAGAGTTTTACGATTAAAATAAAAAATATACACAAAATATGATACCCTTATAGGTGAGTAAATTCATTAGTAGTAACAATGGTATGAATATTATTCAAAAAATCATAAGTTTCTCCCTTCTTTCAATTCTTCTTATATCTGAAGTAGTATCTTTTTCTGTATATCAACTTGATCCTGGTGAACTTGGGTATACGAGTATTCCAAATAGCACTGTCCGCACGAGCTTAGAGCTTCCTGATGGAAAAATACTTATTTGAGGACATTTCACAAGTGTTGCGTGAATAACACAGAGATATATTGCACGACTGAACGCTGATAAAACACTCGATACAAGCTTTAGTCCTGATCCAAGCAATCGTGTCTATACAATAGCGGTACAAAGTGATGGAAAGATACTTATATGAGGAACATTTACTCAGGTAAACGGAATAACAAGAAATCGTATTGCTCGGCTCAATAGTGATGGGACGCTCGATATGAGTTTTGATCCTGATGCTGACAACGTTGTATGGAATATAGAGGTACTTGCTGATGATAGTATACTCGTATGAGGTCAGTTTAGAAATATCTGAGGAGATGCGAGAAATAGGATCGCAAAACTCAATAGTGATGGGACGCTCGATATGAATTTTGACCCAGATGCCTCTAGTAGCATCTATACTATGAAAAAGCAAAGTGATGGAAAGATACTTGTATGAGGAGCATTTACCAGTATCGCAGGAACGGCTCGTAATCGTATTGCTCGGCTCAATAGTGATGGGACGCTCGATATGAGTTTTGACCCGGATGTTGATAACCGTGTTTGGAAAATTCGTCAAGTTTCAAGCAATAAAATACTTATTACTTGAGCCTTTGCCGCTGTCTGAGGCGTAACACGTAATCGTATCGCACGACTTAACGCAGACGGAACACTGGATACAAGTTTCGGCGATAGTGAAGCTGATAGAATTATCTATGATGCAATAGAGATGCCGGATGGAAAAATATATGTCTGAGGGACTTTTCGTAACATCGGTTGACAGGAACAAGGCCATATCGCTCGGCTCAACAGTGATGGGACGCTCGATATCAATTTTAACGCACTTGCCAATAGTACCATCTATCATTTTAATCATCTTAGCAATGCAGTACTTATCATAGCAGGACAACACACAAGAATATTCTGAACTTCTCAATGACGACTCACCTTTCACTCACAGGAAGCAATTAACACAGTTTTTAATGGAGCTTTTCAGAACGGCCAAGTTCGCGTGATACAGAGAGATAACAATGATGCAGTACTTATTTGAGGAAGCTTTACACTTGCTGGAGGACAAACTCAAGAAAGGCTTGTGCGGCATAAGCCAGACGGAAGCTTTGATACGAGCTTTAATCCCATATTTGATAATTCTGTATACAGTATTTTGGTACAAAAAGATGGAAAAATACTTGTCTGAGGAGCATTTACAAGCGTCAATGGCGTGACTCGAAATCGTATTGCTCGACTCAATAATGACGGGAGCCTCGATATGAGTTTTGCCACTGATGTCAGCAATACTGTATGGGATATGCAACTTCTAACAGACGGTAAGATATACATCGCATGATCTTTTGCAAGTGTATGATGAGTAAGTATGGGGCGACTCGCGAGACTCAACAGTGATGGAAGTCGTGACACAACATTTTGAAATCCAAATATTAATAATACCGTCTATTCTCTTGAAAGGGATAGCAGGGGGAAGATACTTGTCTGAGGAGCATTCACAAGAGTTAATGGAGTGACTCGAAATCGTATTGCCCGAGTCAATAATGACGGGAGTCTCGATATGAGTTTTAATCCAAATGCTTCAAGCACAATTAGAAAAATTAAACTCCAACCAGATGGAAAAATACTTGTCTGAGGAGCATTTACCACTATGTGAGGAATCACAAGAAATCGTATTGCACGAGTCAATGATGACGGGAGCCTCGATATGAGTTTCGACCCTGATGCAGATAATATCGTTTATGATATATATTATCAATGAAATGATAGAATCATACTTTGAGGGAATTTTTCCACTATATGAGATGTAACTCGTAACAAAATAGCACGAGTAGATAATGCATGAACACTTGATACTGCTTTTGATCCTGATGTATGAAATGGCGCTGTGTATTGTTTTGAGCGAGATTGATTCTGAAATCTCCTATTTTGATGAACTTTTACGGCGGTGGGAGGAATATCTTCAAGCATGCTCAGATATGCTCATATTGGGCTTGAGTCACCTGATACAGAAGCTCCGACGATAGAAACACTAAGTTTCTGAAGTGGGTCGCTCTTACCTGGATGAAACCATACACTGAGGATAACATACTCCGATACGGATTCATGAGTGGATATAAGAAGTTCGATTTTTATACTTCAGAAGTGGGATAGTGCGAGTTCTTCTTGGGGATCAGATATCGCAAGCAGTATCGTCACTTGAGCTTCTATTAGCAACACTCTCGCCACATACGAACTCTCAGATATGCTCTACGGAAAATACCGTTACCGCTTTAGTATCTCAGATACTGCGTGAAATACTGTGAGCATCTTTGTGAGTTTCTATGTTGATCAGCCAGAGTTTATCATCTCTCACGCTGAACGAGATATTTGAATAGTTGAGGATTGAAGTCCAAGTTTTAGTGATGATATCAGCGTGACGGTACGGACTGTTTGAGCAGCTTTTAGCGTGAGCGCTAGTCAGTCATCACAACTTGAGATAGGTAGCGCTAGTCAGTTCCCTGACTGGAATGGATCGCAAGGTTTTTGATACGAACAAAGACCCTATACTGACTCTCTTTCTCAAATATGAAGCTCTGTAGTACTCGCCTCGCAGTGAAAAGACATCAATACTGTCTGAGAGTACCAAGAATATGTCTATACTCTCAGACTTTGAGTACTGAATCAACTTATTGATATAGCTTCCTGAGACTATAGCGCCCTCATAAACTTTCACATACATCTGGACTATGATACAGCTACTCCTTAAGGATCTAGCTTCTGAGGGTGAGGACCTTTTCCATGTGTGCAATAGATGATATATTTCTATTGTTCAAGTTCCACCATCATTATTAGATATTTTGAGATTTCACGCGTTTTTTTATGTCTCTTGCTCGATTAAAGACATTTCAAGCCGTGATTATAAAAATATCAGTAGAACGTATAAAAAATCTATTATTCCACCTTTATTAAAAAATTTCTCTAAGTTATACAGAAATTAGTAAAAAAATATATATCAAAATAATCAAGAAAAAAGGTAAAGACTTTAGGGTGCATTGCAAGAAAATATATATCAATTGTGGTATTTTATATATAATATAAAATAGCTATGATTGTGAAACAGTTCTATACTTACATCCTTATCCCCCTCTATCTCATACTACATCTTCAGATATGAGTGATATTTGCCGCAGTGTGAGACATAGGACACTGGAGAGATGATGCCTGAGGACAAGTCCCTGGGACAAGTTTTTGAGGATTTAACTTTGCCAATGAAATACGCAATGATGGGATATATACTAAGCCGAGTGCGAGTACCGTACAAGTAAGTGAGGCTGGAGATTATCTCATCATCGCTACTACTCAAGATCAAGACAGCTCTAACAATCGCTATAATCCACAACTTCGTATCAATCAAACAGCTGGATCTGGGGACCTATTTAGCTCATACTACAACTGATACTCTCGAAGTAATCAGGAAGATACAGCTTGGACACGAGCTATATGAATCGTTATCTGAGCATCTGCGAACTCACGGTTTGAGGTACAAAAAAGACGCGGCGATGATAGTATCACATGATGAAGTGTGGCAAATGCCTCAGACCTACAAGTAGTACGCCTTGACCAAACAAACTATGGATTGTATGCTCTATGAGGAACATGAAATGCCTATGGTGGAACTAGTCCTAATGCTGTTGATATCACCAGCATCATCAACGAATCAGATACTAACGTAATAGAGGTAAATACAACTACTAACACCATTAACCTCAAATGAAACAATAAAAAATATCTCATAGCATGGTCTGTGTCTTTTGAAGGAGCAGGAAATACAAGAACTCAACGTATCTGACATCTCGAGTATGACGGTGTAGATAATCTCGCTACAAGATCATACTGCTATATGAGAAATTCGAGTAACAAATACTGTGGCCTAGGTTCTATGGATATCATCGAGACTTCAGGTGCTGATATGACTTTAAAAGCTGAAGTGTTTCGGTGACCGTGAGTCTGAGCAGATCAGGGATGAGCTGATCAAGATGGATCTCTTGCTACAGATGGAAATGGACAAATGATAGTTCTTGAGATGCCTGAGAGTCTCGAGGTGTTTCGCTCAGAAGACTCTGTATGACTTCAAGATATAAGCACCGAGCAAACACTCAATATTGCGCGTGATGTAAACTTCACAAATCCATCAAGTTTTACAAAACTCTCGGACACACAAGTCAGCGTGACAAATCCAGCAAACATATTTACCTGGGCAAATATCTGGACTGCTAGGTCAAATGTTGACTCAACAGCCAGACAAACAAGCTTTGCTTCTATTGTGATAGATGGAGTAGAGCAGTCAACTGGAAGACACGGAAGCTATTCACGTTGAAATCAAGGAAACGCTGATACCTTTGCTATGGGATATAATCCAGCAGGTATATTTACTACTACTGGAGCTTGAGCAACTCTGAGCATCAACTCAAGCCCCCTTCCTGGATGAGCATGATGAGGTTGAGATAGAACTCAGCCTGGAACGCTTGGATTTTTTGCTCTCAATCTTGATACCCTTGCTCCACCTCCTCAAAGTCCTGGTTGAGTATGATCTAATCTCAAAGTATGGCTAAAATCTAATGAATGAACCAGCACTACAACAAATGGAGCAACGCTTGCAACATGGTCTGATCAATCACCAAATAGACTTGATGCAACCGCTGTCAACGCACCAATATATAGAAACAATATCAGTGATAATCTGAACTTCTATCCTACAGTAGAATTTAATGGGACAAACCATTACATGAACAACACAGGACTCGGAGCAAGTTCACGAAGTATGTTTGCAGTCGTTATTCCTGATGATACTATAGGTGCTTCTGTTGCTGGGCAAGTACCTTTTTGAGTAGAGTGTGAAGATGGGAGACTCAGTTCTGGGACTTGTGGGCTCCCCTTTTGAGGTATCGCTCTGTGAGAGTTTACAAGCGCACTTACAGATGAGGTCGTATCATACGCTGTAGGTTCTGCGGCTGCCTATAGATCGGCACAAACGGGAACTGCTAGCTATCCCGCTGGAAGTCCAATGATTATCCATACAAATGAGAATGCAGCCTGAAACGGTATCGATATCTATGAATCTTGAGTCAAGATAGATAATGCAGAAGCGAACAGTTATCAATTTCTCACAAATACGAACTATAGTCTTGGTCGAAGTATGGATGATACGTATCCATTTTACTTCGCAGGAAAAATAGTGGAAGCTATCAACTATGCTGGGAGAATCAGTGATACTGAGAGAAGAAAAGTTGAATCATATCTTGCATACAAATATGGAACAACAATATGAAATGGAACTCAAGATTATATCGCTTCGGATGGAATAACTCGTATGTGGTCAAGTAGTGTGGCTGGATCATTTACAAGTAATATATTTGGTATCGGGCGTGATGAAAATCAGGGACTCAGACAGCCTCAATCACGTGGTATAGGAGCGGATAATATACTTACGATACAAGCAGTAGGACAAGGAACAAATATATCACCAAACCTTACGAATATATCAGATATGGAATTTTTCTCAGTGAGTCATGATAGTGGAGGAAATACTTGGACCGCTCTTGATAGCCCTACAGACTTTCTGATACTTGATAGAAAATGGAAAGCGCAAGAAGTAGGTGATGTGGGAAATGTTCATTTTGATTTTGATGTAGGTAATGGGTTTTTTGATGTTCCTGATCTCGATACTGGGACAAACTACTATCTTGTCTATGATAGCAATGGGAATGGAAGCCTTAGTGATGAAAGCCCCATCGCGATGACAAATGTGAGCGGGAGTATCTGGAGAGCCAGCAATATCAATATGGATCACAATACCCTCTTTAGCCTCGCAAGCGAACTGGAAATCAATTCAACTGAACCGGTGCTGAATGTAAATTATACAGATAACAGTAATGGGGTTGATGTGCAGAGCGGTCAAGTTCTACGATACAACCTAGAAATAACCAACACTGGAATCAGTGCAACTGGAGTGAGTGCTTCCCTTCCAATAGATAGTGATTTAGATGCGCCCTATGGTATCACTTCAAGTAATTGTGGAAATTTTACTCATACATTTAGCAGTGGAGTCCTTACGTTTTCAAATATATCGATACAATCAGGAGACAGCTGTATCATAGAGTACTACGCGCAGGTTAATGCCTTGACTCCTTCCTGATCGAGCATCTCAGCTAGTGCAGATGTATCTGAAGCAAATGAAGGAGGAAATAATCCAGCAAACATCGACCTCCCTATCCTTGATGTAATATCTTGTGGAGTAAATGATGTAAGGCTCAGCTTTGTTACTGATAATTGGTGAGAAGATGTATTTTGGAGCTTAGTCCCAGATGAAAATGCCTGTGGGGTTGAAGAAATTGCAAATGGAGGAAATCCAAATCTCAATTGTAGTAGCGGAGGTTCTCAAAGTGCTGGAGTAGATGACCCGTATCCTGATAATACGACTATCGAGGAGTGACCATATACACTTATTGTATGAAAGCAATACAGGCTACACGTGATAGACGATTACGGTGATGGAAATACCGCCACCGCCCCTCATGTACTCGTGAGTCAAAATGACACTATAACGGATACATTTGATGTCGCAGACACAGGGTGATCTTTTAGTTTTACGGTACAACAGCCAACAGCATGTACAGATACAGTAGCTCCTGAGGTAACAGTAAATCAAGCTCCAGGCCAAGATGATCCTACAGTAGTTGATAGTGCCACCTTTCAGGTGATATTCAACGAAGCAATCAATGTATCGACTTTTACAAGCTCAGATATCACTCTCAGTGGAACAAGTGGAAGTATCACGTCAGGACCAACAGAAGTCAGTCCTTTTAATGGCACTACCTTTCAGTTTACAGTTACAGGTATGACACTATGAGATACTGTAACAGCAACTATTCCTGCATGAGGTATTGAGGATCTTGCTGGAAATCTTAATAAGGCATCCAGCTCTATAGATAATCAAGTAACTTATGATCAAAGCGATACTATAGCACCAACTATCAGTGGAACTAACTTTGCCAGTGGGGCACTTCTCCCTGGTGGAAGTCATACAATAGTGATAGATTATTTTGACGCAGATAGTGGTATAGATACTTGATCTACGACATTTGAGCTCTACAAGTGGAATGGAAGTACTTGGGGATCAAATATTGTAAGCTGAAATATAGGAACTCCAACTATCACCACAACGCAAGCAAACTATCCTACCCTTGATCTCGATTATGGAAAATATCTCTACGCATTTCAGATATCAGACAATGCCGGAAATAGCTCAAATACTGGATGAGTTCTCTATATAGACAAACCTCTCTTCCATGTGGGTACTGGAGAGATAGACATCGGGAATATCACCAGTTTTTCAGAAAACTTCTCCTCTACCGTAACTCTGAAAGTAGAAACCGTGGGTGCAAGTTTTGAAGTCCTTATGAATCGTAAAAATGACCTAGCATATAATTCTCAGAGTATAGAGAGTTTTGACGGATCAACTGGATACTGATATCGTCCTGCGCCATTAAGCGGAAATATACAGACCATCGCAACGGATCAAGTAGTTTCGTCACAAGCATCAAACATAAACTCAAATGGGGATAGAAATATCTATACGTATGAATTGCAGCTCTGAGCCATAGTAGAAGCACTTCAAGCTTCTGGAGACTATCAAGGAAACATAGATTTTTCTATACAATTTCAATATTAGCTTGCTCAAAAAAATTTAAAACACATATACATAAAAATATGTGTTTTTTTGACATTCAGTCAAAATATATGTTACAATAATTATGCTTTTGCTAGCAAACTCATTTATTTTTATAATCATTATGATTATGACAAAAACACAAATACAAAAAGTATTTGCAGTACTTGCTCTTGGAGCAGTTTCTGTAACAAATCTTGGAAGCGTTGGCGCAACGCAAATTGGTACAGGATCAGTTGTTGGTGATCCAACTTTTGATGCAGCGATTATATGGGATAATAACTTCCCTGGTCAAGCAACTGGTGCGGTAGAGGATATCCTCATCAAAGCACGAGTTCTTCCATCACTGAATATGCAAATCTCAGCAGAAGAGATAGACCTTGGGGTACTTCTTCCAGGAGTTGCTTCTTCTGGAGAACTTGATATCGAAATCGGAACAAATGCAGTAAATGGTGTTACCATTACCGCTCGTTCACAATCAGGAGGACTTACTAATGTCACTGATAATGCTATTCAAATCAATGACCTAACTACTGATGGTGTAGCCGAATCCTACACTTGGGCTTCAACTCCAAATGCCACTAATGATTCTTCTTACGCAGCATTTTCTGCAACAGGCCTCACTGAAATTGAGGTAAATAATATTACTGCTGAACATGTGGTATATGATACTAATAAACCAGAAGCAACGAATGGAGTAGATGATGTTACTTTTACCGTGACAGCAACAGCTGAAGCTGAAACTCCAGCAGGTGATTATGAAGATAGAATTACATTTACGGTTACTGGAAGTTTTTAGGTAACTCTTATACAATGCAAAAGCCAAATTCCTTGAATTTCTTCAAGGAATTTTTTGATTTTTAGTACTATTCTCTTACAATTTTAAAGATTTTACTCCTAATTCATACTATGCAACATATATACTTATTC
>OMKS01004674.1_pt1 | contig 10208 bp, 12 predicted proteins | sample 1674721 | NCBI WGS metagenome assembly OMKS01 (sample SAMN06264996, study PRJEB25208) | sediment metagenome | isolation source: hot spring sediment | place: USA: California | collected 2014-09-02 | reverse complement strand
CCCGTAGAGACGCCCGAATCGGGCGTCTCAAAACCATGCCATCATCCACCCGTAGAGACGCCCGAATCGGGCGTCTCTACAAAACCGGATAAATGAATGGAGAACATTTTGGGAAATAAAAATATAAAAATCCTGTTTCTCTGCACTGGAAATTCCTGCCGCAGCCAGATGGCGGAGGGATGGACACGGCATCTGAAAGGCGATCAAATCGATGTGTGGTCTGCCGGTGTGGAACCACACGGACTCAATCTGAACGCCGTCAAAGTAATGGCCGAGGCCGGGGTGGACATCTCCGGCCACCGTTCCACGCATGTCAGGGACGTGCTGGACATCCCATTCGACACTGTCATCACGGTGTGTGATCATGCCCGGGAAAGCTGCCCGCTCTTCCCCCGTCCCGTCCGGAAAATCCATCAAAGTTTCGATGACCCGCCGTTTCTGGCAAAATCCGCCGCTTCCGAAGAAGAGGTTCTGAACATCTACCGTCGGGTGCGGGACGAGATCCGGGCGTTCGTCGAGACGCTGCCGGAGAGCCTGGAAGAATAATACTTTAAAATCGGAGGACTTAAAAAAATATGTCTGAATTGAAAGAAAGAAAAATGACCCATGTGTTCGAGCGTTACCTGACGGTCTGGGTGGCGCTCTGCATCGTGGCGGGCATCCTTCTCGGAAAACTCGCCCCGAATCTGGCCGCGACCCTGGACGGGCTGGCCATTTATGCGGGCGACGCGCCGGTCGTCTCCATCCCCATTGCCGTTTGCCTGTTTTTCATGATGTACCCCATCATGGTGAAGATCGATTTCGCGGAAGTCGTCAAGGCGGGAAAGAGCGGAAAGCCCGTGGGACTGACCCTGTTCGTGAACTGGGCAATAAAGCCGTTCACGATGTACGCCATTGCAATCTTTTTCCTCGGAGTGCTTTTCCGCGGATTGATCGGCGCGGAGGCCGTGGATCTGGTCAAGATGCCCTTCGGTCTGGACCTCCCGGTCGGGGCGCAACACGGCGCGGGAATCATTGTCCTTCAAAACGGAATCAAAATGCTGGAAATCCCCCTCTGGCGCAGTTATCTGGCCGGATGTATTCTGTTGGGCATCGCGCCCTGCACGGCCATGGTCCTGGTATGGGGATATCTCGCGAGGGGCAACGATGGACTCACCCTCGTCATGGTGGCCATCAATTCCCTGACCCTGCTGGTGCTCTATGGTGTGTTGGGAGGTTTTCTCCTGGGAGTAGGCAAGCTTCCCGTCCCCTGGCAGGCGCTGCTTCTGTCCATTTCGATTTACGTGGCGCTGCCGCTGGCGGCCGGGTACCTGTCCCGCAGATGGATCATCCAAACCCGGGGCGTCGTCTGGTTTACTGAAAAATTTCTTCATCTTCTCACGCCCGTGACGATCATTGCGCTGCTTGTCACGTTGATCCTTCTTTTCAGCTTCAAAGGCGAAGTCATCCTGTCCAATCCCCTGACGATTCTGTGGATTGCCATTCCGCTCTTTATCCAGACCAATCTGATTTTCTGGCTGGGATATGGACTGGCCAGGCTCCTGAGACTGGAGTATCGGGATGCCGCCCCGGCCGCCATGATCGGCGCGTCCAACCATTTTGAGGTGGCGATTGCGACCTCCGTAATGCTTTTCGGCCTCTCTTCCGGCGCGGCGCTCGCCACGGTCGTCGGCGTCTTGATCGAGGTGCCGGTCATGCTGATGCTGGTTCGGATTTGCTTGAAGACCACCCACTGGTTTGCCCGGTAACAAGCCGCCCACAATATCAGGGAGGATCCATTCACTCACCAAAGAGGAGAAGGTGATCGATGATATCCGGGTGGTTGCACCCGAGATTTTTGTTGAAATCAACAGGGAAAATCAGAATAATCTCCGTGAAATTCAGAAGAATCTGTCATCCGGGAGTCCGGGCAGTCCGCAGCCTGGGAAAGAGGAGAAAAAGGGAGAGGCGCCGCGGCTGATCCTCCGCCGGATGACAAACATGGCGCTGGCTGAGATGACGCGCAGGGGCGCGGATGAGGCATCCGGCCGGATTCAGGAAGAGGTGAAGAAGCGCGGGCTGGAGAAACTAAAGGAATTGTTTTAAGTGTGGGACAGTGACGATGTGAGTAAACAGGTAAAAAATTAATTAGTTGCTTTAATTTATCATTTTTATTATAATAAAACACCCCAAAAAATCGGTTCACGGGGAATATTTCTTTATTAACCCGATCTATTCACAAATATGCGCTCCCCAGGAAAAGCTGGGGACAGGCGGGATAATTATAAAATATTCATACTTGATTAAAATTAATCCATTACAAACTTTCAATTAAAAAAATTGCCTGGAAAAGAGTGGAATGAATAGGTAAACAAAAGAATTGATATGGACACTATCCATGGCAAAAATTAAAATCCTGTTAATCGAAGACAACCGCCTTCTGCGTGAAGGTATTGCCGCCATGCTCGATGGTGAGGGTGATTTTGAAGTGATCGCACGATCCGAAGACGGCGATTCGATACGTCAGCTGAAGAGTCTGGATGCGTCTCCTGATGTGGTCCTTTTGGATCTGGGTCTGGAAAAAGCAAACAGCTTGATGCTGATGGAACTGCTTTATCAAGAATTGCCCGCAGTCAAGGTGATCGCGATGGATATCATTCCCGATTACGTTGACATTGTCGAGTTTGTGAAAGCCGGTGGATCCGGATTCATTCTAAAGAATGCCCCTCTGGAGGATTGGATAACAACGATCAAAAAAGTCGCAACAGGTAAAAAAGTACTGCCCCCGGTGTTGACAAATTCACTCTTTACACAGATTATAGAATGTGCTTTTAGGGACGGCAAAGGGATACCCGACGAATCAATCCGGTTTACGCATCGGGAACGTGAAATCGTCGACTTGATCGGCGAAGGTCTGAGCAACAAAGAAATCGCTGGACAACTCTGCATTGCCACTTTTACCGTCAAGAGCCATGTGCACAATATTCTGGAAAAACTGGCACTCAGCACCCGTCTGCAGATAGCGGCCTTTATCCATCAGGAGAAATCCGGATAATCAGGTTCATAACCTGAAAATCATTCATTCTGGATAACGGTTAACCTCACAATCTTCTCCTCCGCATCTGTTGCATTGCAAACCTGCCGTTCAAGTCCGTCAATTCTTCAAGTCGGATTTTTCTCATGGGATGAGTTCCATATAGTCCAAAAGGACTAGATCTTTTTTCATTCTCTTGGGCGATTGTTTTTCTTTGCCGCTTTTTCTATAATGCATCGGGGATTTGAGACGAAACGCCCAAAGAATTAGGACGCCCTGTTTAAAGATGACTATTTGGTGTAAAAAGCGAAATGGTGTAAAACTGAATGAATGACACGTAAGGAAAATAAAAACATATCTGAAGGTAAAATATCATGAAGAAAAATGAATCACAATCTCAAAGTAAAGTCCTTCCAAAATCTCTCACAAGTATTCAAGGATTGGATGAAATCACGGGCGGGGGATTACCGAAAGGGAGGCCGACGCTTGTATGCGGAGGACCGGGTTGCGGAAAGACCCTTTTCGCGATGGAGTTTCTCGTTCGCGGGGCAACGCTTTACAATGAACCCGGTGTATTTATTTCGTTCGAGGAAACCGAGAAAGAACTCACGGCAAACGTTGCATCGTTGGGATTCGATTTGGATGACCTCGTAAAACGAAAAAAGATATGGCTGGAACACATACATATTGATCGAGGTGAAATCGAACGAAGCGGTGAATATGATTTAAAAAATTTGTTTGTTCGCATACATCGGGCAATTGAAACTATCGGGGCAAAGCGAGTCGTGCTGGATACCATAGAATCACTCTTCTCCGCGCTGCCCAATCCTGCGATTATTCGCACAGAGCTGCGCCGGTTATTCGACTGGTTGAAAAAGAAAGGGGTCACGGCAATCATCACCGGCGAACGCGGCGATGGCACCTTAACGCGTCAAGGTTTGGAAGCGTACATTTCCGATTGCGTCATCCTGCTCGATCATCGTGTGAGTGATCAATCCTCCATACGACGATTGCGTATCGTCAAGTATCGCGGCTCGACACACGGAACAAACGAATATCCTTTCCTGATCGATGAAGACGGTTTTTCCGTTCTGCCCGTCACTTCGCTGGGATTGAACCACATTTCGTCGAAAGAAAGAATTTCTTCCGGCATTCCACGGCTCGATACAATGCTCTCCGGTAAAGGTTACTTTCGCGGCAGTACTGTGCTTGTTTCAGGCACCGCCGGTACCGGCAAGACGAGCCTTGCGGCGCAATTTGTCGAAGCGGCATGCAAGCGTGGCGAGCGCGTCCTTTATTTTGCATTCGAAGAATCGCCGAGTCAGTTTATGCGCAATATATCTTCAATAGGAATACAATTAGAACCGTGGGTAAAGAAAGGATTGCTCCTCTTCCATGCAACTCGTCCGACACTCTATGGATTGGAGCATCACCTAACGACGACGATCAAATTAATTAATCAAGTGGAACCGCAAATCGTTATTCTGGACCCGATTGATGCATTTGTAATAGGAGAAAACCAAACTGAAGTAAAAATAATGTTGCTTCGTCTTGTGGATTTTTTGAAGATGAGACACATTACCGCACTCTTTGCGAGTCTCACCAATGGAGGTGAAAACCAGGAACTGACTGATATCTCAATCTCTTCACTCATAGATACATGGCTGCTTTTGCGCGACATTGAAATCGGCGGTGAGCGTAACAGAGGATTGTATATTCTTAAGTCAAGAGGAATGGATCATTCCAATCAGATCCGTGAGTTTATTCTAACCGACCATGGAATTGAATTGCTTGATGTCTATGTGGGTCCGGAAGGCGTATTGACCGGCTCGGCGCGATTATCGCAAGAAGCGAAAGACGATGCAGAACAATTATTGCGTCAACAAGAAATTAAACGCAAACATTCTGGATTGGAACTTAAACGTGCGGCAACCGAAGCTCAAATAGTCGTATTACAATCTGAATTAAAAGCGGAAGAATCAGAAATACTTCAGATTATCGAGATGGAAAAAACAAAAACTGAACGGTTCATACAAAATCAAGAAAAAATGGCGGCGAGCAGAAAAGCAGATATAATCGTAAAAAAACCAATAGAACCGGTAAAAAAAGCATAATGAAATTTCTTGTGGAAGCCAAACAGGCGGTATTGAAAACCAGCCGGCGATAAACGTCATTGGCGATCTTTCTAATACAAAGCGTGTGTTGGTTGGTTTATAGCCCTCAAAGAACTGTGCGCGATAAGGAGCAAGTAATAATCCGGATAATCGGATTCACAACCTGACAAACATACATTCCAAAGAATGCACTCCCTCGCATTCTCTCAATCCGTATCCCCCGCATAACGGATTTACAGTTCAATTTCGAAAATTTTCAAGTCAGATTTTTTTCCGCGTGGAATGCGCCTGATCTATCCACAAACTTGATATACCGATCTTCCCCACTTCAAAACGGAGGTGAATGGTGGCCATCGCCTCTCGCCGCTCACTTTTTACCTCGTACCATTCTACTGTAACACGTTATTTTCACATTGTTTGGAAACGCACCCCCATTCGTGAAGAATTCAGGTTAGTTTTACATAGTCCAAAAGGAATAGTCTTTTCAGTTCCATAGAATTAGATCCTTTTTCATCCTTTTGGCCGATTGACTCTGTAGCTGAATTTGATTAACTATTATCAACGAAATTAGATGAAGAAAAGGATGGCGCCATAATAGATAGACCATCAGAATTCGAAATCTGAGGAATAAAGAGGCAAATATGCAGTTGAGCATCCATTATTATATCTTGTCATTGAGCAATCAAACGTGCAGGCTTTATGAGGGCTTTCGGGACAAACTCATTGACATTCAAAACAAAAATTTCCCGTTCGAATCTTCTATTGATGCCGGTAATCCGGACTCTCAAAATACCCAATTGAGAGAGTTTTTCCTTAAGACAGACCAGCACTTTGGCCATTACTACAAACAAGATCCGCTTCGATTGGTAGTGGCCGGCGAGAAGAAAAACCTGGCCGTTTTTGATGCCTTGTCGTTTCATCGGGATGTCATTGTCGGCACAGTTGAAGGGGACTACACCGCCACCTCTGCACACGATTTGGGCAAGATTGTATGGCCCGTCGTCAAGGTGGCTATAGCAGGCGCAAATAAAAACGCTTTGCGTGATCTGGAAAAGGCGGCCAGGGTGAAGAAAGTCGTTTCCGGAATTGACGCTGTGGGGCAGTCTGTTGAAACAGAAACAGGCTCCACTCTGTACGTCGAAGAAGATTATCATGTCAAGGGCAGCATTCACAATACGGATCAAACGCTGATACGCTCAAAGCATGTCAATCTATTGGAAGTGCTCGATGACGTGGTGGATTTCATCATCGAAAAGGTGCTGAAAACGGGCGGAACCGTGATTTTTCTGAATAACGGATCGTTGCAGAAACTTGAGAGAATCGCTTTGATTCTACGTGGTTGATCGCCGAATGGAAACAGGGGTATGAAAATGAATCCGTTCATACAAAAGTTGGCAATCGCAGGGAGTGTCTTTATTATCGTTTTCTCTGCCGGTTGGTCGCAGGAGTTTGACTATTCCGCATACACCCAAACGACTCTTCAGGATGTGATCACGGAAGAACAGAATCATTCACTCGTCTATGCGGAAGCCGGAAAATGTGCAGATTGTATTCAACTCGAGTGCACCGTTTTAAAATACCGGGTGTCATGCCGGTACTCCCATATTCGAAGACCCATTTCCGAGAAGAAGAAAATCAAAATCGTGACCACAAGGGATTTTCTTGAGATAACCCCTGATGGGGTCATCAACTTCATCACAAGCAAACAACTTCTCATCGATATCGCAAAGGCCGAACACCCCCCGGCAGACTACGATTTACTCATTGATTGCCGTGACACAAAATGGCAGATGTCAACAACCGATGTGTATGAACTTGCATCGGAGCTTTGCCGACATGGCGATACCTTTCATAGAAAAGTGGCTATCCTCGTTTCGTCGGGAGTCAACTTTAACTCCGCAACTTTTCTTGAAACGTGCTCGCATAACCGTGGTTTTTCCGTTGATGCATTCACGGATTTCGAAGCAACTATGCGCTGGTTTCTCTCAATGGAAGATCTGTTAAAAGATGATGTCCTGCCCAATGCCGATACAGGCGAAGGGAATAACCGTATTTGATCCGCGACGTTTGAGTAAACTGGGTATAATGAAAAATATAATCAAAAAAGTAAAGGAGAATTGCCATGTTATGGACTGTCGCTCTTGTTCTGATCATCCTGTGGCTGGTGGGGTTAGTTTCTTCCACCACTATGGGCGGTTTCATTCATATTCTGCTGATTATTGCCGTCGTGGTCGTCCTGATCAGAGTCATTCGCGGACGAAAGCCCCTGTGACAATTTTGAACCGACAATGTCGTGTTCATTCAGAAGGAAAGGAGATGTTTCAAAATGATGAATATCCGTGATCAGACAAAACACAGTCGGGTGAGAGCATCCCCGCCAACCGCGGTTTGGAATTTTCCAACCACGGAAAGAGAGATCGATTAACCAAAAAGAGGTTTATTCACCTCAAAGGAGTTTTACCATGAAACGTGTCATATCATTATTTATGCTGGTCGTATCGCTTTTGGCATACAACCAGGCCAACGCAGGATACAAATTCGAAAATCCCGGTGTGGGATTGGGTATTGCAGCAGGGGGCGCACAGGGAGATAATAGCGGGGCTGACAAATGGGTGCTTCAGTATCGCGGCTATTTTCAGTACAAACTCATTTCTCCTGTTTTTCTGGGTCAACTGAGTATGGGATACACCAAACTCAACGCCCCCGGCGTGTATAACGCAGAATTCATCACGGCCGACAACAGATTTCTTTTCATTCCATTTTCTTTGGAAAAATTGAATCCATTTGTATATGGCGGATTTGGCGTGACAAAAAACATCTCTATCAGCGGCTCGGATTTCTTGCCCATCATCCCGATGGGACTTGGTATCCAGACCCGACTCGGCAGCCAAATGTTATTGGAATTGAGTGCCGGTTATAATTTATCCTTATCGGATAAGTTAGACGGACGCGTACGCACGAGTTCCAACCGCAATAGTCTGACCAACAAGAAACATGATGGATACTGGGGTTTTCTTGTCGGACTGATGTTTACCGGCGGATCGAGCGAGGATGCCGACCCGGACAAGGACGGACTGACCAATAAGATGGAAAAAGAATTGGGCACCGATCCCAAGAATGCCGACACCGATGGCGACGGCTTAAGCGATGGCGAAGAAATGAATCGGTGGAATACCAATCCGCTCAGGGCGGACAGCGATAATGATGGTTTAAGCGATGGTGACGAAGTGCACAAATACAAAACCGATCCGACAAAAGCGGATACGGACGGGGACGGTTTAAGCGACGGCGATGAAATCCATAAATATAAGACCGATCCGCTGAAAATCGATACGGATGGCGGCGGCGTGGCCGACGGCGCCGAAGTGAAGGCCGGAACAAATCCGCTGGATCCGAAAGACGATATTACGAAGTCAAAAACGACGATCATTCTCAAGAAAGGGGAAAAAGTAATTCTTCAGGGAGTTAATTTTGAAACCAACAAATCCACCTTGACGCCAGACTCCAGGTATATATTGGAGGAAGCCTATAACGCTCTCGTTGCCAGTCCCGATGTGCAGGTGGAAATTTCCGGCCATACAGACAGTGTGGGCAGCGAAGAATACAATCAGGCGCTTTCGTTGCGCCGGGCACAGGCGGTGAAAAATTGGCTGGTGCAAAAAGGCATCGCAGCAAATCGCATGAAGACCGTCGGTAAAGGTGAAAACGAACCCGTGGCCAGCAATGACACGGCAGAGGGTCGAGCCAAGAATCGACGCATTGAATTCTATGCACAGCAATAGGCGGAACGAAAGAAAGCCGGAATGCCGGGAAAGCTGAATGAAAAATATCAAACAAACCATCATCGGGGTGATCACCTCCGCTCAAACAATTGTTTGGGCGGAGGTGTGGAGGAAGGTTTCGGTCAATGGATCAGGCCGTAGTCGTTGCCCTTCACTCTATACTCGTCCCAAACTGGTTTTCGGATTTTTATTAGGAGACCTCACCTCAATCCTCTCCTTGAAAAAAGGAGAGGAAGATAAATTGTGAATCCGAAAACCACACTGTGTTGAGTGTAACTTCATCCAAAGATTGTTGAAAAGAGGTTTAGTATGAAATCAAAAATTAATAGTGTCATCGCAGTGGCACTCTGTGTTTCGATCACACTCCTGATGGGGTGCGGCGCCAGTAATGCGCTGAAAGGCGGAGCGATCGGCGCGGGAGCCGGCGGTGCTGCCGGCGGCGTCATCGGACATCAACTTGGGAACACGGCCGTTGGCGCCATCATCGGGGCGGCAGTCGGCGGAACGACCGGGGCGCTCATCGGCCGTCATATGGACAGGCAGGCGGAAGAGATGAGACAAGACATGAAGGATGCAAGAGTCGAACGAGTCGACGAGGGAATCAAGATTACGTTCGACTCGGGAATTCTCTTCGAATTCGACTCATCCGAGTTACAGCCTGTGGCAAAGGCGAACATCGAGAGTTTGGCGAAAATTCTTAAGAAATATCCGGACACAAACATTCTCATTGAAGGCGATACCGACGACAGAGGCTCTGAGGAATACAACCAAAAGTTATCAGAACGTCGTGCCCAGGCTGTTGCCGATTATCAAAAGAGTCTGGGTGTCGCCGGCTCAAGGATTACCACGGTAGGACTCGGCGAGCTGAATCCGATCGCCTCAAACGATACGGAATATGGCCGTCAGCAAAACCGTCGCGTGGAAGTGGCCATTTTCGCGAATAATAAATTGAAGAAAGCCGCCGAGGAAGGCGTCATCAACTGACTCGAACTTAATTTGTTAAGCCGATTGTATAACATTTTTTAATCAAAAACAAGAAGGAGGTAAAAATGCCTTTAATTCATGTCGTCATCGTTCTGATCGTGGTCGGTGTGATCCTCTGGTTGATTAATCAGTACATACCAATGGATCGCAAGATCAAATCGATCTTGAATCTTGTCGTGATTATTGCAGTGGTTTTGTGGCTGTTGAGTGCTTTTGGAGTGATCGGCTCTATATCCACAATCCGCATTGGCAGGTGACAGTAAACCGACCACCTGCGTATCAGGTGGTGCGTTGAAGGCGCAAAGGCACCTTTGG
>OMKS01004673.1_pt1 | contig 10210 bp, 10 predicted proteins | sample 1674721 | NCBI WGS metagenome assembly OMKS01 (sample SAMN06264996, study PRJEB25208) | sediment metagenome | isolation source: hot spring sediment | place: USA: California | collected 2014-09-02 | reverse complement strand
CGACTCCATCGCGGAAAAGGAGTCTCCAGGCCTTATCCACTTCTGCGACAATGCCTTGAGCCCGGCACTTCTCGAATCCTTTGCCTCCAGGGGGGTACCGGGACCATGGTACGGGTTTGCAAGAATCACTGATTACCTCTGCGACCTTGACTTCTGCCGTGCACTTAAGCAGTCAGGCTGTGTCATGCTGAAACTCGGGATCGAATCGGGCGACCAGGGCGTTCTGGATAAACTGGGCAAGGGCATCAGCCTCGAAACCGCCCGCAAGGCGATGAAGACCCTTAAGCTTGCCGGGATAGCAACCTATGTATATCTCCTGTTCGGAACCCCGGCAGAAGATGAAGACAGCGCCCGCACCACCCTTGATTTTACGGTGAAACAATCTGACAGCATCGACTTCCTCAACCTCTCGATCTTCAATCTTCCGCGCAACAGCAACGAGGCCGGCCTGCTCGAGACCTATGACTTCTCCAGCGGGGATCTCTCGCTCTATCAGGGGTTCATTCATCCCAGGGCATGGAACAGGAACCAGGTTCGCCAGTTTCTCGACAAAGAATTCAAAAGGCACAGCGCCATTGCCCCCATCGTAAGAAACGACCCTCCGGTCTTTACCTCTAACCATGCACCGTTTTTCGCCCTTAACAGGAAAGACTGATTGTACATGCCTGCGCCCCTGTCTTTAAGAAAGATTCTGGCAAGTTTGCAGTCTCGGCGATTGACAGGTGCAAAACAATAAAGATAGAGAGGTTGGATGAAAGAATCATACTACAGCACAATCGAACTGGAACTGGGAGTAGCGCCGGCACAGACAAAGGCTCTCGTTGTTCTTCTGGCCGAAGGCGCAACAATTCCATTCATTGCCCGCTACCGTAAGGAAAAGACAGGTTCACTCGATGAAGTCGCCATAGCAGCGGTCAAGGACCGGCTCGAAGAACTCGAACTGCTCGATGCCAGAAGAGACGCAATCATAAAATCTCTGAACGAACAAGAGGTGTTAACCCCAGAATTGAGCACTGCCCTGGATACAGCGCGAACCATGGCCCAGCTCGAAGACATCTACCTTCCCTTCCGACCGAAACGAAGAACCAGGGCCATGCTGGCAAAAGAAAAAGGTCTGGCAGGTCTGGCGGAAAAGATCCTCTCTCAAACGAATGGGATTGACCCCTTTGAAGAGGCACGGGCTTACATCGATACGGGCAAAGGCATTGAAGACATATCAGCTGCCCTGTCAGGCGCCAGGGATATCATGGCCGAGCAGATTGCAGAAGATGCAGACATAAGGGCTGCCCTGCGAAAACTCTTCGAGAAAGAGTCTGTCATAAGATCAGAGGTCTACACCGGCGCAGAGGAAAAGGCAGCCACATACCGGGACTATTTCCACTGGGAGGAGCTCTCTTCAAAGACACCTTCTCACCGCATTCTCGCCATATTCAGGGGAAACAGGGAGGCACTTCTGAAGGTCTCGATCCGGCCTGACGGAAACAAGGCCCTTGCACTGCTTCAAACACTGGTATGCAGGGGTGACAATGCATGCACCGAGCAGGTCCGCATGGCCCTGACCGACAGCTACAAACGGCTTTTGGGCCCATCAATGGAAAACGAAATCAGGGCGGCACTAAAAACACGCGCGGACAACGAGGCTATCCGGGTGTTTGCAACAAATCTCAAGGAACTGCTCATGGCATCCCCTCTGGGGGGCAAACGTGTTCTTGCTATCGACCCTGGGTTTCGTACCGGGTGCAAGGTGGTCTGCCTGGATTCATTAGGCGTCCTTGTGCACCATGATGTGATCTATCCAACGCACTCAGCTTCGAAGATCAGGGATGCCCAAAAGCTCCTTGTCAAACTCATAAAACGCTACGCTATAGAGGCTATCGCCATAGGCAACGGCACGGCAGGCAGAGAGACCGAGGCCTTTGTCCGGACCCTGGACCTGGAGGTTCCTGTTGTCATGGTCAATGAAAACGGAGCATCGGTATACTCTGCCTCTGCAGTTGCACGAAAAGAGTTCCCTGACCATGACGTTACGGTACGCGGGGCGGTCTCCATAGGCAGACGGCTTATGGACCCTCTGTCAGAGCTGGTCAAGATCGACCCCAAAGCAATCGGTGTGGGGCAGTATCAGCACGATGTAGACCAGGCAAAGCTAAAATCCAAGCTCGATGATGTGGTCATGAGCTGTGTCAATGCGGTGGGTGTGGAGGTAAACACAGCAAGCCAAGAACTGCTCTCATATGTATCCGGCCTGGGAGAAAGCCTGGCCGGCAATATTGTTGCCTACCGTAACGAACACGGTGCATTCAGGACCCGGAAAGACCTGAAAAAGGTACCCCGTTTGGGATCAAAGGCATATGAACTCTCAGCCGGATTCCTGCGTATCCGTAACGGGAACCATCCCCTCGATGCAAGCGCCGTGCACCCTGAACGATACAGCCTGGTGGAACAGATAGCTCAAGATCTTGGCTGTTCGGTTCCCGAACTGATCAGAGATGCATCGATCAGGTCAAGGATCGATCTGTTGCGCTATGTGAACGATTCCGCGGGAATGCCTACACTGGTTGATATCATTGCGGAACTGGCAAAACCGGGCAGGGACCCCCGGGAAGAGTTCGAGATCTTTTCTTTTGCACAGGGTATCACCGGACTGGATGATCTGACTATCGGAATGGTACTGCCCGGCATCGTTACCAATGTTACCAGATTCGGGGCATTTGTGGATATCGGGGTGCATGTTGACGGCCTTGTACACATTAGCCAGCTTGCCGATAGATTTGTCAAAGACCCTTCCTGTGTGGTCAAGGTCAATCAGAAGGTCACGGCGAGGGTCCTCGATGTAGACCAGAAACGTGGAAGGATCTCTCTTACACTGCGAACAACTTCGCCATCTAACGGGTTAAAGCAGTCATCTCCTGAGCATCGAAAGGAGGCATAAGAAATGAACACTTTTACAAAGGCGCTTTGTGGTATATTATACGGGATAGTCTGGGTCACCCTGGCGGCCTCGGTCGTTAGTGCAGAAACACAAAAAGGAGGAGAAGCTATGACAATTGCTACAGGAAAGACCGTTTCCATCGAATATACCCTTACCCTTGAGAACAAAGAGGTAATAGATACCAATAGAGGCAGTGACCCCCTGACCTATGTGCAGGGCTCCAGCCAGATCATTCCAGGACTTGAAAATGCCATGGACGGAATGAAGGTCGGCGAGACCAAACAGGTTGAAGTAGAACCCGAAGACGGATATGGCCCTGTTTTTCAGGATGCTATTGTAGAAGTTAACAGAGATCAGCTCCCCGAAGGGGCATGCGAGGTCGATGCCCAGTTACAGGCTCAGGGCCCAGACGGTCAGATCCTCAGAGGCAAGGTAACGAAGATCGAGAACGACAAGGCATTTGTTGATTTCAATCATCCGCTGGCAGGGAAAAAACTGTTCTTCGACGTCAAGGTTCTTGATATCAAGTAGTCTTTTTTTCCATCTTTCAATCAAACCATATACTGTCCGATAAAACCATGAGGGATCGATATCATGAAGGGATGGAACGAGGAAGAGTTTGAAAACAAAGCCCTTATGGCTCCGTGCGGTCTCTATTGCGGACTGTGCGGTGTGTATATCGCAACCAGGGATGGCAACGAAAAATTCACGTCCATAATGGGATCGCTCTATGGGACACCTCCTGAAAGAACAGAGTGCCTGGGATGCATGCAGGACGACCCGCCTGAAAAACTATACGGCTTTTGCAGGATGTGCTCAATACGCGACTGCGTAAGGGAAAAGGGGTATTACTCCTGCCACCAGTGCAGCGAGTGGCCCTGTGATGAGATAAGGAATTTCGGTCTTGCCACGGGCAGACGGGTAATGGAAAGGACAATTCCCATATGGCGTGAAAAGGTGGCTGAACTCGGCGATGAAAAAGGCAGCATCGAGTGGGCACGCTCGGAATGCGAACGCTATCACTGCAGTCAGTGCGGAGCCCCGCTGTTTCGGGGGGCACAGCGCTGCAGGGAATGTAAAAGACCAGTTGCCGAAGAGCTGGACGGGTCTCTTTAACCCACATTTTGAGAATAGACGATGTGGGAGCGGCTTTCAGCCGCGATAAAATCCTGTTATATTTGACGCTAAATCGCGGCTGAAAGCCGCTCACACATAACAGGGGCCATGTGCAAAGATTATAAACCATAACTATATTCAATTGCAGAATGTGGGTTTAAGGTTGTTGCCTCTCCAATGAAAATCCCGGCTGAACGGGATTTTCATAGCTCATGACCCGCGCGTCAGTTCTTCCAGGGCAGCATGGTCATGAACTCTTATTTTTCTGCCTTCTACGCTCAGCACACCCTCGGCTGCGAGTTTCCTCAGTACACGCGACAGGGTCTCGGGGGTTGCACCCAGAATCTTTGCCAGTTCCCGATGAGAAAAACCAGGGTCATACAAATCCGGCTCCTTTTTCTGTTTGAGCGAATGAACCAGAAATGCCGCGAGGCGCTCAGGGATCTCCTTCAGAGACAGCGATTCAATAAGGACAAGGGATTCCTTGAGTCTCCTGGACATCACTAAAAGCATGTTGAAAAGCAGTGACGGCTCCTTACGTGCCACATCTTCCAGAATTTCGGCCGGAAACATCAGGATACGGGTATCCTCCAGAGCCATGGCGCTCGCAGGCGAGAATTCATCGCTCAGGGCTGTCAGACAAAACGGCTCCCCCGGACCAAAGAGAAATATGGTCTGCTCCCTGCCCTCAGGGGAAGCTTTGTAGATCTTTACCCTTCCCCACACAACGAAATACAGCGCCCTGTGTTCCTGCGTATCCGTGAATATGGTCTGGCCGGATGAATAGTGCTTCTGGACCGCGCACCCTGCCAGGGCCTCAACATGATTCCTGGGAAGCCCTTCAAAGAGCGGTATGTGCTTGAGAATATCATATGAGTCCATGCGGCATGTATCCTTTCTGAATATCTGTTGATGTATATCATTGCCTTCTATGTGGAACTATCGCACATTCTTCCTATCAGATACAGCTGCAAAACTACAGGAAAACACCGATAACTTTAACTTGTATGAGGCCGACGAATTTGTTATTATTGCAGACAAAGGCCTGAGCGAATCTTCACAAGAGATCACCATTGACGGATGATCCACTGGGAGCTGGTTGTATTGCGGGATGATCGCACAGAACACAAAGGGTTCGTGCTCGCACGTAATGCAACAGAAATCTTCAAATAGCTACTGCTCTTTCACTGCAGGAAGATGGCAGTACACCGGAGGGGATACATGAGCAGCAAAATAAGACCTGGACTGTCAAGACGTTCATTCCTCAAGGTTGCAGGAGGAATTGCCATCGGCTCCAGGATCGGGATTACCGGGCAGGCTCATGCCCGATCAGACAGTGCGTATGCTACACTGATCGATCTGAGCCTTTGCGACGGTTGTCCGGATCGAGATACACCCGCATGTGTAGCAGCGTGCCGTTTGGAAAAAACCGGTAACGTTCCCGATCCGGTCGATCCCATACCCGAACTGTTTCCCAGGGGCATGATCGAAGACTGGTCGAGCAAGAAAGAGGTCAGAAACAGGCTGACACCGTACAACCTGACCTTTGTCCAGACTGCCGAGGTGGAACACCAGGGCAGAAACTATTCCCTGCACATCCCCAGGAGATGTATGCACTGTGACAATCCGGCATGCGCCACCATCTGCCCTTTTTCCGCCAATCACAAGTATCAAACCGGGGCGGTGGTAATAGACAAGGATCTTTGTTTCGGCGGTGCCAAGTGCAGGACAGTCTGTCCCTGGGCAATCCCGCAGCGACAATCCGGCATCGGGATCTATCTCCACTTAGCACCCACCCTGGCGGGTAACGGGGTGATGTTCAAATGCGACCTGTGTCAGGACAGGCTGATCCAGGGCAGAGAACCTGCCTGCATCGAGGCATGTCCGCAAAAGGCCCTGCTCATAGGCCCCAAAGATGAGATCCATGCCGAAGCCCACGCGCGCCGCGAAAGGATGAACGGCTATATTTACGGGGAACAGGAGAACGGCGGAACAGCAACGCTGTACGTATCGGGGGTACCTTTCGACAAGCTCAACGCTGCGATCGAAAAGGGGCCGGGAAAACCGCATCTTCAAGAGGTGCAGCGGTCCATGGCCGATACGGATTCTCTCGGCAGGACAGTCCTTCTCACGCCTCTTGTCGGCCTGGCAGCGGGCATTGCAGCTGTCAAGAGTTCCCTGAGCAAAAAAGGGGAGGAACCCAAAAGAAGGGACAAAGGCGATGAATGATCAGATACTTAAAGGGACCGGCCTTGTCAGGAGGCACAGCATCATTGAACTTTTCGAACACTGGGGCATCGCCCTGTCAGGACTTGTACTCCTTTTTACCGGTCTTTTCGAGCTGCCGATAGCAAAACGCTACTTTATCACCGAAATACCCGGCCTCGCATGGTCCGGGGATTTCATCCTTTCCCTTAAAATCCACTACCTGGCATCCATACCGTTCATTGCCTTGTCCCTGTTCCACGTGGTCTATCACGGACTCCTGGGAGAAACCGGCATGATCCCCAGAAAAGGAGACTTCAAGGAATCCATACTCGTGATAAAAAGCCTTTTCGGCAAAGCCGAGGAGCCCCCCTTTCATAAATACCTGCCTGAACAGCGCCTTGCCTACGCCGGTATAGCAATCATCATTGCCGGGCTCATCATCTCCGGGCTGGTGAAGACCTACAAGAACATCTACGCGCCGGACATGTCGTATCCCCTTGTCATGGCGGCAACCTGGGCACACAACATATTCTTCGTGCTGTTCTTCCTTGCCTTTCTCGCCCACATGGCAGCCATTGTCATCAAGCCGAATCGCCCCATGGTACGGGCTATCTTCACCGGATATATCCGCCTCGACTATGCAAGGCACCGCCATCCTCTTTGGATGCAGGAGATCGAAAAAGGGTGTATTCACAGACCATCGGGATCGAGTCGAAAACCTGTTACCGATGAACGGCAACGGCCTGAACAGGAACACCCGAAGGCCTCGCCCGGGAGTGCCTCTGAAGGCGCCGGCCAGGATGAGATATCCGGCAGCATACGCATTTGTACTCATGACGACTTAGATGCTGTCCTTGCGGTCATCAACGACGGTGCACAGGCATACCGGGGCGTCATCCCCGAAGACAGGTGGAAAGACCCCTATATGGAAAAAACAGAGCTGGAGGAGGAACTCACCCAGGGCGTAGAGTTCTGGGGATTCGAGGCTTCGGGCAGACTCTTAGGGATCATGGGGATTCAGGACAGTGGGGATGTAAGCCTTTTGCGTCATGCATATGTCCTTACCGGGATGCAGGGACTAGGGATCGGGACCAGGCTTGCAGAACACCTGGAAACACTGAGCAGGAAACCGGTTCTGGTGGGGACATGGGCTGATGCATCCTGGGCGGTCCGGTTCTATGAAAAACACGGCTACACCCTCGTATCACCGGATGAAAAGGACCGTCTTCTCAGACAGTACTGGTCGATTCCTGAGCGACAGATAGAGACCTCGGTAGTGCTTGGCGACAGCTCCTGGTTTGGAAAAGACCGATGAGGTGCCAAGCGCCAGGAAAATCTTGTGAGCGTCGCCCCACATGGTGTATTAACCATATATTGTCATGTCAAGGAACGAGTATCTCGTAACACAGGCAGTTCGGTTTCTCAGGATGAGGAACATCCGGTTCTCACCCATGCTCTATCCCTATGTGGAACATGGGGCGACAAGACAGGCATCAACATCGCTTGATGTTCCTCAACATCAAGTGATCAAGACCCTGCTCCTGGATACCGAGGGGAAGAAACCCAATATCGTACTCATGCATGGCGACTGCGAGGTATCCTTAAAACAGCTTGCACGAAGACTCGGGATGAAGCGTATCACCCCCTGCGACGAAAAATCCGCCGAGAACTATACCGGCTACAAGGTCGGGGGCATCAGCCCTTTCGGGACACGTACCAGGCTCCCTTTGTATCCCCAGGAGACGATCATGGACTTCGAGAAGATCTACATCAATGGAGGAAGCCGCGGCTTCATGGTTGAAATCAGCACCTCTGATCTGGCTGAATCGCTTTGTGTCACCACAGTGGATGCGGCGGTAAGATCATGATGTGTCTCGACGTGGCAGATATCCGGTCTTTCTCGTACCGTCTCAGAGATCGTAGAAGCCTCCAGGAAACGAACATCTGCTGGAAAGGGTTTCTCTCTCCATATGGAGCCTGAACGATGAGATTCCATTCCAATCCAGCCCTTCTGGAAGTCAACATGATTACCTGCCTGGAGGATTTGAAGAGAGAGTACGGTGAACAGACGACATGGTCGAGCATTCCCGACGAATACTGGACGCGGCTTGCCGGCAAGGGATATTCGCTCCTGTGGCTCATGGGAATTTGGGAGAGAAGTCCCGGATCCAGGATGTGCGCTCTTTCTGAACAGGGACTCCTCAGGGAATACGGCCATGCACTGCCGGGGTGGAACAAAGCCGATGTTGCAGGGTCCCCGTATGCAGTGCATGCCTACAATCCCGATTCTGCGTTCGGGACAGAAAAGGACCTCGCTGCATTGAAGAAAAACCTGAATAATGCAGGGATCGGGCTGATCCTGGACTTCGTTCCCAACCATCTGGCGCTTGACCACCCCTGGACCCTTTCGAACCCGAACTTCTTCGTCCGTGCAGCAAAAGAAGAGCACGAAAAGAATCCCCACATGTTCATAACAACTCAGAACGGCGATATCCTCGCACACGGGAAGGATCCCTACTTCCCCCCCTGGAAAGACACCGTGCAGATAAACTACTTTATGCCCGAGGCGAGGAAAGCCATGATCGATATCCTCATGGAGATTGCACGGCATGCAGACGGTGTGCGCTGCGACATGGCCATGCTCGTCCTGAACAGTGTCTTTGAAAAGACCTGGGGCTGCTTACTGGAAGAAAAATCGAGGCCTGAAAGAGAATTCTGGAGCGAGGCAATACAAAAGGTGAAGGAACACCATCCTGATTTCATTTTCATTGCAGAGGCTTACTGGGATCTGGAATGGAAGCTCCAGCAGCTTGGTTTTGACTATACCTATGACAAAAAGCTCTATGATCTTGTGTTGAACGCGTTTCCAGGACAGATACACGACCACCTCAAGGCAGGGCATGATTATCAACGCAGGTCCGTACGTTTTATCGAAAACCATGACGAGCCACGCGCGGCAGCTGCGTTCGGCAGAAAAAAGTCAATGGCGGCAGCTGTCGTCGCAGCGACGGTACCGGGCATGCACCTTTTCCACGAGGGGCAGGATCTGGGGACATCGCGCAGACTGCCTGTTCAACTGAAAAGAAGATTGCAGGAAAATCCCGACCACGAGATACAAGTATTTTATGATACCCTGCTGAATTATATCAACCATGGACTCATGCACTCAGGCAGATGGGAGCTGATGAATCCGGCACCTGCCTGGGAGGAAAACCTGACATACCACAACCTTTTGTCATGGGTCTGGCATCAAGAAAACATGTTCCGGCTTATTGTGATCAACTATTCCGAAGAGCATTCCCAGGGGAGGGTCTATCTTCCTAAGAACCTGATACAGGAAGACACCATGGTATTTCATGAGTGCCTTACAGATGCATTCTACGCAAGGAAAGCTTCGGACCTGATCCGATATGGTTTATACCTTGATCTGTACCCGTGGCAGACACATCTGTTCGAGATAGCATCCCCTTGAAAGACGCCACGTATTCTTGCAGTGTCTTTTGACCCGGACATTTTACGCAACATTATTTTCAGGATTGAAAGATCCTGCATTGCCGGAAATCTTGTCCTCATTCTTATAGATTAATCTCAATCGAAGCGAGCATTCTATACTTTTTTCTTAAATAGTATCCAATTCACTATCTTTACTTGATATTTCATATTCTCTGAATGTTACTGCATGCAAATGATGCGGGAATCTTTTCCCTCATCTCTTGACTTTCTTTAATCCAAAATTAATTTGATTACTTATAGCACGATTATTATTTAATACATTTTGATGGGATGCTGATTGTTTAATGGAGTGTATTCTTATAATGCGATGGTGATCCGCAGGGTAAAACAATATTTTCAGGTTTTCACCCGCATTTACGGAGTTGGTCATCCTGTCTCTTATACACATCTGACGCTGCCGACGAAGAGGATAGTGTAGATCTCGGTGGTCGCCGTATCATT
>OMKS01004672.1_pt1 | contig 10211 bp, 8 predicted proteins | sample 1674721 | NCBI WGS metagenome assembly OMKS01 (sample SAMN06264996, study PRJEB25208) | sediment metagenome | isolation source: hot spring sediment | place: USA: California | collected 2014-09-02 | reverse complement strand
ATCCTCTTCGTCGGCAGCGTCAGATGTGTATAAGAGACAGTATTCAAGTGGTCCAGGAGCGACGGTTGTTCATCGAGCAGGGGCTGGAAATCGTCCCGGCTGATGTGTAGCAACGTCGTATCTTGCGCGGCGCGAACGGTCGCATCCCGGGGTTCGCCCAGGAGGAGAGACGTCTCGCCAAAATAATCGCCGCTGTTCAACACACCTACCTGGTGTTCGACGCCCTGGGAATCGACGTGATGGACGGTCAACTCGCCGCTCTCGACGACGTACATCGAATGGCCCAAGCGCCCCTGTTCGCAAACGATTTCGCCTTCCTTGAAATGCCGCCGGTTTACCAGATGGACGACCGCGTTGAGTTCACCTCGCTTGAGGTCCTCAAAAAAGTGCACCCGCTTGAGTTGTGCCAGGATATCTTTGTGACTCATATTTATGACTCCTCAGGACTCATTTTAGCACATTCTGACCAGGTGGAAAAGCAAACGTCATTCTAACTAACTCCCAATCTCCAACCTCTAACCTCCCGATATGCAGCCAACGTCTGGCGCGCCGTCTGCGCCCAAGAAAATCGGGCCGCCTGGGCCAACGCGCGACGGCTCAATGCGGCGCGAAATTCCCCGTCAGTGGCCAATCGAATGAGCGCCTTCGCCATCCCCTCTACGTCGTCTGGCGGCAACAACACGCCGGCCTTTCCCACGATCTCCGGCATAGACGAGACGTCGCTGCCCACGACCGGTGTGCCGCAGGCCAACGCTTCCAACGGCGGCAGGCCAAAGCCCTCGTAGCGACTGGGGAAGAGGAAAGCCGCCGCGCCCCGGTAGAGCGCGGGCTTGTCCGCCTGGTCTATAAAGCCGGGGAAGTGCACGAACGCCTCGTCCACCCCCAGTTCCCGCACCAGCCGCCGGGGATCGGGCGCGAAAGCTGAGTCCTGTTGCGGTAATCGACCGGCGATGACCAGGGGACACGCCGTCCCAATGCTCGGTCCGGCCCAACGATAGGCCCCCACCACCGTGGCCAAATTCTTACGCACGTCGAAACCCGCCAGGTACAGCGCGTAGCGTTCCGGCAGACCGTAACGGGCGCGGGCGGCCGCGTCCCCCGGCGTCGCCTGTGGCGAGAAGCGCCCGTCGGCCGCCAGGTAGACCGTCCGCACACGTGCTGGGTCCACCGCCAGATGGGCAAGGACGTCCCGCCGCGAGGCGTCCGAATCGGTGAACAGCAACGCCGCCCTGGGGACGGTCGCGCTCACCAGCCCGGTGTAGAGCCGCGCCAACGGCCCGCCCCGGTACGCCGGTAACAGCAACGGAATCAGATCGTGGACGGTCACTACGACGGGCGGCTTGCACCACATCGGCGGCGCCCAATAGGGGACGTGGGCCACGTCGGCGCCGAGCGCGGCGCAGGCGCGGGGGAAGAGCACCTGCTCAAACCACACCTTACTCAAATCAGCGGGCCACCGTCGGGGCAGCGTCACGGGGCGAAATCGCAAGCCAGAGGTCGAAGCGCACGCTGGAGAAAAAGTGGCGCGTGGCCCAACGAGCACGACATCCAACGCTGGCGCCACCGAGACCAGGTACTCGCTCAAATGCTGCGTATACTGCCCACTGCCCGTCGTGGGCCGATCCCAGAACCAGGCGTTGATTGCGATTCGCACGTCCATCCCCCCACCGAAGTTTTCATCTCATTATAGCCCACGCTCTCGACAATCACAAGCATAGATCACGTTCTCGGATTCGATAATTTGATAAGAGAGAGACTTTGGTTTGACTTGGATTTTTCCACTTAAGAATTCGGAAGTCTTTAGCCGAGCATCTCAGAGACACCCTTGTTTTACTGTCGCCTCAAAATCCGCTACACATTGCACTTTTTGAGGCTTCCGAATTCTAGATCTAAATGTCTATAAAATCTTTTTGACAAAGGAACAAAGATACGTTATAATAAAACCGTTCTACCCGGTTATGTGGGTAATATGCAGGGATGGAAAAATATGTCCGAAATTCACCTGATCGCACCCCAAGATATCCAGGTCCGCTTTGTCCTATCTCCGGCACACAACATGCTCGCCAGCCTGATCTTGCTCTCTGCCGACATCTCGAGCGCCAATGCGTGGGTGCAACGAACACTGACCGATCTGGCCCAAGAGCAGCTTGCAATCGACGAATGGTTATTGTCAATCGCGGGAATGTTCTTGGAAGAAACGGAATGGCCCAGCTTTCCGGCGTGGGTCGATCACCTGGAGGCGCTGGACGCCCAGGAAATGCGCGATCAATTTATGCAAAAGATACGCCAAAAGGCAGCCAAGCACCTGGGAAAAGATCTGGGCGAATTGCCTAGTATCCAAGACCTGCTCACCGACCGGAAGACGTTCCTTTCTTTTTTCGAGCAGATGCACAAAAATGATCGAGACTTTGACCTCAAGTGGCATGAGCAAGAATTTGCCAGGCTCCAGGATCCCACGGCGCTGCAGCGCGCCATCGTCGAGCACTTGCGCACGATGTGGGACCAGCACCTGGCAGCCGAATGGGAAGCCAGCCTACCGATGCTGCGGGAATCGATCACGGCTTTCGCGTCCATCGACTACCGGGGCAAGTCGGCCCAAAAGATCCTGTCCCAGGTGACCGACCGGGACCTGTCATCGAAATGGGATGAAATCGATCAAGAGATCAAAGATCTGGTCTTGATCCCCTCCCCCCACCTCGACCCATACGTCGCATTGATCGAGCTTGGAACGCACAGTTTGTGGGCTGTTTTTGGCGCCCGGATCCCGTCAAGTGCCATGGTCCAATCCCCGACCCTGAATCGCTCCGAGCTACTGACTCGCTTGAACGCGCTGGCCGACGATACGCGGCTGCGCATCCTGGAACTGCTGGCCCAAGAGGGAGAATTGAGCGCCCAAGCGGTGATCACACGCCTCAGGCTCAGCCAATCCAGCGCCTCGCGGCACCTGCGCCAACTCAGCGCGACCGGCTACCTGATAGAGGAGCGACGCGAAGGAGGCAAATATTACCGGTTCAACCTTTCTCGCATCCAAGAGATCTTTGATGCTCTACAAAGATTTCTAAGATAACCAGCCATCTGGACTTGCAATCTGTTGGCTGCCCTGAATAAAGGGCCGTCAGAAAGAGAGGTACTGTATATGTCTATGCGCTTGCTCCAATTACCCGACGATCTGTTGACGATGGCCGAAATGGCCGAGGAAATTTGGCAGTACCCGGAACACCCCGAATGGAATGTTCAGCAGGACGAGGCCAAATCGGCGATCGAATCAGCCAAGAACCTGCGGCGCATCTGGCCACTCGTCCGCCTTTTCCAATGGCTCTCGCCGCGCCTGCGCGACCTGGTGCGCGGATACGTGTGGGAAGAGAATGGGCAGATCGTGGGATTCACCAACGCCAACCGGCAGGGCGGTGCCCAGACCTGGTACATGGCCACCGTAGGTGTGCTCCCCGCTTATCGCGGCAAGGGCATTGCCCAAAAGCTGGTGGCGGCGACCGTCGAGCTCATCCACAAGCGCGGCGGGTCCAGGATTTTGCTAGACATGACCGATGGGAATGTACCAGCATACAAACTCTATGAAAAGCTGGGATTCGTTCGTTACAGCAGCAGTAGCAGGTACACGGCCACCCGCGACCAACCCCCGCCAGCGACCCCACTGCCGGAAGGGTATCGCCAGGAGTCGCTGGATTATGCCGATTGGCAGCCGCGCTACGAGCTGGAAAAGCGCGCCATCCCCGCAGCATTGCAAGCATACGAACCGGTGGAGAGGTCCCGGTATCAGAGAGCGCTCATGGCACGCCTGTTAAAGCCAATCGTCACCGCGGCAGACGGATACCGGCGGACAGATTTCGTTGTACGCACCGACGAAGGACAGGTGGTTGCCTGGGCTTGGTACGAAACCCACACCCAGGAGAAAGCGGTCAACCAATTGGAAATCCTTCTCGATCCTGCACACGACGGCCTGGCGACCTACCTGGTGGCCGACCTGTTGAGCCAGACCATCACCGCGAGTCCCGGCTGCCGCGTCGAGATCGTCGTACCGACCTGGATGGAGGCCGTGACCAGGGCCGTCGAGGAGGCAGGTCTGGAGCACCGCCTGGAAATGCTGCGCATGGGATTGCTCCTGTAGAGAGAGAAAGAGAAAGGACGAGATGATTCGCACAGAGAACTTGAGTAAACGCTTCAACCGCCTCGTTGCCGTGGACGACCTGACGCTGAAGATAGCTCAGGGCGAAGTCTTCGCTTTCCTCGGCCCCAACGGCGCGGGCAAGACGACGACGGTGCGTATGCTGACCGCCCTGATCGCGCCAAGCACCGGCGCGGCGTGGGTCAACGGTCACCGCATCGGCGCCGATGACCAGGCGGTGCGCGCCAGCATCGGCCTGCTGACCGAGACCCCCGGTCTCTACCCACGCCTCGACGCCGCGCAGAATTTGAATCTCTTTGCCCGGCTCCACAGCGTGGACGATGTGCCGGGCCAAGTGCGCAAATACCTGACGCTGCTCGGGCTATGGGAACGGCGCGCCGAGCCGGTGGGCGGCTTTTCCAAGGGTATGCAGCAAAAGCTCGCCATCGCCCGCGCGCTGCTCCACGAACCGCCGGTGCTCTTTTTTGACGAACCGACCTCGTCGCTTGATCCCGAAGCTGCGCGCGTGGTGCGCGAATTCGTCGAGACACTCAAGGGACAGGGCCGCACGATCTTCATCTGCACCCACAACCTGAACGAGGCCGAACGGTTGTGTGACCGCGTGGCGGTGATCAAGCAGCGCTTGATTCGGGTCGATTCGCCCGAGGCGCTGCGGCGCGGGATGTACGGCCAGTCGGTGCGCGTGCGGTTGAAAACGACCCCGCCCGGCCTGGCCGACGCGCTCGAGGCGCTCCCCTTCGTCGACGCCGTCTCACCGGTAGAGGGCGGCCTGCGTGTCTTGCTCGTTGATCCCGAGGCCCACAACCCGGCCCTGGTGCAAGCCCTGGTGGCAGCGGGCGCCGCGGTCCAGTTCGTGGAACGGGAGACGCAATCGCTGGAGCAGATCTATTTCGACCTACTGCGCGAATCGGAGGCAGCGGTATGAACGAAAAGCGCATTCAGGCCATCGTCCAAAAAGAATGGCTGGACATGGGCAAGAACAAGATGGTGCTGGTGATGATGGCGCTGTTGCCGGTGCTGATGGTCGCCATGATCGTTGGCACGGCATGGTTCATGGAACGCGTCCCGGACGAAGAGACCTCGAACGGCGACCTTCCACTGCCGCCCGAGCTGGCCCACCTCGACGATAAGACCGCCATGATGATCCTGCTCAACGACCAGTACATGTTCTACCTGCTGCTGATCCCCCTGGCGCTGCCGGTGTACGTCGCAGCCTATAGCATCGTCGGTGAAAAAGAGACCCGCAGCCTGGAACCGCTGCTGGCGACGCCGGTCAGCACGGCCGAGCTGCTGATCGGCAAGGTGATCGCCTCGGCGGCCCCGGCGATCATCCTGACCTGGTTAAGCTTTGTTCTGACCGCTGTCGGGATGTATTTCATCACCAGCCCGGTGGTGTTTGCCGCACTGGTGCGCCCGGCCTGGACCTTGAGTATCGCGCTGCACAGCCCCCTGTTCGCACTGCTCTCCACGTCGTGTGGGGTGATCGCCTCGTCGCGGATCAACGACCCGCGCGCGGCGCAGCAGGTGACGGCGCTGTTCATCGTGCCGTTGATCGGCCTCAGCATGGCAGTGCTGATCGGCAAGATCTACATGAGCGCCGCGATGATGGTATGGGCCACAGCCGTGCTGGTGCTGATCAATGCGGGCGTGTTGTGGCTGGCGATAAGGCTCTTCCAGCGGGAGACAATACTGACGCGCTGGAAATAAGACCTTTCGACCAAGGGCCAGATCAACACATCGCGCATCAACGTGACCATAAACACCCCTAACCCGGAAGAGCCAGAGCCAAGAAAGGATGCCGATGGCAGAAGCGAAGCGGCTCTTGCTTGCTGTGCAAGGATTCTATTGGTTAGGGCCTAACCTGGAAGAGCCAGAACAAAAAAAGGGTCATCGATAGCAAATTCTTGCCCAACGTGCAAGAATCCTAACCAAACCCACTTCACGTCAATCAATCCAAAGCGAGGTCAACGTGAATCAATTCAAACGCGCGACACTGGAAATCATCGAAACCCGGCTGGGCAGGCCCCCGGCCGAAGTCATCCACCTGACCGACCAGCACACGAAAGCGGTCCAATCGTGGCTGCCCACGCGCTATCCCCAGGCCGCCCACTTCGACGGGCTCGGCGTCACGGCCGGTTCCAGCGGCCTGGAGGTCTCGCTCCTCAACCTGGCCCTGGGCAGCGACTACCCGCCGGGCACCGACGAGGCCACCATCACCGCCGAGATCCAGGCGGTCAAACAGTTCTTCGCCGAGCGCGATGTCCCCTGGTATTGGTGGATCGGTCCCAATCCCCGCCCCAGCGACGTTGGAAAACTCCTCAAGCAGCACGGCATGGGTTTCGACCCACCCACCCTGCCAGCGATGGCGGCGCCGCTGCCGGCGATCGAGACGCCAGAACTCAACCCCGCCGCCGAAGTCTGGCTGGCGGATTGCATAGAGGATTTGCAGGCCGCCAGCACGATCCGCCGAATCGCCTTTAATTTTCCGCCGGGGATAGCCCTGGACTACTTCGAATCCATGGCCGAGGATTGGCTGCGCGGGGACCCGGCCCGGCTCTACATGGCCCGGTTGGACGGCGGTCCCACGGCCGCCATTGGCGCACTGATTATAGGCTATGGCCTGCCCGGCGTCTACATCATGGCCACCCTGCCCGAGTGGGGCCGTCGCGGGCTGGGTAAGGCCATCCTGAACCGCATCCTCTCCGACGCAGCTGATCAGGGCCACGATATGATCGCTCTCACCGCCGGGACCAAGGGATACCCGCTCTACCGGCAGTTCGGTTTCGAGCACGTCTTCGATTACACCATCTACCGCCCCGTCGAGGAGGACACATTTGAATGAGGAGCAGGCCATCACCGCCCAGATGTACGCCAACGAAGGGCCGCTGCAAGTCCGCTTTCAGACTCACCAGCGCTATACCCAGCCCCCGGTCGATTTCCCCGCCTGGGTGCTCGATCGCGTTCCCTGGCGTGGGGACGAAGTTGTGTTAGACGTCGGGTGCGGTTCGGGAGCCTATATCGAGCCGGTCGTCGCCCGGCTACAGCGGGACGGCTGGCTGGCGAGCGCCGACCTCTCGTGGGGCATGCTGCAAGACGCGGCCGCCAACGCTGCGGCCCACCAACACACCTACCCACCCGCTTTCCTGAACGCCGACGCGATGCGCCTCCCCTTGCTGGATGCCAGTTGCGACGTCGTTTTCGCCAACCACATCCTCTACCATATCCCGCAGATCGAAACCGCCGTCGCCGAGTTCCATCGCGTACTGCGGCCGGGCGGCCGGCTGGTCGCGGCGACCAACGCCCGTGATTCGATGCAACGATTCTTCACCGAGGCGGAAATGGCTTGTGAGGCCCTGGGCTTTCCATCCGACTTACGGCCTGCGGCTGCACGGATGCGCTTCACGCTGGAAAACGGCACACGGATTCTCAAATCGCGTTTTCCCGACGTCAAACAGGTCGTTCTCGAGAGCGCGCTGCTCTTCCCAGAAGCCGCCCCGGCGGTGGCCTACGTCGACAGCCTGCGCCACGCCTACGAACCGCTGCTCCCGGAGGGCCTGGTGTGGGAGCGGTTGATCGAACAGGTCGAGCGGCAGATCGAGAATCAGATCGAGGAGGCGGGCGCGTACCGGGTCGCCAAGACGGCCGGTGTTTTCGTCGCCTCACGTCAATAACCTGGGGGGGGGGAACAAGAAACCAGGTTTTTCAGAAAAACCTGGTTTCTTTCCCCGAATTATTGAGAGGATTCCCCAGTTTCTTCCGAAGAAAGGCGATTCCAGAATTTAAAACCTCCCATTTCGCTCGGCCTGGATCGCGTGCAACCTGCGGTTACCATTCAGGCCAAAAGTGGGCGAAACAGGCCGAATATGACTCGTTCATCTGCTGGATCTGACGATCCAGCGGGAGCAGGTGGGAGAATTATTTTTCTGAAAACGCCAAACCGATCAACCCCTGGGAAGAAACCCACGACAAATAGCTTGGTAAAAACCAGCCCTCCCAGCGCGAAAAAGCGACGGGCTAATACAGCCCGTCGCTTTCGTACTCGCATCCGGTTTGGCGATTGCGGCGCTGAAGCGCCTACGACAAACGTCGGCCCAACCGCACGATTACAGATCGGGATGAGCGGCCAACGTCTCCTCGGCGGCGTCCAGGCGGGCCAGAACGTCCTCGCGCCCCACGATAGCCAGGGAGCCGAAGAGCGGCGGGGCCACTTTCTGCCCGGTCACCGCCCAGCGCACGATCCCGAACAACGGGCCGGCCTTGATTCCCAGCTCGGCGGCCAGGTCGCGCATCGGCTGTTCCATCGCCTCCGGCTCGAAAGGCTCGATCTCCGCCAGCAGCTTCCGCACCCTTCGCAGCGCCTCCAGGCTTTCCGCCGGCGACATCTTCTTGCCCACCAGCTTCTCCGCCGATGGCGGGGCCACGTCCCGGAACAGGAACGCCGTCCATGCGACGATCTCGTCCAGGCGCTTGAGCCGTTCTTGCACCAGCGGGACGACGGGCCGGAGCCGCTCCCGCACGTCCGCCGGGCATGGATCGGGCACGAAGCCGGCCGCCTGCCAGAAGGGCAACAGGCGCGCCAACAACGCCTCCTCCGGGAGATTGCGGATGTAGACGCCGTTCATCCAATCCAGCTTTTTGTAGGAAAAAGCGGCTGCCGCCTTGTTCACCCGGAACAGGTCGAAGCGCTCGATCAATTCCTCGCGGGTGAAAATCTCCTGCTCATCCCCCTCGCCCGGCGCCCAACCCAGGAGCGCCAGGTAGTTGAACAGCGCCTCTGGCAAGTAACCTTGCTGGCGGAACTGTTCGATAGCGGTCGCCCCGTGTCGCTTGGAGAGCTTCTTGCCGTCCTGGCCCATCACCAGGGGCACGTGACAATAGATCGGCAGCTCCCATCCCATCGCCTCGTACAGCAGAATGTGCTTGGGCGTGCTGGGGAGCCACTCGTCGGCGCGGGCGATGTGGGTCACTTCCATCAGGTGATCGTCGACCACCACCGCCAGGTGATAGGTGGGGTAGCCGTCCGATTTGAGGAGCACCTGGTCGTCAATCATCCGGTTTTCGTAGACGATGTCTCCCTTGATCACGTCGTGGAAAGACGTTTCTCCCTCCAACGGGACCTTGAGCCGCACGACGGCGTTGGGGTCGTCGGGCGAGACAGCGTCAGGCGGGAGGTTGCGGCAATGCCGGTCGTACATCGGCGTCTCCTTACGCGCCCGCTGCTCCGCGCGGACCTGTTCCAATCGCTCCGGGGTGCAGTTGCAGCGATAGGCCCATCCCCGCTCGAGCAATTCCGCCGCGACCTTGCGGTACAGCGGCAGACGCTCCGACTGGATGTACGGCCCACGTGGCCCGCCGACGGCGTAGGCGTCGGCGTTCTCCACGCCCGAGCGTTTGAGTCCCTCCACGTCCGGCCCCTCGTCCCAATCCAGCCCGAGCCAGAGCAGGTCCTGCTTGAGTTTTTCTTCGTATCGAGCGGCGGATCGCTCGACGTCTGTGTCTTCGATCCTCAAAATAAAACCTCCTTTTTTCTGCCGGGCAAACAGCCAATTGAACAGGGCGGTCCGGGCATTCCCCACGTGCAAAAAACCAGTAGGGCTCGGGGCAAACCTGACTCTTACTCCACTCATCTGGAACAATATTAATACATTTTTCCGAAAAACCCAACTGCCCGTGAGGCTATAGGCCAAAAGGACAGACCTTTTCTCCGGAGACGGGTTAAACGGCCGGGGAAGCATCCCCAAAACCGTGATGATCTCGATTCCGATGACGCCAGGGAAAGCTCGTCCATGCCCGCTCTTTTCCGCCTCTCTCCAGAGAGTTATCACGGAAACAAAGATGCTTACACCGCCGGATCAAAACTTGACACGTTATATCCAGTAGGAAAAAATAGAGGAGGCCTCACACTCGGTGCACAATGAAGATCATCGAAATAACAGACCTCTCCGCCGGCTACGGCAACGGCGACGTCATAAAAAACATCTCCTTCACATTGAACAGAGGGGAATTTTTGTCCGTTCTCGGGAGAAACGGGTCAGGGAAAAGCACGCTTATAAAGGCTATTCAAGGA
>OMKS01004671.1_pt1 | contig 10211 bp, 11 predicted proteins | sample 1674721 | NCBI WGS metagenome assembly OMKS01 (sample SAMN06264996, study PRJEB25208) | sediment metagenome | isolation source: hot spring sediment | place: USA: California | collected 2014-09-02 | reverse complement strand
CGTCATTTCCTGGGGTTTCCCGAGACCATCCCTGATTTCACCACCATCTGGAAGATCAGGGATCGGCTGGTCGCCGCTGCCACTTTCGGGATGAAGCCGGTTGAGACCTACAGTCAACAACTTGCTGAAAATCATTATAAATGGCTCCTACTTACTGAATTGTAGTGTTAAGCAAAAATGACAAAAAAGACCGAAAGGGAAAAATTAGAGCATAAATATAGGAATAGATTAACGGTTAGTTCTTTATTCAACAGAAAACTTGTTAGCTACCAAGCCAATAAAAGAACGCCGTTTTATGGTTGGTTCGGTTTTAAGGAAGCTTTTTCATCAAAATTGGTACAGATGCTTATTAAAAAATCTGGATCAGATATAGAAAAAATTTTAGATCCGTTCTCTGGCTTAGGCACCACCCTATTCAGTGCAAACGAGATGGGCCTGAAATCTGTCGGTATAGAGATTATGCCCATTGGTGAATTTATGCTCAAAACGTACAAATCATCTAAAAAAGTTGATTTGATGTCTTTATCTGATACAGTTAGGAAGTTAAAGTCACTTGATTTTCTTAAAATGTCAATAGATGGAGAAACAAAATTTTCTCACATCGCAATTACAGAAAGTGCTTTTCCAGAAGAAACTGAAAAGAAACTTAACGCATGTCTTAATTATATCGAAAATGAGATAGTTGATCCCGATATTAAACAAATTTGTAAGTTTGCTTGTTTTAGCATTCTAGAAAAAATTAGTTATACTAGAAAGGATGGCCAATATCTTAGGTGGGATGGTAGAGCGAAAAAAAGTAGCAGCAAGTTTAGAAAAACTAAAATATATTCTTTTGAGGAATCTTTTTTTAAGAAGTTAGAAGTAATATTAAATGATCTAAGCTCGCTGAAAAGGTTTATAGAACCAGGTCAAGAGCAATATGTTAATATCTGTTTGCATACGGGTTCAACTTTGGATATTTTACCAAAAATGAAAGATAGAGAATTTGATTTGATGGTGTCTTCACCACCCTATTGCAATCGATATGATTACACTAGGACTTATGCTTTAGAATTAGCATTTCTTGGGTTGGATCATTCTGCTATCAAAAAATTAAGACAGGAATTGCTTTCTTGTACTGTGGAGAATAAAGACAAAAAAGAGTATTTGCGATCCATTTATCAAAAAAACAACCAAATGGACTTGTTTGATGCAGCAGAAAAATCATTCTATGAATGTGAAGCATTACAAGAAGTTCTGCAGATATTAAAGCAGTACAGGGACCAGAAAAAACTTAACAACCCTGGTATATACCGAATGGTTAAAAACTATTTTTACGAACATTCTTTTGTGATATCCCAAATGTCAAGAGTGCTAAAAAATGGTGGAAATATCTACTATGTAAACGATAATGTTCGATATGCAGGTGAGGTTATTCCGGTAGACTTAATATTATCAGAGTTTGCATCTAATGCAGGATTGTCCGTAAAAAATATTTTCGTGCTTAGCAATGGTAAGGGCAATAGCAGCCAACAGATGGGTAAATATGGGAGGGAAGTAATGCGTAAATGTGTATATCATTGGAGGAAATAATATGTCCCAAGACAATGAAAGAAAAAAGTTAATGAGTGAAGCTCATAAGGCTAAGTTGCTTGGAATACCTGTTTCTTATGTTGAACCAGCATATACAAGTCAGAATTGTAGTAGATGCGGTCATCTGGGAAACCGAAATGGAAAACAATTCAAATGTCCAAGTTGTGGACATGTAGACCATGCGGATAGCAATGCTTCGTTCAATATTGCATTGCGTCAAGTTAAGGATGGTCGATTGGATGTAGACAGAGATGCATTCAAGGGTAGGACTGATATGCCCCAAACGGCAATGATGGGAACGACATCAACCGTAGAACCCCACATGCTTTAGCGGTGGGAGTAATCAGGACTGTAACACATAGGTTTAAATAAGTAGGTAAATATGTAGAGATGATTACCATGAAAACACATAGCAAGAAACTGGTAGCCTCAACAGTAGCCATCCTGATGGCGTTCTCTTGCTTGGTGCTACTGCCATCACAGGAGGCCAGAGGGGCAACCATCTATGTTACTGACAATCTCCAGGATGCCATAAACGCATCCAGCGACGGGGACACCATCCACATCAACACCACCACCCTGGAGCCGGGAGCAGTCATATGGGTGAACAAAAGCATCATCATCGAGGGTAACGGCACCGCAAACACCATCATAGACGGGAGTACCAACAGCCTCACCGTCGTACTGAACGTCACAGCCGAAAACGTCACCATACGAAACCTGGCCATCACCGGGGCATCAAACGCAGGCATATACTTGGAAACTGGCACCCATGCAGGAGTCATCCAGACTCCCAGCAACATCACCATCACCGATGTCTACATCCACAACAACACAAACTACGGCATATATGTCACCGCGGGAACATATGGCGCAGTCGTCAACAGCACCATAGAAAACAATGGAGACGGTGGAGACAACGAGGGTGGACTCTACATGACCAAGGACCTCCACTGGGCCATCGTCGGCAACTTGTTCAACGGCAACAACCAGAACGGCATATACAGCACCGAAAACACCGACTATGACACCACCGTATACCTGTACAACATGTTCAAAAACAACACCGCATACGGCATCGAGAGTCCCGGTGGCACCATACGGGCAGATCACAACTGCTGGTACAATGTAACAACCGGGACATGGGGTGGCATCCCCGACGCGGATGGAGTCGACAACATATCTGCATCGGTCACCGCGAACATATATTACAACGGCACCGTCACCGCCAGTGGAACTGTCCTCACCAGGACGGGTACCAACACCTATGCCGCAACCATCGACATGGCCACCATCATCTACCATGAGGAGGGTCTCACCTATCAGCACTGGCTCGCCGGAGCGATATTCAGCGAAATGCCCATAGGGACGGTTCCCAGCCACTATACAGGATACCCCATATATGCCGCATTCAACCTGTCGGGGCGGGAGCATTCATCCCCCGGTCTGGCCACGGGAGACTGGCTCAACCTGTCATTCTACTACGACTTTGCCAAATGGCCATCCAAACTCAGCAGCCAGCAGAACGATGCCACCGTCGCCAGTCTGTTCCACTACAACGGGACAACCTGGACGGAGGGCGAGGGGGCCGGTAAAAACACCACTAATGTGGGAGACTACGAGGGATACGTCTATGCCAACTTCACCGAAAACCCCCTGTCCCCCATAATGATAATGCTCAACGGCAGACCCACCGCTTCATTCACCTACACCCCCAGCAGTCCCCGAGTTGGACAGACCATCACTTTTGATGCCACCAACTCCACCGACCCCGAGGATGGTGACAATCTCAACACCTACCGCTGGAACTTCGGCGATGGAGGCAGCACAACCGATGCCGTGGGAAGCACCGTCACCACATCCTATGACGCCGCAGGGGACTACGATGTCACCCTGACCGTCACCGACTGGCTGGGAAGAACCGGCACCATCATCAAGACTATAACGGTGTCCAGCGGAACGGGAACAGGTGTCAGTCCAGGAACCGGCAGTTACACCCTCACCGTCACCATCACATCAGGCGGAACGCCACTGTCTGGAGTAACCGTCACCCTAGCCGCTGGAGGTGTCACGTTGGCCACCTCCACCACCGACAGCAATGGACAGGTGGTGTTCGGCCAGGTTGAGGGACTCTACATGGTCACCGCCAGCAAAACCGGCTACACCGCATCCACCCAGTATGTCACCGTTGCCAGCAACACCAACCTCCAGATGATACTGGCCATCGGAAGCATCGCCGATGCGCCCATCCTCTTTGGGTTGACACTACCCGTACTCGTCCTAGCCATCCTGGCGTTCATAGGACTGCTGGCCATGCTGTACGTCGTTGCATCAAACAAGAAACTCTGGGCAACCGCCCTGGTATGGAACCTGACCGTATTCCTGATGACGCTGATGCTCTGGCTACTCACCTGGGTAGAAACCACCCACGCCATGCTCCTGATGGCAGTCACCGGGCTGTTCGCCCTGTTCACCGTCATCGGGGCAGAAGATGAGGTAGAACGCTGGAAGGGACGTCGACAGACACGGTGGTAGACCATACGCCACCCCCTCCCCCTCTTTTTCTTTTATCCAATAACTTTATAAACCAAATGGTCATTAATATACTTATGATAATAAGGTCGCCTTTTGTCACTAAAGACAAGGCAGTACGGGAAGCCGCTCATCTGCTAAAGGAAACCAACGTCGTGACAGATTTGTCTGACATAAAGCGGGAACTCAGCCACATCTTCACGGGAAACAACGGGGGCGGCGGTGTTGGTGGTGGAAGGCGGGCGGAGGTTTACTTCAACGAGGCCATGCCCGTCGAGTCATGCCGGAAACTCAAGGGGGTACCCATCCATGGACCAGATGGAGAGGAACGATGCATCCTCAGGAGTCACGTGGACCCCAAACAGGACGACCGGTATGAGGTTGAAGGCCTCAAACCCGCCGAGCGCTAAAAAACCAAGGCGCAGAGAGAGCCAAATTTCGTAGTCAAGCCATCGTGACTAGTGAACCAATGTGTTTAGCCAAGCCAACAGAGACAGAGAGCCAGGATGATGAGTTAACCCAATGGAATTAGTGAACCAACAGAACCCCCACCTTCAGGGTAACATTTATAAATAGTTTTGCAGTATAGCATGTATGCTGGAGGAAGCCATAGACAGTGACCTGCGCCAACTCATCGCAAACATTGCCTGCTCAGAGATACACCTCATGCGGGTGATGCTGGACATCCATCGTGCCATCCGAGATGGCCGGGGTGACCAGGATGCCCTGAAGCAACAACTCGACCAGGTGTCTCTCCTGCTCGACAACAAGAGGCACATCCGTCAGACATACCAGAAGGAGTACTGGGGGGTCCCCCCAGACTTCAATAGTAAGGAGGAAAACCGTAGGACATATCTCGGCGAATGGGGATGCCTATTCAAACACGAAATGGAGATAAACATGATGGAGATGGAGATAATCGAGAAGGCATGCCGCATGTTCGCCGATGCAGAAAGCAGCCGGCATCGGGAATATGCCAGGCATATACGGGACAACCACCTGGCCGGCCTCAACATATCTGACAGCGACCTCGACCGCATCACACGGCAGGTCAAGACAAACTTGGGGACACTATCTATGCAGACATCGGAGGTGCACCCATGAACATTTCACGGGCGATCCTCGCCGTCATCCTCCTTACAGACCCTTGGGAGGTGATGCAGCATGAGTGACCGGGGAGACTGCTACGGCTGCGACGAGGACAGCGCCATACGGACCGACAGGGTCGGGGTTGCCGTCGCCGAGAAACGGATGGACATGGACTTCGTGACCATATCACCCGACGTCTATGACACACGCTATGATGCGCCACCTCCTCAAATAACGCCATCGAGGAGGTACCATCACGAGCGTTTTTAGACGACGGAGAGACCACAGCAGACGCCTCAGGTTAGTTATGGATGCCGTCCTCTCAAACAGCAGTAGCAGCCCATGGACTGTCCATCGATGGGCACGCCTGAGGGACATATCTCAGTATATAGAAAGAAAAACTGGGAAAACCGATGCGTGGACGCGGGATGTCCTGAAGACACTGGTGGAACAGGGGGACATCCAGACCACTACATATGGCGGTGGGCGGTTCTATGCCGACACCACATATTCCTTTTCCTATCCCATAAGCATAATGTTGTCCCTGTTAGGATGGTTACTCTACGTGTTCACAGTCAGGGCGTTTCCACCACTCCCCCTGTATCCCATGTTCTTCACACCCCTCCTCTATGCCATCCTCGACCATCGGCTTAGAAACCGGCGGGAGACGGGCATCTGCCTTGAATGTGGACAGGTCATACCCACCGGGGAAACATACTGCAGTGAAGAATGCCGGAACAAGCGGCAGCCGGATACGGAACTGGAAAGAATACGCCGGAGATTCAGTGGCTACAAGATCGAAGACCACATACGGGTGAATGCTAGGTAAAATGGTTCTCTCTGTAACGATATGCTCCTGCTTCCTTTCAGGATGTTCAAGCAAATAGGGCACGTGCCAATCTGCATTACTATGCATGGAACTCCAGAGAGTTAAGGCCTGTCGACGCCGGGGCTGGGACTCGAACCCAGGTGCAGGTCGCCCTACACAGGTTTCCAAAACTTGCACCTTATATATTAAAATTTAAGTAGCCGTCTGCCGTTCACCTTTTGAGGGCAGAAAAAAGTTTTCACCGTGTAAAGATTTTTTTCATTCCTTTCTGATCCTCCATCCATATTACAGTCTTACATATTTATGTGCACCGTGAAACCAATAACAATGCCATGTATTATCACGGAAAACACCATGGGAACACCATTTTACCCCCCCTTACCCCCCACCTTTTGGCCTGTTTTTGGTATTCCAACGCGTTTTAACCTGTTGGAAACAGCAACAAAACACCCATTTTACCTTTTATGGCATATAAAACCAAATGTTTATAGGGTAGTCGCCGTTTATAGACCGTGACAGAGTGCCAATTCTGCGGGCAACTATTCAAACCGAGCCACCACATGACCAAATACTGTGACCGATGCCGAACCAAATATGATGAATACCTTGATGACACCATCCGGGAGGGGAGCCGACCCTCATACTTCAGCCATCTCATCAATATGGAGAAATGGCTCATTGATAATGGCAGAGAAGAAACCACTCCCCCGCTCGCCAACCTGGAAAAAAAGGATGTGAAACGCTACATAGACATCCTCGTGGAGGGGGGCGAAGCATCAAGCGCCAACACATTCATATCCGTCCTGCAAAGTTATGCGAACTGGATGCTCACCAACCACAAGCAGAAATGGATGAAAACGGGAGGTATGGAACACCTCGTCATTGAACAGGAGAGATGGGAGCGCATAGCATCCGTGAAAAGACCATCGATGGAGGAAACAGCCGCTGGCTTCCTCACCCTGGAGGAATTGGAGAAACTCCTCATGACGGCGCATGCGCAGAATATCAGGGACTTTGAACTCATCTGGCTGCTGGCATGGATGGGATGCAGACCCGGGGAACTACGAGATGCATACCGGCGTGAACACATCGTCAAGATACAGAGTGAAAAGACACGGGACAGGAAGACCAAGCGACGCATAGGCGTAGACGCATTCACCGCGAAGGTGTTCGACAGCGCCAAGAAGCACGGCACATTGGCGGTCAGCCAGCAGACCATCCAGAACCGTGTCATGGGCGGAACAGGAGGCATCTACGACAAGGCGCTGGGCGTCCATATCACCCCGAAGATGTTCCGGCATACCTTCGCTACCTATATGGACAACAGGTGTATACGGGACAACGATGTTATGAAGCGGTTCGACATACAACTGGACGACAAGTTCACGAAGGTATGGCAGGGACACAAGGTGGGCAAGGACATCACTCACCTCTACCGTGAGTATCCAGATGACCTGTTTGTGTTCATCGCTGAGCATAAACATTACATGCTACCGATAGAAAAAAAAGTAAGGGCGTGTACCGCATAGACCAGTAATTCTGAATGCCAAATCCAGGGATGTGATTTTCCCTATCAGGGAGAGGCCCTTCCTTTTTATCTACGGTACGGCATTGTGAGCCATCACTAGATGATCTTTAAGTTAGCAAATCCCGGCAATGTTTTTCCATCTTTTTCAGGTATTCTATTGCCTCTGCTCGGTACTTGTCATATTTTATTTGCTCGAAATGAACGGGTGCCAATGCTGTCACCTGTCGATACAGTTTCTTTATCTTCTCTACCCGTTCTTCTTCTTCTGGTCGTTTTATGACAACTCTCTTGGTTTCTAAATCACCTTCGAGAACAGCCTTATCAACTTCTTCATGGTATCGTTTCAGGCTTTCTTCCTCTGCCTTTTCTTTTTTCAGTTCCTCTACAAGAGGTTCAGCCATTTCCTCTGGGATACCAACCTCAAGCCGTGGTTTAACACGCTCATATTCAACCATTATCCATGCCATTTTTTATTGTCCTGTCATCTTATGACCCGGGTTCGAACCCGGGTCACATTCACAATTATGAGATTTCAGAATTTTTTTGTGAAAGCTGTAAATTTTTTGAGTTTTTTCGTTTCCCATTTGTGGGCTGATAATGAATTGATAATGAATTGGTAATGAATTGCATCCAATCCGTGTTTAGAAATAAAATTTATGGGATATTGAACCAGGCAAAGACGCCCTATGAAAGATTCACTCACTTTTCACTCAAATTCACTCATAATTCACTCATTAGACCCCAAACCAGGAATCACCGTCTATATGTGCCTGTTTGCCCCTGTATATGAAACCGTGAATGTCTCCGATCTGTGAACCAGCCTGGTTGTGATGGCAGATTTCGGCTTCGAATGGTCCGGATTCGAATCCGGACCATCAGAAGGAGATTCTGAATTCGATTTTTGTGAATTTTTAGAGAAAAAGTTCCTGCTGCAGGGCATTTTCCCATTCGTGTATACCCCTTTGGGAAAGTCTTTTAAACGGATATCCGTTACAGGATTATGGATAAAAAGCCACGGTGCCCAAATTGCACTGTTCATCGGCAGGGCCATAGAACACCTGCCGATGTGCCAAGGATACTGCATTCCCTATACATCCGTAGAGGCAACTACTACAATGAAGGGCAGAGATGGGTGAAAATCGGATATTACTGCTCTGAATGTGGGCATCTCGAATTCGACACCGGAAAATAATTTGGTAGCAGTTAACGGGGTTTATGATTTTAGAAAAAGTTCCTGTTGCAGGGCAAATTGCAGCCAGAACTCGCATATGCTAAAATCTTTGAATGGCCAATGAACTTTTCTTAATCCAGTAATAAATCCAAACAGGTTGTATTGTTTTGCATATCTTGCTAAAGGACCAAATTTGAAAACATCGCAACACCATCTAAATCTCCTTGATGGTAATCCGACGTAATCAACCATTTCAAAAAAAGTTATTGGGGCTTTGATAATATCGATTTGAGTATCATAATAACTTCCTATCTTTTCTACATAATGGATTGTTTCATCGAACTCTATGGTGGTGTTTGAAAAGACAACTCGATCAATGCCAGATCTCAAAGCTAAATCAACAGCTACTAGACTATCCTTTCCGCCTGAAAAACTAACTGCAATATTTTTATCTTGTAATTTTATGAGTTGAGTTAGAGCACTACTTTCTTTGTTATCCATTATGTAAGTAATGAAACGACGTCTCAATCAATGCATAGTCATCAAAAGTATATAATCTTTGGTTGCCATCAAATTCGATTTCCTGATCGGCAAGCCGGGTAGAACCGGTGATCAGACCAACGTAGGGAGATACCACACCAAGGTCGGCATTGAGTTCAATACCAAGGCCGAACTGGCTGTAACCACCAATCTCAAAATCACCCTTAGTACCGGCGCCGTCGTCATATGCGACTGTATTGCCGAGGTACATGTTGTAATTGGCGATAAGAGCACCACCGACTACCGGCAGAAGGCCATCATCTCCGCTGTCCTCATAGAGGCCGAGCTTCACGAAAACCCACGGTTCGCTGAAGTAATCGTATTCACCATTTTTATTAACGAACGCAGGATCTCTTGCGGCAGTTGCCAAAGAGGTTCCAAGCATGGAATAGGTCACGCCAAAGCCGATACCGGAAGTTGTTTCCTGGTCTTCAAGACCGAAGTAGTCTGCATCGTCTTCATCGATACCGAGGTCAGCCCAGGTCAGGTTGACGCCGAGGCCGATTTCCAGGTCCATCCCCATAGGGGCATCTTCCTGTGCTGCGGGGTCACCACCGTCTGCAACCGACGGAGCGCCGGCTTTCTCGAACACAACGTCAATACCAAATTCGGGAGTGAGAGTCATGTCGCCCATGGGCATGCTGTAGGCAACACCGAGACCGACGGCGGCAGGGTTGTTCCGGGAACCGGGGGTTGCCTGAATGTTCTTGCCGTCCTTGTCAGTCTGGCCGGTAAGATTACCGAAGCTCATGTTGGAAACGAGAACGATTTCCACGTTTTCAATCGCGGTAACCTCAACCTCGAGACCGAGGAGATAGGCATTCTGGGTGTTGCGGTTGGCACCTGCCGTTGATACAACGTTGTCCTTATCGGTGTCATAGTCATTGCCACCGCCCAGCGCGTTCCACTCATCTTCAGTGTAGAGGTCTGCAACGGTGACCGTACCACCC
>OMKS01004668.1_pt1 | contig 10216 bp, 10 predicted proteins | sample 1674721 | NCBI WGS metagenome assembly OMKS01 (sample SAMN06264996, study PRJEB25208) | sediment metagenome | isolation source: hot spring sediment | place: USA: California | collected 2014-09-02 | reverse complement strand
TACATTATACGGCAGCTGAAGATGGCGATTCAGAATCCTAGGATAATAACGGAGATAGGGCTGAAAACAGCGAGAGATTGCCTCGGCTACAGGCTTGTAACCAAGATGGTGGAGAGAACAGCCGACCACGCCACCAACATAGCAAAAAATGTTCAGCTACTCAATAAGCAGTTAGACGAGGAGTTTCTTCAGGCAATCCAAGAAATGAATGAGGTGGCGATTTCCTCCTTCGAAACTTCGATAGAATCTTTGTTCAGGCTTGATTACGGCTTAGCGGAAAGCGTTATTGTGAAAGCCAACAAGATAGTTTCTCTGGAGAAGAGGGCTCTGCTTTCGTCAAAAGAGACGGATATAGAGGAAGCAGCTAACATTCGGTTGGTTATCGAGAGCGTGAGAAGAATAGCCGAGTACTCTATGGACATAGCAGAGATTGTTCTCAACATGACCGTCGAAACGGTGATAGAATAACGAGCATATCAGAGATTAAGCATTTATTTGTGAGTTGCTAAAGTGTGTCTGGTGTAAGGCTTGCAGTTTAAGGGACGCGACATAGTATCCATCAAAGATTTCAGCCGAGAAGAGATCGACTATATTCTGAAAATCGCCGGCGACATGGAGCCCATAGCCAAAAGCGGCTCAAACATGCTCCACGGCAAAATACTGGCAACCCTCTTCTTTGAACCCAGCACAAGAACCCGCCTAAGCTTCGAAGCCGCCATGAACAAACTGGGAGGAAACGTCATCGGCTTCGCAGAACCCAAAGTTGCCGCAATCAAGAAAGGCGAAAACTTGGCAGACACAATCAGAGTCGTCGAAAACTACGCTGATGTTCTTGTGCTACGGCATCCGCTGGAGGGAGCAGCCAGATTAGCAGCCGAATTTGCTCGAATACCAGTGATAAATGCTGGCTCCGGAGCTGAAGAGCATCCGACCCAGGCTCTGCTGGATTTGTACACCATACTGAAAGAGAAAGGCACAATCGATGGGCTTAACATCACCTTGGTGGGAGACCTAAGGTACGGACGCACAGTTCACTCATTGGCGTATGCACTGTCGCTCTATAAGGTGAAGCTGTTTCTGGTTTCGCCTGAGCTTCTCCGCATGCGAAGAGAGGTTTCCGACGCCATAAAAAAGAAGATAGAGATAGTGGAGGGCTCCGCGGTTGAGGAGGCTTTGCCAGAAACCGATGTACTTTATGTAACGCGGATTCAGGAGGAGAGATTTCCTGACCCAGCTGAATACGCCAAGGTCAGCGGAACATACAAGATTGGGGTTGACATGCTGAAGGAGGCGAGGGAGGACATGATTATTATGCATCCTTTGCCGAGGGTCGACGAGATAGATCATGAAGTGGACAATACACCCCATGCCAGATACTTCCAGCAGGTATGGAACGGAATAGTCACCCGAACAGCTCTCTTAGCTCTTATCTTGGGGGCAAAAAAGTAACCAAGAGTTGCGGAGCAAAGGAAAAATTGCGGTCTTAGAAGCAGTGCATTTTTTGTCTGCTAACGTTCCTTAATGGGCTCTGGCAATTTTGGAGGCATCTCATCCGGTGAAACAGGATGCTTATGCTTTTTGATCCCTTTTACTCCCTTCTTGTGGACAATGTTTATGTGATTTGACAGCTTGTTTTCAGCATCCTTTCTCTCCGATTCCAAAGTTTTCCATTGGCAAAGGTCACATTTTGCAAGCCATTTTCCGTCTTTCTCTTGCCTAATCAAATTCAAGCTTCCCGTTAGTACATACGGTTGCACATTTATGAGTTTAGTGATTTGCAAGTTCTCATACTTCCTTTTGAGTATGCTCGTAACAGTAAAAAGCAGGTGAAAGACAATAGTTAGATTGACGTTTGGAGTGCCATTACCTGAGGAACTTCTAGTTGGAGCTTAATATTCTGCTTAAGAGAATCAGAGAAATCGGCCCAATTCTGCGAAGGTTCTTCATAAACACGCTGTTCGACTCCACGTTCACACTGCTCGGAATAATTATAGGCTCAGCCTTTGTTGCAGTTCCAGACCTGCGTCTCCTGATAGGCACGGCAGTGACAAGCAGTCTCGCATTGGGCATATCAAGCGGCGTCAGCGTTTACGAATCAGAAACAATGGAGAGAGAAAGGAGGGTGGTGGAACTGGAGAAATCGCTTTTCTTGAATTTGGAGAACACAGTTATTACCGAACACCATAGGACCTATGCGCTGATACTCTCTTTCGTGAACTTTTTGACGCCCCTTCTCTGCTGTGGAATACTTCTGATTCCATTTGTTCTTGCACTATTTCAGCTTCTCGACATAATAATCGCGTCTTGGATCTCTGTAACACTGGCTCTTAGCCTGATTTTTGTGGCAGGAACATACTTGGGAAGAGGCGGCAAGATGAATCCTCTTCTGAAGGGGTTAAGAATGGTGTTCTTCGGTGTCGTAGCCTTCGCCATCGGCTATTTTATCCAAGTTCTAATCTAGAGGATTATTTGGCTACGCCGATTTCATCCACACCCTTTATGGAAACAGCATGCTTTTCCATGACTTTGCGGATTTCATCGTAATTTATTTGGGGACCCTTTATTGTCACTCTAATCGTTTCGGTGTTAGAGTCAACCTCAACCACAGTGATGTCTACTTCGCTTACTCCATCAACTGAACCCAAAGCCTTGGACAGTTCAACGATAGATAGTTCGCGTGATTTCAGCGAATCCAGCAAAAGTTTCTTAATCTTAACAGACATCAAGCATCAAGTAACATTTTGCATCCCTCACATATATTGCTTTTACATCCAACTGAAAAGCCAACAGAGAGTTGAACAATAAGAACCGAAAAAACATTGATTAGAACATAAAAACTGGAGATTTATGTTGCAAGATAACCTTATAAGACATCCTGAGAATATTAGTAATGTTTAGTGGGGGAGCAGGCTCAGAACATATTTGCGTTGAGCAACGAGTAAACCGACCTAAACGGCGAAAGGTCGGAAAGCGGCAAAGACGTTGTTTTAACGGGTCGAACAAAAGTTCGAGGCTTAGACCCCACTAAACAAAACGATTCTAGTAGTTTTGAGGAGCCGAGAAATGAATATGCGAAATAGTGGAGTGAAATAGAAGTGTCTAATGAGAAGAGAAATGTTAGAAAGAATGAAATAATCAACGTTAATGAACTGGACGAGCAGATCAGAAGGCTCGTTGACAACAAACTATCTGAAGAAATAGAGGAGCCAATAAGCTTTCTCTAAACAATCTCAGCATGACCGGTTGCTTGGGGAAGTAACGGTTGTTAATCTGCTTGCCGCGAAAACAGACTCCTGTTCTAAATCTGTAACGGAGAAGGCTGAAGAGCGGGAAAGCAAAACGTTAAAGACCGACCAATAAATTACTGTTCTATTGTTAGATTCTGTTTTGTAATGGAGAATTGAGTATGGTTCAAAGCAAAGTGAAAGATGTTTTTTCAACCAAGTTTAAAACAATCAGAAAAGATGACACACTTTCTGCAGGTCTCTCTAGTCTAAAGGAAGAATCGACGCCAGCATTGGTTGTTTTCGACAGCAAAGGAAAATACGCGGGCGAAATTGCTCACAGATGGATAGTCAGGTCACGATATGACCCTGCCACAACCAAAGTGGAGACTTTGATGCGTCCAGCGCCCACAGTGTCGCCCGAGGATTCACTGAGTAAGACAGCGAGACTAATGCTAACCAGCGGAATTAATCAGCTTCCTGTTTTCAGTGAAGGGAAACTGATTGGAATCGTTACGGACAGCGCGGTTATTCAGGGGGCAGTGGCTGAGAAGTGGGGCAACACAAAACTTGAGAATGTTATGACCAAAAAGCCATTTGCTGTTGAAGAAGACGAATCTGTGGGAGCAGTTCTGAGTCTCTTTAGGGAGCAGGGAATATCTCATGCGCCCGTAGTTAAAGAGGGGCGTCTAGTGGGTATTGTAAGCGTCAAGGACATCATCACAAGCATTTTCCAGCCAAGAGAACGTCAAACAGTAGGGGAGATTGTGGGAGAGAAGGGTCAGGTTCTAAGCATTCCAGTGAAGGGAATAATGACAAAGCCAGTTATCACGGTCTTGCCCGAAAACACACTGAAAGATGCCGTAGAAAAGATGTGGAAATTCAAAATCTCTTCGTTGATTGTTGTCACTAAAGGAAGACCTGCGGGAATTCTGACCAAAAGAGACATTCTTGAGCCGCTAGCCGAAATGGAAACGCCAAAACATCGAATCACAGTTCAGTTTTCGGTGAAGGGCGTAGAAATAGATGATATTCAACGCGGTTTCATAATGGGCGATTTTGAAGCATTCTCACGTAAATACCAAAAGATGTTGGAGGCAGGAACACTTTTCGTATACATGAAAACTCATGGAACAAACTTCAAGGGAAATCAACTAATTCACTGTCGACTTCAGTTTAGAACACCGACAGATTCCTTCTCTAGCTCCAGCGAAGGTTACGGAGTTGAAGCAACGTTTCGCACAGCGTTGGGTCGGCTTGAGACGCAGCTTCTGAAGAGCCAAGAGCTTGCGAATGAGCCAGAGTATGCCAAGAAGTTTTTGCGGCAAATAGATTTTCCCTCAACAGAACTCTAGAACACAATTAAGCTTGAAAGGGGAGAAAGAGGTGAAACGATGACAAAAGAGGGAGAAATGTATGCATGCAAAATCTGCGGCAACGTAGTGGAAGTAGTCGCCTCAGGCAACGGAATTCTTGTCTGCTGCGGACAACCCATGCAGCTAGTGGAAGACGAAGACTAGAAATCGCGCTTGCATGCACAGTTATTAATGGGAGCTTCACCAAATTATTTTGCTATGAAGCCGCTGCACATCTATTCGGGGGTCACCGATACAGGGGTGGACATTCGTTTTCGAGAAAAATCCTACCCCATAGTATACCCAACATCAGTTTGGGGAGCAACACCCAAAGAAACGCAGACAGCGCTGAAAGACAATCTTGCAGTCGCCGCCACCATGCATCTGCCGCTCGTACTCGATTCACCCGGCATCGTCTACCATTCAGGCTGCCCATTACTGGAGCCCTATTTTGTACAAAACTTTCTGAAGGACATCCCCTCCTGCACCGAAGTCGACGGAACCAGCACCGACGAGACTGTAAGAAAATTCTTCAACACAGAGTACCAGTTTCTGGAACCAGAAATAACGTATCCTTCCCGACAGCCTGTGGATTCGCCGCATGGCGCCCTTGTTGGAACAAGCTTCGGAAAGGACAGCCTACTCACCTACGCCGTGGCAGACGAAATCGGGCTTGAACCAGAAATGGTCTACATTGTGGAGCAGAGCATGACCTATGAGCAGAAACACAAAACCGAGCTGGCGAGACGCTTCAAAAACGAGTTCGGCAAACAACTGAACATTCTGAGGCATGAAACAGGAAAGTTCAGGGACTATCCCCATCTGGGGGTGCCCTACACGGAGATGGGGTGGGGACTGCAAACAACCGAGTACGCACTGGAGCTGATACCCTTCGCGTATGCCCTCAAAGCCAAGTATCTGCTGTTCGGCAACGAGCAAACCGCCGCCGCAACCTACATGGACGCTAAAGGCAGATGGACCGTTCATCCCTGCTACGACCAGTCTCACCGCTGGACCGTGCACATAGACCAAATCACGCAGACGTTCTCAGGTCGCTCAGTCAACACAGGAAGCCTGATAGAGCCGCTCATGGACATGATGATACAGTACACTCTGGCGCATCGTTACCCACAACTTGCGAAGTATCAGATGAGCTGCTTCACCGAAACAGAGGCAGGACGAAGCTATCGATGGTGCCACAACTGCTCTATCTGCGCTAAAATGTATCTCATGTGCGCTGGAAGCGGAATCGACCCAACAAAAATTGGACTACGAGTGAATATGCTAGAGCGGGAGTATAAGCGGTTTTTTACGTTGTTTGGCGGAAAATCAATCACCATGACGTATGCTCACACCAAGGTGGGCAGGGACGAGCAGCTTTTCGCGTTCTATCTTGCAGCCAAGAAGGGGGCAGAAGGAGAGTTAATTGAGGAGTTTAAGGCAAGCCCACTGATTCAGGAAGCAAAAGACAGGGAGGAGGAGCTGTATAAAACGTTCTGTACCTTGCATACTTCAATTTCGGTGCCTAAAGAATTGAGGGCTAGCGTGAACTCGATTTATGAAGAGGAGCTGGCTTCATTCCAGATTTAAAGAACAAATGTGAGGGTTAAGAATTTATTCATGCTCAGATTCCCTCTTATGAGAAGGATGACCACAAATGAAAATAGCGCTGGTTCTGAATACTCGCCACGCAGAAACCGAGTTCGAGGTCGAGTATGACCCACCTCACACCATCGAACTCATAAAACATGGCATCGAAGCCGCCGGACACGATTACGTCTTTGTTGAGGCTGACGAAAACTTCACAGAAAACATCAAAAAGGCAAAGCCAGACCTCGTCTTTAACAGAGCAGAGGGGCTAAGAGGCGACAGCCGCGAATCACATGTGCCCGCCATCCTTGAAATGCTGGGGATACCCTACGTTGGCTCCAATGTGCTGACCACTGCGATTTGCCTAAACAAAGCATGGACAAAAAAAGTTCTAGTTTATCATGGAATTTCGACGCCAAAATTTTTTGTATGCCAAAACCTTCTGGAGGCAGAGAAAATCAACGAAGGTTTTCCCTATATCTTGAAGCCCAACGAAGAAGGCTCCTCCATCGGAATCACCGAAGAGAACCTTGTACAGGATAAAACGCAACTGCATACAAGACTAAAGCAGATGCTCAGAGAGTATCAGCAGCCGATACTGGTTGAGCAGTTTATTGAGGGCAGAGAATTCAGCATCGGACTACTCGGACGGGCAGGCGAAGACCCGGAGGTTCTTGCGATTCTGGAAATCGATTTCTCCAAGTTCCCGGAGGTAGGCGGCGTACTTGGGCAAAGAGCCAAAACGGTTCTAGACTCGCTGGACCATTACGTTTGTCCTGCACAAATCCCAGAAAAGCTGAGGAATAGACTGGAGCGGCTTTCAGTGGACATCTGGAGTGTGTTGGAGGCTGAAGATTTTGCGAGAATCGACTTTCGGATGAACAGTGAGGGAGAACTGTTTTTCTTGGAGATTAATCCTCTGCCGGGAATGGACTTTGACACAGAAGAAAACGACTTGTCATTCTATCCGTATATGGCGATGAAGTCGGGATACACCTACGATGAGCTTGTGCGCAGACTGCTGGAATCTGCATGCAGCCGTTATGGTTTAACATTATAGAAAAGGTTTAGAACTCAAACTTGTTCATGACAGTTTCGGGGAGAGAAGGAAGAAGTATTGATGGAAGCAAAGCTGATACGGCAACCTGAAAAAGATAATCCATTTTGGCGGCAGCTTTTACGCGAACTAGCCAGAATATTCAGGGGAGAAGTGGAGATAGTTTTTCCAGCAGAATGGAACAGCCATTACTTCTCATGGTTTCACAGCATGGAAGAGTCGGGATTCAGGCAGGCGTTACAGTACTCCTTTGAAGAGGTAAAGAAGAGCCTTGAAAATCCAGAACTGCTTTTCTTGTTTGTCACAGTGGATGGTGAACCACAGATTCTCCTTTTTGGTTACTCGATTCCAGACGGGAAGGCGAAATCCTTCTATCTGGACACTTTCGCTGTCAGACGCAGAGGCGAAGGCATCGGAAACATTGTCATGGAGTTTCTGATTCGCTGGGCACAAACAAAACAGTACAGGGCAATAGTTTTGGACACCGAATTAAGGGACGAGAAAGGAATCCCTCTGCAGCACTTCTACGCGAAACATGGGTTTGAGACGGTTTCCGCTTCCGAAAACGACGTCATCATGAAACTCGTGCTGTAGCAAAAAATGCGCTGTTTAGGCAGATTTTAGTCGAAGTCTCTGCCAGTCAGGATTGCCACGAATGTTCCTTTCACGATGAAGCCTTCTCTGCCAAGAGTTTGCATCACAGCGAGGGTGCTGGCGGCTGCGGGAAGAACGCTTAGCCCCTCTTCTGAGCGGATAAGCTTTGAGAACTCCATCATTTTTGTGTCCGAGGCGTATTCTGCGAAGCCTCCAGATTCATAGATTGCGTCTAGGGCAAGCTGTCCGTCGAATGCGTGCCAGTTGGTTAGCGGCTCATTGACTTTGCTTTCTTTGATTTCCTCAGGTTTCAAATCAACTATGGTCCGTTTGTTCTCCTTGAAGGACTTTATGACGGGGTTGCCTCGTCGTGTGCTGGTAGCAACCATCTTTGGAACAGTCATAGTTTTACCGGAGAGATACAGTTTTTTGAAGCCAGCGTAGATGCCCGCAAGGGTTGTGCCGTTTCCAACAGGACAAAAGACATAGTTAGGAACCCGCCTCAAGTCGCGGTAAATCTCAACCGCAATTTCTCCATAGGCAGCTAAAGACAATTCTGGAATCTCGTTTACTCCAGGATTGGCGTCAAACCAATGGTTATCTATCGCCTGATGGGAAGAGTAAGCCACTGCATCCTCATAGTAGCCATCCACCAAGTGAACCTTTGCCCCAAAATTTTCCATACGCTTCAGCCTATCCTTTGGCACCTCATACTTTTTGGGAATATAGATGTTGGCAGCCAAATCATAATGCCGCGCAGCGTAGGCCACAGCCACACCAAAGTTGCCGCAGGTTGCAGTTGTAACCCCTTCCAGCCCTGACGTAACCGCCTGATCAGCAAGTATCATGGCGATGCGGTCCTTCTGGGTTCCAGTAGGATTGGTGCCTTCAAATTTTAGATAGACACGTTCACACCCCAGAAGGGGAGCCAAGTTTCTGGCTTCAAGAAATATTGTGTTGCCAACCATTACTTGCCAAGACTGACGTTTCAGTTTTAGTTGGCGTTCACGGTTGTCGCTCCAGTCGACGGGTCGTAAATCCGACAGCACAGGGGATATATTCTTATAGGCTCCATTGTTTCTGGCCTTTGCCATTTTTCTGTTTTGACACCCCAAATAGAATCTAGGAAATTCTTCGCAATGATTCACGCAGAACTATTTTAAACTTACTGTACAAAGACTAAAAAGAGACAGATTTGGGGAGATTTTGTGCTCCCCGTAACGTTTGCAAAGATTTTTACATTCCTGTTCTGTATCTGTCCACGAGTTCCTGTTTTTTGCTTTCGTTCCAGCCGCTTACTGCCTGGTAGTAGCCGGTTACTCTGGACCACCACTCGACTTCTTTGGAGTTGCAGTAGGGGCACTGCTCAAAAATGGGCGAGGTGACTTTTCCGCAGTCGCTGCAGATGGTCAGGTCTTTGGTGTATGCGTAGTAGCCTATGTTGCTTTTAGTAGCGATTCTCTTGGTCATGCTATATAGCGCTTCAGGGTCCGGATTGGCGTCTCCCAGCCACACATGGAGCATGTTTCCTCCGTTCAGTAATGGGAAGAATTTCTGCTCAAGGTCTATCCTGTCAAACAATCCCACATTAGCCTTAACATCCACATGAGTTCCGTTGCTGTAGTAGACGGGAACATCCTTCTTCTTGTTGACAAGCATAGACTTGGCTTTCTCTATATCTCCCTTAACAAGCTTCTCCGCCTTGTCACGATAACCGTTTGTGATGAGGTCAGCGATGGCAAATCTCTGGGCTGTAGACTCAGCAGGTGTCCTAGCTAAGGCGATTTTGTAGCCGCTCCTCTGCTCCAGCACCTTCTTGTATTTCTGCATCTCCAAAATCAGCTTGACCAGAGTCTTAACTGCCTCAGTATTTTCGTGAAGCTGATAGCCAGTGTGGTACTGAGCCATCTCGTTTCCGCCCACAAAACCGATGGTGAAGGTCAGCTGGTCAAAGTCCACAGCCTGAGTTCCCTTCTCGCCAGTTCGCGGGTCCAAGGGTCGTTGGGTGGCGAAGGGTATCCGTTTGTTTTTAATTGCAAGGTCCATCCACTTCTTTTTTGCCTTGAACACGTCAAGAGCTAGATCCATGAGTCTGCGGCTCTCCTCGAAGAGTTTCTCGTCGTCTCCATTGGCTTTGTAAGCCATCCTTGGAAGATTTAGACTTGCAACCTGCCAGCTTCCCATCGTGAAGTGCTTTCCGTTGTCGAAGTTGAGCTTTTCATCAAAGTCTTCGCTGTCTTCAGGAGTTTCAACAAAACAGTATGCGCAGCACTGGTAACAGGAGACTCCTTTGCCGTAGCCCCTGTAAGCAGGCATCATGTTGTCGAAGTAGGGCAACCCAAACTTGGCTACAACCTTGTGGACGTCAATCCAAACGTCGTCATATTCAGGCTTGA
>OMKS01004666.1_pt1 | contig 10217 bp, 7 predicted proteins | sample 1674721 | NCBI WGS metagenome assembly OMKS01 (sample SAMN06264996, study PRJEB25208) | sediment metagenome | isolation source: hot spring sediment | place: USA: California | collected 2014-09-02 | reverse complement strand
GGAATCAACGGCTACTTCAACATCCGGATCGCATCGGTTGAATTGTCACCATGTAAACACTTTTGAACGTTACCAATAGTTTAAAGTGTCACAGGATATAAATCATATCATAGCCAGTTATGATATATGTGACGCCCGGCGGCTACAGCGGGTGGCGAAGGTGATGAAGGACTTTGGTGCCCGAGTGTTGAAGAGCGTTTTTGAGTGCAACTTGACCACTGGACAATACCTGGACATGAAGTATCAGGCTGAGCAGATCATCGATCCTTTGGAAGACAGCATACGTTTTTATTTTCTCTGCGGCAAATGTTTGAAGAACGTAGAACGCCTTGGGAAGGGTGGTGGCTTCACCGAGAACGAACAAGTAGCCATTATCTGATACTTTCTCTTTCAACTTATGAGCGAGAATCACCTGTGATTTTTTATAATTTTGTAACTTATTGATTTAACTATTTATTGTTAATAGGTCTGAATGAAGTTGGCGCATTTGAGAAAAAAGATGTATTTTCAAATACATAAGATCGAAAAAAGGAGGTATGAGCGATGAGAAGATGTGAGCAACGACTGAGGGTTTACGGAGGTCTACGGAAACGCGACTTGATCATCTTGATTTATCGTTATGATTTGAGGCCGCGGAAGGAACGACTGACCCGATGAAGAGGGGATTGCGACGCCTTTTTTCGCCCCGCTGATACAACGGGACTGTATTCGGAAGGAACGACTGACCCGATGAAGAGGGGATTGCGACCACGTTGTAACCGTGTCTTTCGAGGACACGACGGGCGAAGGAACGACTGACCCGATGAAGAGGGGATTGCGACGTTCGCCAGGCTTTGTGATAAGAATTTCACGACCTAGAAGGAACGACTGACCCGATGAAGAGGGGATTGCGACTGTCATCCCCCCTCTCTGATTTTAGATAATGCGATTTGAAGGAACGACTGACCCGATGAAGAGGGGATTGCGACTTTTTCTTATCATTGTGTTTCCTCCTTTTCTGACGAAGGAACGACTGACCCGATGAAGAGGGGATTGCGACTCCTTGTGAAGTCTACGTTTGTCGATTGCCAACCCCAGAAGGAACGACTGACCCGATGAAGAGGGGATTGCGACTTTGTCTCGCTTTCAGATTGAATTTTTGAGAGCTGAAGGAACGACTGACCCGATGAAGAGGGGATTGCGACTCACGCAGCTACCCTGAATGTTTGAACAGATATAGAAGGAACGACTGACCCGATGAAGAGGGGATTGCGACTTGAAGCTTCGCTGGTATTACCATTGAGGCGGTGAAGGAACGACTGACCCGATGAAGAGGGGATTGCGACACCTGAAGGTGGAGTACCAATAATATCAGGAACTCCTCGAAGGAACGACTGACCCGATGAAGAGGGGATTGCGACAACCATGACGGTACACTATGATAAGCAAAAAAATCTTTACGAAGGAACGACTGACCCGATGAAGAGGGGATTGCGACGAAGAATCCTTTCTAACCGTTAATTATCTTGTAACTTGAAGGAACGACTGACCCGATGAAGAGGGGATTGCGACTATTGTCTGGCGGGATTGAAGTTATGACCACCAAAATTAGAAGGAACGACTGACCCGATGAAGAGGGGATTGCGACTAGTCTCACCAGACTTTGTAACTAAAACTTCCCGTCCGGGAAGGAACGACTGACCCGATGAAGAGGGGATTGCGACTGTTAGGCTTGATTTCGATGCCTAACGCCCTACATGCATCGAAGGAACGACTGACCCGATGAAGAGGGGATTGCGACCTATGATGCCAGCTTGTGTGTTCATTCCGTGTCCATATGAAGGAACGACTGACCCGATGAAGAGGGGATTGCGACCTATGATGCCAGCTTGTGTGTTCATTCCGTGTCCATATGAAGGAACGACTGACCCGATGAAGAGGGGATTGCGACACGTCATAGCGTTAGCGTTGATGTCGAAACAATCGAAGGAACGACTGACCCGATGAAGAGGGGATTGCGACAGTTAGACACCCAAACTCGATAAAACTTCTTTGAAAAAGAAGGAACGACTGACCCGATGAAGAGGGGATTGCGACTTCCCCGGAAATAAAATCCATTTTTGGATATTTCAATACGAAGGAACGACTGACCCGATGAAGAGGGGATTGCGACAAATTTGACGTTCACACGTCCGAACGCTTATCATTGACAAACCATCCGGAATGTGAAACTCTTGCCCCGGTTATGCCTTATCCATTCCCGTCAGGGACTTTAAGAACCGGCAATGAATAAAAAACCGGCATTAATCAATATCATCTGGCTTTTTCTGATTCTTCTATCCGTGGTGGCAGCGGCCTATAGTGGAAAGATGAAAGAGACCCTGGATGCCTCTTTTGAGGCGGCCAAGGGCGCGGTGGAATTGGCCATTGGGTTGGTAGGCATCATGGCCCTCTGGCTGGGCTTAATGAAGGTGGCCGAGGTTGGAGGACTGCTTTCTATGGTGGCCAGGGCAGTGCGGCCGGTAATGGTACGGCTGTTTCCGGAGGTGCCGCCCGGTCACTCTGCCATGTCGGCCATGATCATGAATATCTCGGCCAATGTCCTCGGCCTGGGCAATGCCGCCACGCCGATGGGCATAAAGGCCATGATGGAGCTTGACAAACTCAATCCGCATAAGGGGCAGGCAACAAATGCCATGGCCCTTTTCCTGGCCATAAATACCTCCAGCGTCACTATCCTGCCCCTTGGAATAATCGGTGTGCGGGCGGCAGCCGGGGCGGCTGATCCGGCGTCTATTATTATTCCCACCCTTATTGCTACTATTTGCTCGACTACAGTAGCTATTGCCGCGGCCAAAATCCTGGCCCGGCGCGGCGAACCAGAGGGATACGCGGTAGATCTCGTTGTTAATCCCGGGGATGCCTCAGATTCTTCGGGAGGAGAGACGCCTGAAAAAGTGGATCTATCACCGCCCGGCCGTCTGGGCAAGGTGGTGGCCATTTCCATTATGGCGGCTATAGGTAGTGCCTTCATCTATCGTCTCACCAGGGATGGCGACGCCCTGGCCCTGGGTAAAGAGGTCATTACCTATTGGCTGGTGCCTCTTATCATGTGCGGCCTTTTACTCTTTGGCTATGTGCGCGGGGTCAGGGTTTACGAGGCAGCCACGGACGGGGCCAAGGAGGGGTTTCAGGTAGCCATTCGTATTATCCCGTTTTTGGTTATGATCCTGGTAGCCATTGGCATGTTTCGGGCCTCCGGGGCATTTGATATATTGGTCAGGATACTGGAGCCGGTTACCTCTCTGATCGGTATGCCGGTCGATGCCCTGCCGGTGGCCCTCATGCGCCCACTTTCCGGGACAGGCGCCTTTGGCCTGGTGAGCGAGGTAGTCAGCCGTGACCCAAATGGTTTTTCATCCTTTCTGGTTTCAACCATGCAGGGATCTACGGAAACCACCTTCTATGTGCTGGCTATTTATTTTGGCGCCATAGGGGTTACCCGGATACGCCATACCCTGGCGACCGCTCTCACGGCCGACGTTGCCGGTATCGGTGCTGCCCTGGCTGTCTGTCATCTCATGTATTGACGGCTTCGTAAAAAAGCTAACTTATACTGCGAGCGGCATCCTATTTAGAACGAACTTGTTTGAGTTCGTTGGAAGTCAAAATTCCCCTCCCCTGGCGGGAGGGGATGAAGGGGAGGGGGAACGTAACCATTTGAAACATCGCTATTTTCACCCTCACCCCAACCCTCTCCCGTCAAGGGAGAGGGGGCTTTAGGGACTTTTTACGAGAACATCAAATTTGAGATTTCTTCTTTCAGCACGGCTGAAATCTTAATACGCTGTTCCCTTTCCATGGCCAGTAAGTATTCGGATATATGCCTTACCTCGATATCCATTACTTCACCGATGTGCATGAGGGTGATGGGGTTTTCTTCGATGAGTACGGAGAGCCAATTTTTGATGTATTCGTCCCGGCGAGCGGCCCCTGAGGGTGGGCACATTCTCTTCTTTCCTGTTTTCCTGGTGTTCACCTGACTCAGCCCGGCGGCAACAAGTCCCCGGATTCTTCTGGTCTCAAGATTGTTTTGTAACGTCCTGAGTTTTTCGCGGGACAGTTTGTTCAAATGTAATGGACCCAGGGATATCATCTTCTCTGCAAATTTTCTGGCTATGTCATACAGCCCTCTGCCTTTTATAGCCGGGATCCTGTCAAGGCATAATCTGTCTCTTTGTATGTGGGCCGCATCAAGTAAGGCGGCTATCTCGTGGAATATTTCAGCGCCGGAGTCAGTCTCTGTCCGGCTGCGGCAGTAATCCAGAGGGCATTCTAATATCAGGACGCCGTCAAAATTGGCCAGGAACGGCTCCAACAGTATCTCCGGCTCAATCCGGTATGAACAAGTCACCTTGACCATGCGGATATCAACCGGTGCCCGGCCTCTTAAGCGTTTCGTTAAGTCCAAAGGATGGCCAGTGCATATAAATGCCAGTATGCGGGGTTCAAAACCAGATGTCACTTGTTGCCTTGCCTTTTCCTATGCATCATTTTTAGAAATTGCCATTTCTATGCCAAACTGTGCATTTATATATAACTAGCTGATTGCACTTCATATTTAGTTTCTGTCTATTTTCCCGGGACATTATTTTTGGGTAAATACTCCGCAGGGTAACGCAAAATGCCCCGTTTTAGGAATGTATCAAGGATGTCCTTTATCCTTGACTTCCGGTGGCAGAGCCAATAGTATGGAAGAGGTAATGGAGTTTTCCGAATTTCCGATACAGGCAGGAGATTGTATTGATCTACCTTGACTACAACGCCACTACCCCCATTGACCACGAAGTGGCTGCGGCCATGATACCATTTATAGAAGAGAAATGGGGCAATCCCAGCAGTTCGCACCAAATAGGTCGGGAGGCGCGGGCGGCGTTGGAAATGTCCAGAGGCCAGGTCGCGGGACTCCTTAAGTGCAGCACGCAAGAGGTGATTTTTACCAGCGGGGGCACGGAATCCAATAACGCCGCACTGAAAGGCGTGGCCTGGGCCCTTCGTAAGAAGGGGAGGCATGTTATCACCTCCCGGATTGAACACCCTTCCATCCTGCAGCCGGCCATTTTGTTAATGGAATATGGCTGGGAAGTCACCTTTCTTCCCGTAGATAGTCAATGTATGGTTGACCCGGATGATGTCCGCCGGGCGGTACGCAAGGACACCGTCCTGATCAGTATCATGCACGCCAACAATGAGACCGGAAGCATCCAGCACATTAGCGAGATAGGTGCTATCGCCCGTGCCCGGGGCATATATTTTCACAGTGACGCTGCACAGTCCGTAGGAAAGGTCGAGACATACGTTGAAGATATGGGCGTAGATTTTCTGACCGTAGCCGGCCACAAGGTTTATGCGCCTAAAGGGATCGGCGCTCTTTATATACGCGATGGGGCCGCACTGGAGCCGCTTCTGCATGGCGGGGGACAGGAAGGGGGCCGGCGCGGCGGCACGGAAAATGTTATCCTGGCAGCGGCCTTGGGCGCGGCTTGTGAGATCGCCGGAAGGCGCCGGCACGATGATGCCGACCGGCAAAGGAGACTGCGGGATCAACTCTTTGAAAGCATCGTCTCAGAGATTCCAGACGTAGTACTCAACGGGCCTAAGGATAAAAGGCTCCCCAATACCTTGAATATCGCCTTCCCGGGCCTGACAGGCGGGGAAATACTGGACGGTATCCCCGGTCTATGCGCCTCTACCGGCGCGGCCTGTCATGACCGTTCGGTTACCCTGTCACACGTCCTGGCCGCCATGGGAGTGCCGAAGGAAGTTGGGATGGGGGCTATACGCCTGACGGTGGGCCGATATACGACCGAAGAGGAGATTCACCAGGCCGCTTCCTGGATCGTGGCTGCGGTCAAAAAAACAAAATAAAGGAGCTATTAGGTGGATAAAACAAGGCGTCTTCTTATTATAGGGGCAGTGGTCGCATTCCTGGCCCTGGTCTTTGGACAGACGACGGTAGTCCTTTATACGGACTGGCTGTGGTTTAAGTCCCTCGATTTTTCTCTGCTCTTTACCCGGGTCTTCAACATGCAGGCCCTTTTGGGGCTGGTCTTTGGTCTGGTCTCCGGCCTACTTTTTTATTTGAACGGGATTTTCGCTCAGCGTTGGGGCGGACCGGTGGTCCTTGGCTCTGGTGAGTATTTACAGTTTTCGGCTATGGATCGCCTGTCAGGGAATATCCCCTATCTCTTAAAAGGCGCGTCCATTCTGATAGGTGTAGTAATGGCCTTTTATGGGGCGGCCCAGTGGGAACCTTTTCTCAATTTCTTTTACGGCGTCCCATTTGGTAAAAGCGATCCGCTTTTTGGACATGACATTGGATTTTATATCTTTAAGCTGCCGTTTATCGAATTCTTGTTCGGGTGGCTGTTCAGACTCCTGTTTGTAATGTTTTTAGCTACTCTGGGAATCTTTGCCCTCCGCCTGCAGATTGTACTATCGCCACAAGGCGTCGATTTCCGCCTGCCGGCCAAGAGATATTTGGTCCTGTTTGGCACGGCCTTTTTTGTTATTATAGCCGGTTATTTTTTCCTGGCACGGTACGACTTACTTTATAAAAGCCGCGGCGTTGTCTTCGGGGCCGGTTATGCAGATGAAAACGGGCTGCTTCCGGCCTTAAATGTAATGGTTGCGATTTCCCTGGGCACAGCCGGTGCTTTCTTTTATAACTTCTTTCGCTACAATGTTAAGGCCATCTACGGCACACTGGCCGCCTTTGCCGGCATCTACCTCCTGGGGATCTACATCTACCCCATGGCCCTCCAGCGCCTGGTGGTGCTGCCGAACGAGATAGCCAAGGAAACACCATACCTCATGCGTGATATAGCGGCTACACGCGCCGGGTATGGCATTACGAGTATTGAGGAGCGTGACCTTTCCGCCACCGCCTCTTTGACGCCGGATAGCCTGGCCAGAAACGACCTGACCATCAAGAACATACGGCTCTGGGATCACCAGCCTTTACTTGAGACGTATAGCCAGATCCAGGAGATACGGACCTATTACAAATTCCTGTCTGTGGATAATGACCGCTACTATATAAACGGCGAATACCGTCAGATCATGCTTTCGCCGCGGGAGCTTTCCTATGACGATCTCCCCAGCCGGGTATGGATTAACGAGCACCAGATTTATACCCATGGTTATGGACTGACTCTGGGCGTGGTTAATCAGGTGACCCGGGAGGGGCTGCCGGCGCTTATGATCCAGGATATCCCGCCGGTTTCCAAAACCAATCTCAAGGTGGACAGGCCTGAGATCTACTTCGGAGAGATTGATAACGACTATGTCTTTGTCAATACCAGGCTTAAGGAATTTGATTATCCTTCCGGGGAACAAAATGTATTTGCCCGCTACGAGGGCAGAGATGGAATCCGAATAAATTCAGTATTGGACAAGGCCTTATGGGCGTTTCGGTTTGGTTCCTTGAAGATGCTTCTTTCTACGGATATAACACCCGGAAGCCGCATTCTGTTTGACCGCGCGGTTTATCCCCGGATAAAAAAACTGGCCCCTTTCCTCCGGATAGATCGCGACCCATATATGGTAATTTCCGGCGGCAGGCTTTATTGGCTTATAGATGGTTATACCTCTTCCGATCTGTATCCCTACTCCAGACGGGTGAAAGGCGGGGGTAATTATATACGCAACTCGGTAGTGGCCGTGGTCGATGCTTACAATGGAAATGTGGAATTTTTTATCAAGGATGCCAGCGACCCGATAATTCGCACCTATGCCAAGATATTCCCCGGTGTATTCAAGCCGCTTTCCGCCATGGATGAGGACCTGCAAAACCATCTCCGCTATCCGCACTGGCTGTTCCGCATCCAGGCAAACATATATGCCACGTATCACATGACAGAGCCCCAGACCTTTTACAACAAAGAGGATCTGTGGAAAATACCGGGCAGCCTGCGCGCCGAAAATGTCCAGATGGAGCCTTATTATACCATCATGCGGCTTCCGGGCGAGGACAAAGAGGAGTTCATCCTCATGACACCGTTTAATCCCAGTAAGAAAGATAACCTGGCCGCCTGGATGTGTGCCAAATGTGACCCAAAGGAGTATGGAAAGTTAGTAGTTTATCGATTTCCCAAACAGAAGCTCATATACGGACCACGACAAATCGAGTCCAGAATCAATCAGGAACCGGAGATTTCCCGGCAGCTTTCGCTTTGGGATCAGCGAGGCTCAAACGTTATCCCGGGGACGCTTCTCGTTATTCCCGTCGAGGAGTCCTTGATCTATGTACAACCCATATACCTCAAGGCTGAAACCGGGCAGATCCCTGAATTAAAACGTGTTATCGTAGCCTACGAAAACTCGATAGCGATGGAAGAGACACTGGAGCAATCTCTGGCCAGACTCTTTGGAACAAGACTTCCCAGGACAGCTCAGGCGCTGACATCCGTCCCATCCACATCCGAAGAGCGACCTTCTGAGCTCGGGGAGTCGGCCTGGCGTCATTTTGAAAATGCCCGGCGCTATCTGAAAGAGGAAAACTGGGCCGCCTACGGTGAAGAACTAAGGAAATTAGGAGACGTGCTGAAAAAACTTAAGGAGAAGAGATAAGACAGGCATGATAGCTCATGGCTCATAGCTGATGGCCGGATGCTTACCTCACGCGAAACGAAGCAGGAAGACATGATACAGAGTAAGTATGGTGTATAAGACGGCGATGCCGGTAATTAACCAGTTGATGCGCAGATGCCTGCTCAGGGCACAAAGCAGAAGCAGACCCCCGGCGGTCATAAGATATTTGAAGAGGAAAGCCTGATACCCGCCCAGTGTAAAGAGATAATACATGACCGGGTTCAATTCTCTTAGTCCAAGGGCTATTATGTGTCTTACGGTAAAGAGATAATCAAGTATTGAGCAGGAGAGGATAAATAAGACAAAGAAGGGAAGGCGGTATCCCATGGGTATCGTCATCACGGCTGTCCGGTCGTGCCCTAGGCAGATTCGCCGGGGCGCGCTGTTCCTGTTATACTCAGCAGCAACAGATTCTTTGGTTAACATTTTTTTCTCCCTGCTTTATTGCTTACATTCTCTCTCATGGAAAGTGGCTGAGCTTTCTCTGTAAGATGCTGCGACGGCGGAAAGGTGAAGACATGGCAGTAAATACTTGCAGTTAGACTGGTCACAAAACCCACCAAGGGCCTTACCAAAGCAATCAAAATTACCTTCTTTTAATTGCCTCCTGCGAATAACCGGGGTTACAGTTTGTACCTGACAAATATCACACAGCCCGGAGGATGGGGTATTAGCTTTATAAGGAGTAAAACAATCTACCTCCCATTTTTTACCGCATACTATGCATGTCACCGGCTTTTTATATTCCGCCTCGGCGGATCTTCGACTGGTATTGTTCCCGTTACCTCTTTGTGGCATGCCCCTTTCCCTCTTTGCTATGGGCGAGCATATTTCATGCCATCACCTCTTGTATTTGTAATCTGTTGTTTTAATTGCTCTTTGTTAGTAGTGCAGGGTCCCATGTGTGTAATATTTTTCCGCTTTGAGGGAAAATGTTTTCCACAATGTGGTATTCTATTACCCACCGTCCCGTTCGCCTCTGGCGCACCTGGCCCGCCGAAGGCGGGCCGTGGCCGGAAGGCACTCCTACAGATGAGTCATTAGCCTCCTCCAGAAATAGCCTGCTTTCTGTCTAACATGAAAAAAGAGCTGTTATCGAGTTGGTGTTCATCCGGAAACTACTGTTTCCGGCTTCACGCCTTCAGCGAGCAAGGTTTCGGAACCCAGGGTGGAGATTTCGTATCGATTGAATTGCGAGTTGGGTATTACGGCGGCCGGGATAGCCAGGCACCTGTGTTTATGTACTTCTGCAATCGCAAAGGCTATTGGGAAATACGAATCGAGGCAGAAGTAGCAGATTTCTTCAAGGTCCCCCCTCTTGGTGTCAACACATCGAGTATCACGCGGGCGATAGATCGGGCGGGGAAACAGGGGCATAAACAAAGAGCACGGTGAGAAACAACGTTATATCTTGGGCCAGCAAGTCCCCAAGAAGAAGTAGGTGGGCAAGGGAAACTCTGGAGTCGTTACTTGAACCGCCGTATACCGAACGGTACGTACGGTGGTGTAGGAGTTGCGCCTTGTAAGCGCATGGAAGACTGTGGTCTGAAATGGCCGCCTTGATAAAGCCTAGCCAGCAGTCAAGC
>OMKS01004665.1_pt1 | contig 10219 bp, 8 predicted proteins | sample 1674721 | NCBI WGS metagenome assembly OMKS01 (sample SAMN06264996, study PRJEB25208) | sediment metagenome | isolation source: hot spring sediment | place: USA: California | collected 2014-09-02 | reverse complement strand
GGTAAGATGACCGCTACGGTCCTCATGATTCTCGAAATTTCCTTCACGATCCGCTCTTCCGTGGAACTCATGAATCACCTCCGAGTGCAAACCTTTCCATACGGAAGGCTTCCATGTCCACATGCAACAACGAGTCACGGCGGATTTCTCCTCTGCCGAGAAGGATTTTCAATGCCTCCATAACCTGCAGGGCCGCTATAAGGGTCGGGGCAGGGGCCGGTGTTCCCAGCAAAGCTTCAGGAGCGTCTTTTTTTTCCCCCGAAGTTGTGCGTTCACCGTAAATCCTTTTAAGTCCGGCGTCTCCGGGCAGCACGGTCATAACCTGCCCTTCGAATCCGGCGACAGCACCATGGATAAAAGGTATTTTCAGATCGCATGCGGCCTCTTGCAAGTCTAAACGATCAGAGATGCTGTCAAGGCCGTCGAGGATCACATGTGCTCCCTCCAGCAATATGGGTGCTTCGCCGCGGGTGAGAGCATGCTGGTGAGATATGATTTTGACCCCCGGATTGATATCGGCTACCGCCTCCGCCGCCGCCTGAACTTTAGGCAGGCCGAGGGTCCGCGTGCCGCTTAAAGCCTGACGGTTCAGGTTGGTTTCGTCGAACGAGTCGGGGTCTATAATAATCAGTGTTCCGACACCGAGCCGCGCGAGCAGAGTGATGATGTGCCCGCCAAGCCCTCCGGCGCCGACAACAGCGGCCCGTTTCTCGCATAGACGCAGCTGTTCCGGCAGGGTTATGCTTTCGAGGTTACGGAGGTAACGCATCGGGCATACACCGAGAGAGAGCGCTGAGTGGTGGATTTGGTTTATTGACAGCCCGTTTCTTTCCGCGATGTACCGTCCAACTCCATCCTCGAGTACTCTGACCGGTCGGCCGGCGGCATCAAACGTGGGTCGCGCAGCTCTTTCGATTTCGCGTTCAGCAGTGCCTAGGGTCCTGTCTTTCATGCTCATCCGCCTCCCACCGGTGGAAACAAACCTACTCTGTCACCGTCTCGAATCGGATGGTCCAGAGAAACCCTTCTGCCGTTCACCATCGCCAGCTTGATTTTTTCAGAAGGAATTCCAAGGCGGACGCAGATGTCTCGAACCGTTTCCAGGCTTTGAGGCTCCAGTGAAATGCCGTTTTCCCCATCATAGCCTTCAACATACCGCCTGAGCACGGTACTGAGAAAAACACGCACCCCCATGATTTCCTCCCGGGTTCTCACCTAAACCGCTCCCAATGCACGAATTCGTTGACGGCTCTTCTCTTCGGGGCTGCGGAGGAATGAGCCGGGTAGCCGAGAGGGATCAGGGCGACCAGCTCGTGGTCATCGGGCACTGCAAGAATTTCCCTGGCGGCTTTATGGTCGAACATTCCAACGACCACCGTTCCCAGCCCCAGTTCCCATGCGGCCAGACACAGGCTCTGAGTGGCCAGGCCGAGGTCGAACATAAGCCATTCCCCGAAGATGGTCGACGCTTCGCCTTTGTAGTACCCCGCCTTGTTTTTGCCCGCGCACAGCGCTATCACCACCGGGGCGTTCTGCACCGCCGGGGCGGCCGGATTTTTAGGTGGAAGGGTCGCCCTGAGGTTTTCTTTTACATGGCTGTCTTTGACCGCGATGATTTCCCAGCACTGCGTGTTGGCCCAAGAAGGAGTCCATTGCACCGCTTCGAAAATTTTCTGGAGATCGGCTTCCGGGATCTCGCGACTTTCGTATTTCCTGATACTGCGCCTTGTCTTCAATAATTCAAAAAAATCTTTCATTTCACCTCTCCTGATTCCGTAATAGAAAAATTCAGTTTTTAAATTTCCATCCTCATGCCCACGTCAAAAGGCCCATCACGAAGCGATTCTCCAGTCTTTTCCGGCTCGGAAGAACTCTCACGGTGTACCCGACCCGGCCGGTCCCCGAGCAATGGATTACGCCCTGGTAGATATACCGCTGATCATTTTCTTCCACCGGATCCATTTCCGTCGTGTTTCGTTCCAGGAATTCCCCGTTTTGATCGAGACGCCCATAGTAAATTTCTACGGTTGCATCTTCCGGGGTAAGCTCCCCGAGTTCCAGGGTTGCGCGGACCGGGATGGATTCGCCTACTTTCAGTTCGACGTTTTCAGGTCCTGTCATTTCCAAAATGCCGACCCCGTGCCACCCGGTCATAAGTTTCTGCCTCCACAGCGCCAGGTCTTTGGCACCCTCGAACCGGGTACGGCATAACTCCCGGTATCGTTCGGAGCAGGGCGTGTAGTAACGTCCGGTATATTCCTGCACCATCCGGTGAGCGTTGAAGACCGGTACAAGGTGCCGGAGCCCGGCTCTCATCATTTCCACCCATCTTTTTGGCATGCTGTCGGCCCGTCGTTCGTAGAACAACGGAACGATCTCCCTTTCAAGCAGGTTGTAGAGTTCTTGGCTCTCGATATAATCCTGCATTTCGTGGTTTTCATAGACTTCGCCGTGACCCAGTGCCCAACCGACATCGGGCCGGTATCCTTCATCCCACCAGCCGTCGAGCACGCTTAAATTGAGGCATCCGTTCGCCAGAGCCTTCATGCCGCTGGTGCCGCAGGCTTCGAGGGGCCTTCTCGGCGTGTTGAGCCACAGGTCGCAGCCTGCCATAAGCTGGGCCGCCACGTCTACGTTATAGTCTTCGAGAAATACGAGTCGTTTTCTGAATCGCTCATCTCTTCCGAAATGGACGATGGTCTTGATGAATTCCTTCCCGGCGTTGTCCTGGGGGTGGGCTTTTCCGGCGATCAGAATTTGCACCGGGCGATCCGGGTCCGAGAGAAGCTTTTCGAGCCTGTCCGGATCCTTGAACAACAGCGTCGCACGCTTGTATGTCGCAAAACGCCTCGCAAAACCTATTGTAAGCGCATCCGGGGTGAGCACTTCACCGGCTGCCTGCATTTCGGCCGCCGACGCTCCGCGTTTTTTCAGCTGCTCAACCAGCTTGCTCCTTGCGTAGGAGACCATGTACTCTCTGCATCTTTCATGGGTCCGCCACAGCTCGGTGGCCGGTATTTGATCCGCCTGCTCCCATACTCTTTCGCTGTCCGGTTCTTCAGCCCAGTTCGTGCCGAGATAACGATCCAGCAAGAATCCCATTTCACGCGATATCCAGGTGGGCACGTGAATCCCGTTGGTAATGTAGTCTATCGGAACGTCTTCAACGGGGTTGAGGGGCCACACGCCGCTCCACATGGCCCGTGAGACACTTCCATGAAGCCTGCTCACACCGTTTGAATAGGCCGAGAGCCGGAGAGCCAGGGTGGTCATGCCGAACGGCTCGGATTCGTTCCGTGGATCAACCCTGCCGTAACCGAGGAGCACCTTGAAATTAATGCCCAGTTCTTTGGTGTATTGGTCGAAATAGGCCATGACCAGATGCGGGTCGAAGACGTCGTTTCCCGCGGGCACCGGGGTGTGGGTCGTGAAAACCGTGCTCGCGAGCACCACCTCCCGGGCCGCATCGAAGGACAGGCCCTTTTCCCGCCGCAGCATGTTGATTCTTTCCAGGGCCGAAAAAGCGGAATGGCCCTCGTTCATATGTATGACCGTCGGCTCTATTCCGAGGGCTTTCAATGCACGGATGCCGCCTATACCCAGCACAATTTCCTGGCGAAGCCGCATTTCCCGGTCCCCGCCGTACAGTTGTGCGGTGGTGGCTCTGAAATCCGGTGGATTTTCTGCCAGGTTTGTGTCCAGCATGTAAAGATTCACGCGTCCGACCTGGATGCGCCATATCGAGACGGCGACCGGAGAACCTTTGAAATCAACGTAAATCTTCACCTTTGCGCCGTGTTCATCAACCACCTGTTCGACCGGCATGGTGGAGAAATCATTCAGGGGGTAGGTTTCCATCTGCCAGCCGTCAGAGGTGAGGTACTGGCTGAAATACCCTTTCTGGTAAAGAAGCCCCACACCCACCAGCGGTATATTCAGGTCGCTGGCCGATTTTAAATGGTCACCGGCAAGCACCCCAAGCCCCCCGGAATAGATCGGGAGACATTCCGTGAGTCCGAATTCAGCAGAGAAATAAGCGACCTGGACCGGCGTTTTGCCGCAGTAGTCCTCGACCTGCATTCTCGGCTTGGACATATATCGGGAAAAGTCTTCGTAAACCCTGTCCATCTGGGCCAGAAATCCGGGTTCTCCGGCGAGTTCCAGGAGCCTGCGCTGTTCCGTTAGGCCCAGCATAAGCACCGGGTTGTGCTTGCATTTGCGCCACAGACCGGCATCGATCCGTTTGAAAAGATCCCGAATTTCCTCCCGCCAGCTGAAAAGCAGATTGGAAGCCAGGTGGCGCAGGGGTTCCAGCCTGGAAGGCAGATCGGGGACCACATTGAAGGAAGCCTTTGCTTTCATTTTCCGCACTCCGAATCAATTAACAGGAAAATCATCCCGTGTGACAATAGTTATTCCGCGTGAAGTGATCTCGAAACGTTTTCTGTCCCGTGCCGGGCTGATTCCAATTTTTTCACCGGCGGGGATTCGGGTTCCTTCGCCGATGATCGCCTTTTTTACTTTCGCCCTCCGGCCTATCACGACATTTTCCATGACCACGGATTCCTCGACCGTCGCCCAGCTCTGGACGAATACATTATAGGAAAGAACGCTGTTGCTGACAAATGCCCCACTGATAATGGAACCGTGGGCTACAAGAGAATCGAGCGCTCGGCCGGCACGAACCTCGGGTCCTGTTTCCTGGGCGAAAACCGTTTTCACCGGGGGATATTGCCGCTGGAAGGTTCTAAGCGGCCACCGTTTTCCGTAAAGGTTGAAATAGGGGTCCACTCCGGTCAGGTCCATATTCGCGTTCCAGTACGAATCCAGAGTACCTACATCCCTCCAGTATGCGCCGTCCCTCGCCGGTTCGACGGCGGTCGTGCGTTTACCGTCTGTGTCGATTCGGGTGACTTCTTCTTCGATCCGGTTTTTCATCCGGTATGGATAAGCAATCACCCGGTGGCTTTCCAGTATCGAAGGCAGAATGTCTTTGCCGAAATCCGGGAGGTCGTTTTTGTTCAGCAGATCCATCAGGACGTCGGTCTTGAAAAGATATATTCCCATCGAGGCCAGCACGTGGGCGGAATCACCCGGAATCGTTTTAGGGACATGTGGTTTTTCCTGGAAACCTTTCACTTTGAACTCTTCGTCCACCTGGACGATGCCGAATTCCCTGGAGGTTTCTTTCCCCACTTCTATAACCGCAAGCGAAACATCCGCATCGTTTTGCACATGGTAGTCCTTGAACAACGAATAATCCATTTTGTAGACATGGTCCCCGGACAGCACCAGCACATGTTCGGGCCGGGCCTGCTCTATGAGGTATTTATTCTGTCGTATCGAGTCGGCGGTTCCCTGGTACCATCTTTCACCGGCCATCATCTGCGGGGGGGCGATTTTCAGGAAATGACCCAGTGCACCGCTGAAAATGTTCCACCCCCCTTCCAGATGCTGCATCAGCGTCTGGGATTTGTATTGCGGAAGCACGATGATTTTGTAGACCTCCGAATTGATGCAATTGGAAAGGACGAGGTCTATCAGCAGATAAATCCCCCCGAAAGGTATCGCCGGTTTGGATCGGTCCCGGGTGAGAGGCATGAGCCGTTCTCCTTTGCCTCCCGCCATGACGACAGCGACTACATTTTTCATTTCTAACCTCGTTTAGACGAAAACAGTGAAATAATAGAAAATCTCCTCACCGGGAGAAAAGCGAAAGATTCTGAAATCAAAGCCAGTGTTTCTTTTTGAACATGAGCAGCATCACCAGTCCAAGGCACAACATGAACAGCATGATCGCAGGGTATGACCACAACCATTTCAACTCCGGCATATGCTCGAAATTCATGCCGTATATACCGGCTATGAACGTGAGAGGAATGAAGATGGTGGCTATGATGGTCAAAACTTTCATGACTTCGTTCATCCTGTTGCTGACGCTTGAAAGATAGATGTCGAGCGTTCCTGCCAGCATGTCTCTGAAGGTTTCGATTCCGTCCATAACCTGGATCGTGTGGTCGTAGACATCACGGATATACAAAGTGACTTCCTGCGTCATCAAGGAGCTGCCGCCCCGCTCCATTGTTGAGAGTGCCTCCCTGAGCGGCCACACGGACCTTCGCAGGAAAATCATATCACGCTTGGCACCCTGAATGGTCCCCAGTGTGGCAGTGGTCGGGGAGGCCAGCACCTCTTCCTGCAAGGCTTCCACCTTTTCACCGTAGTATTCGAGAATAGTGAAATACTGATCAACGATCGCATCCATCAGTGCATAGGCAAGGTAATCGCTGCCGGAGTTCCGCATCCGTCGACTCTTTCCGTTGAATATTCTTCTACGCACCGGATCGAAGACATCGGCTGCCGTTTCCTGGAACGACAGGACATAATTTTCACCGACGATAAGGCTTACCTGTTCGGCCATCACCTGATCCTGTCCCTGCTCGTACATGAGCATCTTAAGTACCACGAACAGATATCGATCCATGTCTTCGACTTTGGGGCGCTGCCCGGCGTGGACGATGTCTTCAAGCACAAGCGGATGGATTTCAAAGACAGAGCCCAGGGTTTCGATTATTTTCAAATCGTGGATTCCAGTGATATTTATCCAGAAAACCCCATCGAAGTCGGCGTGCGGTTTACATTCATCGGGAGAAATATCTTCAAAAATTTCAACACCCTCCCCGTTATATTTGATCAATGACATCTTCACGCTTTCGGTGCGTTTTTCACCGACGTGAATCATCGTACCGGGTGGAAGGCCGGCCTTCATCGAGCTTCGTTTTGTCAATTCGTGCATTACGTTCATCCCTGTTTTCCTGTTTCATTGCGGTATCTCCGGAAAGGAATCATCTATTTGTCAGACTGCAGAAGAATCCGTGCGTCGGCTGCCGTGCATGAATCGCTGCTGCATATAAGCGGGTTTATATCGATAGATTCGAAAATGTCTTCGAGAGCGGTTGCAAATTCCGAAAACCGTGCAACAGCCTGGATCAACAACTCGATGTCTACAGAAGGTGCACCGCGGAAACCTTCGAGCAACGGCCGGGCCTTGAGTTCTTTCAGCATGCCTCTCGCCGTTTCTTCTCCAATAGGGGCCATTCTCATCGTTGAGTCCCGGTATATCTCGACGCTCGTTCCCCCGAAGCCCAGAAGAACGACAGGCCCGAATTGATAATCGTTGACAGCCCCGAGGATAAGCTCGATTCCAACCGCTGTCTCTTCAACAAGCACTCCGACGGCGCCTTCTATTGCATGCAGCCTGTAAAATTCCTTCCTCAGGGTTTCTTCGTCGGTTATGCCTGTTACAACCCCCTGGAATTCGGACTTGTGAATAACTTTCGGTGACACCACTTTCATAACCACAGGTCCACCGCTGTCTGCAAGAAAAGCTGCGGCCTTTTCGGGGTCGGATGCCATGATCCCCCGGGGTATGGTGAGCCCGGCGGATGAAAGCAATTTCTTTGAGTCAGGTTCCAGAACCCACCCCTGGGATACGGAGCGCTCGAGGATATTCCTTTCCGTTTCGTTCAACACGGTTTGCACCTCCTGAGGGCTTCGACCATTAAGACGGCACCTTTGATCGAAAAAGAGACCGGCACGTGATTGAGTTCAAAGCCTTCTATCATCATGCCGTATTTTTCAACGTGGGGAACGTAGGCCACAAGCGGTTTTTTGTATTTGGCGTACAGATTGCTCAATCGCGCTCCGAGATCCGAGGTTATTCCAGGAAGGTATGGCAACAGCAATATCAGCACGCAGTCGATGGCAGGCGACAGGCAAAGGGCCTCGGCCGCTTCCACGAAGTCGTCGTCCACTGCGCTACCGGTTAGATCCACCGGGTTTTCCAGCGATGCGATCTCTTTGATGCTGGTTGAAAGCGTGTCGGCGAGAATTTTCTTTTCTTCCCCGGACAGTGGCGGAACATCGAGTCCGACCTCCGAGCAAAGATCCACCGCGAGGGCGCCGTGGCCCCCGCTGCCGGTGATGATTCCCAGTCGGCCTTCTATGGAATCGCGGTAACACCCAAGCGCTTCACAGTAAGAGACCAGTTCGAATTCGGTGGATGCTTCCACGATGCCGAACTGGGCCATGATTTTGGAGAATACCTGATAATCCCCGGCAAGCGAGGCCGTATGGCTGCTTACCGCACGGCTTCCGCCGGGACTCTTTCCGGCTTTGAGCATAACGACGGGTTTTGGACTGTGCGCCGCCGCTTCTACAAACCGCCGGCCTTCGGCTTTCCCGAATCCCTCGACGTAATATGCGATGACTTCGGTTCTGGGATCGTCGATGAGATACTGCAAAATATCGATTTCCCCGACGCAGGCTTTGTTCCCTATGCTCACCGCAAGGGACAGTCCAACACCTTCCATCGCGAACTTCACCATCTGATCGACGAGGACGCCGCCGCTCTGGCTGACCATTGCGACATTTCCCGCCTCGGGACGCACCATACGTTCGCTTGGAAGAAAAAAACTGTCCACCACCGACGGCCTGTACAGCCCGAGACAGTTGGGTCCTATCAGCGGAAAATCCGCGTCGAGGGCCATTCTGCGGAGCTCATCCTGAAGATCGGCACGCCCTGATTCTGCGAATCCTCCTGATATAACCGCGGCCCCGCCGGCACCGGATTCTATGCACCGGGCGATCGTTCCGGGAACATGTTCGGCTTTGACGGCGATAACGGCCAGATCCACGGGCTCAGGGATTTCCGTGATACTTTTATAGACCCGCTCCCCCTGCAATACGCCGCCCCTGGGGTTGACCGGATAGACTTTCACCGGATACCGCAGGCGGTTCTTATGGTAGATCACGTTGGCCGGGTGCCGGTCATTGACAAGCGAAACCCCTGCGACAGCCAGAGTCGCGGGCTCGAAAACCCTGTTGAAATCCATATTCTTCCCCTTGAAGTGGAGGTATCATAAGGTAAATATAATGCTTTCAAGCTGTGAGGCAACAAATGGCGCGAAGCATAAAACACCGGAGACACAACCCCTCTGTGCGGCGGCCGACATGTTCAGCAGGCCACGGAAGGTTTTTCCTGGCTCTTGCCGTCCCATACGCGGAGCAGGTAATCTTTTTGCTGCTCGAATTTCATCGCCTGTTCTTCAACAAGGCCTTCGGCTTCCGCAGAATTCATGCTCCAGCTCTGCAGGACAAAAGAGGCCACCCTGGCGAAATAAAGCGGTGTTACCATGTCGATGAGCTGCATGCGGTTCATTTTCCACGCATGGTAGGTTGCGGCCAGCTCGTAGAGGATCTGGACCCACGTTTCGGTTGGAAAGTGGAAATTCCTGGAATCCATTTCGGCGCAGCGGCTGATTTCCCCGAAGCATTCATTGCAGAATATTTGCTTCCACAATGCAGAAAACTGGCTGTAGCCGGTCCGGAACTTCTCGATCATACCATCCGGGTCGACCTTAACCGGTTCCGGTTCCAACTCTTCGTCGAACCCGAATGTTTTTAAAGGCGTGCTTCCCTCGATTTTTCTCCAGTAAGGCTCGTGGCGCTCCATAAGATAAAAGAACGTCCACAAGACCTGGCGGAACATCGGCCCCAGGTGTTTGCCCGGGTCTTTCGCGTCGTGAATTTTGACCCCGAGATTGGACTGACAGATTCGGAAGCCCTGGGTGACAGCGCTTATGGTCATCCAGATATCTATTCCGAAACGGGCCACTTCGGTATCCCAAACATCTTGGTTTGCATAAAACTTCGCAACATCGCTGGAGATCGCAAAATCCCCCCCGATCGGCTGGCGGATTCTTTTGCCGTACAATGCCCTGGTCAGGTTGTAAACGATGTTATTGGTTATGGTTCCATCGTATTTATGCCGAACGTAAACCGGTGCGACGAACTGGTAGTCCTGTTCGAGGACCGGCTCCATCAAATATTTCACCCAATCCGGGGTGATGCTTCTCAGATCCGCGTCCACCATTGCGCATACCTTGGCGCCGAGCCTGTCCGCAGCTTCAAACAGGCACCTGAGTGCGCTGCCTTTTCCTCCGGGGCCCCGGTAGATCGTGATCAATTTCTCCTGCCATGGTTTTATTTCGAATTCTTTAGCTACCTCCCGGCTGTCATCGGTGGAGCCTCCATCGGAAATCAGGATCACCGAACGTTTATTGCCGAAATGAGCTGCAAGGCCGTGTGTCACCATCTGTATAACCTGTCTCTTATACACATCTCCGAGCCCACGAGACCGTACTAGATCTCGTATGCC
>OMKS01004664.1_pt1 | contig 10220 bp, 13 predicted proteins | sample 1674721 | NCBI WGS metagenome assembly OMKS01 (sample SAMN06264996, study PRJEB25208) | sediment metagenome | isolation source: hot spring sediment | place: USA: California | collected 2014-09-02 | reverse complement strand
CTTGGACATTTTCTGTTGTCAATATCTTTGCCCTTATCAACAATTAAAACTTTTAGGTTCGAATTATTCACTAGCTCAAAAGCAGAAAATAAACCCGCTGGTCCCGCTCCAATGATTACAACATCGTAATACAAATTTCTATCCACCTTCAAATTCAACTACTGAATATATGTGTTCTCCCTTTAATTTATCCCTTCCTCTGAGATCAACTAGTTCAATAATGAAAGCGCATTCGACTATCTCTGCACCAAGTTTTTTTACAAGATTGCGAGCAGCATTTGCCGTTCCCGCGGTAGCAATAAGGTCGTCAACAATCAAAACCCTATCGCCTTTATTTATAGCATCTTTATGGATTTCTATTCTATCCTTTCCATATTCCAAAGTATATTCTTCTGATTCACATGCAGCAGGAAGTTTACCTGGTTTACGAACTGGAATAAAACCGCAATTTAACAGATATGCAAGGGGAGCACCAAAAATAAACCCACGACTTTCGATACCGATAACCTTGTCAATTTTTTTATCTTTATAGCGGTCATATAAAAGATCTATAGTTTCTTTAAATCCTTCAGGATCCTTTAGCAAAGTGGTAATATCTCTAAACATAATTCCCTGTTTGGGCCAATGAGGAACTGTTCTGATTTTTGATTTTATTGATTGGCTCATATAATATATTCTCTTTTGATCTTGCATGATTTCATCCATTCAAATTTAATATTTAAAGGTAAAGCAAAAAGCTTTTTTAGTAATTTCTATTCGTAGGAGCTATGCCAAAAATCGGAATAATTGGTGGAAGTGGGCTTTATAATATAGGAATGATAAAGGAAATCGAAGAAATAGAGGTAAACACTCCATTTGGAAAACCTTCAGATAAAGTAACAATTGGTAAAATCGAGGGGAACGAAGTTGCTTTTCTCCCAAGACATGGCAAAGGACATTTCTATCCTCCGCATAATGTGAACTATAGGGCTAATGTTTTCGCAATGAAGGAATGCGGAGTTGAATATCTTGTATCAACTGCCGCAGTTGGTAGCTTAAAAAAAGAGATAAAACCATGTGATTTTGTGATTGCAGAGCAATTAATTGACAGGTCATTTAAACGCGCTACTACATTTTTTGAAGATGGAATTGTAGCACATGTAGGTTTTGCAGATCCTTTTTGTAAAAAACTTTCAGATTTAGCTTATGGCGTTGCAAAGGAACAAGGAGTTGGTTTGCACAGGGGAACCTATATCTGTATTGAGGGCCCACAGTTCTCGACCCGGGCAGAATCAAACCTATACAGATCATGGAATGTAGATGTAATAGGAATGACTCTGGCACCAGAAGCTAAACTTGCAAGGGAAGCAGAAATTTGCCTTTGCGGAATATTGACAGTTACAGATTATGATTGCTGGTATGAAGGTCAGGAAAACGTAAACGTTAGAAATGTTGTTGAAAACCTAAAAAAGAATGACAAAAACATGGCAAATATAATTAAAAAACTCATACCAAAAATAAATTACAAAAGAGATTGTGAATGTCACAATGCTTTGGAATGTGCTGTGATAACTTCTCCAGAGCTTATTATAAAGAATGGAAACCCACAAGTTAGTAAAGTATTGCTAAAAAGATTTATAAAATAAATCTATCTTTTTAAATTTCTATATGAAAAAATAAATAGAAGTAACCACACTATTCCTGAGAAAAGATCAGCTATTGTAGAAACCCAAAAGCGCATTGAAAAGAAAGTTGCAGTTAAAATAAAAAGACCTATTGTTGTAAGGCCCGCTGTAAAAAGATTTAGGGATGTTTTTCCTTTCCATACATCTTTTAATTGTGGTAGAAGAATAAATCCAAACATTGAGCTAACTACCGCTATTACAATGTCTTGCCAATGATAGCCCTCTCCAAATATTTGGACAAATATGTCTAATAACATTTCTGCATCTGCAACAACAGATTATAAATAAAACTTATGCATCAAGATATGAACCTAAAGGTTAGAAAATGGCTGAAAAAATCAAACTAGCACAAGGTGCCGGCGGAGAATTGATGGACAAACTCATCAAAGAAAAAATTCTAAAATATTTTAAAACAGAATCTAAGAATGTTGAGGTCCCTTTGTATTTTCTTGATGACTCAGCTGTTGTTGACGATATTGTATTTACAACCGATTCCCACACCGTTCAACCGATCATTTTCCCTGGCGGAGATTTGGGTTCTTTAGCTGTAGCTGGAACAGTTAATGATGTTGCTGTTATGGGTGCAAAGCCTATTGCTTTATCAACTGGTTTTATAGTTGAGGAAGGATTATCATCTGAAACTTTTGAGACAATTGTCAAAAGCATGGGCAAAACAGCAAAGAAAGCTGACGTGCCAATTATAACTGGGGATACAAAAGTAGTAGAGAAAGGCGCAATTCAAGAATTCATGATTAATACAAGCGGAATTGGTAAAAGAACTTCTTTACTGGAAAAAAACATAACTGAAGTTAAAAGATACCGTAAATTTAACAGTCGCTGGCTTCTAGATTCAAACCTAAAAAAAGGAGATAAAATCATTCTTTCTGGAAATGTCGGAGAGCATGGTGTTGCGTTAATGTCTTTCAGAGAAGGATATGGTTTTGAAACTGAGATAAAATCTGATGTTGCTCCAATTAATAAGCTTATGGAAAGAATACTTGCTGTTGGCGGAATTGTTGCTGCAAAAGATCCGACAAGAGGAGGTCTTGCAAATACAATAAATGATTTTTCTGAAAAATCAAAAACTGGAATAATTCTCCATGAGGAAGATATCCCAATTACTAATGGTGTTAGATCGGCTTGTGATATGCTTGGTATCGATCCTTTAGAAATTGGCAATGAAGGAAAAGTTGTGATAGGTGTTGTAAAAGAAAAAGCAGATGAAGTTTTATCTATTATAAAAAAACATCCTTTAGGTAAAAATGCTGCAATCATTGGTGAAGCAACAGATAAAATTAAAGGTGTAGTTCTTGAAACAACTATCGGTGGAAAAAGAAACTTACATAAGCCAATTGGCGACCCCGTTCCAAGGATTTGTTAAGTAATTATTTTTAATAACGTAAATTATTAAATAGCATTTAGAATTACCAAAACACAATCGTTAGTTAAATGTAGGCTATCTGGAGGCAAATTTTATGGCAAAAGGCTTACCAAAATCCTTTAAAAAAGCTTTATGGGTCTATCATTGTAATTCTGGTTCATGTAATGGCTGTGATATAGAAATTATTGCAGCTTTATGTCCTCGTTATGATGTTGAGCGTTTTGGAATTAAACTTGTTGGAACACCAAGACATGCTGACGTTCTTTTAGTCACAGGTCCGGTAACTCGCCAACAAGCAGATCGTGTGAAAAGGATTTACGAGCAAATGCCAGATCCAAAAGCTGTTATCTGTGTTGGCAATTGTGGTAACACCGGAGATGTTTTTTACGAGTCATACAATTTGGTTGGGCCTATCGATCAAATATTGCCAGTTGATGTTCACGTGATTGGATGCCCGCCAAGACCAGAGGCAATAATAAATGCTGTTGCTAAGGCTTGGACTAAACTCGAGACGCTGGAGGCTAAAAAATGAGTAAAAATTTGAGTGCTGATGAAATTGTCAAATATTTCAAAGATGAATTTAAATCAAAAATTAAAAAAGATGAGATTAGAAAAAGAAAAGCAGGCTCAAAGAAAAATGAAAAATACAGTATCTGGTTAAAGATTGATAAAGATATTTTTAAAGATTTTATCAAAAAATTATGTGAAATTCAGTTTCCCCATCTTGCTGTAGCATCAGGAAATGATTTGGGTAAAACTATAGAGTTAATCTATCACTTTACACTTAATTCTGGCAAAAGAATGAGTGAGATCGAACTTAATGTTTCAGTAGAACTTCCAAAATCAAAACCTGAAATAGAAACAATTTGTGATTACGTTCCTGGAGCTTTGATAACTGAGCGCGAAAAACAAGAGATGCTCGGTGTTAAAATAATTGGTATTCCTGACAGCAGGAAACTGTTTTTGCCCGATGATATACCAGACAATGTTTATCCTTGGAGGCGCGATGAAACAGGTCCTGAAAAATATTATAAGAATCTGCATGAGGTGAAAAAATGAGCAGCAAACAAAAAACAAAAACAACTTATCATATCCCTGTTGGCCCTATTCATCCAGCATTAAAAGAGCCTGTTCATTTTGAATTTGAGATTGATGGAGAAAGAATAGTTGATGTTGATGTAAAACTAGGTCACGTGCACCGTGCAGTCGAATGGGCATCGCGGAAACGCAATCCAGTTCAAATCTTGTATATTGCTGAGCGTATTTGTGGTATATGTTCATATTGTCATCCAATTGCTTTTAGTCTTGCTGTAGAAGAGATTGCAGGCATTGAAATCCCAGAGCGTGCTGAATATCTTAGAGTTATCCATGCAGAACTTGAGCGTATATGCTCTCATCTTTTATGGGCAGGAGTTGCTGCGCATGAAATAGGTTTTGATACAGTTTTATACTTGACATGGGAGATGAGGGAAAAGGCGTTGGATTTAACAGAGTATCTAACTGGTAATAGAGTTACAAAAGCAATTACAATGATTGGCGGGGTTAGACGAGACATAACAGAAGATATGATTCCAAGAATCCAAAAAGATTTGAAATATTTCAAGGACAATTTTGAGAAAATTCGACACATATATTTGGACGATAAAACCTTCAAATTACGCAGTCAAAATTGTGGCATTTTAACAAAAGAAGATGCAATAAAACTTTGTGCGGTTGGACCAACAACTAGAGCATCTGGAGTAAAAAAAGATGTTCGAGTTGATACTTCTTATTTTGCTTATGGGGATTTAGATATCGATTATATGACGCCAGACATCGTTACCGGAGAGGTTATTGGAGATGTATATGATCGGATAATAGTGCGTCTTCTAGAGGTAAAACAAAGCATAGAGCTTATCGAGCAGTGTCTGGATAAGATGCCTTCAGGAGATATTGTTGCAGAGCCAAAAATAGCAAAGCTACTTGCCCAGCTTAAAAAGGCTGAAGGGGAAGGAGTAGGACGACATGAAGCTCCTAGAGGGGAAGTTATTCACTATGTAAAAATGGATGGGAATGAAGCACCTTATACATGGAAAGTCCGTGCACCTACTTATAACAACATCCTTCCATGGATTCCTATGCTTAAAGGCGAGCAAATAGCTGACATTCCTATTGTTGCTGCTTCAACAGATCCTTGTATGAGCTGTACAAACAGAGTAACAGTGATTAAAAATAACAACAGAAAGATACTTACGAATGAAGACCTTCATAAATTTAGCATTGAGAAAACAAGGAGGTTGATGAAGCAATGAGATTTTCAATGCTTCCACGGGTTTTCTCTCAGATGTTTAAAAAGCCATGGACCAATAAATTTCCAGCTAAGTATCAACCAAACAACACAACAAAGTATCTTGCTGATGTTCAAGCAGGTAAAGCAAAAATCAACCCGCCTATTGAAACACCTAAAGGTTTTCGAGGAAAAATAAAATATGACAAAGAAAAATGTATTGGATGCAAACTTTGTATCAAGGTTTGTCCATGCGAAGCAATAGAATTCAAGGAAAAAGAAAAGAAAATCAAAATTTATCTTTCCAGATGTTGTTTTTGTAGCCAGTGCAATGATATCTGCCCTGTAAAATGCCTTAGCATGAGTGACGAATTTTTGCTTGCAGGAACAGATCCTTACGAAAAAGATTTAATTGTAGAATAAAAACTTGGTAAGTATTAATGAAATTAATATTCAAAGGAATTGTACAAGGGGTAGGTTTTAGACCAACAATTTTTCGAATAGTTCAAAAAATGGGCCTTAAAGGTTATGTTTTAAACAAGGGCTCAGAAGTTGAGGTAGTAATAGATAGAAGCAAAGAAGAATTTATTAAAAATCTTAAAAAAAACTTACCATCAATTGCTAAAATTACAGAGATAATTGAAGAATCAGATAACAGATCTTTTAGAGATTTCAAAATACTCCATAGCAAACAGGGAACCCACCATTCCCTAATACCAGTAGATGTTGGAACTTGTGAAGAATGTCAGAAAGAATTGTTTGATAAAAACAACAAACGCTATTATTTCCCTTTTACAAACTGCACTGTCTGTGGTGCAAGATTCAGTATTATAGAAAACGTTCCTTATGATCGAGAAAGAACTTCGATGAAAAAGTTTAAGCTTTGCCAGTCTTGCGAAAAAGAATACAAAGACCCATTAGACCGTAGATATCACGCACAAACAATTTCTTGTCCTAAATGCGGGCCTGTTTACAGTTTGTATGATAAAAATAAGAAGAATCTTGGCACCAAAGATTCAATAAAACTTTTTGCAAAACATATTGACGATGGAAAAATTTGCGTAATTAAATCATGGGGCGGAATGCATCTCTGCTGCAAAACCTCTGAGATAAATCGTTTTAGAGAATGGTATAAACGACCTCAGAAAGCCTTTGCAATAATGGTTAAGGATATTGAAACCGCAGAAAAATATGGAAAACTCTCTGAGAAAGAACGCGAATTACTTCTATCAAAAAATAAGCCAATTGTTTTGGTAGAAAAAAAGAAATTGGAAGAAGCTTCTCCTGGACTTGATACAATAGGATTATTTTTGCCTTATACTGGCTTGCATTATATATTATTCTCTTATTTGAAAACCGATGCACTTGTTATGACATCTGCCAATGTTCCTGGGGAGGCAATGATTGTAGAGGATGAAGAGGCGTTTTCAATTAAAGCTGATCATTATCTGCTTCATAATAGAGATATACCAAATCGTGTAGATGATTCTGTTGTGAGAATTTGGAAAAATAATAATTTTTTCCTGAGAAAATCTAGAGGATATGTGCCAGATCCAATTCCTGTTTCCTACAAACATCATATCGTTAGCGTTGGAGCTGGAGAGAACATAACTGGTGCAGTTTCCTCTGATAAAAACATATTTTCAACGCAGTACATTGGCAATTCAAAATATTATTCTACCTTACCATTTTTAGAAGATGCTATTAAGCACATGATGAAACTTACTATGGACAAAAAGGAAATCGATGCTGTTGTAATGGATTTACATCCTCGATACGACACAAGAAAAGTAGCTAAAAAGCTCTCAGATGATTTTTCAGCACCGTTATTTGCAGTTCAACATCATTTTGCTCATGCTGCATCTCTTTTAGTTGATAATAATCTAGATGAGAGTGTTGTATTAACTTTAGATGGACTTGGTTACGGTGGTGATAGTACTTTTTGGGGAGGAGAAGTTCTTTATTCAACATTAACTGATTATAAGCGAATCGGACACTTAGAATATGTTCCACTTTTAGGCGGCGATCAAGCAACCTATGATCCAAGAAGACTTGTTTTTGCAATTTTTAATAAATTAGGTAAAACAAAAATATTCTCAGGAAATGAAGCAGAAATTCTCTCTAAATTGATGGATAAATCTCCTCAATCTAGTAGTTATGGTCGAGTTCTTGATGCACTTTCTTGTTATCTTGGTATTTGTTGTAAACGTACTTATGATGGTGAGCCTGCTATGAAATTAGAAAAATACCTTGCATACGGTAAGCAAAAATATTCTTTTGAATCAAATGTTAAAAATGGAGTCATAAATACAGTTGATTTGTTTAGACAACTTGATGAACAAATCTCAAAAAAACCATCTGAAAAAGAAAAATCAGATTATGCTCATTCTTTTGTAAAGACGATTTCTGATAATTTGGCTGAAATTGCAATTGGGTACGCTGAAGATAAATCAATAAAACACATTGGGTTGTCCGGCGGAGTAACCTACAACATTCCCATAACTGAAATGGTTGAAAAAAAGGTCAAAAAATCTGGTTTGCAACTGATAGTTCATAATCGCATTCCAAATGGTGATGGTGGCATTTCCACAGGCCAAAATGTCATTGTTGGAAACAAATTATAAAAATAATGTACCAATCCTGGTGATGGCATGAGTAAAAATATCGATTTAGTAAAAATTCTTTTAATTGTCATTGTCGGAATGTTTATTCCTTTCCTGGGATCATTAGCAATAGTTTATGGAATGGATTTAACAAATGTCGATGATTTTTTGAAAACAGTGTCAGCCTTTGGATACTTCTTATTAATATTTGCTATTGAATTAGCCCTTGTTTTTGCTTACTTCAAACTAACTAGCAACATGGCTGAAAAAAAATTAAAAGAAATTAAAAAGAAATAAATTTGTTAGTTAAATATTTATAAAATTAGCTATTATCTTTTTCCAGGGAGGTAAAAATATGAAATCAGCTTCTACTGTATGTTGCATATGCGGTGAAAAACATGCCCTTAATGACATACATCATATTGAAATCAAAGGAAAAACCCGCAAAATCTGTAAAGGTTGTGCAACAGCAATAAAAGGTTTTGCCTAATCAAACCTTTTCTTTACTTTATCGCTTGTTAATTCTCGAATTGCATCGTTTGCAATCCATTTAGCAGATTTAGAATCAATTTTTTTGATTTGTTCTGCTGTTTTAATTGCCTTGTTATTCAAATTTAAATTTCTCTTTCCTATGTTTCTAAGAGCCCAATTTACAGCTTTCTTAACATAGTTCCTCTCGTCAATGGAGTGTTTTTTTATTAGGGGTAAGAGCTGTTCGAATTTTTTATCATTCGCTTCTTTGTCATGGACTGAAAGACCAGCTATTAAAGAAAAAGCACCTCTTTTTACAAATTCCTTATCTTCCTCTGCCCATTCAAAAATCTTCTTCCAGGCTACAGAATTTTTATCAAATAGACTAGTGCATGCTTGGTCACAGATGTCCCATGAATCGAAATCGTTTGCCCAGCAATCCATTTGTTTCCCTGTAACTTTTTCAGGATCGTCGATAAAACAGGCCAATAGACGTGCATCATGAATTCCTGAATTCCATAGCTTTAATGCTAGATCATGATTTCTTCCTATTTCTTTAGCGAGAGGTCTTAAAATATAAATTGAAACACCAAGATTGTTTTTTGGGTTGATTCCATAACGGGCCATCCCTTGCACATTTTTTTTGTTTTCAAGAGATTTTAATCTATTCATTATTGCATCGTAATTCATAATTATGCTAACAATCCTTATTTTAAAAAACTAAAGGTTTTATAGAAAAAGAATATCCCTTGTTTCAAAATGATTGACATTCTATCACAAATAGTCCTTCCATTTGCACTTTCGGCTTTAGTAGTAATCTTCATAACTATAATTGCTGAAAGATACGGCACTAAAGTAGGGGGGATATTTGGAACATTGCCAACAACAATTATTGTTGCCTTTGTTTTTATAGCCTTGAATAAAGGAGTTGATTTCGCTTCACGCTCTGTTGCAGTAGTACCAGCTGAAATGGGAATTAATCTATGGTTTCTGCTTATATTTGCAATACTAGCGTACCGCTCATTAACAGTTGCTTTGGCTAGTTCTTTTATATTTTGGTCTATATTTTCAGGGATATTATACTATGCTAATCTTTCAAATATCTACATATCATTTGTAATATTTGCAATCTCAATGTTCACTACATTTATAATACTTGAAAAAGTAATAAAAGTAAATTCGCTAGGTAAAGTAAAAGTAGAATACACTTTCATAAAAATCTTTTTTAGAGGAATTATGACAGGAGTAGTTATTACTATATCAGTTCTTCTAGCAAATATAGGGGAAGTTCTAAGCGGGATATTTTCAGTTTTTCCTGTAATTCTAACTTCTACAATGGTAATAACTTATCGTGAGCACGGACCAGATTTCTCTGCAGGTATTGCAAAGTCGATGATATTTGGATGCTGGAGTGTAATGTCATACGCTGTGGTAATTCATTTTTTATATCCGTTATATGGAATTGTTGCTGGAAGTATTGCCGGATTTTTAATAGGTTTAATAATTTCTATAGTAATCTTACTTTTAAGAAATAAAATAAAATAATACTATTCGACGGGATTGTTTACGTTTCCCATGAATAATATTGTGTTTGTTGCTTTGTGATAAATTGTAAATAAGAAAGGATGATCACAATCAAATGTTATTCTAGAATGACTGTTACCGTTAATCGCTCTGTCCATTATAACTGCAGTTGCTGCAGCGGCTTCTGTACCTTCTTCACTGACATTAATGAATGCTTTATGTAAAACTTTACTAATAAATAAATCTCCAATTCCATCAAGACCTGAAAAATCTGCATCACCAAAAGCCGTTGTCATACCAAGATTTATAAG
>OMKS01004663.1_pt1 | contig 10220 bp, 13 predicted proteins | sample 1674721 | NCBI WGS metagenome assembly OMKS01 (sample SAMN06264996, study PRJEB25208) | sediment metagenome | isolation source: hot spring sediment | place: USA: California | collected 2014-09-02 | reverse complement strand
GTTATAAAGATCAAAACGATTTAATTGCTGAATTATATCATCTTGAAAAAGGCACTTTCCTTCCAATAATGTTTTTTGGTAATGATGAAAGAGGTTCTTTCCTTTGGTTTATATTTAGAAAGGAGAATCTTATATTTTACCAAAGATTAGATGCTGGCTTGTGGACACCTACAACTTCTGTTAATCTATATCCTCAAATCTTTGAAAAGACAGAAGTCTCGATAAATCCCCCCTAACAATCCCAACTCACGCTCAAAATGAAAAAAGCAGCTATAAACTATATAACAGTAGCAATACTCGCATTAGTAGTTGTGGTTATAACCCTGCTGATAGTCCGTGATACTATATGGAATGCGCTCGTAGGCTCAGAAGTGAAGTGCGACGGGGTATGCATGGCAGAGGAAGACCTTCACACCTGCGAAAACAGGGACGCAGCCCTAAAAGGCTACGGCAACTGCAATGAAGATGAGTACTGCTGCCCGAACAATCCCTTCAGGTAGTAAAAATGCTTAACAAAAAGTCAGAAGTAACAGTAATGATACAGTTCATAATGGAGCTGATTCTGATTTCAATTTTCGGCATTTTTCTTATCCATTACATGTCTACCTGGTCTTCCCTTGAGGGAGTGAGGCAGAGGATTATCACAAGAGAGCTGGCGCTGCTTGTGGGCACAATCCACGCAGGCAACGATGCATTCTCTTACAACTATACTTACTACGGGAGAACAGAGTACGACATTCTAAACATAGACCACTCGCTCAACCTTGCGCAGAGAAACAAAAACCCTGTAGTAAGGTTCCCTTTTTTGCTTTCGAAAGGAACATATATTTACTTTAAGAAGTCAAACCTTGAGAAGCTAATAATAAGCCTAGATAATAATAATCTTAAAATAGCTGAAAGAAATGATTAAAGGAAAAATTTATATCGGGAAAAAGGCAAGCGCAGTCACAGAATCCAGCATTAGGTTTATTGGCCATCTCTTCTTTATTTTTATAGTCTTTTTTTCAGTCTCTTTGGTTTTCAGCAAGACTTTTACTGTGACCGTTGACTCAGTAGATGCAGAAGCTTTGCTTTATTCCCAGGTTATAGAGCGATGCTTCAGCGAGCAGAAAGGAAACAGGGTTTATTACGGCATAATAAGCCCGGCAAAGTTTAACGAAGATAACTTAGAAGAATGCTTTTTCCTGGGAGATCATAAACTAAACCGGAACATAGTGACTTTCCGGGCAGAAATATCCTGTGAGCACTGCAATCCTGAGCTAATCCCGGCCCCGGTTTACTTTAACAAGACATCCTTTGATTACAGGGAAAAAGTGCATAGAAGCTACAGGGAAGCCTTTGATTCGCCGGTAGCTTATGCAAAGGTTGCAAAGAATGCAGTCCTAATGGAAGAAGATGCAATGCTTTACATTGAGTTTTACTTCCCCAAGCCAGAAAGATGAAAAGCAAAAAAGCAGGGATGATACCCTTTTTTAATGTGGATACATTCTCGATACTCCTGTATTTTGTAGTGCTGTTTGTTTTTTTTGTTATATTTTCCTGGATTTCCCCAAGTGGGTGTGCCTCAAGAACACAATCAATTGAGATCCCATCTGACACTTCGCCCTTCTTCACATCAGAGCTCATTACATCCCTGGAGAAAGGCTCAGGCTATTTCATAGAAACACCTGAAGAAGATGAGCAATACCGAGAGCTTAAGCTATGGGAGCTTCTCTACTATATCTCAGGCGATGAAGAAGATGAAAATAAAGCTCCACTCTTTAAAGAAGCAGAGCCAGAAGTGGATGATTTGTCTTCTTTGGAGCCAGAGCCAGAAGAAATTTCTGCTGAGCCTAGCGCTCCTTCCCCTGTTATTCCTGGTTCAACAAGAGGCACTGTAACTCCTCCTTCTACTGTCAGGTCAAGGACTGTTGCAGATTATATTGAACTTATAAAAACTTACCCTGATGAAAAGGAAACTGAATTTGAGGAAAGAAGTAGCGAGGACACCTTGCCTAATCAGCCCATCTCAGAAGTTGTTGCGCTTAGTGAAGCCCTGTTCAGCTCACATTTTATAGCTAGCAGGGATATCTACTTCGATAGCTATCGAGTCGTGTTTGGCGATATTAAAAAGGATTCAGATAGAACTCTTGTTGACATAAATGATTTTTGCATTAGAGAAGCCTTTTCAATTTCAGGGGAAGGAATAAAAAATGACCTTAAAAAAATCCTTCTAACCGAAGTTCCTTTTAATATTAAAAATCGTCTTCCTGAAGAAGAGCCAGGCATTCCTGTATATGCTGCAATACCCTCTTTGAGAGAAGGCTCTGTCCGCATCCCTGCTCTGGCCCTGGTTTGTGCACCTCTCTCGTTAAGGTATGAGCTGGGCTAAAAAATAAAAATGAAACTTCCAGGAAAGTCAAAAAAAGCAGTATTCAATGTTTATACATTAGCTTTTGCTATCTTAGCTTTTACATTAGCACTTATGATGTATCTTACAGCCTTAAACTTTGTGGACAGTTTCCTTTCAGGCTCAAAAAGGCTCGAGTTATCAAGTCAATTTTCATCTTCAGAGAGCCTTAAGTATTACCTTGACAAAGCAGTAGCGATAGAATCAAGGTCAGCCTCCTTTGAGCTTAATAGCCAGGGAGGCACAGACTCAGAGTGCCACACTTACCAGGGCTTTAACCTCTGGAATTCACTTGACGAAGAAAAAACCTGTTTTTCGCCTGAAAAGATGAGAACGCTTTTTTCAAGCAAGCTCAGTGAAAGCCTCAAGAAGCATTACATAAGCTATCCCTACGAATTTATTCCAGCCCTAAACTACAGTGTGTCTTTTGATGCAGAGTTGCTCTCAGCTTACCCAACTGAATCCATTTTTTTGAAGGACTATTACCTCGGAATATACCTCTTCACAGGCGAAGAAGTTTTAATTCAAGTCCCTTTTGAGTACTCTGGCAAGCAAGAGGAAGATGCGCTGAAAGTGCCGGAGAAGCTTTTCTTCTATTACCTGATACTAAACAATGAAGCAAAAAAAAGAGGGGTTTTATTTGTGATTGACGGCTATGATGTTACAACTAAGTGCCTCCACTTAAAGCAGAAAGGCGTTTATGCTGAAAACCTTGGAAATAGCGAGGCTTATAGTGAGTTGAGTGGAGCATTTAGTGGCGCTTCAGAAAGATTGCTTATAAACAATATTGAAATAAAAGAAAACGGGCAGCCCTACATCCCCTTTTGCCTGAGACCATGAAACAAAAAACCTTTGCCTGGACTTTTGCATTCTTTGCCCTGCTGGCAGTAGTTTTAGCAGCAGGCACCTTTGATATGTCCAAGTACTTTGACTCAACATACAGCATAGAAGTAACCCCAAAAGTGCATGAGGAGCTTGAGGTAGAGTATGAAGATATATACAGGCAGCTTAATCAGGAAGCCCAAACCATTATAAAAAGTTGCAGTTTTGTTGAAGACAAGGAAAATTGCCTTAAAAAATCGCTTAATTCTATTACTGCCTTTGAAGCCTCAATCTTAGACCTTGAATACAGCCCAGATTACGAGAAGGTTTTCCACAGCTTCGTTGGCCAGTTCCTTGAAATCCAGGAAACCACAGGCAGAAACTGCGAGAAAAACATAACTTTCGATTCTTATTCAGATCAGAACTATCACATAGTCCTTGAGCCAGGTAATACTAACATCTCGCTGAAGAATTCTGCCGGGGGATTGATTCTTTTGGCGCCCAATATCCCTAAAACCTACCTGACAGAAATCAATCCCTGTGCTGAAAGCAGGGTTAAAATAAATCTTTTCGGCGATTCTGTTGATTTTTTTCTAGGAAAAATTTCCTCAACTTACGAAAGCCCAAAGGGCAACCTAGAGCTTTTAGTGAATAATGGCAATATTCTTCTTGGCGGAAATAACCTAAGGGAATCAGGCTTCATAGTTGGCTCTGATGGCAAGGTCTGCTTTATAGAGGACATTCCTGAGAGAACATCCCTTTTTTATTACAATCTTTACCTGTACAGCACAATTAAAGAGTTTGTAAAGCAGGCCGCCGGCCCAGAGGCAAACCTGTTGGTTGTCGGTGCTGAGACATTAGTAAAACTTTTTTCATTAGTTCCAGATGATGAAGAAGCAATGAAAGAACACCTTGGCAACTTCGGCTCACTGGAATTTGGCTTTTGCACATCCCTGAGCCAGCAAAATCTTGTGAACCTTGAATCAGTTTTTGAGCAGTGCAAGGAAGGCTACTCCTTCAATATACCCGGCGATTTAGACATTATAGATACGGCGTCAGGGCTGTTTTCTAAAGAAATTTTAGGTTTATTAGATGAAGATTTGTTAACCTACCTTGATTTTACCGAAAAACTTAAACAGCTAAGAAAGCCACAATGCCCCACAGAAAAGCGCTTTTTTGCGCTCAGCGCTAAGTATAATGACGGGAAGATGCTCGACTATTCAGATTTCCACTATAAAGACATAGTCATAAACTTCTCAATATACATAGAATAAGCTAAAGCCTAATCTCAAAGCCTTTCTCACTAACCTTATCAACATTCTCAATATCAACCCTGTTAACGAGAGCATAGCTCGGTCCCTTGTAGCAGTGCTCAAGCATCTTTTCAACTTTGTCATCATCACCAGAGAACACAGCTTCAACCGTGCCGTCCTTAAGGTTTCTCACATATCCCCTGAGCCCAAGATTCTTGGCCTTTGTGTAAATGTGCCACCTAAACCCAACACCCTGGACACTTCCAATAATCCTTGCCTTAATGCTTTTCCTGCCCATCTTCAGCCAAAAATTATCTTTTTTGTGATTGCCTTGCTTTTCTCAACTGCAGGCTGGTCAAAAGGGTTCATCTTCCTAAGCCTTGCACTGTAATATGAGAAAAGGTAAGCCAGCATAAGCAGCTCGCCCACATTTTCCTCACTAATCCCTGTTTCTATGCAGGCACAGGGAATCTTGCACTCCTTTGCAGCGCTCTTGGTCCCCAAGTATTCTGCCAGCACAAGCTCATTAAAGTCCCTGCCTTTAAGTAAGCCAAGCGGCTTGCCCTCGTACCTTGCCTTAATATCGTGCTTAAGCGAAACACTCTCAGAGTCTTTTGCATAGACCAGCAGCGCAGCAGTGTTTTTCCTGCCCCCGAATAGCCTTTGGCTTGTGTGGTGCTGGGTTTCAGGTCCGATCCCGCCATAAATAGTAAGCCCCTTGCGATTCTTGCCAATAGTTTCATGCACCATCTGGGAAATCATCCAGTAGAAGCCAGAAAGCTTTCTTGAGTAGATAGACAAAAAAACATCATAAAGCCCTTTTCTCTCGCATTCATAAAAAAAAACAGCAAGCCTCCACGCATCTTCAAAGCGGGCTCTTCTGCCTCCTTCAGCAACCCTCTCAATATCCACCCCAAGAAGAAACAGAGGCACAAAGCTCATCTCCGTAAACCCAGAGAACCTCCCTGAAACATCAGGAGCCTTTATTACCCTGGCGCCAAGCTCTTTACCCAGCCTGGCAAGCGTGCCTTTCATATTCTTGGTTATAACAATGCTTTCAAAGCCCTTAAATAAGCAGAAAGGGATTACAACGCTGCTTGTCTCACCAGACTTGGATGCGGCAACAACAAGTGTGCTCTTCTTGCTCAAGGACAGCGCCTTTTTTAACACACCAGGCTCTTCTGTATCAATCACAAAAAGCCTCTTACCCTTGAGGAAAGGCATAGAAAGCGTCACCAGCGGGTTAACAGAGCCACCATTCCCAATCAGCACAATATTCCGGAATGCCTTATACCTTTCAAGCCCAAGCCTCCTTACCCTGGAGCAGATGCCCTTTGAGGACTCATAAAAACCCAGCTTATCCTTCCCAGGCTGGCTCCTTTTAGCGTTTAGCCCGAGAGTCTCAACAACCATATTTTCCCTTTGTTTTGCTTAGTATAAAAAGATTTTGATTAATTTTCAGGAAAAACAGCATAATCCTGAAAGGCTTTCATGTTTAATCCAGAATGTTTTTTATTTAATACCTTCAATAAATGTTAAAGAATGAACAATGATTTCCCTGATGAAAAAAGCCTGAAAAAGCTTGTTGACTGCTTTGTAGAAACATCTTATGAAGCCTATATTACAGGAAAGATGTGCCTTTTTTTACAGAAAAGCTTTGCTAAGGCAAACCCCAGCCTGCTTTCAGAAGAGACAGTAGATAAGTATATAGATCTTTCTCAGGGGGTCCCTCTCAAAGAAGCCCAGCCTATCCTGCCTTCCATCGAGATAATCCTGCCAGAGGTGCCAGGCACATTTGGCTTTATGCAGGCACCTTCTGGGGAAAAGCCAAAAAAAGAGATTATCAGTTCCAGGATAACCTGGAGCTATATTACGAAAGCAACAGCATACTCAAAGCTTTCAAGCCAGTTTCACAATTCTTCATCTCACAGCTTTCCTGAGAGAAAGATCCGGAGCATGTCCAGCTCAATAGGCTTGCTATCCCTCTACAAGTCAACCCTGGACTCGCTTTTTGAAGGAATGCGTGATGATGTAATCCTAATCAGGCAGGTTTTTAATCCCTTTTATGAGCCATCCAGGCTAGAAAGCAGTTTCCTTGTCGGGGCAGAAAAGCTTAGCCTGGACAGAAGCGATATAGAAAGCCGACTATCGAAAAAAAGCAGTATGCTTGACAAGCTTATAGATATTATGTATGCAGCCAATACCCCTTATGTTGGAAACGACAAGAGCATAAGAAGCCTTTATAATCAGGTTTTTACCCCAACCTGAGTCTTTTTTTAATTATCTCCTCACACATAACAAGAAAACAATAAATATTAATATGAGGTTATTCACTCCAGCCTAGAGATGGACTCAGGCCTTGCTAGACTAGTAAATTCATTTTCTCCTTACTTTTCAGAAATGCCAGACCCGTCTGGGCTTGTATCTGCCTCAGGAGGCTTGCTGTCTAAAGAAGAGCAGGGTACAATTGAATTCTTCAAATCATACTGCAGGCTGCTTTCTTTGTCAGAGGCATATTACCAGAAGCATGGTGTTAAGTCTTTTTCTATTGAGAGGGATTTTAAATTATTCACAGAAAAAACCCTGCTCAGTGTACCAGCCATAATGCTTAAACCTGACAAGCTTCTTGAGATGGGCATTGTAGGTATTGACTTCCAGCCACAGGGAAGGCTTGCTCTAACTAATTACTCTGCTGGATTTAGTGAAAGCTCTTCACCGGCCTCGCCGGACTTTATAAATCAGGTGTCCCAGGTTTTAGGTGAGTTTAACAGCAGTGGAAAGCATTTTACAGCCCATATAGGAGAGCCAAAAAGCACGCAGGACATAATAAGCTCTGTGAATAAGATTCTTGAAAATCAAAGAAATCTTGCTGACCTGGTTAGCAGCAGCATAAAAGAAGGTGTACTGAGAGTTGTTGACGAGAGCCCAAGAGAGCCGGGATTGTACATAACTCTTGATTTATACAGCTTATATTATCCTTTCTTAATGAATTCTCCCTTTAGCATAAGAGAGCTTTTAAAAAAAGGGGCAGAAAAAATCCGCAAGCTTCAGACCGCTATTAGTTTTAGCAAAGACGACGAAGAAAACACAAAGATGGTTCTTGATTCTCACTTTAATCTAGAATTTATGTGTAAGCGATGGGAAACCTTGCTTGAAGGCTCTTCATTAGTTGAGAGCCTAAAGCAAGGCCGGCTCTTGAATAACGATTACTTTTCAAGCAAGTGCATTGAGTTTTTCTCCAGGCTGGTTTATTACAAAAGCCTCTTGAGTAGTCACTTCCAAGTAGAAAAAGTTATAAAGCAATAAACTTACCACCTTTTACTGGAATGATATGTTCCGAGGTGAAAAAATGGATGAAAATCAAAATATTGAGGACAAAGCTGCTGAAATAGCTATCCCTGAAAATACTGGCGATAGGGATTTATCTCCTTATAAAGTAGCTGCTGACATAATTAATTTATATGCCAGAACACTATCTATTTCTGAGATTTCGCATGAAAGAGATGATGATTCAGGGTTACTGAAAATCACATCAATTATTGGAGTCCCAAAAATTGAATACCTCCCCGATGAAGCTTTAGGAAGAGTCATTGACTTTGTAGTTAAAACGGATACAGAAGGGCTCGTGGAGAAATTGAATCTGCCAAAAGGGATTGAAAATTTTAGAGCACTTGGCTTTGATAGAGATGCTCTTAATTATAGGAAAGAATTAACCCAGGCAATCGATTATTTTGATAAAGCAGTGGATAAGTATCTTGTAAAAGCAGGAAAAGCTAAAACTGGCAGGGCTTTTGCAAGCGCGCTTATCGGAGAGAAAGGCTTGCTTCCGGTTTATTCCGGATTGCTTGAGAAAGTAGATGAAGGAGTAAAAAAAGGATACCTTGAAGATAATGCCGGAAAGGAAAATTATGGGTTTGAAGCTTCAGCAGTAATGGACCCAACAGGAATTATAGATTCATTCCTAAAAGTAGAGATTTTTCCAGGCTCAGGCAAAACCTTAGTTGATTGTATTGGAGATTCTTGCAAAGCTGTGACAGCAATAAATGAATACTTGATCGCAGATGAGGATAAGAGTAATGCAAATAAAATCAAAAGATTGTATAGAGATGCAAAAAAATTGAGATTTCAAGCAGAAATAATCTCAAGTAGAGATAACTATGCCGCACTTGGCGAAAAAAGAGGGCTTTCTGAAATCCCCAGAGAGGACTTAGAAGGCTTTGTAAATGATGCTTATTATAACCCAAGAAAAAGTTAGGTATTAACCAATAAGCCAACATCTTTTTTTTAATATTTTTTTAGGGTGAAAATAATGCAAGGAATAAACCCAAATTCAGGCAAAGAAAGCCAAGTAAATGAGCCTGAATTCAAGCCTTTTGATTTTTCAGGCTTAAACACTGGCTCAAGCCTTGAAGAAAAGGTAAGCAAGGAGCCTAAGAAACGTTCTTTGTCCCATCGCATTTCATCTCCCAACGACTTTTTAGAATATGTGCTTGGCTTATTCGAAAGTTATGATTCGCTCTTTTCTGAATTTCGTGAAAATTTTTATTCATTGAAAGGCAAATTCACAGAATATATTGGTTTTGATGTCCCCCCTTCTGTTATGGAAAGAGTTTCACTTAATGAAGAAACCTGTCTAGCAGATGTATTAACTCTTGAGTTTCAGGATTACAAAGTGAAAAACATAAAAGAGTCAAAGGGAGGCTCTTCAATCTCAAATGCATTTTTCTCAGGAGTTTTTAAATTACACGGAATTGGGTCAGATCCAAATAAGTTCGTGCAGAATATGGATGATAAAGGCAGGATTGACCTTATGGCGGTTTTTTATGAGAGAGACTCGTTCAGGAACGACCTTGCCAGGTTCTGCTTCACTCTTGATGACCTGAATAAAAAGCTGCATTGCCTGGAAAGGCAAGGCCTTTTTGAAGTAGAGAATTATTTTAGCCTTAAGGCTCAGTTAGATGTCGGATGGTTTGTTTCTGCCCTGGAGAAGTATAATGCTAGCCTGCACGAATCAGTATCTTACTTGAGGAAAGCTGTTCAGGAGAATTCTTCCGGCCGGATTCCAGGCGAGTATAAAGCCGATTTCAACAACTTTCTTAATAGATACGATGCTTTCTCAGATGGATTAAGGCAGGCAAAGGAGTATTTAGCTTCTGAGGCTGGCTCAAGCCAGCAACTTGAGCTCTTGAGCGGAAAAGATGTTTTGGAAGGAGTAGGAGGCTCCTGGGGGAAAACCATAGTCCTGCTTTCCGAAATGTCTGATTTAGTTAAGGAAAAAACCAGTTATAGAAAGGATTGAGGTTAAGGGTTTTTTATATTCGGGCTTGGTTTTGTATTTGTTTAATAGAATTATCAAAATCCTTATGTTTTTTCTTTAATTTTCCTTCAAGTTCTATTATTTCATTTATAAAATTTGTAATATCCTTATTAACGCTTCCTGTTAAGTCAAACAAGAGGTTTAATTGATTCATAATCTCTTGACACAATCCCTCTTCTTTTTCTATAAGTTTAGACTGTGCCTCTAATATAGCTTCAATATCGTTAGCTCTATGAAGAATCTCATTTATTGAAGCATCATTTGGCTTTTTGCCATTCCTTAGTTCATCAAATACCCCAGAAATTTTATCGCAGAGATCACTTATTAATTGAAAGTCGTCACTTTCTGCCATTGCAATAAGTTCTTTATCTGTCTCTTATACACATCTCCGAGCCCACGAGACCGTACTAGATCTCGTATGCCGTCTTCTGCTTGAAAA
>OMKS01004662.1_pt1 | contig 10220 bp, 9 predicted proteins | sample 1674721 | NCBI WGS metagenome assembly OMKS01 (sample SAMN06264996, study PRJEB25208) | sediment metagenome | isolation source: hot spring sediment | place: USA: California | collected 2014-09-02 | reverse complement strand
GTATAAGAGACAGGTGTGTATTTCATCTATAAAAAGAATAATTTGTCCTTCAGCGCTTATAACCTCCTTGAGAACTGCTTTGAGCCTTTCTTCGAATTCCCCCCGGTACTTGGCGCCGGCGACCAATGATCCGATATCCAGGCCGATAACGCGTTTATCTTTTAAATTTTCCGGTACATCACCGTTTATGATGCGCTGCGCCAGTCCTTCCACTATGGCTGTCTTGCCGACACCAGGTTCGCCGATTAAAACAGGATTGTTTTTTGTGCGCCTGGAGAGCACCTGCATGATGCGGCGGATTTCTTCATCGCGTCCGATGACCGGATCGAAGGAGCCTTTTTTGGCTATTTCGTTAAAATCTTTAGCGTAACGTTCCAGGGCCTGGTATTTCGCTTCGGGATTGGGGTCGGTAACACGCTGGTTGCCGCGAATGTCCTGCAGAACCTTAAAAACACTGTCTCTGGTAATACCCGCCTTATGCAGAATGTTTGCGGCTCCGCCTGTCTTTTCATCGGTAATGGCGACAAGCACATGTTCGGCGCTGATATATTCATCTTTGAGCTGCGCGGCCTCGGTAAGCGCCTTATCGAAAATTTTATTCAGGCGCCCAGAAATGTAGACTTGGCCGGCCGCCGCTCCCTCAACACATGGCTGCGTTTCCAGGTATCCGGCCAATTCCTTTTCAATCCGTCCTGAATCTGCTCCCAGTTTGTTGACGATAGCGCCGACGATACCGTCTTCCTGCCTTAAAAATGTTAAGAGAATATGTTCCGGCTCGATAGACTGATGTCCCATGGATCCGGCCAGAGACTGGCTCTCCTGCAGGGCTTCCTGAACTTTGAGTGTAAATTTATCAAAGCGCATAATAAAATCCTCGCTAATCTATAGGTTTTTCGATGGTGACGAATAATTTGCCGTTTTTGAACACGCTGACGTTTCCCGAAGATTCTGAAATAACGAAGGCAACTGACTTGGTAATATTGGTAATACCGGCCGCGGCAATATGGCGGCTGCCCAGGCCGGACGGTAAATCGCGGATATCCGGCGCGGCGTTCAGGTGCCTTCCTGCGGTTACCAGTACTCCGTTGCTTTTAATTATGAACGCTCCGTCGATGGCGGAAAATTCCTTGATGGTTTCTTCAAGTTCCGGATTTAAAATGTTCAGCTGTTCTTGTGTGTATCCTAAAAAAGGATTTATGATCATCTGCTGAGAAAGTTGCATGACCCTTTCGTCATCTCCCAGCACGAAAATCGTGCCGACTTTTCGGTATTCACGCCCCTGGGCTGCAAGTTCACACGACAGGTTCATAACGGCGTTGAAGACTTCGGGCTGAACATCTTCAAGTATGTCGCTGATGAAATCAGACGTTAGGATTTCAAATTCCTTGCCGACATCGATAACGAAAATACTGTCGGCATAACCGAAGCGGGGCACACCGCTTAAACAAACAATTTTATCTCCTTTTTTGAAGAAACCTAGAACTATTCCCTTGGCAATTGCTATTTTAATTTTTCCCAGACGGGTTAAATTTATATTGGGAACATCAAGTTTACGGGCAAATATCTGAATATCTTCAGGAAGTTCCGTTTTTTCAGGAGTTACAATAATTATCTCGGTATTTTTCTTTTTTTCTTCAGCGAGGCCGGCGAGATCCTTCGAAATATCGATACAAACTAAAAAAGCGTTTGCTTTTACCGCCCGCGCAATTTTTATCGCGTGTTCAATCATGATTTTGTTAATTGTTTTCATAAATACACCAGAAATTTTACTTTAAACATCAAAGTGTTATGTGTCAAGACCCCTGGCAATATTTATCTTGACCGAAAAATGTTAGTTCGATAGAAAGTTAAGATAACTAGTAAGCAAGGAGCATGATTTTTTGAAATTACCGGTAGTCGTCGGCACACTCGATTTGTATATAGCGGAAATCAACCGTTTTCCGCTGTTAACCGCGGAAGAGGAGTTTAAATATGCCGTTCGGCTGAAGAAGTATAACGATGCGAAAGCGGCTGAGAAACTTATAGTTTCCAACTTGCGCTTTGTAGTTAAAATTGCCCATGAATATCGGAATTACGGTTTTAAGCTTTCTGACTTGATTCAGGAAGGAAACATCGGGCTTATTCACGCGGTTAAAAAATTTGACCCTTACAAAGGGTATCGCCTGATTTCATACGCCGTCTGGTGGATTCGCGCCTATATACAAAATTATCTGATTAAATCATGGAGCATTGTTAAAATCGGCACAACTCAGGCGCAAAGAAAACTGTTCTTTAAGTTGAGCCAGGCCAAAAAACAGCTGGAGACGATGTCGAAAAAGAACCCGGAATTTGCCGAGATTGCTGAATCCCTGGAGGTAAAAGGTTCGGAAGTGGCGGAAATGAACCTGCGCATGGGATCGCGCGATGTTTCCCTGCATGAATTTATCGGTGACGAGGGGGACAGAACCCATATAGACTTGCTGGCTTACGATGGTGACAGCCAGGAGGTGGCATTGATTAAGAGCGAGGAGAAGAGCCTGGTGCAAAAAAATATTTCCAGTGCGCTGGAGAATCTCTCGGAAAGGGAAACCTACATAATTGTCAATCGCGTTATGGCGGATAATCCGGAAACTCTCCAGGAAATTGGAAACAGGTTCAACATTACGCGTGAACGCGCGCGCCAGATTGAAAAACAAGCCTTGAAAAAGGTTCAGCTCGCCCTGCCATATCTTAAACCAAATAAGTGATTTTATGTTTATGGGTTTGCGGCAAAATGATGCGGTCTGAAGACGGAAAACTAAACGCTTTCAGTGCGGGCAAGATTTTCAAATGAGGTGAATTTTTCCAAAAAGGCCAGTTTGACCGTTCCGATGGGGCCGTTTCTCTGCTTGGCGACAATTATTTCCGCTATTCCTTTTTCCGGATTATCATCTGATTTATTATAAACTTCATCGCGGTAAATAAAAGCGATAACGTCGGCATCCTGTTCGATGGCTCCTGATTCCCGTAAGTCTGCCATTTGCGGGCGGCGGTTAGTGCGGTCTTCAACTTTGCGATTAAGTTGGGAAAGGGCGATAACCGGAACCTTGAGCTCTTTGGCCAGAGCTTTCAACGAACGGCTTATTTCCGATATTTCCTGTTCGCGTGATTCCCGATAGCTGCCGGAGCGCATAAGCTGAATATAGTCCACAATTATCAATCCCAACCCGATTTCTGTTTTAAGCCGGCGGGATTTGGCTTTCATCTCCAATGCGGTAATGGCCGGGGTGTCGTCGATGAAAATAGGCGCGTCGGAAAGGCGTCCGGCGGCAGTGGTAAGTTTTGGCCAGTCGGTTTCCCCTAAAAAACCTTTTCTTAAGCGTTGAGAATCCACCTTTGCTTCCGCGGAAAGGAGCCGGAAAGCGAGTTGTTCCTTGGACATTTCCAGAGAAAAAATCGCTGAGGGAACTTGTACTTCCATGGCGGCATACTGTGCGATATTTAAGGCAAAAGCGGTTTTCCCCATACTGGGCCTGCCCGCAATGATAATCAACTCGGAATTCTGCAGGCCGGAAGTCAAATCGTCGATTTTTTCAAAGCCCGTAGGCACGCCCGTAATGAGCTCTTTGCGGGAGAAAAGGTCTTCAATGGAGCGGAAACTGTCTTTGACTATATCCCTCATGTGAAAGAATGACGGGCGGATTTTATTTTCTGAAATTTCGAAAATTTTGTGTTCGGCCTTGTCCAGCATGTCATCGACGTCAGAACCTGTTTCGTAACAGGATGATATTATTTCGGTAGCGGAAGTAATGAGCCCGCGTAATATTGCTTTTTCTTTAACGATTTTGGCATAATTAATGACGTTGGCGGCGGAAGGGACATTGTCCACCAGCGAGGCTAGATAAGCCGTGCCACCTACAGAATCAAGCAGGCCTTTATCCTTCAGGGAATTGCTTAATGTAATCAAATCCACCGGTTCGTTTTTTTCGGAAAGTTCAACGATAACATTGAAAATTTTCCGGTGCGCCTCACTGTAGAAATCACCCATGGAAATAAATTCGAGCGCGCTGTTAATGGCGCTATTTTCCAGAAGGATTCCCCCAAGGATGGATTGTTCCGCCTCAATGTTTTGCGGCGGCACTTTGTATTGATCTGTTTCTTTCATACTTATTCGCCGATGACGTTGATGGTCAGTTCTGTTTCCACTCCTGCGCTTAATTTGATTTTAACTTTAGATTCTCCCAATGATTTTATGTGGTCATTCAGGATAATAGTTTTGCGGTCAACCTTGTATCCTTTTTCTTGGAGCGCCTCTTCAATGTCTTTAGCGGTAACTGAGCCGAATATTTTACCCTGATCTCCCGCTTTACGGGAGAAGGTGAGAGTAACATTAGCCAAAGAATCTGCCATATCCTGCGCGTTATCATGTTCTTTTTGCGCCTTTTTCAGAATATTCTTTTTTTCATGTTCCATGGCTTTGATATTTTTTTCGTCGGCTTCAATAGCCATTCCCTTGGGAATCAGATAGTTGCGCGCGTAACCGTCATTAACATTTATTAAATCTCCCGCCTTGCCCAGAGAAGTAATACTTTTCTTTAGAATAACTTTCATGAAAATCCTCCAAAAATAAAAAAAATGGTAAATCAGCTGACTGAATCATATTTTGAAAAAGTAACCCAGAATCAAACCAAGTATAAACTTATTCAGTGGTAGATACTGCTAGCATAAAAAATTGCCGAAGGGCAAATAAAAAAGTGAGGAAAAAAGCGGCACTTCTATATTAGGGACCATGAAGCCAGTAATAGCAATACTTTGCGCTGTAGAAAGTGGCTCGTCGACAAGATGGGAAAGACATGCAGCGGGTGGCGGTAGACTAACAATGCGGCGTACTTTAACAAGGCAAAAAGAATTATAAAAAAGACGCGATATTCAGCGCAATATTGCCAGTTTTTTTATATAAATTAAAGAAATCGGCACAGAGAATCATCGGCACGTTTTTAGTCAAGTTGTGATACGGCACATCCGGCTTATCTGCCTTCAGCGGCGACAAACGGCATGATGGCGATAGCGCGCGCGCGCTTGATTGCCACGGCAAGTTCTCTTTGGTGCCCGGCGCAATTACCGGTGATTCGGCGCGGCATAATTTTGCCTCTCTCGGTTACAAAGTTGTTAAGAATTTCCGGGTGCTTGTAATCAATTTTTAGATTTGAATCCGTGCAGAAGCGGCAAAATTTCTTTTTGTGGAAAAACCTTTTGGGATTATGTCGCATTGGTCTTTGTGTATTGGCAGTTTCCATTATTATTCCTCTTTTTTTGTTTCTTGTTCTTCATTTCGAGCAGAATCTTCAACGGAAGTTTTGCTATCTTTTGATTCGGCAATTGTTTTTTCTGCCTGCTGTGTGATCTTTTTTTCAGGAGAAGTGGCGGCTTCATTTTTTTTTGCCTGAGCAGCCGCGATTTCCGTGTCTATGCCTTCACGCGTCACAGCGCCTTCCTTTTTAACAGTCATGAACTTCAGGACTTTGTCGTCAATTTTGTAATTTCTTTCGATTTCATTGACAACAGAACCATCGCCCGCGAAATCAATTAGGAAATAAAAACCTTCTTTTTGCTTGTCGATCTCATAGGCCAGACGCTTTTTGCCCCACTTATCGATTTGCGCGATGAGTCCATTGCCCTTGGTAATGATTTTTTCGCTGCGTTCAATCAGATTGGAGATATCTTCTTCCGGTAAGTCAGACTTGACTATACATACAACTTCGTATCTTTTCAAAATCCCTCCTTTTGGCTCTATAGCCCAAGGTCTAAGCCTTGAGCAAGGAAGAGAGCGCTATTTAAATGTTGGGTGCTTTTATATCAGAAGCAAAAAGAAATCAAGTGGAAAATATTGATAGTGCGTGTATTTAGTCAAGAGATTCAAATCTATTTAACTATTTTAAAAATTGACCTTTATCAAAAAATATAAATTGACTTTAATATTAATTACGTTAAATTACTAAAATATTTATAAAAAGGTACGTTAATGCAAGATGATAAAAAATATGTTCTGTCCATTGATTTGGGGACATCGAGCGTTAAGACAGCTTTGGTTTCCGTTTACGGAGAAATTGCCGGCAGCGAATTTTCCCAGTTAAAATATTTTCTCTATCCGGATGGGGGCGCCGAACAGGATCCCCGCCAATGGTGCAGCGCAATATTAACCTCCACAAAAAAATTAATCAGTAAAAATCTGGTTGCCCCGGAAAATATCGTTGCGGTAAGCGTTACCGCGCAATGGGCGGGAACCGTCGCGGTAGACAAGGCCGGTAACCCTCTAATGAACGCGATAATCTGGATGGACAGCCGCGGTTCGGAAGCGCTTAAGGAGATATTTAAAGGTTTCATCAAGATTCACGGGTATCCGCTTTTCCGCTTGATGAAATGGATGAAATTAACCGGTGGGGCGCCGGGATTTGCCGGGAAGGACCCGCTTTGCCATATTTTATGGATAAAACAGAATAAACCCGATGTTTACAAGAAAACATATAAATTTCTCGAACCAAAGGATTACATCAATCTTTTTTTTACGGGAAAATTTGTGTCGACATATGATTCGATACTTTTGTATTGGGTGACCGATAACCGTAATCCCTCACATGTTGTTTATTCCGAAAAGCTCCTAAAGATGACCGGCATTAATCGCGCCAAGCTGCCCGATTTGATCAAGGCAACTGATATTGCGGGAACTTTAAAAGATGAAATTGCCGCTCAGTTGGGACTGAAAAAGGAAACACCGGTAATCGCCTCTACACCGGATGTACCGTGCAGCAGTATCGGTTCCGGCGCCGTGCGCGACTATGAAGGTTATCTTTATGTTGGCACATCATCGTGGATTTCCGCCCATGTTCCCTTTAAGAAAACAGACGTGGTGCACAATTTTGGTTCATTTCCCAGCCCGGTTCCGGGACGATACATTATCCTAAGCGAACAGCAAGGCGCCGGTAACTGTTTGGCGTGGCTCAGGGATAACATCCTTTATCATAAAGACGAACTCATCATGGAAGAAAGTGTGCCGGACATATATAAGGTTATGGATAAAAATGTGGAGCGAGTTGCGGCCGGCGCCAACAATCTGATTTTTACCCCGTGGCTTTACGGAGAGCGCACACCCGCGGATGATTCTCATATCCGCGCCTCGCTGTTTAACCTTTCCTTAGATAATACCAGGGATGATATTCTGCGCTCTGTTTATGAAGGGGTGGCTTTCAATTCCCGGTGGCTTCTGGAACCGGTGGAAAAATTTATCGGCCGTCCTTTTGCGCATCTTAATTTTATCGGCGGTGGCGCCAATTCCGATGTCTGGTCGCAGATATTCGCCGATGTATTCAACAGGAAAATCCGTCAGGTCAAAGAACCGATTTACGCCAACACCCGAGGAGCGGCCTTTCTGGCAGCGATTGCCTTAAAATACATCACGCCGGATGATATTTCCCGGTTTGTTCAAATTAAAGATGAATATGTTCCGAATCCCGCCAACCGCGCAATATATAAAAAGCTTTATAAAGAATTTTTAAAACTCTACCACGCGCAAAAAAAAGCATGCGCGCGAATGAACAGTAAATAAAATAGTTTTTGCCAAGAGAGCGGTAAGTTAAGAGATAGGCAGCTCGCAGATTGGTTTGCCGGTGGAAAGAGCCAGGCAATAAATTTGGGCTACTTTTTCCAGCAGCTCCGCGTGCAGCAGAGCTTCGTCCATGGATTTGCCCAAAGCCAAAATGCCGTGATTTTGAATGATATAAGCGCTGGCGTTATTGGATATTTTCGCGCCGACATTTGTTGCCAGTTCCTGGCTGCCGGAAAGGGCGTAGGGGATAACTTCAATTGTTTTTCCCAGCGCCCAGGATACCTCATCAAAAAGGGCAGGGATAGGCATATTGAGGATGGCAAAAACACTGCCGTATGTTTGATGCGTGTGTACGATGGCGTTAATTTCGGGGCGCTTCCGGTAAATGATGCGGTGCATTCCCGCTTCAATGGAGGGCTTGCGGTTTTTTTTTATTTTTATTTCTTTATTGTCGAAACCGACGATACATATATTGTCAATAAAGAGATCCTGATATTTTACCGCGGAAGGAGTAATCGCCATTTTTGTGTTATCCACCCGCACGGAAACATTCCCTCCGGAGCCGCGCGAAGAACCGAAATAGCCGTGCCGGGAAAGCCACAGGCTGGCGTCTAACACCTCTTTTTTATAAGCTTTATATTTAAACATCACTGTTTTTTAAACCTTTTGTCTTTAATTTGCCCCGAACTCCCGTGCGTGCCGGATTCGTCGGATTCCGCCCCGCCATTGCGGGGCTTCACCCCGCAGGCGCGGGATTACGCGTTGCATAGTAATGCTGCAGTTTCCGCCGTTAGCCTAAAGTTATTGGTAGGCGATGTGAGATTCGAACTCACGGCCTCTGGTTCCGGAGACCAGCGCTCTATCCAACTGAGCTAATCGCCCACGTGGCAGGTTCTACTATATACCGGGGTAATCTTCAATTTATTTTCCGGCAGGAGAATTATCATGTTTTTTTGAGGTGTGGTCTTTTCCCAGGTAGAAATTTATCCAGGAAGAAGTCTGATTAAGATCCCAATTGCACGGCGGAACAATATTTTTCTCTAGTTGCGCTTCCTGTCCGCGTTTTTTTAATCTAAAGTAAGCCCGGACATAGATACACTGTTTTTTAAACGGATATACTTCGCACCAGCCCTGATAACTTCCGCCGCAGGCGCCGTTGCGCTGATTTTTTGGGCATTGCGACATCGGGCAAAGATAGGCGATATCAATCAGCGCGCAATCGCCGCAGTCTTTGCAGTCAAAAATTAACACTTTGGTCAAGTGTTCCAGTTTATGAAATATGTTTTCCAGCTTTGAACCGGCAATTTTACGGCTTATTGCTTTCATCAAGCCGTAGAGATTTTTACCCGGCTCGAACATCAGTTTATGGAAAAACATGGAGATGCCGTAAGAAAAACCAATCTTCGCATCAGGAGGCGCGTTTTGGCGGTTTGTTTCCTTTTCCTGATTCAGACCGCTCTTTTTGTCATATTCAAAATAATAAAACCCGTTTTCCATGGGGTAGTGGAAATATTTGAGCAGGTCCGTCCATTGAGGAACAAGCGCTTCTCCCTGCCTGATAATATCTTCTACCTGTTCATATTTAATATTATGCCCGCCGATATGAACGCCGTTATAACCAAGTCCTTTGGCAATAGCGAACATCCTGGCGGCGCGCAGTATCCTGGCTTTTTCTCCTTTATCCGGTTCCTTGCGCTCTTGGTCGATTTCGGCAAGAAGTTTGTCTGTGACTACAGAGCCGGGCAGTTCGTTGCTGTTCATCATTTTAGCCGCGCCGTAAGAGAGGATATAAATATTTCCAACTAGCGGAAGATTAAAACCGCATTGTTTTATAAACTGGATGACTTCATGAAATTTTCGGGCGTCATATCCCAGTTGTGTAACGATAAACTGAGCGCCGGCGTCAATCTTCTTTTTCAGCTTGTAATACTGGGCTATCTGTTCCGCTTCTGTCGCCTTAAAAGGTGAAACGACTGCTCCCGCGAAAAAATCGCTTGCCTGATGACGTATAGTGCCTTTGATGCCCGGATATTCCAGCCCTTTATTCATTTCCGATATAAGTTGCAATATATGGATGGGATCAAGATCAAAAACAGGAGCCGGCCTGCCCTGAAACCCAAAGACAGGATAATCTCCGCTCATTACCAGAAGATTTCTGACGCCCGCGCGATCCAAGGCGTAAAGCTGGCTTTCAATAGCGCCGCGGTTTTTATCTTTAGAGGCAAAGTGCACGAGAGGCTCGATGCCGAATTTTACAATTTCACTGCCGATGAAATCGGCGGACATAGCCGGGGTTCCTCCCGGATTGTCCGTTAAGCTCAGGGCGTGAATTTTACCGCCTTCCGCCGCCTGTCTGACCAGGTCAGGGATTTTTTCCTGCGCGGTTTCTTTTGCGCCCCGGCCGGGCACCAGCTCCCAGGTTACCGAAAAAACATCGGGATTCAATAAAGCATTTTTAAAAAAATTTTCTCGCATCTCTTCTCTCTGCGCTATATGATATTACTTTGCTGAAAATCGCATTTCAGCAAAGCATTGTCAACAATTTTTAATATAAGCCATTAAAGCTTAAAATTCTATAATTGTCCTGTTGCCTCATAAATAAATGTTACCGAAGGAATAGCATTTTAAGGAAACGTTGCCTCATAAAAGATGTTACCGA
>OMKS01004661.1_pt1 | contig 10221 bp, 8 predicted proteins | sample 1674721 | NCBI WGS metagenome assembly OMKS01 (sample SAMN06264996, study PRJEB25208) | sediment metagenome | isolation source: hot spring sediment | place: USA: California | collected 2014-09-02 | reverse complement strand
TTCAAGCAGAAGACGGCATACGAGATCTAGTACGGTCTCGTGGGCTCGGAGATGTGTATAAGAGACAGATATTACAGTTAAGGCAATCGTAGAAATCGAAAAGAGGCTTAAGAAAAATTTCCCGGATATTAAATATGAGCTAAAAGGATGTCCAAGGGATGTAGAAAGCGCTAAGAAGATGGTTGAAACTCATTCGGGAAGGTTTGAGTTTGAAAGCTGGTTTATCAGAGTTCTCGGTGGCCAGCCATATAAGTCAACCGGCGGGGGCGATTCAGGGATTGACGGTTTCATGTATTTCAAGGATGTCGAGGGCAAATGGCATAATGTTATCGTATCCGTTAAAGGCGGCGCCTATACTCCAAGTGACGTTCGAGACCTTTGCCGTGTTGTTAAAAGGGAAGAGGCCAGCATGGGACTGTTGTTGGCAATAAACAGTCCTTCACAAGGAATGGCTACAGAAGCGGCCACTGCCGGCAGATTTCAAATGCCCAAAGTCAATCGGTCATATCCCAAAGTTCAAATATTCACTGTTCAAGATTATTTCGACGGAAAACTCCCCGATATTCCAGATATCAGCCTAACTGAAGATAAGAGCAGTAATAATGGTAAATATAACAAAAACAAGCCGGAACTGGAATTGTAAATAGCCGTTTTCTCATAATAATCTGTGTGCGACGATCTGTATTTCGGCGCGTCCTATCACTCACTCTGCCCCCCCCCGCATTGTTCAGATGGTCGATAATTCGCCGTGCGGGAGCACACATAGGTGCTCCCCTACGGATGGATTCCCGACCTGATCGGGAATGACAGATAATGAAAAAAGGTTTATCGAATGTAGAATGCAGAATGGGAAGAACCCAATTCATTCTATCATGTTGTTCATTAACAAGTTACATTAACATTGGCTCGGCCGTGAGAGGGGAAATCGGCAAAAATAGCTTCCGAGAGCCTATTTTTTCTTCCGAGAGCCGAGTCGAGGCTTCCGAAAACCGGCTCGCGCCTACGAATGACCATATAAATCGTTTTCAATGATATAATCCCGCACCGCGGGCGGGACGAGGCGGTCTATGCTCTCGCCGCGCGATATTCGGGCGCGAATCTCCGTCGCGGAGATGTCCACAGACGGGCATTCCACGATGTTCACTTGCTCAAAAATTTCTTTCGCCACAGCAGAGGCATCCCAGCCCGAGCGGGCGACGACATCGATTTGCGCGAGCGTCCAAAGCCTGCGATAGTCGCGCCATGTGTGGATTTCCGCCAGCGAATCGCCGCCGATGATGAGGTGAAGCTCGTCATCGGGGAACTCGCGGGCAAATCGTTCGAGCAGGAAGACCGTCCATGGCGGCTGGTCGGAGGAAAGCTCAATGCGCGACAGCTCGAAACGCGGATTGCCGGCAATGGCCAGCATCACCATCGCCACGCGATGTTCAGTCGGCGAAATTCCCGAGGAATCCTTATGAGGCGGCGTTCTCGCGGGCACCCAGTGGACGATGTCGAGGGGGATTTTGTCGGCACAGCAATTCGCCAAAGAAAGATGCCCGTAGTGCGGCGGGTCGAAAGTCCCTCCGAAAATGCCGCGTCGCCTCATTATTCGATCTTTCCGAGTAGTTTCCGCGCGTCTTTTAGCACATCTTCGTCGTCAGAGTCTTCGACCAGCGCCATGAGAATTGGCTTGGCCTTCTCCGCCTCATCGGGGATTTCGAGATAGGCCATCGCTTTAAGAAGTTGCGTCTTATGCACATAGCTCGTTCCGCCGAACTCCTCCTCGATAAGCTCGGCCAAGAGAACCACCGATTCATACTGCCCGAGGCGGTAATAGGAGCGTAAAACATCGTATTCTTTCTTGGCGAGCTTCTCTCTGCAACGGCGGATGCCGTCCTCGGCTTGCGCCACGAACTCCGAGCGCGGATGATATGTGACAAAATCGCGAAAATACGACAGCGCAAGCTCCGTCTTCGATTGGTCTAAATCCGTGCGTGGCGATGCCGAAAAATACGACTCGGCAACCATAAGCTCGGCGCGCTCTGCGAACTCGCTGTCGGGGAATCTCTGCGCGATTCGGCGATACTCGATGGCCGCGAGGTCGAATTGCCCGCCCTTATAATAGCTCTCCGCCAAGAGGAAAGACGCCTCGGCAATCTCATCGTGGAAGGGATACGACATGGTGAATTCGCTGAGCACGGAGATTGCACGATTCCACCTTTCGGCCTCGTGGAACGAGCGCCCGCGCTCGAGCATGGAGGCGGCTTTGGATGGATCGGGCGGTGGTTTTATGGCGGATTTTTTGGCGCATCCGGCGAGAATTACCAGAGCGACTAACACTATAACAACAAGTAACTTGCGCATATTTATCTCAACTTTTATTCAGCGCGGTGCGCTTGGGTATTTCGCGGGTGATCCTTTCACCCTTAACCTTCAACAATTTACCAATATCCTCTGTAATTTCAACCAAGCTGTCATTTCGAGCTTCAGCGAGAAATCTCGTTCTCTGGTGAACATATGAGAGTGCCGCGTCGTCTGCATGGGACTTCTCGCAATGACAGAAACAGATGCCTCGTCCCACTGTTAAAACCCTCGTTTGTCTCCGGGGGTGATGAGCGCCCTCGGATCCGTCCACAGCGGCAATTTTTTGATGCCATCCTCGCCCTCGGTGGGATCCGGCTGATCCCAGAGGGAATCCCCCTCGACCACTTCCCCATCCTCCTCAACTACCTGTTGGCGCGGAACAGCCTGAGCCGTCGGCTCGGGGGAAGCGCCTTCGACAGGCGGACTGCCCGTAGGCCTCGGAGGAGGCTGAGGAATGGGCGTTGGCACGGCGGGGCTTTCCTCCGATGGCGTAGTTACATCAACGACATCGCGAGGCGCGGGCGTCTCATCGGGGGGAGTCTCCGCAGGCTGTGGCTCGCTTGGAGTCCCGGCAATTTCTTGGGTCGGGCGCGGCGCGGGTCGAGCAGGCGTAGTTGACGGAGTCGTCGAAGTCTCGGCGCGGGCAATCGTGTCCGGCGCGGGAGGCACGGCCTCTGCGGGGCGGGCCTGCGTGGCCGGGGGCTTGGGAGGCTCGGGAGCGGCTCGCTTTCTCGCAACGGCGACATTTTTCGATGGGTCGCCGAGCGAGTCTATGCGCACGATTGCCCGTGCCGTGAGGTTCGCGTCCGGATACAGTGAAAGCACCTTGTAATACTCGATGACCGCCCCGACCGAATCCCCCGCAAATGTCAACGCGCGGCCAATCTCGAACTGCGCGTCGGCATGCTTGCTCCCATTGGGCAGAAGCTGTGCCCTGCGATAGTGCTTAACCGCCTCGGCATAGTTGCCGTCGCGGAGAAAGCTGTGGCCTATCCAATACTCGGAATTGTCCTGAAGGCCGGTCTCCGGCGGGCCATCGGCGACAATGCGGAACTTGCTCCGCGCCTCGGAGTGCTTTCCGGCCTGAAGAAGCGCATATGCTTCGTTATAGACCGCGACATAGTTTGTCGAGCCGAGCGCCGCCAAAGCGCCCAGCACAATAAGGATATGCAATTTTCGCCGTCTCATACCTGCACTCCGAGAAGGTGAAACCCCGAACCTCTGATTATCATAACATCTGCGAACGAGCCGACTTCCACCTCGCCCCTGAAGCGAAGATTTCTGTCTATCTCCGGCGCGTCGAACTCGGTTCGTCCCCAGATAAGCCCCGGGCGCGATCCCTCGCTCTCGACCAAAACGCGGACAGTTCGGCCCTCCATGACCAAGTTCGACTCATGGCGAATCCTGTCGAAAATCATCTCGACGAAGAGTTTGCGCTCGGCGACAGTCTCGCCGTCAATTGAATCTTGGAAGAGAGCAGAGGGTGTGCCATCCTCCGGTGAATATGCGAACACGCCGCCGTGAATGAAGTGCCCTTCGTCCAAAAATTCGACAAGTTGGTCAAAATCCGCATCCGTTTCGCCGGGGAAGCCGACGATGACGCTTGTTCTTAGGGCGATTCCCGAAATTCTCTCCTCGATGTCGCGCACAATTCGTCGGATGTGATTGCCGTCGGTGTGCCTTCCCATGCGGTCGAGAATACCGTCGGATATGTGCTGAATCGGCAAATCGAGATACGGCGCGACTTTTGGCGTTTCCGCAAGCGCAGAGATGTTCTTCTCGGTGAGGTTGCGCGGATGCGAATACATCACTCGAATCCAGAAATCGCCATCGATTGCGGATATGCTTCGGAGAAGCTCGGGGAAGCGGTTTTCGCCGGAATCGAGGCCGAACGCCGTGGTGTCCTGCCCGACGAGCACCAGCTCTCGCGTTCCGTTCTCGACGAGTTGTCTGCACCGCGCGACGATCGACTCGAGCGGTGCGCTTCTGAGGCCTCCGCGAATTGCGGGAATGGCGCAATAACTACAACGATTGTCGCACCCCTCTGTCACTTTGACGAACGCCCACGGCCTGTTTCCAACGCACAGCGCATCCTCATACCAATCGGCCAAAAATGCCTCGGGCGTGGAAACCAACGGTTGAGAATTCACATTGCGCGATGCCTCCATCGCTCGGACGATTGCACGCGGGTCGCGATTGCCGAGAACAACATCAAGCTCGGGCATCTCATCGCCCAAAACCTGCGCATATCTTTCCGCCAAACACCCCGTGACGACAACCGTCTCGATTAGCCCCGCCTCCTTCGCGCGGATGAACTCCCAAACGGTCTCGATGCTCTCTGCCTTGGCATCCTCGATGAAGCCGCAGGTGTTGATTACCACGGCCTCGGCGTCGTGCGGCTTGCCTACGACCCGCCAGCCGGACATAAAGAGCGCGCGCTCGAGCACCTCAGAATCAACGCGGTTCTTAGGGCATCCCAGCGTTTCGATAAATACGGTCTTTCGTTTCTCAGACGGCATAATTAGTATAATAATACCCAAACAACGCCACAAAACAAGCAATATCTTTATCGCGCGCTCGGGGGCGTCGGCGGCCGTAAACGGCCAGCGAAGTAGTCGGGGCACGATTGGCGCATCGGGTTGAAGTCTTCTGCCCGACTACTTCGCTCCCCCCTGCGATTTGATAAATCGCAGGGGGGGCCGACGCCCCGCGCTCGAATGTAGCACTCATTATATTATACGCACGGCGTCAAGTCTCAATGAACGCGGAAGGAGAAAGTAAAATCGTAGAAGCTATATATATCAAGGCGCTGGCGCCATCGCGGGTCGAAGATGCCCGCAATCTCGGCAATACTCGTGCCGAATCCGAGATATATCTCACGCTCGGCGATGCGCTCCGGATTGTCATAGTTGGCAGAATATCCAAGGCCAAAGTGCACGGGGTAGTCGCGCACGGGGCTTACCGTGAGCCAATAGATGTAATTGAAATTTTCGGCCATGGTCTTGGCGATGATTTCGGAGGACATATCCTCGGTCGATTTTATCGACAAACGCAAATCGAACATCCCGAGATGTTCCGGCCAACGGTCGCGGGCAACCGCAAACGCTACGCCTATCGTGTTGAAAATCATGTCCGAAACGCCAAAGCCCTGATAGGGGTTATACGCATCGACCATCTCCACGCCGAACATAATCGACAAGGAGATGCTCCCGCCTACAATGCGCGATGTGCCGGGAGTGAGTCCCGACCAGCGAGAAAGCCCCATTCCGGCCTGCGCAATTTTGTATGAGACAAGCGCGTGGCTAATCTCGTCGGTTTGTGCGAGGTTATCGTTGCCCCAGTCGTCTTGTTTGAAGTGAAACGGCACGTCTTTACCGGCTCCCCACCAGTCTTCCATTCTTGAAAAACATAAGCCGACCGCGCCCGCCGTTATTGTGCCGAATACCGCGAGCCGCCAAGGGACAATCTCCGGCTGGGGTGCCGAGTGGTGCCTAAGCGCGAGCGGCCGCAAATAGACAGGACTTTGAGCAATTGTATCAAGACTGTCGGGGGCGGAGAGTGCCGCCCCCGCGACAAACAGCAGAATGATGAGTGACAGCCACTTCATCAATTAGATTCCGTCTCCTCGGCGCAACCGGCGACGCACCGGAACTCGATTCTACGGTTATTCGCCCGTCCCTCGGCGGTTTGGTTCGTATCGACGGGGCGTGAGAAACCGTATCCTACGGTATCTAAGCGGTCGGCGACTATCCCCTGCGTAACGAGCCAGTTCCGGACGCTCAATGCACGTTGAATAGAAAGTTCGCGGTTGTAATCCTCTGTCCCTCGGTCATCGGTGTGCCCCTCGATAAGCACCTCCATGTCGGGATATGCCTTGAGGATGCGTAGCGCTTCCTGAAGATCTTCCGCGCCCTGGCGAGTGATGTCCCATTTCGCCGTCTCGAAATACACTTTAACGCGAATCGACTCGCCACGCTTGAGCGCTTTGACAAGCGGGCAACCGAACTCGTCAACCTCGACTCCCGGGGGCGTGTTCGGGCATTTGTCTATGCCGTCGCAAACGCCGTCGCCGTCGGTGTCTAAGGGGCATCCGTGCTCATCGACAATGCAACCCAGCTGTGTGTTCGGGCACTTGTCGAGACCATCGCAAACGCCGTCGCCGTCGGTGTCTAATGGGCATCCGTGCTCATCCACGAGGCAACCTAAAGGCGTGTTCGGGCACCTGTCGAGATAATCCGGGACGCCGTCGCCATCACTATCCAACGGACAGCCCCATTCATCGACCTGAACCCCCGCAGGAGTGCCGGGACAACGGTCGATACCATCGCAAACGCCGTCGCCGTCAGAGTCTTTCGGGCATCCGTGCTCATCGACAATACAACCGAGTGGCGTGTTTGGGCACTTATCGAGGCCGTCGGGGACGCCATCGCCATCGGAATCGACCGGACAGCCCCATTCATCGACAACCACCCCGAAAGGAGTATTCGGACATCGGTCGATATGGTCGGGGACGCCGTCGCCATCGGAATCGCGGACGCCGCCATAATAGAAGTTGAGCCTCGCAGAAACTTCCAGAAAACCAACCAGCGTATCGAGGACGAAAGTCGCGAAATCGTCTTTGAACGGGTAATATGCGCGGGCGCCCAAATCAATGCCCACTTGCTCTACGGGAAAAATCTCGAACCCGACGCCCAGCATCAGCTGAAATGCTCGTCCCTTATAGTCCGTCCAGTTCGAGTCCGCGGGAGGCGCTTGCTCTCCGGAGCGAATTTTGTAAAGGTTCGCATCGCGAACATCCGCAACTTGAAGAACCTCGCCGCTCTCATTATCGACAACTTTCCACAAGAGCATCCCTCCACCGACTTGCACATATGGATTAAATATCGTATGAGTGAAGCTTCGCCACTGTATCAGCAAATCTATGGGAATGGCGGTGAACCTGAACGGAAGGTTCTCATTGGGAGTCATGTTCGTGCGTGCTTTTTCATAATCGAAATATCTCCAGCCGTCCAAAGTGCTAGTGTCCTCCTCCATCTTAAATGTTCGGATGTGAGGATGAAATTTCGTCAATGGCAGAACCTCGCCGCTTTGGCGTCTCAACACGAACGGGAAGAAGTCGATGCCTTCAGAGGGATAGGAATAGGCAAACGAGGTTCGAATTCCAATCTCGAACTCGTTGGTTATTCCGTATTTAAGCGCTCCTCCGTAAGTTTGCCCCAACGCCCAGTAATCGTATAAAGGAGCGAGTTTGAACACCCCTCCCGACGGACTGGCCGAAAATTTATAGAGGACGCCACCGGCAAACGAACACACAGCGGTGGCAAGAAGCAACACTAATATTAACGTTGTTTTTTTCATCACTCTCCAAAGACAAGTTTATTTGTCATGTATTTCGATAGCAACTCAGGCGACACACCTCACCTTATGCCTATTCCTTCAAATAAGGCAGAAGCTTCTCCAGTTTGTTGGGGTGGCGAAGCTTCGAAAGCGCCTTCATCTCGATTTGACGAATCCGCTCGCGCGAGAGGTCGAAGATTTGGCCTATCTCCTCGAGCGTCCGCGGGACGTTGTCCTCGAGGCCGAAGCGAAGCGTGATAACGCGTTGTTCTTTAGGCGTAAGGCTCTCGAGAACGCGCTTAAGCTCGGTCTGGAGCATTGTGAGGTTCGCCATGTTCAAAGGCGAGCTACTGCTCTCGTCGGCGATGACATCCTCGAGCGTCCGGCTGTCGTCGTCGCCGAGGGATTTGTTAAGCGAGACTTGGCCGGTGAAAAACCTGCGCATCTTGCTACTTTTGTCCGGCTCGACCTCCATCTCGATGGAGATCTCCTGCGGCGTAGGCTCTCTTCCGAGTTTCTGCGAAAGCTCCTGCGAAATCCTCGAATAGCGGCGAATCCACTGGACGAGATATGTCGGGAGCTTCACGACATGGGACTGCTCTGCGAGCGTGCGGAGCATGGCCTGACGAATCCACCAAATCGCGTAAGTTCCCAGCTTGTATCCCCTTATCGGGTCGAATCGTTCGACGGCCTTAATTAGCGCCGCGTTGCCCTCCTGAATGAGGTCCAAAAAGTCCACGCCCTGATTGGTGTAGTTTTTGGCGATGTTAATCACGAGGCGTATATTGGCCTCGATGAGGAGGCGCTTGCATTCGTTGTAAATCTCCCACTGCTTGGGAATGCCCTTTAATCTGGCGATGAACTCATCGAGCGGAATAAAACAGGATTCCTCGAGGCGCTTGAAAATGCGCCTCTCCCTGCGGTAAATGAAGACGGCCTCTTTGAGTATGTTCGCCGGCACATCCAACTCTTTCGCGGCGGCTTCGAGTTTAAGCTCGCCCGCCTCGATTTTCGCGGCCTTCTCGCGGAGAACATCGGGTTTGATGTCCATGGCTTGTGCCTTGGAATTTAGACTACTCCGAGTGTTCGCGTAGTAGTCTTGGATTTTCTCAAAAAGGTCGGTGAAGCGCTCGAGCGTTCGGGCGGTAAGCTCCAAATTCTCGATGTCTCCAGCGATAGCATTCGAAAGCTCCTCGACCTTTGCTCTGCAGTGATCCTCGGACAGGTCGCCGGAATGATGCCTTCGCGTTATTTCGGTCATTTCCTTGTATTTCTCGTTAATCTCATCGAGAACGACGACGGCGCTGGCGCGCTTTTCGTCCGTCGTGGCGATTGGGTCGCCGGATGTCGCCTTGGTGAACTCGTCGAGCGGAAGCTCCCGCGTTTGCACGGTCTTGCCAATCTGTATCAGCCTCTCGATGAGCATAGTGCTCTTTGGGATTATGCTTCGGATGACGTGGAGGGATTTCTGAAGTTTAGTCGCCACCTCCAGCTCGCGCTCCTTCCCGAGAATACGGACTTTTCCGACTTCTTTGATGTATAACCACATCGGGTCATCTTTTCGGTAGTGGCGCGGCGGTTCATCGCGGGGAAGCCCCAAAACCGTCACAGCATTGGCGGCGAGGAAGTCGAGGACATCCTCGAGGCAAATGGCGCCCTTGTGGTCATCGATGAACGACTGCACTTCTTCGACAGGGACGGTTTGCTTCTCTCCGAGACCTTCGAGGAAGCCCTCAAGCGCTTCATATTTTTCGCTTTCTGTCACTTTAGCTCCTGAAAAAATGTTTTATTTATTGCAAGTAAGCTCTCGCATTCTCACCGAGAGTCTGGAAATTTCGTCAAAAATTCTGTTCTGCTCCTCGACATCGCCCTTATTTTCGGCCTGTCGGAGAGCATCGTTTAACTCTTTCATCTTGCCGTCGATGCGCAATTTGAGTATTTTCCCCATTAGCAGAGCAATATGTCCCGCGCAATCCTCCGGCTCCGGCTCGAGAAAAATTTCCGCGAGCTTGCCCCTCGCGCGCGGCTCGCCAACCTTCGCCATGAACTCCGCCGGAGATGCTCCCGAGACAGCGCTTTCCCATAGTCCGGCATATAACTGGAGCGGGTTATGCTCGACAGGCAGTGCCGCGCCTTTGCGCACAACCGCCGCCAAAAGCGCAAGCTCCATCTTGGCCAGCGGCGACAGCTCCTGCGCCTGAGAAGGCGGCTCATCGCTTTTTTCATGGGCGCGTCTTCGGGCGTATTCCCGCCGCATATGGGCGCGTAGCGCCTCCTCGCTCGTCCCGAGGCGCACGGCCAGCTCTCGAAGCAACACATTTCGTGCCAGATCATCGCGCACCGCCGAAAGCGGCCCTGTCATCTCCGCGACAACGGCCATCGACGAATCTACGCCCTCATCGGAAGAATCATCCAGCGCCCTTCGATATAGCCAGTCGAACCAGCTCGGCGAGCCGTCGATAAGCTCGCGGAGGGCGTCCGCGCCGTGGGCTTTGACGAAATCGTCGGGGTCCTCGTCCTCCGGAAGGCGCACGATGT
>OMKS01004659.1_pt1 | contig 10226 bp, 6 predicted proteins | sample 1674721 | NCBI WGS metagenome assembly OMKS01 (sample SAMN06264996, study PRJEB25208) | sediment metagenome | isolation source: hot spring sediment | place: USA: California | collected 2014-09-02 | reverse complement strand
TGTCAAATCTGGAAACTGACACCGAGAAACTGCTGCAAATCATTCTTATCGGCCAACCGGAACTGGCGGAAAAACTGGCGCTGCATGAATTGCGTCAGTTGAATCAGCGCATTACCGCGCGTTATCACCTGAAACCCCTCAATGCCTTGGAAACGCTTCAATATATTGCCTACCGCATACATGTGGCGGGCGGTAGGAAGCGTCTCAACTTTACAAAGGGCGCCATTAAAAGTATTTACCGGAAATCAGGCGGTGTGCCGCGTATGATCAATGCCTTGTGCGACCGCGCCCTGTTGATAGGCTACACCAAAGAGCAACATGTGATTACCGCAAGCATTATTCGGCAGGCGGCGCGTGAAATCCGGGGCGAAAAGCTGGCCGCCAAAGGAAAAAACCGCATCAACTGGCGGCGGTGGGCGCCAAGTCCCTCATTGGTTGTTCTTGTCATCCTGTTGCTGGCGCTGGCCCATTATCTTGTAGACCCGCTGGACCGATTTGCCCGTGAGTTGAATGTGTTTAATCGTATACTGGCCGGGGACACAAGCGACGGCGCAAATCCGACGGTGGAACGTCAAAATCCCGGCGTTACCGCCGACAGCGCAGAACATTCAAACACTTCCCCCGCTGCGCCTCTTTCCCAGGAACTAAGCGCCCTCCAATTGGTTATGGAGCGTTTGAACACATCGGCATCCCCCCGGCCCGCTGAATCGCTTGCAGCGGTTTTTACGGAGCTGGACGCCCGCGCGACGCTTCATGCGGGCGTGGACGCCCTCATTTCCCTTTGGAACCTGCGCCTTGCGGGTGAATATCCGGAAAACGATGCTCCCGAATCGCTGATTCTTTATTTCCGGCGACAAAATCTGGCCTGTGAACATCTGCGTCCCAATGCGGAACAACTTTTGCGCATTAATTTGCCGGGGCTTGTGCAACTTGTGGCGGGCGGAAACAAGGTATGGATGACAATACTGAGGGCGGACGATGAAAGCGTTACCTTGCAGGTGGACGCCAACCGGCGCATTACGGTTTCGCAGTCGGAATTCGGCATTTACTATGGCCGCGAGTTTTTAGCGCCGTGGAATGATCCGGCTCCGGATGCGCCCGTGCTGCTTCCGGGACAACGCGGCGCGCGCGTCCGTAGTTTCAAAGAGTTGCTGTATGAACTGGGCCGTCTTGACGCCACTGACATAAATGATGTGTATGATAGAAAAACGGAAGAAGCGGTAATGGCCATTCAGACCGAGGCGGGATTGACAGCCGACGGAAAAGCGGGGCCGCAAGTGCGCCTCGCCCTTACAAGCTGGCTGGGGAGCGCTCCGTCGTTAAAACGAGGGGCAAGCCGCGCGGCGCGAGGCGTTCCCAAGTCGCGTATTACCGACGGCGCGTTGGCGGCAGCGCCGTTTATGGCGAATCCTGAGACAGGCGGCGGAGAACCGACCGCTCACAAAGTCATTGGCAACGGCGTCACCGCTGATTTTCAGGTCGTTGCGGAAAATTCCCCTGATGTTGACATGATGCCCGCCGAACGGCCGGTCATGGCATTGCCTTCCGTTGCCGAATCCGAACCGGAATCATCGCCCACCGTGGCCGGGGAGGAACGGCGCTTGTTCCGCTTTTTGCGCGAACAACAGATTGACAAGACCGGCGGCCATGATGATTCGGAAAACGAAGCGGGCGCGGAGTCCGTGTTGATGGAGGTGCGCGAATTGCCGGAACCCGCTTTTTCGACGCGGGAATTTTTATCTGAAACCGGCCGATATGACTCCGTTACACCGCCTGTATTTGGAAGCGCGCCCCTGACTCCCCGCGAAGAGAACAGGCCATGAGAGCCCGAACCATCCTAAAGACAACACGGGGAACACGTGCGCAATGGAGGCTTGATTGGCAATGAGTTCCATTTTGGATGCGCTGAATAAGCTGGAAGAGGAACGCGCCGCACAGGAACGGGCCGAGGAAGAACCGGATGATGCGCCTGTGGCTCCGGAAGAAGCGGCGGCGGCATTGTTGGGTCAGCATAAAAAGAAATCCGCCTCCGACGCCCATGCATTGCCGGTAATGCCGATTGCGGTGTCCCTGTTTACGGGTATTATTGTTGCAGGTCTTGTTGCAACCCTGATTTTTAGGTTTACGGAAGGCGAAGGACAGGAATCAAATGTTGTTGCGGCGGCAGAATCCATGCCTGTGCATACCTATACTGTCCCTGTGCATGCGCAGACTGTTCCGGATACCGTGCCGATAACACCCGCACCTGAGCCCGAACCGGCGCCACCGCCGCCGGTTGAAATGGATGCGCCCGCTGCAATGCCGCCGGCGCCGTCACGCCAGGTAGTTGCCGCCATACCGTCGCCGCCTTCACCCGTCAAATTGCCGGTTCGTCAATATGTGCCGCCACAAACGCCCTCCCCATCTTCGGGGGGTATTGCTGCGCCTGCGCCAGAACCCGAGCCAGCGCCTGCGCCTGTACCCGAGCCTGTACCCGAGCCTGTCCCTGAGCCAGAGCCCGCGCCTGCGCCCGCGCCTGCGCCTGAGCCAGAGCCCGCGCCTGAGCCCGCGCCTGCGCCTGCGCCTGTCCCCGAGCCAGCACCCGCGCCTGAGCCCGCTTTGTCTGTGACGGAATCTGCGCCGCAAGTTGTCGTGTCACAAGTCCCTGCATTTTCGACACCCGTGACGATGACACCACCTGAACCTCGCCAGGATCTTACGAACATTACTATTGATAACTTGGAGCGTTTGTCCGCGAGCGACCGCACTAAGCTTGGGCTTGACAACCTTCGACTAAACGTATTGCGTGAAGCGAGTCGCGAGCATCCGGACGCCATGGCGATAATCAACTTGAAGAAGGTGTATGTCGGCGAGATGATCCCCGGGACACGTGTCCGCTTGATTGGCGTGTCGGCGAGCGGGATTGGAATCGAGGTTGAAGGGACGCGGCAACGTTATCGTGTGCCGAGATGATATTGGGTAACATCCATGCAAAAAAATCTGGGAGAAACGTTATGAACCATTTTAGAGTGTTTTTTTGTGCGTTGCTGACAGGCGTGTTATTGGCGGGATGCGGCGCTGGACCCGGGGAGGCGGTTCCGGAAAAAGGTCCGGCAATCGAGAAGGAATCTCTTGAGATTGCGGTGATTCCCAAAGGGCTTACGCATCAGTTCTGGTTGTCCGTCAAGGCGGGCGCCGAAGCGGCTGCGGAAGAATTCGGCGCAACCATCATCTGGCAGGGACCTTCAAAGGAAACGGAAATCGCCCAACAGATTAACATTGTCCAGGATATGATTACGCGGGGTGTGGACGGCATCGTGTTGGCCGCCTGTGACGCCAATGCGTTGATAAATGTTGTCGAACAAGCCCATCACGCGGGCATTCCGGTGGTTATGGTGGATTCTGATGTTAACTCCGACATTCCCAAATCGCTCGTGGCCACGGACAACGTTCAGGGCGGGGCAATGGCGGTGGAGGTGTTATCCGAACTCATCGGCGGCGAAGGCGATGTGGGTCTGCTACCCTTTGTTCCCGGCGCGGCCACGTCGGAATTACGTGAGCAGGGTTTTCGCGAGGCCTTGCCGAATTTTCCGAATCTCCGGCTTGTGGCGGTGAATTACAGCCAGAGCGACGCCGCAACGGGGATGAACGTCACTTCGGACATGCTGACGGCGCATCCGAACCTTGCCGGCATTTTTGCGGCCAACGAACCCGGCGCCATCGGCTCGGCGCAGGCATTGCGCACCGCCGGCAAAGCGGGCGAGGTGAAGTTGGTCGCCTTTGACGCCAGCGGCGAACAACTGACGGCGCTCAAGGACGGGGTTATTCAGGCGTTGATTGTGCAGAATCCGTTTAGGATGGGATATGAAAGCGTGAAATCCGTGGTGGACGCCCTGGAAGGCAGGCCGGTGCCCAAACGTATTGACACCGGCGTTACGGTGATTACCCTCGAGAATCTGGACCAACCGGAGATCCAAGCGTTGTTGTCCGGCGAAAAGTAAGACGCCATTGCCATATCGCCGCGCGCAGGAGATGAAGCATGAAAAAAACTGTTTACCGCAAGTCTGCGGGGTTGTTTTTGGCGCTGGCATACGCGTTCTCGGCCGGCGCTCTGCTGTCCAATCAGACAACGCTGGGCACGCGCACCTTCCACAAGGTTCCCATGACTGACGGCACGCTGCTTGCCACGGACGTGTACCTTCCTGACGGCGACGGGCCTTTCCCCGTGGTGTTGATAAGGAGCACATACAGCCGCAACCAAAACATGAACGGTTACATTGAGAAGGGGTGCGCCGCTGTCATACAGGATATCCGCGGCATGGGCGGAAGCGAAGGGGAGCCCCATGTGTTTTATTATGATGGGTGGCGTCCGGGCGTCACGGACGGCGCGGACACCGTGGCGTGGATTAAGGCGCAGACGTGGTGTAATGGGCGAATAGCCACGGCGGGCGGTTCCGCTCTTGGCATGACGCAGATGTTGCTTGCGCCCGCCACCACGGACATTTGCGCCCAGTATATACAAGTTTCGCCGTCCAATTATTATTTTGATGTGGTATATCTGGGCGGCGTGTTCCGGAAAAATCTTGTGGAAGGATGGCTGTGGGCCGTGGGGCAGCCCCAAACCATCAAAATCTACCGGGATATCCCCCGTTATAATGAATTCTGGAGTTATTACAACACCATTGAGGCGGCCGACCGCATTACCGCCCCCGCCATGTTTGTTAACGGCTGGTACGATATTTTCAGCCAAGGCACCATTGACGGCTTCGTGGCGCGCGAGGAACGGGGCGGCGAGGGCGCGCGCGGCAACAATTACCTGATTATGACCTGGGCGCCGCATGGTCCGGACACCAGCCCGGACTACGCCTTGAATGAGAACAGGCATTCCCTATGCGCATCCAAGCTGCGCGACAAGTTTTTTGCGTATCACCTTGCGGGCGACGCCGCCGCATTGGACGCTTTGCCAAAAGTGCATTATTATGTGATGGGGGCGGACACGCCTGACGCGCCGGGAAACGAGTGGCGCACAGCGGACAAATGGCCGCCCCTTCCCGCGCAGGAGACGGCTTTTTATCTGACCGCCGGGGGCGCGCTTGAACCCGACCCGCCCGGTGAACAATCCTTTCTGGAATTTGTCTTTGACCCGGCTGATCCATATCCCACGTGGGGCGGCGCTAATTTATTGCCCAACCTTGTGTCCGGCCCTTATGATCAGCGCAAGTACAGCGCGACGCGGAACGATTTGTTGAAATTCGCGTCGGCCCCGCTCAAAGAACCCCTTGAGATTGTAGGAAAGGTCAAAGCGCGGTTGTTTGTGTCTTCCGACGCGCCTGATACCGATTTTACGGCGAAACTGTTGGATATTTTCCCTGAGGGAGACGACCGGGAAATTTTGATGTTGGACAACATACGCCGCGTGAAGACCCGGCAGGGATTTGATCGCATTGCGCCCCCGCTTCAGGGACACGACGACATAGTCGAGATTGAGGTGGATTTATGGAGTATCGCCTGGGTGTTCGACAAGGGTCACCGCATCGGACTGCACCTATCAAGCAGCAACTATCCCCGCTTTGACGTGAATCCGAACACCGGCGCAGACCATCCGGCGCCGGATGAGGAGATGCGCACGGCGCGAAACCGCGTTCACACCGGCGCGGCAAAGGCAAGCGCGCTTCTGTTGCCGGTAACGGCCAGGTAGCGTCACCTTTCCGCGCCGCGGGCGGGGTGAATCCGCGGATAGAAGCAAATGAGTACCATGCCGGCAAAGGCGAACAATCCCGCCAGCGGCCCCACAAGCAATACGCCGGTGTTGTTTTGCGCCGAGTTTCCCCATACGCTCATGGATGTGGTGGCGAGGAATATGGAACCCGCCATGGCCGATTTCCATGCCACGGCGCTTAATCCGTTATAAAGCGCTTCACGGCGTTTCCCGCTGCGTTGCTCGTCATAATCAATAATCTCGCCAATGATGGGCGTCATCATCACGTAAATGATTCCTTGGCCCACGCCGCAATATCCAAACAACACCATGCCCATGAGCAGTTTGGCGCCGGGCGTCCAGTCGGCGACGCCCACAACATACATAAACGGCATGCCGCTGGCGATGATAAACAACGCGATAAAAAGCATCCATTTTACATGCAGATGTTTCGCCGCGAGAGGTATGAAACAGTAACTGACGAAAGCCATGACAATAAAGGGGATCATCATAAAGGTAACGGTGGATTCGCTGCCGCCCAGCCCCAGTTCCGCCCAATAGGGAAGCACCCGTTGCGCGCCTTGAAAGCCGATGGCAAACAGGAAAAAAGCCATGGCGTAAATCATGAACGCGCGGTTGCGCAACGCGTCTTTCAGACCGTCAATAAAAAGATGCTGCTCGTGCGGCGCCTTGTCGGAATCGTAGCGTTCCCGTATCAGCCACACGGGAAACTGGAACATTATCAAAGAGACCAACGCCAGCAGAAACGCCAGACGCCGGTAGCCGGTGGGAGAGTAAACAACCATTTCTTCGCCTTCCGCAGCCGCTCCCGCCGCCGATATGTCGGCGCCGGCGCCAAGCGTTTCCGTGAGCACCACCGACCGCGCCGGATCGAGCATCTCAATCAAAACGCCCGGCAGAACCACGGCGACCGCCAGCCCGACTATCATTCCGACGGCTATCCATGTGCCGATTTTCACGCGGGCGCTTTCGGAACGCGCAATTTCCGGGGCAAGCGAGTTCAAGGGCACCATGGCAATGCCGAAAAAAGTCCAGTGCAAGCATAGTATCGTTGTCCCGTAGACGAAGTTCAGCGTGGATTCGCGGGGCAGGGGCGGATACCAGAATGCCACAGCCGTAAAGGTCATGAGAATGGACCCCCAGAATATAAAGGGAAGCCGCCGCCCGCGAATCGGCACCAAACGCAGCAGGCCGGGTTTTGTTTTCGTTCTATCAGACCATATTCCGACAAAAGGGCCTATCGCGGCGTCCCATACCGTGCCGGCAATGAATATATAACCGACAACGCCCACCGCCACGTATATGGTGCGGCCCACTCCGACCGAGGGCGAATAAAAATAGGCGCCCCACTGGTTCATGACTTCGCTGGACAACTGAATGCCGATCATGGCGAGGCACAACGCCAGCCCCTCATACCATTTGAATTCAACATGAGGTTTGGTTTCCAATGGCAGTTCCTTTAACCTAACGTTAGTGTTGCCCACAACTCAGATTTAACTATTCTCTTTGTATGTTGTTCACGCTTCAGCGTGCGGCAGTAGCACACAAACTCTGAGTCATACACGCACCCCCGCACGCTGAAGCGTGAACAACATACCCAACTTCTTTTTCTTGATCGCGGTTTCCGGCTGATAAGGTACTACGCTTCGTCCGGGACTTCGCCCGGAAGAAGTGGCGCCTGCGGCGCAGTTGTCACAAACAAAACACAACGTTACCGTCATTCCCGTTTCCTTTCCGTCATTCCCGCGAAAGCGGGAATCCATCTGGCGTTAACAGTTCTTCTTGTATCTTCTGGATTCCCGTTTTCACGGGAATGACGGTGGTCGTGGTCTATAGGTCAAACTGACAAAAAATTGTCAGCCACCCGGTGTTAAGCGCCTAACGCAGTATAACAGCGAACCTGACGTAGACACGGCATTCTTGTCGCGTTATGAAACGGCAAGATGCCGCTTCTACGTTGTGCAATACCTTTTCCTGACATCTGCGTGAAACGCGTAGATGTACCAAACAAAGATTCCAAGAGACGTTTTCAACAAGCCGAAACTATACCTAAACGCCAAGGGTAATTGCCATTTTGTCAAAAGGACGCGCCCTTTTGTTTTACGGCGTATTACGCTATGCTGTATGATAATACCGTCCTGCATGATGTTGCGACGCAAGCGGAAAGGAGTTGATGGATATGAAACATGGCGCTGCATTTTTGATGAACATGGCAGTCTTTTTGTTGGTGGTGGCTTGGGCAAGTTGTGCTCAACAGAGTTCCCCGGAACCGAATCCTGAAAACGGGGGCGCCACCGAAGCAAGAAAAGAAGCGTCCGCTGAAAACATGACAACGGACGGGGGCGGCGTGGTCGCGGGGGAAGAGTCGGTCGTTGTGGATGGCGCGCCTGAGAAAGACGCGGATAAAAACGCTGCGCCGGGGGCGGGCAACCTTGTCGAACTCCCGGGTAAAGTAGTGGCGCACAGCGAAATGCTGCCCGTGCCTTCGGGCGCATTCAAGATGGGACGCCCCTATGAGTGGGAGGAGGAATGGGGGCCTGAACGCACCATCGAGCGGCCCGTCCATGAGGTGTATCTGGACGCTTATGAAATTGGCAAGTATCCGGTGACGAATCAAGAGTATGCCGATGCGCTGAATTGGGCGCTTGCGCAGGGGTATTTGCGGGACGAGAACGGCGACGCCTTTAAGAACGGGCTGATTTATGCGTATGGACAGCCCATTGCCGATACGGAGGCGAGCACCAGTTGGTCGCAGATCGCCTTCAAGCGCGGCGCATTTGAAGTCCGCGTTAACACGGGTTACAACAACCATGAGTTTTCCATGTCCGATCATCCCGTGGTAACGGTGAACTGGTTCGGCGCAGTGGCCTATTGCAACTGGTTGAGCGAAATAAAAGGTTTGGATCCCTGTTATAATACCGCAGATTGGACCCGATACGAACCCGTCCGCAACGGTTTCCGATTGCCCACCGAGGCGGAGTGGGAACGGGCCGCGGGATGGGACGGGGAAAGGCATTGGCGTTACGGCTTTACCAGCGATACGCTTGACATTACCCGGGCAAATTATTGTTATGAGACGGGAAAGCACGCCAATCCGCTGGGGTTGACAAATGTGCCGCGCACAAATCCGGTGGGGTGGTACAACGGTGTTAATCCCGCGCGGCTGAGCGATCCGGACCTATTGACCCTGGACAGCCGTAGTCCTGTCGGCGCCTATGATATGTCGGGCAACGTGTGGGAGTGGTGCCACGACTGGTGGTGCCGTCCGTTCTCGGAAGAGCCGGTATCGAATCCCGCCGGACCGCAGACGGGCTCCTACCGGACGCTTCGCGGATGCGCGTGGTTTTATCCCGGTCATTTGTGTCGCTCCGCCCACCGTTCAACGCCCAAGCCGCCCGACAGGCGCAGCTATAATTACGGTTTCCGGCTGGCGCGCACACCATGACGAAAAACACAGGGCGACATGATAACACTATTGCCGGCGACGCGGCGCTGGGCGCTCTCGCCGCGGGAAAACATGCCGGCTCCCTGGTATGGCAGGTGGATGACCTGCATGACTACGAACCCTTCGCCTGTTTGTTCGCCGGGGGTGTTTCGGGAAAACGGGACAAAATCGTCTATTTCCATTTTGCCGACCATGAGCTACCCGTGCCCGGGGCGGAAACGGATGTCGTCACGGTGAATCCCCAGGAAGGGTTCGAGCCTTTTATTGACGATATACTGGGCAGTATTCAAGAACGGGGCAATAACGTCAAGTATCTTTTTGACTGCATCTCGCCTCTTGCCGCCGATTGGTACAGCGATCAGATGGTGGGCAACTTTTTTGCCATTGTATGCGGCGCATTGCGCGCGGTCAACGGCGCCGCCTGCTTTGCCATATTGCGCAACCGGCACTCGCAATATGCCGTTGATCCCATTACGGAAACGGCCCGCGCCGTGTTGGATGTGTGCCACTATGGCGACAACCTGTATGTCCAACCGCTGAAACTTGATTTTGCCGGCATCGCCTGCAAACACCGTCTTCATGTGTGGAACAACGGCCTTTTGTCGCCCGTGGAAGACAGCCATACTTCCGCCGCGGTGCTCACAAGCAGTCGGCGTGACAACCTCGGACTGGCCCGGCATCACCTTGGCGTGTGGAGTCAGACGTTTATCGAGGCGGAGACGCTGTTGCAGTCTGCGCGGAACGACGCGGCGCATGAGGCTCAAAAAACGGACATGCGCAACCGCATCCTTCGCATGGCCCTGTCGAGGGATGAGCGTTTTTTTCGGCTGCTTCAACAGTATTTCAGTTTGGAAGACCTGGTGTTTCTCGGTACGCGCATGCTGGGCACGGGCCTCATCGGCGGTAAGGCGGCCGACATGTTGCTGGCGCGGGCGGCGTTGGTGCGGAAGAACCCGGAATGGAATGAAATTCTCGAAACGCACGATTCCTTCTTTATTCCCTCTGACGTATTCCTGTCTCTTATACACATCTCCGAGCCCACGAGACCGTACTAGATCTCGTATGCCGTCTTCTGCTTGAAAA
>OMKS01004657.1_pt1 | contig 10237 bp, 8 predicted proteins | sample 1674721 | NCBI WGS metagenome assembly OMKS01 (sample SAMN06264996, study PRJEB25208) | sediment metagenome | isolation source: hot spring sediment | place: USA: California | collected 2014-09-02 | reverse complement strand
CAAGCAGAAGACGGCATACGAGATCTAGTACGGTCTCGTGGGCTCGGAGATGTGTATAAGAGACAGGGATAACTATAATGATTTTTTTGATTATGCTCATATTGTCACTCGTTCCGGACGGGGCCCGTTACTGCCCCCGCTCACTTTTCATCGGTAAAGTTCAGCCCGTCTTTGTCCCTTTCAATTTTTAATCCGCCGCCCGGCGGGATTGCGCCGCCCAGCACCCGCTCAGCAAGAGGGTCCTCAAGAAGTTTTTGTATGGCGCGGCGCAGCGGCCTTGCCCCGTATACAGGGTCAAAGCCCTTTTCTATTATCAGGTCCTTGGCGGGTTCGGTCAGGTTGATTCTGATATTCTTCTTTTCCAGCCTGACGATGATATCCTCAAGCATTATGTCTATTATCTTTCTTATGTCTTCTCTTGACAGGGAGTGGAACACAATAATCTCGTCAATCCTGTTTATAAACTCAGGGTTGAGGGATTTTTTAAGGTCCTCCATCATCTTCCCCTTCATGACGTCATATGTTATTTTGCCGTCGTCCTTCGTGAACCCGAGAGTGCGGTTCCTTTCAATATTTTTCGAGCCGATATTCGAAGTGATGATTATTACCGTATTTTTAAAATCAACGGCCCTTCCAAAAGAATCCGTGAGCCTGCCGTTTTCAAGCACCTGAAGCAGTATATTGAAAACCTCGGGATGCGCCTTTTCGATTTCATCAAAAAGAACGACAGAATAGGGCCTGCGCCTGACCTTTTCCGTCAGCTGGCCGCCGTCCTCATGCCCCACATAGCCGGGAGGAGCGCCCACAAGCCTTGAAACAGCGAACTTTTCCATGTACTCGGACATGTCCACCCTGATAAGCGCGTCCCTGTCCTCAAAGAGTATGTCGGCAAGGGTGCGCGCCACTTCGGTTTTTCCCACGCCCGTGGGCCCCAAAAACACAAAAGAACCTATGGGCTTGTTCGGGTCCGCCATTCCGGAACGCGAGCGCCTTATTGCCCTTGATATCGCGGCTATCGCCTCATCCTGCCCTATTACACGCTTGTGAAACTCGTCTTCCATCTTAAGCAGTTTTTCCGATTCTTTCTCCTCGAGTTTGTTCAGCGGTATGCCGGTCTGCTTCGAGATAATATAGGCTATGTCTTCGGAGCCGACTATAGGCATCTGTTTTATCCTTACAGCCTCGTGCTTGCGGCGCATGTCCTCGCGCAGCCTGCGAAGTTCGGCTATTTTATCACGCAGCCCCGCGGCCTTTTCAAATTCCTGCGCCTTAACCGAGGACTCTTTTTCTTTTACAACATGTTCTATCTCCCTGTCCATATTTCTGATATCTTCGGGGATGGTAGTGGCGTAAAGCCGCGCGCGGGCGCCCGCCTCGTCAATTACATCTATGGCCTTATCGGGAAGAAACCTGTCTGTTATATACCTGTTTGAGAGCGAAGCCGCCGCTTCAATCGCCTCATCTGAAATCTTAACCTTGTGATGCGCTTCGTACTTGTCACGCAGCCCCATTATTATCTCGATTGTCTGTTCCACGCTGGGGTCCTTCACAAAGATTGGCTGGAACCTGCGCTCAAGAGCGCCGTCTTTTTCGATATGCTTGCGGTATTCATTCAGTGTGGTCGCGCCTATGCACTGAAACTCTCCGCGCGAAAGAGGCGGCTTCAGCATATTCGAGGCGTCTATCGCGCCTTCAGCAGCGCCCGCGCCTACCAGTGTGTGGAGCTCGTCAATGAATAGAATTACGCTGTTGCCCGCGTGCCGCACCTCATTGATAATGGCTTTAAGCCTCTCCTCAAATTCTCCCCTATATTTTGTTCCCGCCACAACAGCAGCCAGGTCAAGCGTCACCACACGCCTGTTTAAAAGCAGCTCCGGCACCTCTCCTTTTATTATCTTCTGCGCCAAACCTTCCACTATGGCGGTCTTGCCTACGCCGGGCTCGCCTATAAGCACAGGATTATTCTTTGTTCTCCTGCTCAAAATCTGCACAACCCGCTCAATCTCGTCGGTTCTGCCTATTACAGGGTCAAGCCTTGAGTCACGGGCGAGTATGGTCAGGTCCCGCCCGAAATTATCAAGCGTGGGTGTGTTTGTTTTTGACATGGGCTGCCCTGAGTACTTGGGCGGCGCGCTTGAACTCAATATATTTACGGTCATTTCCTTTGCTTTTCTGTAAGTGATGCCCGCCTCAGCAAGAATCCTGGCCGCAACACCCTCCGCCTCCTTAATAAGGCCGAGCAGCAGGTGTTCTGTCCCTATGTAATTATGTCCCAGAGACTGCGCCTCTTCAGCAGCAAGCTCAAAGACTTTTTTTGCCTGGGGCATAAAAGGAATGTCACCCGCCACCATTGTTCCGCCGGGCCCCTCAGCCACGCGCTCCTCTATGTCAACTTTTAATTTATCAAGATCAAGGCTTAAAGACTCCAGCACCGCGGCCGCTATCCCGCCTCCGTCTTTAATTATCCCCAGAAGTATATGCTCTGTTCCGAGATAATCATGGCCCATTCTCTGGGATTCTTCTTTTGCCAGCGCTATTACCTTGCGCGCCCTGTCAGTAAACCTGTCATACATGGCATTTACCTTTCCTTTTCAGGCTCATCCTGCCCCGCGAAAAACACGCGGCAGCCCGCCGGTATTTTAATCCTTAAAAGCCTTTACGCCCATCTTTTTCGTGAGTTTCATGTATTCCCTGAAAATAATACCTGTTACTCTGCCCGGTTTCCCGCCGTTTATTTCCCTCGCGTCAATATTCACAACAGGAATAACCTTTGCCGCGGTTCCGGTCAGAAAACATTCGTCGGCAGTATAAAGTTCATAACGCGTCATGACATCCTCGCGCGTTTTTATCTTAAGCTTTGCCGCTATCTCAAGCACTGTCCTTCTTGTTATGCCGTTGAGCCCGCCGCAATGCAGCGACGGCGTAATCAACACGCCGTCCTTCACAATAAAAATATTATCCCCTGTAGCCTCCGACACATAGCCTTCATTGTTAATCATAACCGCCTCAAGGCTGTTGTGGTTTTTCGCCTCTATCTTGGCAAGTATGTTATTCAGGTAATTAAGCGATTTGACCTGCGGGTTTAATGCCTCACTCGTATTGCGCCTTGTCGGAACCGTAATAATGGAAAGCCCTTTTTCATAGTACTCTTCGGGATACAGGGTAATTCCGGCCGCTATGATAAAATAAAATGCTTTGGGGCATTTTGCCGGGTCAAGGCCGAGGTCTCCCGGCCCCCTCGTGACAACAAGCCTCAAATAACCGTCCCTCAGGTTGTTTGCCTTGACTGTCCTTACCACCTCATCTATCATCTCTTTTTTAGAGAGGGACACCTTGAGCATAATGTACTTGGCCGAATTAAACAGCCTGTTTATATGGTCGTTCAGTCGGAATATATTTCCGCCGTAGACCCTTATCCCTTCAAATACCCCGTCTCCGTATAAAAGGCCGTGGTCAAACACAGAAACAACAGCTTCTTCCTTCTTCACCAGATTACCGTTAAGATTAATAAGCACTTTCTACCTCCTTGTTTTTATGCAAAAGCGGTTCCGGATAAAACCGGGGGCAGCCTCATGCCTGGCTCCCTTTTTTTATTGTTTTAATATTTCCGTCGTCTATATACACCACCCTGTTTCCGTATGAAGTCAGGTGCTCGTTGTGCGTAACAATGACAAATGTCTGCCCAAAACTCTTGTTGAAATCAAGTATTATCCTGTGTATTATCTCGGCATTCTGCTTGTCAAGGTTTCCCGTCGGCTCGTCGGCAAAAATAATATCCGGCTCATTTATAAGCGCCCTTGCTATGGCAACCCGCTGCTGCTCTCCTCCGGAGAGCTCATAGGGCCTGTGCGATAGCCTGCTGCCCAGCCCGATTGTTATGAGTATTTTTTTCGCCTTCTCAGCGGCATCTTTTTTTCCGGTTCCCGCCATCATAACGGGCAGCATTACATTTTCAAGCGCGGAAAACTCATGCAGCAAATGATGAAATTGAAATACAAACCCAAACTTTCTGTTTCTCAGCCCCGCGAGGCTGTTGTCGTTGAGCCCGTAAATATCCTGCGTGTTAAGAAGCACTTTTCCCTGCGTGGGCCTGCTCAAGCCCCCAAGAATCGACAGGAACGTTGACTTGCCCGCGCCTGACGGGCCTATCAGCATTATAAGCTCTCCTTTTTGTATCTCAATATTGACATTTTTCAGCACATTGAGACGGTTGTTCCCCGTCACAAAAGTCTTCATAATGTCCCTGGCGACAAGTATGTTACTCATATCTTATCGCCTCCACCGGGTCAAGCCTCGACGCGTGGTACGACGGATAAAGCGTCGCAAGGAATGATATCAAGACAGCGGCAAAAGGAATTATAATCACCTCGGCCATTTTAATTGATACGGCAAGCTTGTCTATGTAATATATACTGCCGCCGCCGGGCATTGATATCGGGTACGCCTGCAGGTAAAGGCACAGCGCGATGCCCGCCACAAAACCCACCGCAGCGCCGATCACGCCGGTGGAGACGCCCTGTATAATAAATATATTCATTATATCCCCGCCGGTCGCGCCCATTGATTTTAATATGCCTATGTCTTTTGTCTTTCTCATGACTATCATTATCAGGGTGCTTGCTATGTTAAACGCCGCGACGAGGACTATCAGGATGAGAATAATAAACATGACTATCTTTTCTATCTGAAGCGCGGAAAAGAGGTTTTTATTCATGTTCATCCAGTCCCTTGCCCACAGGTCCTTGTACTTGCGGTGTATCTCCGCGGCAACAAACGCCGCATTTTCAATCTTGTCGGCCTTTATGGCGATTCCCGTAATTACATCATCCCTGTCAAAAAGCTCCTGCGCGTTTTTAATGGAAACATACGCGAAGGTGGAGTCATAGTCATACATTCCCGCCTCAAAGATACCGACAATCTTCATGTTAAACATCCTGGGCATCAATCCCGCGGGAGTCTGCCTGAAGACGGGCGATATGAGAACCAGCTCATCATTCACATCAACATTAAGAGCCTTTGAAAGCTCCTTGCCTATTATTATGCCGCGCCGGCCGTCTTTCAGCCCTTTCATGATGGAATCGACTTCTCCTTTTATCATGTTTTCCGCCAGCTTGTTTACCTTTGACATCGAGACCGGCTCTATGCCCCAAAGGACAATCCCCTCAACCTTGTCCCCGTACTTCAGCATTACCTGCCCCATGAAATAAGGCGCCGCGTCCACAACATACTGTATTTTTTCTATCTCCGATATTTTTTTGGAGTAATCCTTTATCCCGTCTTTCGAATATGACGCCGCCACAACATGCGCGTTTGTCCCTATTATCTTGTCCCTTATATCCTCGTGAAATCCATTCATAACAGATATGACAACTATGAGCGCCGTGACGCCGAGCGCTATGCCCGCCACAGATATAAAGCTTATCAGGGATAAAAACCCCTGCTTCTTGGCGCTCATGTATCTTAGCCCGACAAAATAATTAAATGACCTTGCCATTTAAAACATCTCCTTTTCGCTCTTAATCCTGCGGTTCATCATTCTTCCCTTTGCCTTCCGGCCTCAGCAGCGGGAATAAAATTACATCCCTGATTGACGCTGAATCCGTAAAAAACATCACCAGCCTGTCAATACCCACTCCCAGCCCGCCTGCGGGCGGCATTCCCGTCTTCAGCGCCTGAATATAATCGCGGTCAATCTCCTTTGAGACCTCGCCATGAGCGTCAGACTCAATCTGTTTCTTAAAACGCTCTTCCTGATCCTCCGCGTCGTTTAATTCGGAGAATCCGTTTCCTATTTCCCTGCCGAATATGTACGGCTCAAACCTCTCGGCTATGGACTTGTCTTTTCTGCCCGCCTTTGACAGCGGAGATACCTCTACGGGAAAATCCGTTATGAAGACAGGCTGTATAAGCTTTTCCTCAGCGAATTCCTCAAACAGCATGGCTGTAAGCTCTCCCCTGGTTATCCCCTGCCGCAGTTCAGCGCCCCTGCTTTTAAGTTTTTCCGCGAGTTGCCCGTCATCCAGCGAATCAATATCTATCCCGCCGTGCTCTTTTACCGCGTCTTTCATGGAGAGCCTCTTCCACGGAGGGGACAGGTCAATCTCCGTTCCCTGGTATGTTATCACTCGTTTATTAAGTATTGTATCCGCCAGATACACTGTCATCTCCTCCATAAGGTTCATGACGCCTTCGTAGTCCGTGTACGCCTGGTAAAGCTCAAGCATGGTGAACTCGGGATTATGCTTTATTGATATGCCCTCGTTCCTGAAGTTCCTGTTTATCTCATATACCCTTTCAAACCCTCCGACAAGCAGCCTCTTAAGATAAAGCTCGGGAGCAATCCTCATATACAGGTCAATATCAAGCGCGTTGTGATGCGTCAAAAACGGCCTTGCCTTGGCTCCGCCGGGTATAGGGTGAAGCATGGGCGTCTCAACCTCTTTAAACCCCCGCCCGTCAAGGAATTTTCTTATCTCTTTAATTATACTTATGCGTGTCTCAAAATTTTTCTTCACTTCCCCGTTCGCTATAAGGTCAAGATACCTGTGCCTGTACCTCGTCTCCTTGTCTTTCAGCCCGTGCCATTTTTCCGGAAGCGGCAGAAGCGATTTGGTCAAAAGCGTAAGCTCCTTAACCTTGATGGTCAGTTCACCCGTGCGTGTTTTAAAGACCGGCCCGGAGACTCCCGCGATATCGCCTATATCAAACTTCTTAAAAAGATCGTGTTTTTCCTCACCCAATATATCGCGCCTTATATATGCCTGGATTTTGCCCGATTCATCCCTGATGTGCATAAACGCGGTCTTGCCGTGCGAGCGTATGGAGACTATTCTTCCCGCGGCGCGCTCATCTTCCGCGCCTTCCTCCTCGCCCGCGCCTCCGTATTTTTCAAGAAGCCCTTCAACCGGAAGCGTCCTGTCAAACGAATAGGCATAAGGCTCCACGCCTTTTTCCTTTAAAAACTCAAGGTTCTCTTTTTTGCCGCTTATTATCTCCGCCTCGCTCTTTTCCGGCTGCGGCGCGTTCTTTTCCCCGCTCATCTCTTCTCTCCTGCCTTTCTGTATTTCTCCCTGATCTTCTCAAAGTCACTGTGCGGCAGTTTTATCTCGCCTATTCTTCCGTGGCTCCCGCGGCTTCCGTGGCAGTCAGAACCGCCTGATACAAGAAGGCCCAGCTGCCCTGCTATTTTCAGGTACTTTTCCGCAACATCGCCTTTGTGGTCGGGGTGGTAAGCCTCAATCCCGTCAAGCCCGGTTTCAGCCCACTTTTCTATCATCTCATCTTTTTGAAGAAGCGCGGGATGCGCGAGAACCGATATCCCTCCGACAGACCTTATCATGTCAATCGCCTCTTTTACCGTTACCCGTTCCTTCTCAACATAAGCCGGCCTGCCTTCAGCCAGATACCGGTCAAACGCGTCTCTTATGCTCCTGACAAGCCTTTTGGAAACAAGCAGCCTCGCTATATGAAGCCTGCCGGCGTTTCCCATATTCTCGGTCATCTCATAAAGCTCTTCATATTTGACGTTTAATCCGTGCTCTTTGAGCTTTTTAATAATCCTTTTGGCGCGCTCAGCCCTTACTTTTTGGAACCTGGCAAGCTTTTCCCTGAAACGCGGTTCCCGCCAGTCAACATACAAACCTATTATATGAACCTCCCGCTTGTTGTAAATAGCCGAAAGCTCCACACCGGGAACAAACTCTACACCGTACTTTTTTTCACAATAAAGGGCCTCTTCCACACCCGCTACAGTATCGTGGTCGGTTATGGCAATTGCCGATACACCCGTCTGACGGGCGCTCTCAAATACCTTCTCGACCGTAAACGTGCCGTCCGACTTAACTGTATGGATGTGAAGATCCGCCCAGGCTTCTGCTGCGGACACTTCTCATCTCCGTTATATTCAGGCGAAAAACCGCCTTAAAATTCATGTATATATCTATATAATATATAATAAAAAAGAGGGTTTTACAACTTAAAAAAATAGGGCTTTTTGTTATTACTCATCAAGGTGTGAATCCTGTTTTTTGCAGGTTGCTAAACAACCAATGCCTTAACACGCACCGACGCAGGATGGGGTGGGTAGCATCAAGTACGGCAATTGAAAGTTGAAATTTTAAGTTTAAAGTTAATACGATTACAAGACAACCTTTACACCAACACGCACTATCGCAGGACGGGGCTGGCAGTGGAAAATTTTCCTGATTTAATGCCTAGAAAAGGTATAAGCAACTCCTCTCCCCGTCTCGAATCTACAAGCCTTCAGAACAGACCCGCCCGTAATCGTGCGTAAGCCGGGCCGCGCACAGCAGTCTATCGTGAAATTAACATGATCAGGCCCATGGCAATCAGGGAAATTTTTCGCTGCCTGCCCCGTCCCACCTCAAGTGAGGCAGTGTTTCGGCTGCAAAAGGCACAACTTCCCTTCTTAAAGTGAGAATATTGCGTTTCCTTTCACTTCACACATTTTTCTTGACTTATTAAAACGCTTAAACTATACTCTTTATAGGTATTTTAAAATATTATCACGGGGGTGCATCATGACGGACTTTGAGATTATTCTTGCGGTATCCTGGAGAATTGTAGAGGCAGGCATTCTTGGGATTCTTGTCGCGGGCAGTTTTTACATATGCATTGACTTCATGTTCGCGAACAAAAACACCGCCGCCGGGCTGAAGAGATCCGGTTTTTTGCTTGCCATTCCGGCAGCGGTTTTCATCTTCATTGGCGCGCATGACATAAACCGCATCATCGTTATCTTTACCGCATGCACATTCGCAGCAGCCTGCGTCTTCGCGTTTCTCCGCGGCCCGCTCAACATGAACGAGCAGGGCAAACCTTTCTGGCTTTTTTTTGTAGCCTTCTATTCCCTGCTGCTTTATGTGCTGGTTAAAGAGGTTGTAAGCAGAATGGCGTAAGGGAAAAAACAATTGGAATTTTCAATTTGCAATTTCCAAGTTTAACAAAAAACAGCGGAGTATGTCGGCTTCAACTTAAAAATTTCAAATTCAAAATTTTAACTCCCATTCCCGCCCCAAACTTGCCCTTTACAAAACCCGGACGATAATATAATATATATTTGTTAAGCAGCCATTATGAGCGGGAGTAATTCAATGGTAGAATGCAAGCTTCCCAAGCTTGTCGCGTGGGTTCGATTCCCATCTCCCGCTCCAATTTTTTGCCCACACACAGCGCCATTTCGAATTTATAATTTACAATTTGCAGGTTTAAAAACAATCTCCGCAGCATCAGCAGCCTTCAACTTGAAAATTGCAAATTCAAAATTATGACTCTTCAGCAAAAACTACCCCAGCAAAATCAGGCTTGCCCCCATAATCGCCATGCCTGTGACCACTCCGGCAATCTCAGTATGCCCTTCTCCGTATTCCCTTGCTGTGGGCAGCAGTTCGTCAAAGGATATGTAAATCATAATGCCCGCGACAGATGCCATTACAATTCCCAAGACAAATTCATTGAGGAACGGCGCGAGAATGAGCCACCCAAGCAGCGCGCCCGCTGGCTCAGCCATTCCTGACGCGGCCGAGTAAACAAACGCCTTCTTTTTGTCGCCTGTTGCGGCGTATATCGGGACGGAGACGGATATTCCTTCAGGGATATTGTGTATGGCGACGGCAATGGCAATCGTAATTCCCAGTTTCAAATCGGTTGCCGCGGCCGCGAACGTAGCGAAGCCCTCGGGGAAATTGTGTAAAGTAATGGCAATGGCCGTGAATATGCCCGTTCTCATGAGTTTCTTTTTTCTCGCGGCTTTCTTTTTATCCGCTGTCTTCAGCGATTTCAGCTCCTCTATTTTTCGCGCCTCATGCGGATTCATCGTCTCGGGAATCAGCCTGTCAATAAGCGCAGCCAGCCCTATTCCTCCGAAAAAAGCAAAAAAAGAGGGCCAGTGCCCTGCCTCTTCAACCGCGTGCGGAAGTATCTCGACAAGGGAAACATATACCATGACTCCGGCTGAAAGCCCGAGGCCGAAGGAGAGAAACCTGTTGCCCCTGCTGCCGAAGAAAAAGGCTATTACAGCGCCTACCGCCGTGGCCGCGCCCGCGAAAAAAGCCAGCAAAAACCCCTGAAGAAAGTTTATCTCCACAAAGACACCTCATTTTAAGATTCTCCTGATTTTATCACCGGCCCGCCGCTTAGTCAATGCCGCAAAAACTTTGTACTGCTTACGTAAGAATTCATAATTCTTATTCATATTCCTGTCTCTTATACACATCTG